>Ga0137403_10001172_pt1 | contig 33098 bp, 29 predicted proteins | sample CZOMad2_1_16fung_FD_122057 | JGI IMG/M metagenome (GOLD analysis project Ga0137403, IMG submission 122057) | Vadose zone soil fungal communities from Angelo Coast Range Reserve, California, USA - CZOMad2_1_16fungal (Hybrid Assembly) | ecosystem: Environmental > Terrestrial > Soil > Vadose zone... | reverse complement strand
CCCATCGTTTCTCGGGCCGATACCATCCCGGAAGCTCAATTCTTTTTTCGCAGTACACATCGGCTTTCCGCAGGCCGTTTTCGCAGAGCAGATCCTTAACCAAGGTTACAAAGCCGTCCATTTGCCGCCCACCAGTGACCGCACCGCGCGATCCCGCATCTCGGAAGCCAGTCGTTGTGCCTTGTTTTTTCTGCTGGGACTTTCGGGTGGTCCAGAAATGCTTGATGGCAGCCTGTAGATCCTTTTCGATCTTGGAATTCAAGGCCATCGCTGCGTTACTCCGCGACAGAAGGTTCGATTCTTGTACTTCCAAACAACGAAGAGGTATCAGCGGATATCCGGTTTTGTGCCAGCTCGAAGTAGTGAGGATCGATCTCGAAACCGATGCTGTTTCTGCCCCACTTGGCAGCCGCCACGGTGGTTGTTCCGCTGCCCATAAACGGGTCCAGGACGACGTCTCCCACAAAACTGAACATGCGAACGAGCCTTTCGGCGAGTTCGAGTGGATAAGGTGCGGGATGCTGTTTTGTCGAGGCCCCTGTGACTCCGCTCCAGATCTGCTGAAACCATTTCTTGTGGTTCTCCGCCGAAATTACACTTAGAACTTTTGTAGAAATGTTGGGAGCACGGTATCCTCCCGGCTTCCGCTCCATCAGAATAAACTCGATGTCATTCTTTATAACGGAGTTGGGCTCGTAAGGCTTGCCTAGAAATGTAGATCCGCCCTCGACCTCGTATGAGGCGTTCGAGATCTTGTGCCAGATGATGGGTGCGAGGTTGTCAAAACCCAGTTTTCGGCAATGCTCTTGAATCGACGAATGGAGCGGAACGACTGTATGTCGCCCGCCGTTTTCTCTTCTTGACAGACAAACGTCGCCAACAACACAGATCAATCGTCCACCGGGGACTAACGCATGGAAACACTGTTTCCAGACCATATCTAATTCTTCAAGAAACTGGTCGTAATCTTCAACGTGGCCAAGTTGGCCTTCTGAATCTCGATATTCTTTGAGCGTCCAGTAGGGAGGAGAGGTCAGGACCAAATGGACGCTATTCGTCTCTAGAACGGACATGTCGCGCGCATCCCCGCGATAAATCGAATGCGACGTCGGAACTTGATGGAGTGCTCTTTCTATTAGACGAATTGATTGCGCGTCTTTCGCAATACGTGGGATCGCAGTTTGTGGGTCATGCAATTTCGCCAGTTCCTCGGGGACATAGCGAGAAAGGTCAGCCTTCTCATCCACTGAAGGGTCTTGAAGGATCTTGTTCTTGGCAGCTGAGTGCATACGCTGGGGCTATTATCCATGATTCGTCGCTAGCTTAGAAGTGCCGCACGCATCTCTCTCTGCGTGGAGAAGGGCACGGCATGCCATGACGAGGTGGCGGTCTACGGCATCGCCGCCATTGCAGGCAAATCCGGGTATCTGCTGGTCACCGGGGGCAAAGTTGTAGATGGCAAGGAGATCGTGATGGGGACTGGAGAGTGGCGCTACGACAGCGCCACGAGCACGATGAGCGTTGAACTTCCGCGGGGTGTCATCACGCTGAAAGCGGATGGCGACAAGCTCGAAGGAACGTTTACTCTTCCCGACAAGACGGTTCTTCGGCGGATTACGCTGAAGAAAAAAGAGTGAACGGGAAAACTAGAAGCTAGAAGGCAGAAGGGAGAAAGGCGAAACTAGAATGTAGAAACTAGAAGTCGGAAGGACAGAAGCAAGGTCAAAGGGATGGGGGGATGCCGTGCGAGTATTTCTGGTTGTTTCGCTGCTTGGATTCTTCTTTGTTTGTTCGACTGGTGGCGCTGCGGCGCAGAGTAAAGCGGAGCAGGCGGATATCAGCCGATCGGGTCAGGATTTCTTGCAAGTTTGCGCGAGCGTAGACAGTGGAGGGGACAGAGACGCGGCCCGGATCCAAAGGGATGCTGCCTGTTTGGGCTGGGTGGATGGATTTGCGGAGGGGTTCCTGGTGTATGGGGAGCTGCTGAATGTTCCGAAGAAGGATCGGATGGCTTGCATACCTCGGGGAGTGACGACGATTCAAATCGTTCGCGTGATTCAGAAATACCTGGCGGAGAATCCTGGGAAGGCGCATCGTCCGACGCGTTACGTAGCGTCGATTGCGCTGGCGGGAACGTTTCCGTGCAGGGCGGGAAAGTAGGAGAGGGAAAAGGCAAAACTAGAAACTAGCATGTGGAAACTAGAAATCAGAAATTGGAGAGCGGTGGGGGAGAAAAATAGAAACTAGCAAGGGGAAGGGGGCTACTTACCGAGGATGATGTCGATGCCGGCGAGGAGCAATGCCAGCTTCTGGCGCGGCAACTTGCCGACGCGCGAGGTGAGGAAGGCCTTATCCACGGTGACGATTTGAGACACGTTGGCGACGGAATCCCTGGGCAATCCGGTGAGCCGCGCTGAAAACTGTACATTCCCGGGGGCCGCAGCCCACTTAAGATTGGTGGTTAAAGGGACGCAGACCACGGTAGCGATGCGACTGCGATTCAGAGCGTCGCCTTGAACGACGACAACAGGTCTGCGGAAGCCAGGACCGGAGCCCGCCGGCGGGGGCAAGTCCGCCCACCAGATCTCGCCTTGTGAGATTACCACTCGGTGCGCTCGAGAATTGTGTTAGCGGCTGAAGAGACGAAGGAGTCCTGCTCATCGCCGATCAGAGCGAGAGTGCTGTTCATGGCCTCGGTCACCTTGTCGGGAGTGTGGCGCGCAAGGTATTCCTTGAGCGCGTCGCTGAACAAGCGACTACGGGAGCGATTGGTGCGGCGCGCGAGGCGTTCAGCGCCTTCAAAGACTTCATCGGGAATGGACACGGCCGTTTTCATACCCTGAGTATAACCGCCGGGGCAATCACTAGGCAAGGCCAAGAGGGCAACATGAAGTCGCGGCTACAGAGGCGAAGAGAGATTCATCGCGCAAAAGACGCGCGATGGGGCAGCGGTCCTCACATCCGCAGGCCGACGCTTTCGCAGGAGCGAAAGCGGAAGAAGAAGTCGGCCTGCTCCGTTCGGAATGGCGGGTGGGTTATAGCGGGATGGAGAAGAGCGGGCCAGCGGACCGGGTGATTAGACCTGGAGGGCGCGGAGGTAGGGGACGCTGGCTTTCATCATTTCGAGGTTCATTTCGACGAAATAGTTCTGGATGCCGGCGGTTTTGGCGGCGGTAAAGATCTTTTTCCAGTCGAGAGTGTCCTGGCCGACGGGCATGATTTTTTTGGTTTGCGCGGACCAGCCCTGGACGTGCATGGAAAAGAAGCTGGCGGGGTACTTGGTGAAATAGTCCGCGGCGTCGTAGCCCTGGCTGATGGTGGAAACCTGGAACTGGAACTTGACGAACTTGGGATCGAGAAGGCCGAGCAAGAGATCGTAGGTGCGCTTGCCGTCGACCATGGAGAGCTCGAAGTCCTCGTTGTGAAGTCCTTGCTCGATGCCGGACATGGCGGCGACCTCGCCCATTTTGAAGTATTCGGCAGCGGCGCGCTTTACGTCATCCATGGTGGGATTCTTGGGCCCGCTGAGACTGGGGACGATCATTTGCTTGAGGCCGACTTCCTTGGCCCAGGCGATGCGGCCGGGCTGATCTTTGCGGAGTTCGTCGATGCCGAAATGGGAACTGATGCAGGTGACGCCGGCGTCGGCGAGAATTTTGCGGAGCTCGGCACCTGTGTATTTGGCGAGGCCGGCAAAGCCGGAATCGGCGTAACCGACGGGCGAGCAGAGTTCGATGGACTGAAATCCGGCGTCAGCAAGCTGCTTGATGGTGCCGGGAAAGTCTTTGGCGATCATCTGGCGGACCGGCCAGGTCTGGCAGCCGATGGGCAAGCCCAGCGGATTGGCGCAAAGTTCGAGGGCGCCAGCGGAAAGAAGTCCAGCAGAGGCGGCGGTGGCGGCGGAATATTTGAGAAATTCTCTTCGGGAAATGGCGGACATAGACGACTCCTTGTTCGGTGCCGACGGGCACGCTCTTGGCGCGCATTATAACCTCAAATGGATGGATTGACTGGGCGCTTGAAGGGGGCGGGGCAAGCCCCGCCGCTACAACCAAGATGGCGACATGAAGTCGCCTCTACAAAACCAAGTGGCGGATCGCGGCGAATCATGGAGTTTTGAGATAGCGGGAGGCGAAGGTGAGGAAGGCGGGCCAATTGGGGGCGGGGGTGTGGCCGCCGGAGTGTTGGCGGAAGGCGAGGTCGCCGTCGAGGAGGGGAGTTTCGATGGGCGGGAAGCCGGTGACGGCGAGATCTTTTTTTCCGAGGAGTTTGTAGACGGGGCCGGCGGCGGCTTCGGCTACGAACATGCCTTTGGCGTCGGCCCAGCCGTCGCCTTGGGTGGCGCCGGCTCCGATGAAGACGGGACGCGGGGCGCTGAGAGCGATAAGTTCATGGGCGTCGATGGGGAGATCGTTTTCGGTGAGCGGACCGTCGTACTTGAGGAAGTTGCCGGCCATCCAGTGGTATTCGCCAGAGCCGGCGACGTTGCCGATTTGCTCGCCGAAGTTGCGGCGGTAGAGCTTGGCACCGGCTTCACCGGAAGAGCTGACGTAGGCGATGGCGAAGCGCGGATCGTAAGCCATGGTGACGAGGACGGCTTTGCCGTAGCGGGAGTGGCCTTCGAGGCCGACTTGCCTGGCGTCGACGGATTTATCGGTTTCAAAATAGTCGAGGGCGCGGCTGGCTCCCCAAGCCCACGCGCGCAGGGCGCCCCAATCATCGAGCTTGCGGGGTTGGCCTTTGTTGACGAGGCCGATGATGCCTCCGGTGAGGCCAGCGCCGTTGTCCGGCTGAATACTGGTGGGGATGATGGAAGCGTAGCCCCAGCCTTTGGCGAGAAGTTGCTGCTGCCAGGTGGGACCTTTGTCGGCGAGGGCCGCCAGTTGCGCTGCGGTGAAGCGCTTGCGGATGGCGGCCATGGCTTCGGCGCTCCAGCTCAGCTCCATGATGACGGGGACAGGACCGGTGGCGTTGGAGGGAGTAGTCAGCGTCAGTTGGATGTCAACGTTGATGGGTAGATAGGAGGAATTATCTACGTGGCCGAGGAGATTTTTGGTGATGACGGGGACGTCGCCGTTTTTTTCGGTGGCGGTGCTGGTCACTTGCCAAGTTACTGCGGGAGTGTTTTTCGGGAGGCGGCCGAGAATCTCGCGGTCGAAGGATTCGACGATTTCGGGGCGGCGCTGATCCCACCACATTTTCGCGGAGGTGACCGGTTTGCCGTCGTTCAGCTTCAGCGGGTCGGGAAGATTTTGTGGAGGAGTGACCTTGGACTCGTCATAGTTCGCGGCATTGGGGGAGTTGGGGTCGCCGTCAGGACCGCGGCGGAGCGAAGTGATGTGGAGAAGGTCCATGAGGCGCTGATGATCTTGTTCGGCGGTCAAGTGCACGGGACCGGGCAGGCTTTTGGCGACTTGTTGTGTTTGAGGCTTGCTGTGGGCGGAGAGAAATGGAATTGAAGCCAGCAAGACGAAGCACAGAAACCGTTGCACTGAGCGCGGGGTGGACACGAAAGCCTCCTCAATGTTTGGAAGCGTAGATCATGGCGCTCGCATTGGCAATTATGGACGGGTCCTGCAACCGACAGAACCTCGGCTACGAAAACAGCGCGGGTTATCGCGGAACGGGTTCGGCGAGGCGAGACTCGCTCGGGGTGACGCGATGCTTGAGGAAGCCGCGGGCGGCCAGGAGTTCGGCGTTGAGGAGGGCGGCACCGGCGGCGCCGCGGACCAAATTGTGCGAGAGCAAGGTGAGTTTGACGTCGAGCAAGGGGCATTCGCGGACGCGGCCGACGACGGCGGCCATGCCGTTGCCCGCGTTGAGATCGCGGCGGGACTGGGGGCGATTTTCTTCGTCGAGGACGATGACGGGGTTTTTAAGGGCGGTGGGGAGGGAGGCCAGTTCGGCGTCGACTTGGAAGTTGCGCAGAGCTTCGCGGACTTCGTCGAGGGAGGCGATTTTTTTCAGGCCGAGGGAGACACATTCGAGGTGGCCGTCGACGACCGGGACGCGATTGCAGTGGGCGCTGATGCCGAGGCCGGCGTCAACGAAACGCGAGCCATCCCATTTGCCGAGAAGTTTCTGCGGCTCGGCTTCCATTTTTTCTTCTTCACCGCTGATGAAGGGGACGACGTTGCCTTGGATATCCATCGCTGGGACGCCGGGATAGCCGGCGCCGGAGATGGCTTGCAGCGTGACGACGAAGATTTTCTCGAGGCCGAAGGCATCGGCGAGCGGCTTCAAAACAAGGACCAGGCCGGCGGTAGAACAATTGGGATTGGTGACGATGAAGCCGGTGTCGTAGCCGCGATTTTTCTGCTGGCGCGGGATGGCGTCGAGATGGGCGGCGTTCACTTCTGGAATGAGAAGCGGAACGTCGGGGTCCATGCGGTGGTTGCGGGAATTGCTGACGACGGGATAGCCAGCGCGCGCGAAAGCCTCTTCGGCTTCTCCAGCGACGGAAGAATCGAGCGCGGAGAGGACGAAGTCGCAGTCGAGGGAAGGATCCAGACCCTGGACGACGAGGTTGCGAGCGGATTCGGGGATGGGGGCGTTGAGATGCCAGCGGACGGCTTCGGCGTAGGTTTTGCCGGAAGAACGCTCGGAGGCAGCCACTTCGGTGAGGTCAAACCAGGGGTGATCGCCGAGCATTTGAACGAGGCGCTGGCCGACGACACCGGTAGCGCCGAGGACTCCTGCCTTCCACTTTTTGGCTGGACGATTCGCGAGCATGATTTGATCTCCGTTGTTTTGGGATGAGGAATTCATACTGCACCGCCTTGGTGAGTTGCAACCGAAAAACTCGGAAGAGAATCCGCCGGTGAAGCTAGTTGCGCATTCCGCTGCGAACGCGGCGAGCCGATGCGTGTGCCGCGCGCCAGGGGATTGAAGGTGTTGCGAACCCAGACGACCATTTCGGTTTCAGCGGCGAGAGGCAGAACTTTGGCATGAAGAACTTTCGCACCGCTGGCGGCGAGGGCGTGGGCTTCATCATAACTGAGTTCGTGGAGAAGTCGCGCTTCGGCGGATTCGCTGGGATTGGCGGTGTAAATACCATCGACGTCGGTCCAGATGACGAGTTCGTCGGCATCGACGACGTGGGCGATGATGGCGCCGGAGAAATCAGAACTGTTGCGTCCGAGGGTAGTGATACGGCCATCGGGAGTGGCGCCGATGAAGCCGGTGACGACAGGCACGATGCCGGCCTCGAGGAGCGGAAGCAGAACGTCGCGGCCACGCTGCTTGGTTTGCGCGAGCTGCGGCTGGGCTTCGCGGAAAGTGTCGCAGGTCAGGACGAAATCCGAGGAAGTGACGGGAACGGCGGGGACGCCGGACTTTTCAAGGGTGGCGGCGAAGAGCCTGGCGCTGAAGCGCTCGCCGAAGGAGGCGAGGCGATCGAAGAGATCCGCACCAGCGGGGACACTGAATTGAACAGGAACTTCATGAAGAAGATCGCGTCCCAGGAGATGCAACTCGCGGCGGACGCGAAGGTCTTCATTGTCGCCAAGGTGCAGATCATGCAGGACGTCAAGGTGGAGATCGAGTACGAACTCGGCTTCACGGCGGGCGTGCGCGAGTCTGCCACCGGCAAGAGCGCGCGCGATGGACAGAAGATGATCGGTGACGCCCTTCATAGCGGAAACGACGACGGTGACACGGGAGGTACGAGTGGCGGCGTAAACGAGGCTCGCGGCATGGAGCATGCGGCCCGCACCGAGAAGCGAACTGCCGCCAAACTTGAAAGCGACGACGTTGCGGATTTGTTTGGCTTCCCCGCCGGCGCAATGCACGCGATGGCGCAACGCGGCGGGGCGGGGTTCTGCTGCTGCATCTTCCGGTACGTTTTCGAGGCTCATGACCTGCGCTCCTGGATTCCCTTTGCGATTGCAACCGCTGGAGCGTCTCTGGAGGGGGCTAAAAAGAAGAAACCCACCGCCAGGTCGCTTCTGGCGGTGGGTTGGAAACTTTTTGCTAGTTGGCTAGCTGTTTCTCCACGCACCAGAAGCGGAAATAGTCGTCTTAGTCGTAGTCGAGGTAATCGACATGGACGACTTGGACGTAATTCGCTTAGTGGCGATGGAGAACATATCGCCTCCAAGATAACACAGGAGGGTTTCGCAGAAAAGGGGATAAATCGAGAGAGGCGCAATTGTCAGGGAAGGTGGTCTTTGTAATAAATCCGCAAAATACTGAATCTGCGAAATCTTAAGCGGGTTGCAGCTTATCCGGTTTGCGGAGGGTTGGTAATTCCCTAGAACGGGGTGCTTTTCATTCTTCCGTTAAGTCATTCTTTTAGATTAGTTTAGGGGATCCCAAGGAAGGCTACCTGACCCGTCTACAGGTTTTTCCCTAGGTCTGGGGGTCAGTTTTGGGTGAGAAACACCTGTCCCGCGCGATTGATGCGGAGTTAGAGGAATGCGGGTAAGTTGGATGCATGTCCCGAGCACGGTAAATTCGAGAGCGTTCAGAGAATTGGTGAGCGCCAGGTCAAAAGAAAGAGTTCAATATGAATAGGGATGGTAAAAGAAGAATCCTGGGTGGTGCGTTGCTGGCGATGGCACTTTGCCTGGGCACTGGAAGTATGCAGGCGCAGGAAGGCCGCAAGGCACTCTCCAATCCTGCCCCAACTTACCCGGAAGTCGCCAAGCGAATGCGCCTGGTAGGCAGGGTCAAGGTACAAATCGTGATCGGGGCAGACGGAAAAATCAAGGAAACGAGCTTCGTCGGCGGACACCCAGTGCTCGTCAATGCGGTTGAGGAAACACTGAAGACCTGGAAATATGCTCCCGGCAGTGGAGAAACCACCACATTGCTGGAGTTCAATTTCCATCCATAGTCGTTGGAAACAGATCGAAGGAAAAACGGCCATGCGGATCGAAACCGCGTGGCCGTTTTCTTTTGGTGGAAGGACTATGGCGTGTTCCCGCGAGACATCTTCGCGGCCTCCGCCGCCTCAAGAACCTGCCAAAGTTGCGTCTTCGAAAAGAAGACTGGAGCAGGTGAGGCCGGATTCGGCTTTTTGAAGTTCGGAGATGTCCAGTGGCGTTACGTGGAAGCCACAAGCTTCGATGCGGGCGCGCGTGTGCGGAAACGAAGCGGGGAAAATGGTCGTTCCTCCCAGCGCCAGGGCGTTGGCGGCGTGGGGCTCGGCGGGATCGACATCGGTCCATTGGAAGCCCGAAAACGGAGCGGTGTCGAACCAGGCGCGGTTGGCGAGGAGCGTGTTGCGGCCGAGATAGGTGACGGCAGATTTTAGATGAAGGCAGCCAGTGACGGGGACGGCGATGACTTGGTAATCGTGCGGGGCGAGGATGGCGGCGAGTTGGCGGATGCCTTCGGCGTTGCTGCGTTTGGTTAGACCTACAAAGATTTTTCTGTCAATCCGCAGGACGTCGCCACCCTCGAGCGTGCCAGGGAGCGAAACGTAGGCGAGCTTTCGAAACTTGCCGAGTGCCTGAGCGAGCGACGCAGCCTCGCGGCGACGGGTATCCGTTCCCAGCGGCAGGATGACCGCCAATTCATCGAGAACGATGGCGGGGTCTTCGACAAACATGGAGTCCGGAAGATCGGGCTCGGGGGGAAGAGAAATAACGCGGGCGCCCAATTTGCCGAGCAGGTTCTCGTAGGCGCGGTGCTGCTCCTGGGCGGTCGTGAGATTGATGGGCTGGCGATCGATGAAAGAGAGTTCGCAATGGACGATCGCCGGGCTGACGGCGCGAGTAATGGCGGTGAGCATTTCGAAAGAAAGCTTACACGAGAACGATGGGAGGGAAGGAAACGTTGAAGGAAGCAGGGAGGCGGAATAGACTCTAGGCCACGATTGGAGATGCGGGAGGCGGGTGCGATGAATGATCCAATGAGGCGCGCGGCGGCGATTCTCTTGTTGGTCCTGGGAGGGGCGGCGTTATGGTGGGCGGGGAGTGGAGCGCCGGCTTCCGCATCAGCAAATGACGCCATGGTGGCGACGATGGCGGCGGCACGCGAGCGTGCGGCGGCGAACGATCCGCGATTGAAGGGCGCCTCGCGCTTTGAAGAGGGCGGCTGGATTTACGTACATCTCGAAGGCGAACCCGGCGCAATGGGCTATCAGCACGGGTACCTGTTGGCGCCGGAGATCGAGGACGGGTTCGCGGCGGTAAGCGCCGGGATGATGCACTCCACCAGGCGCGACTGGGAATTTTTCCGGAAGGCCGCGCACGAGATGCTGTGGCCGAAAATCGATGCAGAATACCAACAGGAGCTTCAAGGCATCGTCGAGGGACTGCGCGCGCGAACCGGGTCAAATCTGGATGTGGACGACATCGTGGCGTTCAATGCGTTCGAGGAGCTGCCCGATTATTACGTGCCCTGGCTCAACAAGAGGCAAATGGCCGCAAATGCGCCGAATCTGAAAAGCCCAGGGAATTGCAGCGCTTTCGTGGCTGCCGGAAGCTGGACAAAAGACGGACAGATCGTGATGGCACACAACAACTGGACAAGCTATCGGAACGGCGAACGCTGGCGAATTGTTTTTGACATCGCGCCGAAGAATGGCTACCGGATGCTGATGGATGGTTTCCCCGGAGTGATCGCGAGCGACGACGATTTTGGAATCAATAGCGATGGGTTGATGGTGACGGAAACAACGATCACGCAATTCGAAGGCTGGGACCCGAACGGCAAGGCCGAATTTGTGCGCGCACGCAAAGCGCTGCAGTACGCGGGCTCGATCGACGAATACACCAAGATCATGCTGGACGGAAACAACGGAGGATATGCCAACGACTGGCTGCTCGGCGATCGGAAGACCGGCGAAATCGCGCAACTGGAGCTGGGGTTGAAGGCCTACAAGTTGTGGCGAACAAAGGATGGCGTGCTCTCTGGATCGAACTGGGCGCGCGACCCGAAAGTGTTGAAAGTGGACGCACCGGAATTTGATCCCGGCAATAAAGAGAGTTCACCAAACGCTCGGCGGGCCCGATGGGATGAACTGCTGAAGGAAAACAAAGGAAAGATCGATGTGGCGCTTGCGCAAAAAATGCTTGGCGACCACACCGACAGCGTAGAGAAAAAGGAGGATACCAACGAGCGGACTCTGTGCGGCCACGTGGATGGATCGGCGCGCGGCGTAAAAGAGTGGGCTTGGCAAGCCTATTATCCTGGTGGAGCGGTACAAGGCAAAGCGACGGATGCAACTATGGCGAAGGATATGCGGTTCATGGCGCGCATGGGTCATCCCTGCGGGGGAGATTTTCTAGCCAAACCGTTTCTCGCGGCACACCCAGAGTTCGCGTGGGAGGAGCCTTACCTGCGGGACATGAAGGCAGGCCCGTGGACGGAGTTCCGGTCAGGTCAATCCCCCAAAGAATGAGCTAGACACTCAAAAAAATACTGTCGAGGACGGGTGCGAGAAGATCGACATCAGGGGATTAGGTGCCAACGGCGCCGCGTGAAAAATCCAGAAACGGGTGATCCCGGCTCCGAGGAGCATCCCGGCAAGAATCAATCCGATTACTCCGAGCACAACCCAGGCATCCGATTTGGTAAAAGCCGCGCCGCGCAGGCTGCGTGAAGGTTCCTGGCCGGAATCCGCAGACGGTTCAGTCCGGGCAAAGTGAGAATGGGGCGCCTTATCGGAGACTTCAGGCTGCACCAAAAGGCAGTAGCCCTTCCTAGGAATGGTTTCTATATAGAGCGGTTTATCAGAGGAATCGCCAAGCGCCAGGCGAAGTTTATTGACGGTCGTATTTACGTTGGCGTCGTAGTTCACATGCGTATCGGCAGGCCAAAGGCGGAAGCGAAGTTCCTCACGGGTAACGACTTCTCCTGGTTTTTCGAGGAGCGTGATCAAGACCTGGTAAACCTTGCCCTGGAGCTTTACTCGAGACCCATCCCGGGTCACTTCCTGCCGCTGTTGGTCAATCCGGAAGGGCCCAAAATGGACATAACGGCCAGAGGAGAGGACTATCCGCTCCGAAGTCGTCACTTCATCCGGTTCTCGCATGGAGATCACTTCCGGTGACATGGACGTTCACCCCTATACCTGTATAGACGCAATAACCACTCAAGAGTTTTCTATTCTTACGAAAGATTTCATCGATAAGTTCCAAGGTGAGGAGCAGATCGAACCCGGCGTAGAAGGCAGAGGAGGGCATATCTGCAAATCGGTATGTTACAGAGCAGAATTGCATAAATTTAGAAGTGATTTATATGAATTATTGGAGTTCCGTTCATTCAAGGAAGTGCCCTTTTCCGGCTCCGGACGTCTAAAACGCCAATTCGGAACTACTCATCACATGAGGTGACAAAAATGTGGCGTTTCACATGAAGTCTCATGTAGCGTTCGTTTTTCTTCTGTTGTCAGGGGCCGCCGCGGCGCTTGGGCACCCGCAGCAGACAGATTCCGTTGGCCAAGTCGCCGCCGAAGCGGCCTCCGCTTACGACGCAAAGAATTGGAGCGAGGCCGTCAAGCTATATAGCCAGATTGTGGCGACGGCGCCGAATCCGCGCGCGTGGTACCGGTTAGGCGTGTCCTTAAATAAGACCGGAGAGAAGGATAAAGCCATCGAGGCCTTTGAAAAAGGCAGAGCCTTGGGACTGCCGCCGCAATTTGCCGAGTACGGCATCGCCACGGTCTTCGCTTCGAAAAGAGATAAGGATAGAGCATTTGAGCACCTGGAAAAAGCCGCCCAAAATGGCTTGAGCCAACCGGACCAATTGTCGACTGATACCGACCTGGCGGAACTGAAGTCCGACGCACGCTTTACGAAAATACTGGAAATGGTGACGCACAACCAAAAACCCTGCGCGTACGCGGCGGAAAATCGTCAGTTTGACTTCTGGCTGGGCGAATGGAGCGTGGTCACCAGCAAGGGGGAGACGGCCGCGGGAGACAGCCGGATTGAATTGATCCTCGAGGATTGCGTTGTGCAGGAAAACTGGACGAGCGCGGGAAACATCGGATATTCGGGAAAGAGCTACAACATCTACAATGCGGCGCTGAAGCGGTGGGAACAATACTGGGTGGACAACGCCGGGGGCAACATTTTCTTTTACGGCGGATTGAAGGATGGAGCAATGGATTATTGGACCGATGAAATTCCGCAACCGGACGGGAAGAAATTAAAACGGCATCTGCAATTCATCAAGCTCGGGCCTGACAAGGTCCGGCAATTCAGCCAAGGTTCGAATGATGGCGGCAAGACCTGGTTTGTGGAGTATGACTTCACGTACAACCGAAAAAAGTAGCGATTGGCCAGTCCCGCCCGGTTCGGAGTTCCCACTGAACATCTACCTTCGCGTATAGTCATCCCATTTCTCAGGGAAAAGGAGATGTGGGCGATGAGCAAGCGAACGTGGTTGACGATTTCTTGCAGACTGGGCCTGACGGCGGCTGTCTTAGGTATTGCGTGGCTACAGGGAGTCTCTGTATCTGCGCAGACTCCACCTTCTGCAAAGGAGAAATCCCCTGAGACAAGCGTTCCGGTCGCGGCTCCCGGCGAAAAGGCCTGGGCAATCCTGCGCGATGGGATTAAGGACAAGAGTGCGGACAAACGCGCCCTGGCGGTCAGGGCACTGGGCCTGCTAAGCGGAAATGTGGAGGCGGAGAATTCCGCGATATCCGCGCTGGAAGACAAGAATGCGAGCGTCAGGACGGCGGCGGCCGCAGCGCTCGGGTCGATGCAAGCGGAGCACGCCAAGATCGCGTTGGAAAACGTGCTCGAAGATCCCGAACCAGCGGTGGTGCTGGCGGCGGCGAATTCTTTGCTCCTTCTTCACGATAGCTTGGGCTATGACATTTACTTCGCGGTGTTGACGGACGAAAGGCGCGCTGACAAAGGATTGATCAAGGGACAACTCGACACGCTCAAGAACAAAAAACAGATGGCAAAACTTGGATTCGAAGAGGGCATCGGATTTATTCCTTTTGCGGGAATGGGTTACGAGGCATTCAAGACGGTGACGAAAAACGACTCTTCACCGCTGCGCGCGGCTGCAGCGAAACAGCTTGCGCACGATCCAGACCCCGCCACAGCGAAGGCACTGGTAGCGGCTACTAAGGATAAGAAATGGCAAGTGCGGGCGGCCGCGCTTGAAGCGATTGCACAGCGGGATGATCGCTCGCTCTTGCGCGAGATTGCGCCAGCACTCGATGACGAAAAGGACGTGGTGCGCTTTACGGCCGCAGCGTGCGTGGCGCACTTGAGCGAACTGCCGTCCAGGAATGACCCAGCGAAACCGGCGAAGCCGTAGATGGCCAGCGGTTGCCGGAAAAAAGCTTGACACTATGGCGTGTGGCGATATAGCGTATGACGACAGAATATCTAATTCTGTGGAGAATGCGCCTTGACTGCTCCCCAAAGCCACGCCGAACCCCTCGGGCCGCTGACCCCGGCAATGTTCCATGTGCTGCTGGCACTGGCGGGGGACGATCTCCACGGGTACGCCATTCTTAAGGAAGTGGAATTGCGCACCGGCGGCAAGGTGCGTCTGAGCACTGGAACGCTGTATGGAATCATCAAGCGTCTGCTGAACGACGGACTGATTGCTGAGTTGCGTTCGCGGCCGGCGGAATCCAATGACGACGAGCGGCGGCGATACTACCGGTTGACGCCGCAGGGCCGCCAGGTCGCCACCGCGGAAGCGGAGCGCATGGACGAAATCCTATCCGTCGCGCGGTCGAGAAATCTGCTGAAGAAAGCGCGGCTGGCGTAGCGAGATTGCCGGAGCCGCGAGCGGGCTTCGATTAAAACGAGTGGCCTGAAAATCGGTGCTGTGGTGGCGCCGAAGGAGGACACCATGGCAGCGATTGATTCCCGAGCATCGCGCATCTATCGCGCACTCTTGCGGCTCCTTCCGTTCGATTTTCGGAGCGATTACGGCCCGGAGATGGAAACGGTTTTCCAGGAACAACACCAAGAAGCGGAGCGGCGCAAGGGCGCCACGGGTGTTCTGCGTCTGTGGTGGGAAACGATTGTGGGAATTTTCCGGACGGCTCCGGGCGAACACTTGGCGATGTTTCGCCAAGACGCGGGCTTCGCGCTGCGAATGATGCGCAAGAGTCCGGGGTTCACGCTGGCGGCGATCCTCACGCTGGGCCTGGGAATCGGCGCCAATTCGGCAATCTTCAGCGTCGTGAATGCCGTGCTGCTGAAACCACTGCCGTACGAACATGGCGACCGCCTGCTTGTCTTGCAGCATCGCATGGGGGCACTGAATCAGCGTTTCTCGGCCTTAGACACCAGCGACTACCGCACGCAAAGCCGGGCGCTGGATGGGCTGGTGGAATACCACAACATGAATTTCATTTTGCTGGGCCGCAGCGAGCCGGAGCGCGTGGAAACCGGTGTGGTTTCGTGGAATTACTTCGATGTTTTCGGAATCAAACCGCTCTTTGGGCGCGCATTTCGTCCGGAAGATGAACAGCCTGGCGCACCGGCTGTATTGATGCTCAGTTATGAATATTGGATCAAGAGTTTCGGCGGCGACCCCACAGTGGTGAACAAGACGTTCACGATGAACGACAAGATTCATACGGTAATCGGCGTGCTGCCTCCGGTGCCGCAATATCCCGACGAGAATGACGTGTACATGCCCACCACCGCGTGCCCTTTCCGGTCGCGCCCTTCTACTGTCGCCAACCGGCAAGCACGCATGGTTCAGGTATTCGGGAGGATGAAGCCGGGAATGAGCGTGAGCCAGGCGCAAGCGGACTTGAGCGGAGTTGCCGCTAATCTGCAAAAAGCGTATCCGAAAGACTATCCGGAAGGGAACAACTATTCGGTGAAAACAACAGCGCTCGAGGAAGCGCTGACGCACAACGCTCGTCCCACGATGCTGGTGCTGCTGGCGGCTGCGGGCTTTGTCTTGCTTATTGCGTGCGCGAATGTCGCAAACCTGAATCTTTCGCGAATGGTGCGGCGCGAACGCGAGCTAGCGGTGCGTGCCGCGCTAGGAGCGGGACGAGTGCGCATGTTCCGGCAACTGCTGACGGAGAGTTTCATGCTCGCGGTGATCGGCGGCGGCCTGGGCCTGCTTTTTTCCTGGGGCGCGCTGAGTTTGCTGGTGAGTTTCGCCGCGCGCTTCACGCCGCGTGCACGTGAAATTCAGATGGACTCCATGGTGCTGGGATTTACTTTTCTCGTGGCCGTGCTGACCAGCCTCCTCTCGGGGACCGCCCCGGCGCTGGCGTCGCGTGAGGCCGTTGTGGGTAGCCTGAAAGAAGGTGGGGCGCAGTCCACGATCGGGCGCGGGAAGCACCGGATGAGGAACTTGCTCATTGTCGCGCAGGTGGCGGTTTCCTTCCTTCTGCTGATCGGCGCGGGATTGATGTTGCGCAGCTTCGTGAAACTGCAGCACGTGGATCCGGGCTTTCAACCGGAAAATGTCTTGACGATGGACATCGCGCTGGACTTTGTTAAATACAACACCAACGACAAGCAACGCGCTTTTTTTGAAACCCTGCTGGAGAAGGTCCAGATGCAGAGCGGAGTCAAATCGGCGGCCGCTTCCATGATGATTCCCTTTACTTCAGACATGACAATGACCGGCGATTTTCAGATCGAGGGGCAGGCGCCCGAGCCCGGGCAAGCGATGCCGAAGGCTGATTTCCGAATTGTGAGCCCATCTTATTTCGAAGCGTTGCACATCCCCATTCTGAATGGGAGAGGATTCATACAAACCGATCGGCCAAGCAATCCGGACGTGGCGGTCTTGAACCGCAGCGCCGCGCTCCACCTGTGGGGAGGGAAGGATCCTGTCGGGACGCGGTTCTCCGCGGATGGAGGAAAGGGCTGGATCCAAGTGGTTGGGGTAGTCGGCGACATCAAGCAGTACGGGCTCGATAAAGATGTAGTCGATGAGATTTATGTACCGCTGGCGCAAAATCCCATGGGCCAGGCCAGTCTGGTGATCAAAACGGCAGTGGAACCGATGAGCATCGCCCGCGGCGTGATCGAGCTGCTGCATGGCGTTGATCCGAACCAACCGGCCGCGCGGGTGCGATCGCTGGAACAAGTGCGCGCGGAATCCGTCGCGGCTCCGCGGCTGACTACAAATTTGCTGGGACTGTTCGCTCTGCTGGCTTTGGCGATTGCAGCAACAGGCATTGGCGGAGTGATGGCACTGGCAGTGGGCCAGCGCCGTCATGAGATCGGGGTGCGCATGGCCATCGGCGCTCGTCCGGGGGAGATTTTGCGCATGATCCTGGGTCAGGGCCTCGCGCTCGCCTTAGCCGGCGTGGCGCTTGGCTTGTTCGGCGCGCTCTGGCTTACGCGCCTGTTACAGCAACTGCTATTTGAGGTGACACCAACGGATCCGCTGACTTATGCCGGAGTAGCGGTAGTGCTCGGGCTGGCCGCGCTGGTGGCCTGCTACGTTCCGGCGCGCCGCGCCTCCCGCGTGGACCCCATCGTCGCGCTTCGCGTGGAGTAAGACAGAGATTCTGGTCTGTCCGTTTCAGAATAGGGAGAAGCAGAAGAGGACTGGCAAGAATGCCGGTCCCACTTTATTGGCCCGCAAGCTGGCGAGTCTGTTAAACTATTACTTGCTGCACCGCACCTAAGGATGTGTGACCGCCAGGCGGTCGACCTACATTAAGGTACATTCATCAAGGCTGCTGGTCGTTTCAGCAGCTATTTTTGTCTTTAGAGGACTTGCCACGGCCGGGCCGGAGGCACGATAAGCAGGAATTATGAGTGAAAATATTCGCAACATCGCCATCATCGCGCACGTGGACCACGGCAAGACTACGCTGGTGGACGCCATGCTCAGGCAGAGCGGGATTTTCCGCGCCAACGAAGCCGTCATTGAACGTGTAATGGATTCCAATGACTTGGAGCGCGAGCGCGGCATCACCATTTTGGCGAAGAATACCGCACTTTTCTTTCACGACACGAAGATCAACATCGTGGATACCCCGGGGCACAGCGACTTTGGCGGCGAAGTGGAACGCGCTCTGCGAATGGTAGATGGAGTGGTGGTGCTCGTAGACGCGAGCGAAGGGCCACTGCCGCAGACGCGCTACGTCCTGCAAAAGGCGCTGGCGGCGAAGCTGCCACCGGTGATCGTGCTGAACAAGATTGACCGCGCCGATGCGCGCGCCAAGGAAGTGCTCGACGAAATCTACGATCTCTTCATCGATCTGGACGCCACCGAAGATCAGCTCGATTTTCCCGTGATTTATACGAATGCGCGCGATGGCGTGGCGCACCGCACGCCGGGCGACGATTCGAAGGATTTGCTGCCGCTATTCGAGGCCATCGTAAAACACATTCCCGCTCCACCGGGCGATCCCGAAGGCGTTTTGCAAATTCAAGTGATGAACCTGGACTACAGCGAGTTTCTGGGCCGCATCGCGATTGGGCGCGTGTTCAACGGCACGCTGAAGCGCGGCACGGATGTGGGCATCGTCAAGCTGGACGGCAAGCTTGTGTCTACGCGCATCACCAAGCTGTATACGTTTCGTGGCCTGGAACGCGATGAAGCGCAAGCCGTTCCGGCAGGTGATCTCGTTGCAATTGCAGGCGTCGAAGGCATCAATATTGGGGAAAGCATCACGGATTTGGCAAACCCTATGCCGCTGGAACCGCTGCTGATCGACGAACCCACGCTGGCGATGATTTTCACTGTAAATAGCAGCCCGCTTTCGGGCAAAGAGGGTTCGTTCCTCACTTCGCGCGACCTGCGCGACCGTTTGCAAAAAGAACTTCTCACCAACGTTTCCATTCGCGTGGAAGACACGGAAACGCCGGAGTCCTTCCGCGTGCTGGGGCGCGGCGAATTGCAGCTCGCGATTTTGATTGAGACCATGCGGCGTGAAGGTTTTGAGCTGATGGTGGGAAAGCCGGAAATCGTCGTCCGTACAGAGAACGGCAAGAAACTCGAGCCGCTGGAGCGCCTGGTGATCGACGTGCCCGAGAATTTCATCGGCATCATCATGGAAACCATCGGCAGCCGGCGCGGCGAGATGCTCAAGATGAGCAATCACGGCTCGGGCCGCGTACGCATGGACTTCAAAATTCCTTCACGCGGATTGATCGGACTCCGCAGCCAGTTGCTGACCGACACTCGAGGCACGGCGCTGATTCATTCAATCTTCGAGGGCTGGATGGAATATGGCGGGGAGATGGCGCTGCGTCCCACCGGTGCGTTGGTGGCAGACCGTGGCGGACCGTCAACGGCGTTTGCGCTGTGGAATATCCAGGAGCGCGGCGAACTCTTCATCGGGCCGGCCATCGAAGTGTACGAAGGCATGATTGTCGGCGAAAACTCGCGCGAACAGGATATGGACGTCAACGTCACCAAGGAAAAGAAGCAGACCAACATGCGCTCGTCCAGCGCCGACGAAGCGATTCGCTTAATTCCTCATCGCGAGCTGAGCCTCGAGCAAGCTATCGAGTTTATTGCTGACGACGAGTTCGTGGAAATCACGCCGAAGTCGATCCGCCTGCGCAAAAAAGTCTTGCAAGCCAACAAGCGCCCGCGCCGCTGGCAGGAAATCCGCGCCAGCCAGGCCACCACCAGCTGAGTCAGCCGTCTTCTCAGTGCGCTGATTTTTCGAGAAGTTCCGCCAGGTACTGCTTCCAGATGACGGCCTTCGTATGGGTTCCGTGGCCGCGCGTTTCGTCGCTGATGGGAAGCAAAACGAAGCGCGCGTTTTTGACTCGTTTGATTTCGCGTTCGGCCATGCCCAACTCGGGCGGGTTGATGAAGTCGTCCGCGGAATTGATATATGTGACTGGCGAGGTGATCTTCTCCAACTGCGGCGAAGGATCGTAATTTCGGGAAGAGTTCACCGCGTACATGAGGTCGTTGGCATCCAGCCCGGCAAGACGCGTCTTGAAATAGTCGTCCAGATATTTATCCGCGGCATCGCGTGTTGGCAGAGTCTTCTGCATGTAGAGCGGAGCGCTTCCGGCAATGAGCAGCAAGTCGAGTGCCGTGTGCAGCGCCTGCTGCGGTTCCGCCGAGTAGTCGCCTCCCTTCCATTCCGGATCGTTGCGAATCGCGTCCATCACCATTTTGCGCCAGATGCGGTTGCGTCCCGCGATCTGCACCGGCTGGCAAGCCAGCGGCATCAGCGCGTCCATAAAGTCGGGATAGTTTTCTCCCCACACAAAGGAGTGCATGCAACCCATCGAGGTGCCGAGGATGAGACGCAGATGGTCCACGCCAAGGCCTTCTTTCAGGAGCAGGTGATGAGCTGAGACCATGTCGTCGTAGTCGTATTGAGGGAAATGCGCGTGCAAACCGTCACTGGGCTTCGAGGATTTTCCGTGGCCGACGCCGTCGGGAAGGATGATGAAGTAGCGCGTGGCGTCCAGCAGCTGCCCCGGGCCGAACAATTGCCCAGCAAAGATGGGTTGCAAGAATTGATGCCCCGTGCCGCCGGTGCCGTGAAGAATCAGAACGGCGTTTGAAACGCGGCCCTGAGCATCGTGAACGGGCTTGCCCAGTGTTGTGTAGTGCAAGCGCAATTCGGGCAGCGTCTCGCCCGACCGAAATTTGAAGTTCTTGGCAATATAGTCGCCTTCCGTTGTCCCAGGCCACGGGGCCGACTGGCCGCGAGCCGACACGCCCACCAGCAGTTGGACCGCAACTGCCAGCACAAACGAACGAATTGTAGTTCTCTTCATCAGTCACCTCGCCGACCACAGAATTTAACATGTCCGGCCAATGAAATTTGCACCGCTGTCCCCTTGGGAATAAATCTAATGGCCTGCCAGTCTTTGCAATGCCGTGGTCGGAGACAACGGATATGCAGGCGCGACCGGGTGCGAGGCGCTAAGCGACTTCGCGCAAGTTTCCGATCACGGTATTCTCGCGCCTTGACATCCCCGCTTCCTGCCGCAAACTAGTTCGCTCCCGGCCGCGAATTGATGTAAAGTTGTAGGTTCGGCTGCAGCCTACTCCGAAAACGCTGCATCCAAAAGGTTTACCAGTGGGGGCAGCCGCTGGCGCTGGCTTTATGTCCAAGGAGACTGATGGAATCCGCGAGCAATCGACCTGTAGAGACCGCCCCCGAGTCCTATCCCACCATCGCCGCGACAGCCACCGCGGTGCCGCCGCACTTAATCACCCGCGACGACGTGAAGTACTACATGGGGCGCGTGTTCGATATTCCGGACCGCAAACTCGAAGCCATGATGACCGTGGTGGACAACGCACAGGTCCACAAGCGCCATAGCATCTTCCCCATTGAATACACCGTCGAGCCACGGCCGCTTTCCAAGACCAACGAGGAGTACCAGGAACACGCCATTGCACTCGGGCGGCGTGTGGCAGAGGAATGCCTGGCAAAGGCTGGTATGGTTCCAGCCGACGTGGATCTCATTATTACCGTCTCTTGTACGGGCTACATGATTCCTTCGTTGGACGTGCACCTGCTGAACCTGATGGGCTTTCGCAACAATATCCGGAGGTTACCGATCACCGAATTGGGCTGCGTGGCCGGCGCGATAGCGCTTTCGCGGGCGCGGGATTTCCTGCTGGGCGCTCCGGGCAAAACGGTATTGATCGTTGCGGTCGAACTGCCCACGCTTACCTTTCAGCGCAAGGATCTCTCGCAAGGCAATCTGATTTCCGCGGTTATTTTTGGCGATGGCGCTGCCGCAGCGATCCTCACGAACCAGCCTTCCTCTGGGCCGCGGATACTGGATTCCGAGTCCTTCACACTCCCCGCATCGATGGAGGCTCTGGGCTTCGATCTCCGCGACAGTGGATTCCACATCGTGCTTTCAAAAGAGCTTCCCCAGTTGGTACGCGAACAAATCAAAGGGTTGGTGGAGAATTTCCTCGGACGGCACAACCTGACGCCCGGGGAGATGACCGCTTATCTTCTTCATCCAGGCGGCCAGAAGCTGCTGGTCTGCATCGAAGAAGAGTTGGGCTTGCAGCGTTGCCATACCAAGTTTTCTTGGGATGTGCTTCGCGAGTACGGCAACATTTCCAGCGCCACGATTCTGTTTATTCTGCAGGAGTGGCTGACCAAGAAGCAGATGAACCCTGGGGATTACGGCCTGGTCGCCGGATTCGGGCCGGGATTCAGCTCGGAGTTTTTGCTACTGCAATGGACGTAAGCGTTTATTTTTTCCTCGCCTTGCTTCTCGCCGTGGGTTTGCTGCGGTTGGCGGAGATGCGCATCTCCAGGCAGCATCAGAAGGAAATGGCCACGCGCGGCGCGGCAAAAGTGGATGAACCGAAATTCCGGTGGATGGTGCTGCTGCACGCTGCCGTGCTGATCGGCGCCGCGCTGGAAGTCGTCTTTCTGAAGCGTCCATTCCTCCCCTGGCTGGCCGCACCGATGTTGGCCATTTTCCTGGCGGCCAATGCCTTGCGTTGGTGGGTGATTCGCTCGCTTGGGGCGCACTGGAACGTGCAGGTCGTGGATTCCTCGCGCCTCGGCGTGGTAACTTCCGGGCCGTTTCGCTACGTTCGGCATCCGAATTACGCGGCGGTGTTTTCAGAGTTGCTGGCGCTCCCGCTCATTCACACCGCGTGGATCACCGCGATTGCCGGGGCTATCGCTCACATAGGCGTCCTCGCGCAGCGGCTCTCCACGGAGGAACGCGTGCTCTTCGCAAATCCCGACTATCGCGCGGCGATGTCCGGCAAGCCGCGCTTCTTGCCCGGACTCTTCTGAGGAAGCGGTTTCGAATGCGTTGGCGAATCTATAGCGCGGCCTGCTTTCTAATGTTCGCCGCTGCCGTCTGCAGTGCGCGACCGCCTGCCGAAGTTGATGGGGCCGCGTTCACCAGCGTGCCGGAACTCACTTCCGGATTTCGCTCTCTTTATCTCCAAAACTTCACCGAAGCGCGCGAGAAATTTGCCGCCTGGGAATCGCAGCACTCCGACGAGCCTTTTGGAGAAGTGGCCATTGCGGCCAGCTACCTCTTCGAGGAACTTTACCGCCAAGGTGTGCTGTCCAGCGATTTTTTCTTGAATGAGAAGAGATTCCTCCACGGAATCGAAGGCAAGCCGGATGCGGCGCGGATGAAAAGTTTTCAGGAGGCGCTGGACCAGGCGCGCAAGCTGGCGAAAGCCCGCCTCGCAATAAACGTCAAGGATTCCGAAGCTTTTTTTGCGCTGACAATGACGGCGGGAATGGAATCGAATGCCGACATGATGCTGAAGAAGCAGCATATGGAAAGCTTGAAACGGTTGAAGGAAGGAAACGAATACGCCAAGCAATTGCTTACGCAGCAGCCAGACGCAAACGACGCCTATGTCGCCCTCGGAACTGCCAATTACATCATCGGAAGCCTTTCCGGCGGCGCGCGGTTCTTTCTCATGTTTGGAGGAGTCCACGGCGACAAAAAGCTGGGGATGCAGCAGCTGGGAAAAACTATCGATGGCGGAAGGTATTTGCAACCATACGCCAAGATTTTGCTGGCATTGGCGGCTCGCCGGGAAAAGCAAAACCCACTGGCACAGAAACTATTTCGCGAATTGAGCGAGGAATTTCCCGAGAGCCCACTTTACGCCGCTGAGTATGCCAAAGCGATGGGCCGGCCCATTCCCGCGGAGATGCATCCCTGAGCTTGTTTGCAAACTTTCACGCGCAACCTAGCCGCTCGAAAAAGTCGTCTCCATCCACTCGAATAGTTTAGAATCACGCTTCGCGAAGTCGCTACGTGGTTAACCATCTGCACGGGGCGGTGAAACGTGTTTCACAAGGAATTGTTGAAGGGCCGGGCTATTTTTCTTACCGGCGGTGGCACGGGACTCGGCAGGTCCATGGCATTGCGGTTTGCGGAACTCGGCGCGCGCATCTTTGTAGTTGGCCGGCGCGAAGATCCGCTGCGGGAAACGTGCGAAGAGATTCACCGGGCCGGTGGTGCAGCCGCCTACGCTTCTTGCGACGTGCGTGATTATGGCGCTGTCGAATTCGCGGCCGCCAAAGCCGAGGAACAATTCGGCGAAATCAGCACGCTGGTCAACAACGCTGCTGGAAATTTCATGGCGCGCACCGAAAAACTCACTCCTAACGCCTTTAACGCCGTTGTCGGCATCGTGCTGAACGGTTCATTTAACTGCACGCAGATTTTTGGCAAACGCTGGATTTCACAGAAGCTTGGCGGCAATGTGCTGAATATCGTGACCAGCTATGCGGCTGCGAACTGCGGCTCAGGATTTGTGGTCCCTTCGGCTTGCGCGAAAGCGGGCGTGTTGGCGATGACCACCTCGCTGGCTGTGGAGTGGGCCAAATACCGCATCCGGCTGAATGCCATCGCGCCCGGGCCGTTCCCCACCGAAGGCGCGTGGTCGCGGCTGATGCCCTCGAAGACGTTTGAGGATCATGCCAAGGATAAGCATCCCATGAAGCGCTTCGGCCGCCACGAAGAATTGGCCAATCTCGCCGCGTTTCTCATCAGCGACATGGCCGAATATATCAATGGCGAGTGCATCGTGATTGACGGCGCGCAATGGCTGCGTGGGGCCGGCGAATTCAACGATTTGCTGATGTTGCCGGAAGCGGCGTGGGAACAAATGGAAGCCGCGCGTCCGAAGAAATCCTGAAGGAGATTACTGCGGAAGCGCTCTCTTCCGCACTTCAACGCGCAGCTTGATCTCGCCGATGCTTTGCCCACTCGAATCCGCCCGAACGGTGACTTCCTGCGGCTCGGGTTTCTTCGTTTCGTTTTCGGGTACCGCCGGCAACATGATCTCTATTCGCGCGGCCGCCATCTGTTTTGCCGCCACCGTGAATTTTCCAGTACCGCTCTGCACCGCCCATCCCGCCGGCAACGTGGCCGTGAACGAAATTTCCTGTGTCTTTGCGGTCCGGTTCCGCACCCACAGGGGAATCGCCATGGTGGTATGGCCTTGCAGCGCGATCTCCGGCGGCTCGGGATGCGGAAGATGTGTAAGCCCATGGGCGCGGCGAAACTCCGCGTAGAAACTGTACGGGCCGCCAAGCTCTAGTGACAATTCCGGCCGAGCGGGTTCCGGAGAAACGTCTGGCCGGGCGAAGGGAATCGCGCCCGGTGTGATTCCATCAAAAATATCTCCGGTTACGCTGCCACCGACCAGCGATTTTCCGAGCACGAAATGCAATGACTCCGTCCAGAAGCTATCGGAGGTCGCCATTTTTTCGATTTCTGCCTCGTCCATTTGCGCAACCTTGTCCAGAAAAGACTTGGCTTGTGTTTGGTGGGAGCGAAACGAATCGAGTCCCATCCGCCAGTACGGGAGTTTGCTCGATTTGGAAATTTCCTTCACGGAGTAGTCCGGGCCTTTCCCTTTGAAAATATCTTCCCGGTCCGCGTCCGGAAAGTAATAGATCTTTTTTGGCTGCCACGGCCGCAAATTCTCCAGATAAGGCTCCAAGCGCTTCGTCGGCCCGGCGACCTGCTCCGGAAACGCAACCGGGTCGCCTGCCAAATCGAAGGCCTCGGTGGCCAGCAATCCGGAAGCCTGGTGATCGCCGTGATCTTCGCCAATAAACGTTCCGGGCAAAAAAGTCAGGATTACTTCCGGGCGCGTAAGCCGCACCAGTCGCACCAGTTGTTCCAGCGACTCGCCATGATCCCAATTCGCCAGCGACTGCAGCACATTTTGCGAGGCCGTATCCTTGCCGCCGAGAAACCACACGTTGGTAATGCCCAGCGTCGTAAGCGCGTTGCGCGCCTCAATCTCGCGGACGGCGCCTAGTGCAGCCGCTTGCTCCCCTCCAGCTTCGTTCGCTCCGCTGCTGCCGCGCGTGCCGAAGACCACGGCCACGCGCTTGTGTTCGTCCAGCGCCCGCGCTAGATACGGCGTCGCGGCACCTTCGTCATCCGGATGCGCCACCACGAGCAGAATGTCTGTCTTGTAGCGCTGGTCCGCTATCGGAAGCGCCTGCGGTTCCTGCGCCTTGCTCCCCATTGCCAACGAGAGTAGTGCGAGCACCAAACTGAATTTCACGCGTGATTTTTTCATCCCATTTTCCCCGGAGCGTCCTGTGTACATTGCCGAAATAAGAAAGTCTACCTTGTGGCGTCAGCCGGACAAAACTATCTCTACATCCTAATTTCCGCGGGCCTCCCGCACGGCTCTCCCAACTCCAGGTTGGCGCGTCTATAGTAGGAGCGTGCGCAAACTGTTTTTCCATTGGGTTGCACTCGGCGTTCTTGCCTGGCCTGCGTCGGCTCAGCAGGCTGCCACTGGCGAGAATTCGAGAGTTGGCGTGCGAAGCCGATCCGGATTCCACGTGGGCGCTCAGCAATTTGGCAGTATCCAAAGCGTTGAGTGGGGGCCGTAAGGGAGCATTGGAAGCTTTGCGCCGAGCAAAACCCAACAGCAAGGAGCCAAGCCAATTCATCGATTGGGTAAAGGAAGAGCCGGCGTTCGCGAAACTCCGCGGCACATCAGAATTCAGCGCCCTCCTCGAATCGCCGGCGCAACACTGACACTTTTGCCATGTTCCGTGCAGGAAAAGGCTAAGGACCAGCGTATGCTTCTTACTACACCCGGTATCTCCGTGATCTGGCATCGATCCATAATTCGACGTACTCTTCCTCTATCGATACATAGCTTGAAAAGCATAATTAAATCGATTTTAGTCTTGACATACTATTCTTGCATCGATAAGCTAGACGTAGGACAAATTCATGGAAACCGTCAAAGTGTCACCCAAATTCCAAGTGGTTATTCCCAAGCGCGTTCGGGAAGAGCTGCAATTAAAGCCGGGCCAGGAGTTGAACGTTTACATTCTGGACGGGACCATTCGGTTCAGCAGGCCGCGCTCGATTCAGGAACTGCGTGGAATTTGCAAAGGCATGAAATGGAAGGACGAAGATCGTGACCACACTGAGCGGTTCTGAACGCTTTGTTGTGGACTCTTCCGGGTGGGTCGAGTTCCTTGGTGGAGGGCCGAAAGCAGATGCTTTCGGAAAGTTCCTCGAGAATCCTGAGGCTGTACTTCTTCCGTCCATTGTGGTGTATGAGGTTTACAAGAAAATGCTGCGCGAGCAGACCACGGATCTCGCGGAGCGCTTCTTATCCCACGCATTTGGATTCCATGAGCGGGAGCTTCCTCTCGATATTTCTTTGGCCGCTTCGGCGGCAAGAGTGAGCCTGACAACAAATCTGCCTATGGCGGATGCGATTATTTACGCGACAGCGCGTGCCCATCAGGCACAACTCATCACTTCGGACGCGCATTTCACGGGCTTGCCGGGCGTGACGGTTCTCTAGTTCAGTGCAGATTGTCCGCGTGGGGCGAGCCTCACCCCTCCAAATTCCTGGCGCATGGCGTTGACGTCTGCGGCGCCGCGGCGTAGCATCCCCAGCATTCCTCGACAGCTGACAAAGGAAATCCATGAATGACGGAACGACTCGCCGTGAGTTCTTAGGCTCGCTCGCTGCCTTCACTCTCTTTCCCCTTGAGCAGGAAAAACCAGAGTTGATTCTTCATAACGGCCACATTGTGACGATGAGTGCGGCGAATCCGGTCGCCGAGGCTGTCGCCATATCGCGGGGCAGATTTCTTGCCGTGGGAAAGAATACGGAGGTGATCAATCTCGCGGCGCCGGGCATTCGAAAGATTGATCTCGGTGGCAAGACCGTGCTTCCGGGCTTCATCGACGCCCACTCGCACCCCGCGCAGGCCGGTCTATCGCATCTGCGCATGGTGGATTGCGACCTGCGCTCCATTTCCGCGATTCAGGCAGCGCTGCGCGAGCGGGCGGCAAAGATGCCGGCTGGCGAATGGGTGCTCGGTTTCAAATACGACGACACAAAAACGGAAGATGGCCGCCCTCTTAGCATCGCCGATCTGGATGCGGCGGTTCCGGATCATCCCGTCCATATCGAGCATCGCGGCGGCCACACGGTCTACGCAAACTCCCTTGGGCTGCGCAAAGCGGGAATTGACGAAAAAACTCCAGATCCTCCGGGCGGGAAAATCGAGCACGACCCAACCACGGGAAAGCTGAGCGGCCGTGTTGCGGAGAGCGCCCAAGACTTTTTCGACAAGGCTATTCCTCACAGTTTCACGCGCGACGATCACCGTGAAGGCGTGAAGCTCATCTCCAAGATGCTCGCCAAGACCGGAATCACTTCGGCAACCGAGGCGCAGGGCAATCCCACCGATCTTCGTGCGTATCAGGACGCCCGCGATTCCGGCGATTTGCTCTATCGTGCCTACTGCTTCATCAACTACCGGTTCATCGATGCGATGATCGAGGCGGGTGTGCGCACCGGGTTTGGAGACGAATGGGTTCGCGTCGGTGCCATGAAGCTGGTTTGTGACGGCTCGATTTCCGAGCGCACCGCGCGGCTGTCTGTTCCTTATGAAGGCCGGCCAAACGACTTCGGCATACTCGTGATGACTGAGGAAGAGCTGTACACGTATGGCCGCAAAGCGCATCTGGCCGGCTGGCAAATCGGCACGCACGCCAACGGCGACGTGGGCATCGATACGACGCTGCGCGTGTACGAGCGATTACAGCGCGAAGATCCGCGCCACGATCCGCGTTTCCGCCTGGAGCACTGCACCTTAATCAATGACGATTTGATCGCGCGCATCAAAGCGTTGGGCGCCATCCCTACGCCCTTCTCGACGTACGTCTACTATCACGGCGAAAAAATGCGCTACTACGGCGCGGAGCGCCTCAATCACATGTTCGCCCTGCGCAGTTTTCTCGATGCCGGCATTCGCGCAACCCAGGCTTCCGACTATCCGCCGGGAGAATTCATCCCCATGATGGCGCTGCAATCGGAAGTGACTCGCACCGACACCAAGGGCAACGTTTGGGGACCCCACCAGAAAATTACCGTGGAAGAAGCCATTCGCGTGGGCACCATCAACGGCGCTTACGCTTCCTACGAAGAAAATTTGAAAGGTTCCATCGAAACCGGGAAACTCGCCGATTTAGTTGTTCTTGGCCGCGATCCTCTCAAAGAAAATCCATCGACGCTCGTCACCATTCCCGTTGAGCGCACCATGGCCGGCGGCCGCTGGACTTTCGAGTCGTAAGCGGCTTCCTCTGCCCACAGAGGACTCCGCCTTGACCCAGCTTAGACCCGCCGATAAGCTAGATGTTTCTCCTTCCAGGTGAACACGCACATGGAGCAAATTCACATCACGTTGCCGGATGGCAGCGTCAAGGACGTTCCCAAGGGCACCACGCCGGCCGATGTTGCCCGGAGCATTTCTCCGCGGCTGGCCGATGCCGCGCTAGTTGCGCGCGTGGCCGCACCCAACGATGGCGAAGGCGAGTTAGTCGATCTGCGGAAGCCGCTGGACCACGACGTCAAGCTGCAAATCCTTACTGAAAAAGATCCTGACGCGCTGTTTGTGTTTCGCCATTCGGCGGCGCATCTGCTCGCGGCGGCGGTGGTGGAACTTTTCCCTGATGTGAAACTCGGCATTGGCCCGCCGATCGATACCGGCTTTTTCTACGAGTTCCTGCGCGATGAGCCCTTCACACAAGAAGACCTCGCCAAGATCGAAAAGAAGATGCACGAGCTGGCGGCGCAAGACTTGCCGAACGAGCGCAAGTTCATCCCCAAGCCGGAAGCTTTGGAGCTCTACAAAAAATCCAACCAGATTTTCAAATGCGAGCTGGTGGAAGAAAAAGCCACCGAACCGATGGTCTCCTTTTACACCACCGGAAAATTCATCGACTTCTGCCGCGGTCCCCACATCCCTTCCACCAAGCGCATCCAGGCATTCAAACTAATGAACGTCGCCGGCGCCTATTGGAAGGGCCAGGAAGGCAATCCGCAGCTGCAGCGCATCTATGCCGTAGCTTTCTTCACGCAAAAAGAGCTCGACGCGCATCTGCACCGCATCGAGGAAGCCAAGCGCCGCGATCACCGCAAGCTTGGCACGGAGCTAGACCTCTTCAGCATCCAGGAAGAGGCCGGCCCCGGACTGATTTTCTGGCATCCCAAAGGCGGGCTCGTTCGCAATATTATCGAGACCTGGCTGCGCGACGAATTGCAAAAACGCGGCTACGATCTTGTTTATACGCCGCACATCATGCGTCTGGACCTCTGGAAGACCAGCGGCCACACGAATTATTACAAAGACAGCATGTTCGGCGCGGTGGAAGTCGAAAAGGCCGATTACCAGCTCAAGCCCATGAATTGTCCTGGGCACATTCTGATTTATAAATCAAAGCTCCGCAGCTACCGCGAACTTCCCGTCCGCCTCGCCGAGCTCGGCACGGTCTATCGCTACGAACGCAGCGGCGTGCTCCACGGCTTGCTCCGTGTCCGCGGCTTCACTCAGGACGACGCGCACATCTTCTGCATGCCCTCGCAAATCGAATCCGAAGTCGAAGCGTGCATGGATTTTGCCTTCGCGGTCATGAAGAATTTCGGCTTCGACAAATTCGAAGTCGAGCTTTCGGACTGGGATCCCAAGCACCCGGAAAATTACCCTGGGAGGCCCGAAGATTGGCAACATGCCTCAGATGCTCTCGCCCGCACGATGGCGCGCATGAACATTCCCTATAAGAGAATAGAAGGGGAAGGCGCGTTCTACGGCCCGAAAATCGACGTAAAGCTAATCGACGCCATCGGCCGCTCCTGGCAGCTCACCACCGTGCAATTCGATTTCAATCTCCCCGCGCGCTTCGGCCTGCAATATGTCGGCGAAGACGGCTCGAAGCATCAGCCTTTGATGGTTCACCGCGCGCTGCTCGGTTCCGTCGAACGTTTCTTCGGCATCTTGATCGAGCACTACGCCGGCGCCTTCCCGCTATGGCTCGCGCCCGTGCAAGTGGAAATCTGCCCAGTCAGCGAAAAAGTCGCCGACTACGCCAAGCACGTCACCGAAACTCTGAAACGCCACAATCTTCGCGTGCATCTCGACGACCGCAACGAAAAGCTGCCCGCAAAAATCCGCGACGCGCAGCTCCAGAAAATTCCCTACATGCTCGTGGTCGGCCCCAAGGAGGCCGAAGCCGTCACTGTCTCCGTCCGCCATCGCAGCAAAGGCGACCTCGGCCCCAAGCCCCTCGCCGAAGTCGTCGAGTCGCTCCGGCAAGAAGTCGATTCCCGTTCCACGAGTTAGATCTCATCGCGAATCTTGATTCATCGTGCCGTGGGGACCTCACAAATTATCCTGAATGAAAACGTCTTCGCTCAGGGCGTGCGTCTCCTGGCCGATGGCGACGCCCATTTGGCTGAAGTCGTGCAAAAGTACGGCCCTCCGCCCTTGTGGGTGCGCGATCCAGGTTTCCCCACGCTCGTCTACATCATCCTCGAACAGCAAGTCTCCCTAGCCTCCGCGAAAGCGGCCTTCGACCGTTTGAATGCCGCCGTCCGCCCGCTCACTCCCGGCCGCTTCCTGAAGCTCACCGACGCGGAGTTGCTGCGCATCGGCTTCAGCCGCCAGAAGACTCTATACACGCGCCTGCTCGCCGAATCGCTGGTGCGCCGCTATTTCGATTTGCGAGAGCTGCACAACCTGCAAGACGATGCCGCCCGCAAGATGCTGGTGGTATTCAAAGGCATCGGTAAATGGACTGCTGACATCTATCTATTGAGTGCGCTTCGGCGCCCGGATATCTGGCCGACCGGCGATCTGGCTTTGGCGACGGCAGTGCAGGAAGTAAAACGCCTCCGCCGTCGCCCATCACCGGAGAAGCTCGAAAAAATGAGCGCACCCTGGAAGCCGTGGCGCGCCGTCGCCGCCCGCCTATTTTGGCATCATTACTTGAGCAAGCGCGGGCAGCGCACTTCAGAGATTTCGCTCTAGCTGGACGATCATGAGTTTGCTCACCGGAGGTCACGAATGTCGCAACCGCTCTCACGGCGTATCTTTCTCGCGCTAACCGGAGGCGTTATTGCCGTGCCGTCCGTATCCTGGGCGGCAGACTCGGAAGAGGAAGATCAGGTGCCCGCATTGCTCGATCACATCATTCTCGGCTGCAACGATCTCGATCGCGGCATCGATTTGGTCGAAGAGAACACCGGCGTGCGCCCAGCCATCGGCGGCGTCCATCCCGGCCGCGGCACGCGCAACGCACTCCTCTCGCTCGGAGAGCGCCGCTATTTGGAAATCATCGCCCCGGACCCCGCGCAACACGAAATTGTCCACTTCCCGCAAATCCGCGCCATGACCGATCCGCGCCTCATCGGCTGGGCCGTCCATCCTCCCGACATCGCGGCCATCTCCAAGCAACTTGGCGAAAACAAAATCGCCTTCCAAGGCCCCGACGACGGCTCCAGAAAGCGCCCCGAGGGCCGCATCCTCACCTGGAAAACCGTCAATCTTGCCGACGACCGCCACGGCCTGCTCCCCTTCTTCATCGAATGGAGCGCGGACTCCGTCCATCCTTCCGAGGACGCTCCAAAGCGTTGCAGCCTGACGTATTTCGAAATCATGAGCGTGGATCCGGACGAACTCTCGCTGACCTTCAAACGCATCGGCCTCGAACTCCCCGTCCAGCGCAGCGACAAAGCCCGGCTCCGCGCGCTCATCAGCGGACCCAAAGGCGACCTTGGGCTCACGACCTGAGCCAGAAGCTACATATTAGGATTGTGTTTGTGGTGCTTGGCTGACGAGAGGATGGCGGCGTGAGTTATTCCGGCGATCCCGCTTCATCCCGTGCCGCGCGCCAGGACTTGCGCGCCATCCGAAATTTGTGCACGAGTCGCCAAAGCATCAGAGCGGAGGCTAAACCCAAGATAATTCGCTGAGGTCAGCTCAAATGCTCCTGGATAAGCGCGTTTGCCAGGCCAATGCTCAGAACCCACGCAAAGATCATCCACCGACGAGGTATAATTTGTCGGCTGCTAATAGCCGTATACTACTGCCTCTTTTGCTATCGCAATCCTTGTTGTCACGAGCCAAAAGAGCCGTGCTATACTTTGAAGCCCATCCCCTGGCGCTTTCGCACCGTGTGGGGTGGGTTGTGAATTCGGGGCCATCCTTGGATCTGCCGGCGAAAACTGTTGCTTGTCTGCCGCTTCCTGGCCGCGAATAACGAAGTGCTTGAGGGGGACTTATCGCAGAACGCAGCTTCCGGCAGAGCGACCGTATTCGCGTTAACGAACGAATACGGGCGCGCGAGATCCGGGTGATTGATGAAGAGGGCGGCCAGCTCGGCGTCATGCAGCCGTTTGAAGCCATAAAGCTGGCCAAGGAAAAGGGGCTCGATCTGGTGGAAATTTCGCCCACG
>Ga0137403_10000005_pt1 | contig 33098 bp, 30 predicted proteins | sample CZOMad2_1_16fung_FD_122057 | JGI IMG/M metagenome (GOLD analysis project Ga0137403, IMG submission 122057) | Vadose zone soil fungal communities from Angelo Coast Range Reserve, California, USA - CZOMad2_1_16fungal (Hybrid Assembly) | ecosystem: Environmental > Terrestrial > Soil > Vadose zone... | reverse complement strand
GGCGGAAAGATCGCTGAGATTTACGAAGGCAACGCGCCGGATCCGAAGACACTCAAGGCGGACGTCGTCGAAGCTGCGGGAAAAACGGTGCTGCCAGGGCTCATCGACGTCCATGTCCACCTCGGGGCGAGTGGCGGATTTCTCGACGACTTTTCGAAATTCGATCCGAAGAAAGCCGTCGAGCGCGAGCTCCAATCATATTTGTTTTGCGGAGTCACGTCGGTGCGGAGCGCAGGCGACGCCGTCGATGACATGCTCAAAGCTCGAAAGCTTTTCGGCAGCGGGGAAAAACTGGGCACGGAATTGTTCTTGTGCGGGCCGCTCTTCACCGCCGAAGGGGGACACGGAACTGAATACGGAAGATTTTTGCCGGAGGCGATGCGGGCCGGCTTCATCGCGCAATTCGTTCGCACTCCGAAATCCGCTGAAGAAGGACGGAAGCAGGTGGACGCGCTCGCAGCCCAAAAAATCGACGCGATCAAAGGCGTCCTGGAATCCGGCGCGCCCGGCTATTCGTTCAATCGGATGGACGTGAACATCCTTCGCGCCGTCACCGAGGAAGCGCACGCGAAAGGCTTGCCGGTCGCCGTTCACACCGGCAAGGCCGAGGATGTGGTCGATGCCGTGTCGCTCCCAGCCGATTCAATCGAACACGGTTCGTTTGCCGATGAGATTTCCGACGCGACGATCGCGGAGATGAGAGCGAAAGGGATCGCGTACGATCCGACCCTGAGCGTGGTCGAAGGCTTCACGAATTTTTCCAAGGGCGACACGAGTCTGCTTAAGCGCTCGCTGGTTCAACAGGTCACACGCAAGGACTTACTCGAAGGGACCGAGCATGCGGCTTCGAAGCCGGAGTTCGACGGGCTCCGCGAAGGCCTGAAGCATTATCCAATGTCGATGGAAGCCAGCACCAAGAACCTGCTCAAGGCGTGGCGTGCCGGCGTGATCCTGGTTACCGGAACAGACGCCGGCAATTTCCTCGTTCTTCATGGGCCCACGGTCCAGCACGAGATCGAGCTTTGGGTCGCGGCCGGAATTCCGATCGAGGTGGCGTTACAAGCGGCAACCTTGAATGCTGCGAAATTATTGCGCGCCGATTCGAGAGTGGGAATGGTTCAAAAAGGCAAGGAAGCGACGCTGTTGATCGTGGACGGGAACCCGCTTCAGGACGTGCGCGCACTTTCGGCGGTCTCCACAGTGTTCATGAAAGGCGAGCGCGTGAATCGAACCGCGTTACTGCAGGAGAAATAGATTATGATTTTGAATCCAATGACTTGTGTTTCTTTTTTTGTTTGTCGCGGTATTTTATTTCTGGCGCTTTTTGGAGCGCCGTTCGCCTTCGGTTATGGCCCTGTCGGTCACGAAATCATTGGAGCGATAGCCGACCAGAAATTGGCGCGCTCCGCGGCAGGCGAAAAGGTCAATATGCTTCTGGACGGACTCACTTTGGAGAAGGCGTCTACGATTCCAGACGAGATTCGGGGTTGGGACAAGAACGGCCCCGATGATCCGAATGCGTTTCATTTTTCCTCGCATCCGAAAATCGACGCCCAGCTGCGAGATTTTTGGCATGCGAACCCGCCAACCAAAGACCTGAAGTCAGCGACGCCCTCGCATCATTGGTTCCACTACACGGACGTGCCGGTCGCGGACGCGGAAAAGTACGGCGATGGGCAGGCAGGCCGTTCGAAATGGGACATCGTGCACATGATTCCCTACTGCATCGCCGTTCTAAAAGGTGAGGTCCCCGAAGATAACCCGCGGAAAATCACGAAGTCGATCGCCGTGATCTTGCTGGCGCATTTTACCGGCGATATCCATCAGCCTCTTCACGTGGGCGCGGAATTCTTCGACAAGGCGGGTCATGCAGCCAATCCCGACAAGACCAGCGGCCTGTTGGAAGATCAGGGCGGCAATACCTTGACGCTGAATCTCACGAGCGGCGGAACCGAACTGACGCGCCACGCTAAGTTCCATTATTTTTGGGACAGTGAAACCGTGATGGCGAATCTGCCGCCGATGCCGGACACGCTGTCGAAGGAGGAAAAGCACGCGAAGATCGAGGCGGCCAAGAAGGATTTGGTTCAAGATTTTGTCTCACACGAACCGAAGGATTGGCGGCTGCCGGAGGGCACCGCGCTAAAGGATTACGCTGAAGCGTGGGCGAACGACATAATGCCGGTCGCGCGCGAGGCGCACGATCGCCTTCAGTTCCGCGAAGTAGCCGCGAAACAAATGGACGACGGCACGGTGGCAGCGGCCGGCTTCCTTGACGAAAAGAAAATGCCAGATGGCGTTTCTTATTATGACTGGTCGGCTCGCATCGCGCGCCAGGAAATGGCGAAAGCCGGCTGGCGCCTGGCGGACGTGCTAAAGCAGGCGTTGCCCTAAAAGCAAAACGGCGATCCAGTTTGCGCCGAATCGCCGTTCGAAAATCGTGTCGTCGAGTTGCTAGGCCTTCGCCTCGTTTTTCTCGTGCGCTTTTTTGCACTCCGTCTTGAACGTCGCCATCTGCTCCTTCGACAGGATGCTTTCAGCCGACTTCATGAAGGCCTCGGTGCTCTCTTTGGTGCAGCCCGCGCCCTTACACTTTTCCACAAGCCCATCCATCTTCGCCTTTTGATCAGCCGTGAGGTTGAGCTTCGCGTAGGTCGCCGCGCAATCCATGTCTCCCTTCACCGCGCAACAAGCGCTCTTGTCTTTATCCTTGTCACCGGCAAACGCGGGAGCGAGCGCGAACGCTGCTGCCGCCATCAAAGCAGTAAATTTTTTCATGACGCGAGGTTAAGACAGCGAGTCAGCGTTGTCGTTCAAAATATTAACCGCCGCAGGGACACGCTACCCTCCTCCTTTCTCTCGACTAACTGCGCGGAATGTGAAGGATGCCGAACGTGAAAACAAAAATCTCCGCGGTGATGCTCATAATGAGCGGATGTGTTATGATGATATTTGCGGCCACGACGGCCGATCCTTGCACCGAAAAACACAAGGCTTGCACCGACTCGTGCGCTACCGTCCAATCACAATCTCTGCGCCGCGGGGTCGAGCGCCTTCAAGCCGAAAATGCCTACAATCGGTGCGTAAAAGATTGCGATAAGGCCAAGGCCGATTGTGACGCCAAAGCAAAGAAACCCTGAGTCGCCGTTGCAGCCTTAGGCGGCGGTGAATCTGAGGTTGCCGTCATCTGCGTCAACTTTGATCTGCTGGCCTTCGCGAACTTTGCCTTCTAGAATCTCGAGACTGAGCGGATCGAGAATGTATTTCTGAATTGCGCGTTTCAATGGCCTCGCGCCATAAACCGGATCGTAACCGTGGCTGGCAACGAATGCTTTCGCGGCATCGGACAGCTCCAGCGTGATCTTCTGGTTCTCCAGCCGCCTAACGAGTCGTCGCAATTGAATCTCGACGATCTTCTTCAGCTCTTCCTCGCTCAGCCGGTCAAAGATAATGATGTCGTCGATCCGGTTCAGAAACTCCGGGCGGAAATGCTGGCGAAGCGCGTCCATCACCAGCCGTTCGCGCGCGACCAGCGACGATTCTTCCATGATAAATTGCGAGCCGATGTTCGACGTCATGATGATGACGGTGTTCTTGAAATCGACCGTTCTCCCCTGCCCGTCCGTGATCCGCCCGTCGTCCAGAACCTGAAGCAACACGTTGAAAACGTCCTGGTGCGCTTTCTCGATTTCGTCGAAGAGCACCACCGAATAGGGCTTGCGCCGAACAGCTTCGCTGAGCTGTCCGCCTTCCTCGTAACCGACGTAACCCGGCGGCGCACCGATCAAACGCGAGACGGTGTGTTTCTCCATGTACTCGCTCATGTCGATCCGCACCATTGCGTTCTCGTCGTCGAACAAAAATTCCGCGAGCGCGCGCGACAATTCCGTTTTCCCAACGCCCGTCGGCCCGAGAAAAATGAAGGAACCGATCGGCCGGTTCTCGTCCTGTAATCCGGCTCGCGACCGACGAATCGCATTCGCCACGGCTTTGATCGCCGTGTCCTGCCCAATGACGCGCTGATGCAAATGTTCCTCGAGCCGGATCAATTTCTGGCGCTCGCCTTCCTGCAATCGCGACACCGGAATGTGCGTCCAACTTGAAACGACTTCGGCGATATCTTCTTCCGTCACTTCCTCGCGAAGCAATCGATTGCCGCCTTCCTTGATCTTCTCCTCGACGCCGCGCAGCTTTTTCTCCAGCTCCGGAATGCGGCCGTATTGCAACTCGCTCGCCTTCGCCAGTTCGCCGCGGCGTTGCGCGCGCTCGAGTTCCGTCCGCGCCTGATCGAGTTCTTCCTTGAGCTTCCGCTGATCGTCGATGACGGATTTCTCCTTTTGCCATTCGGCCTTCAACGCCGAGGACTTTTCCTTCAGCTCCGCCAATTCTTTCTCGAGTTTCTTGAGCCGCTCTTTGCTGGCCGCGTCCTTTTCTTTCTTGAGCGCCTGCCGCTCCATCTCGTGCTGCATGATCTCGCGCTCGATCACGTCGATTTCCGTCGGCATCGAATCGAGCTCGATCTTCAATCGCGATGCCGCTTCATCGACAAGATCGACCGCTTTATCGGGCAGAAACCGGTCGCTGATGTAGCGATGCGATAACCCCGCCGCGGCCACCAGCGCCGCGTCCTGGATGCGCACGCCGTGATGCACTTCATAGCGCTCCTTCAATCCACGCAGGATCGCGATCGTGTCTTCGACGGTCGGCTCGTCCACCATCACCGGTTGGAACCGCCGCTCGAGCGCCGCGTCTTTCTCGATGTATTTGCGATACTCGTCGAGTGTCGTCGCGCCGATCGTGCGGAGCTCGCCGCGCGCCAGTTGCGGCTTCAGCAAATTCGACGCGTCCACCGATCCTTCGGCCGCGCCCGCGCCGACGATCGTATGCAGCTCGTCGATGAACAAAATAATTTCGCCCTGCGAATCAGTGACCTCTTTTAGGAACGCCTTGAGCCGGTCTTCGAATTCGCCGCGGAACTTCGCGCCGGCCACCATCGAGCCGATGTCCATCGCGATGATCTTCTTCTGCTTCAGCGATTCCGGCACATCGCCGCTGATGATTCGGCGCGCCAGACCTTCGACGATCGCCGTTTTCCCCACGCCCGGTTCGCCGATCAACACGGGATTGTTTTTCGTCCGCCGCGAGATCACCTGCATCACTCGCCGGATTTCGTTATCGCGTCCGATGACCGGATCGATCTTTCCGCGCCGCGCCATCTCGGTCAGATCGCGTCCGTACTTCTCCAGCGTCTGATATTTCCCTTCCGGATTCTGGTCCGTCACCCGCTGCGATCCACGCACCTGTTGCAACGCCTGCATCAGCTTGTCGCGCGTGACGCCGGCAATTCTCAGCAATTTGGCCGCGGCGCCTTTCGAATCCGGAAGCACCAGGAGATAATGTTCCGCGCTGAGGAACTCATCCTTCAGCTTCCCCATCTCTTTCTCCGCGGCATCGATCGTTCCCCGCAATTCGTTCCCGATCCGCTGATCGACATTCCCGCCCTGGATCTTGGGTCGGCTTTCCAGTTCCTGGGTCAGCCCGTTGCGTAAATCCGTGATCGGCACGCCCATCTTCTCCAGCAGCGGCCGCGTCACTCCATCCGTCTGATCCAGCAACGCGACGAGAAAATGTTCGTTGGTAATTTCCTGGTGCCCGAATTCCGACGCCACCGTCTGCGAAGCGTGCAGCGCCTCCTGCATCTTCTGGGTAAATTTATCGGGTCGCATGCTGCAGATTAGTGTTCGGAACTCGATCGGCAACTAGACTTGAGTCATGTTGGCCGCTGCGAGTTTGTGTAGCCCTTTCGCCTTGCGGCAAAGCGTTCCTTGCGCTGTCTTGTCGCATGGCCGCGCAGCGCAACCGCCCGAAGCGCGAGAATTTCAACAACGGTGCATCGTTGCCATTTCAGCTTCGGTTGGAGGACTTCGAAATCGCAATTCAGGATGTCTATGATCTCTTTTATGACGTCAATACAGGGCTGCTCGAGAAAGGACTGGAACGTCTCGATGATTTTCTCCGCCCCGCAATCATGTCGGGGTTACTTTCCGATCTGCTTACAGCGAGCCTGTCGAAGCATTCCCGCGCGCTGACTCAAAACAATTACTTTAACGGACATCCCGATCTTGTCGTAAAGGGCGCCTATCCCAACGACTCGGTCAAAGCGGGAACGGAAGGCGTTGAGATCAAGACAACGCGGAAGAGTGGCGGCGCGGTCGATACGCACGGAGCGCGCGATCAATGGATGGCGGTCTTTGTTTACAATACCGACAACGCGACCGAACCGGCCCGCGAACGCGCTCCAATGACGTTCACCGAAATCTACCTGGCTCAAGTTGTGATCGCCGACTTCCGTAAGAATGCGCGCGGCGAGCTCGGAACTCGCACCGCTACCCTGCACCGCGAAGGTGTTCTGAAGCTGCGGGAGAACTGGATCTACAAAGAAAAGGTTAGCTGACCTTCATTCCGCGCAGTTTCGGAATCGCAGTCCGAGCCGTATCGAAGTATTTCCGGTCCTTCTCGATCCCGATGCTCGCATAGCCCAGTGTTTCCGCCGCGGCGAGCGTGGAACCCGCACCGGCAAAAGTGTCGAGCACCGTGCCTTCACCCAGCGGCAATACTGCTCGAACAATCTTTCGCATGAATGCCTGCGGCTTGAGACTCGGATGCGGCGCGAGGGCGCGCTCCTGTTTACGCGTCGGCGCGGATGCGATCACGTCACCGAAAGGCTGATCCTTCGTCGGTCGGCGAAATCCGCCGGTCTTCCAGCGCCGCAAATTATCTTGCACGCGGCCTTCGATTGGTTTGCGGAAAATCAGCCACGGTTCCCACATTGAGCGCGGCATTACGCTCACATCCGCGAACTCGGTATGGGCCGCCTTCGGCCGGTCTCCACCGCGCATCGTCATCGTCAAACGAATGATCTCACCGCGCCGTTCGAATCCTGCGCGCGTCACTGCGTTCGCGACTACAAATGAGAGAAGAGGATTCGACGCGACCAAAACGTGGCCACCCGGTACGACGACGGGCAGAAGGAGTCGCGCCCAAGCAAAGAAAAAGCGCTCGAGCTCGCCTATATCTTCTCGCGAGAGCACCGTGAAGCGCGGCAGCGGTGCGCGTTTGTTTCCGTCGAACGAGGGGGGAATCCGCCACACACCGCCGCGTCCCTCGCGCAGTTTGTTTTGTTCCTGCTCGCTGTACTCGACCAATCCGTACGGCGGATCGGTCACGACCGCCTCTACGCTGTTGGTCGGCGCTTTCGCCAACCAGTCGAAGCAATCGCCATGGATAAGCGTTGCATTTCCGAACCGAAAAGCCTCACGCTCCATCGCTGTAGCGATGGCCCGCGTCCCGCGAAGCGAAGCCGCGTGCGCGCCGTTCGCAAATGCCAGAGTGGTCTGTGCCTCTTCCCGCACCACATAATGGCCACGATCGATCTTCGTGAAGAGCTTTGGCGTATTGAGCCGCAGGTATGACCGCACTGAGGACGCCGCCGTAGGGCCAATGCGCTGACTCACCCCCTCGGCAATCTCCGCCACCGTTGCGCCGCGCGTTCGGTAGGCCAGCGTCTCCAGGATCGCGTCACGCACCGCCCCGGGCTTTCGCTTGCCAGCGGATTTCTTGTCCGAGTATTTCACTACGCCAGTTTAGACGTCTTGACGTCTTTGCTGCAACCGCGAATTACGATAATCTAATCAAGCTGTATTTCCTCGGCTTGCCGAGACTAGTGCAGTAAACGAGGGAACAACCCCATGAGCGAAAACGTGCGCAGCATGGTTCTCGGTCCCTCCGTGCTTTACGGCGTGGCGGTGATCGCGCTCGTCCTCACCATCGCTCGCCGGCCCGCTAAAGATTCGGGCAACGCTATCGACGGAATCATTTGCCTTTACCTAATGGGTATCGCCTTCCAATGCCTCCATTTCGTCGAGGAATTTGTGACCGGCTTCTACATTCGCGTCCCGCCCTTTCTCGGTTTCGTCCCGTGGTCGCCGGAGTTTTTCGTGACGTTCAACTTGTGCTGGATCGCGTTGTGGCTGGTCGCTGCCGTCGGAATCAAGAAACAAATTCGCGCCGCGTTTTTCCCGCTTTGGTTTTTCGCGATCGGGATGATCGGCAACGCCATCTGGCATCCGCTCCTCTGCCTCGCCACCCGCAGCTATTTTCCCGGGCTGTTCACGTCGCCATTTGCTGGAGTCATCGGCGTGATTTTGCTTTCGCGCCTCTGGAAAATGACCGAGGCCTTCGTGGGTTCGTCAGACGACCTCTGACCGGCTTGGCGACGAATCAGATTCGTGACTGCTCCGGACAACTCTGTTCTCTGGCGCGAAGTGCTTGCCGAAGAGGAGCCCTGGCGGCGCGGCCGCTTATTCCTTATCCTGATTGCTTGCGTCACATTCCTCTTCCAGGCCCTGGTTCTCGGCTATGGAATTATCACGGGCCTCATTGAGTTTGTTTTAGTCCACGCGCTCGCGAGTGTCATCTTCTGGCTCCAATTCTATCTTATTTGGATCGGCATTCATTGGCTGCGCTGGTTGAACGGTGGATGGAACGCCCTGTGTGGTTTTGCGTTGCTCATTTGGGCGCTTCGTGATCGCGCGCCAGTCCCAGCTGTCCTCGGTGCGTATTTGTTAATGATCGGTTGTTACATGGGCTTCGCGCCTTCGGTCTATTTCTTCGCCAAGCGACAGAAAGAGAAGGTGCGCTGGATGGAATCACTCGCCATCGCAGGCGTGTTTCTGCTTCTTCTTGGCGCCGTCTATGCGGGCGTTCTCGGCCTGGCCGGATACAAAGCGGGTCTTGAACGCCAGGCACGCGAATTCGCCAACACCGCTTTTCGGCGACTCTTCGCCCAACACGATACTTATTATTTACTCGACCATGTGACCGACCAGGTTCTGAGCGAACCCCACGGTCGCGACCGGCTCACCAGGTTTTTGCAAGGCACAACGATGCAGGCTGGGGACGTTCGCGATATCGAGCCCGCGGTCGGGTCGGTTCGATTTTGGTATTCGTTTCCATTCGATCTCGCCAGCGAAGCGCAAATGACAACTCATGCCCGCGCCGAGCGCGGATCCAACATCGGCATGCAGTTGGTCCTGATCGAAGCTCACGGCGATTGGAAGATTCAGTATGTGCGCTGGTACCCTGATTACGACCGGCGCTCGGCCTCTCCGCATTGACGGCGTTGCCGTTCGTTGCAGCGCAGGCCTTCTCCGCTTATGAATGCGGCGATGAGCGCGGAAACGAAATTGACGGCGCGCAGCGCGTTGAGCGTGCTGCGCAATGCGCCGTACCGCCGTTACATCATCGGCTCGGCGATTTCCGACACCGGCACCTGGATGCAGGTGATGGCGCAAGCCTGGGTCATGACCACGCTGACGACTTCGGCTTTCATGCTTGGGTTGGCGCAGCTTTGCTCGGGACTGCCAATGCTGGCATTGACAATGGTTGGAGGCTCAACTGCGGACAAATTCGATAAACGCAAGATTTTGCTGATCACGCAATACGTCCAGATTGGAATCGCGGTTTCGATTGGATTGTTGATCTGGACCAAGCACATCACGATCTGGCAGGTGTTTATTTTCGCGGCCATCCAGGGCGTTTCAAATTCATTCGAAATGCCGACGCTTTCCGCGCTCGTTCCAGAGCTGGTCGAGCGCGAACAATTTCAAAGCGCGATTTCGCTCGATCGCTCCGTCTTCCATGGATCACGAATGGTCGGATTCTCCCTTGCCGGCATTGCGATCAAAACCTGGGGCATGGCTTCGGCATTTTTCGCTAACGCGGTTTCATTTGTGGCGTTGATCATTGCGATCTTGTCATTGCCACCGCGGCGGCGCGGAACGGCCGAGGAAGAAGAAAAGCGCGCGAGCGGAATCAAGGATGGTTTTCGTTACATCGCCAACGACAGACCCAGCCTGGCCATGCTTGTGCTAATCGCGACGCAATCGCTCTGCATTTTCCCGATCATCACGGTCATGATGCCGCTTTACGGCCGCCTTATCCTGCACCTCGGCGCGGATCAGGTCGGATACTTGATGGGCGCCTCGGCGGTTGGTTCGGTTGTAGGCTCACTTTTCTTGATTGGGCTCCCTCGCGAGAAACGCGTCCCGCTGATGATGATCAACGCGGCGGCAGTGACGGTGGCGATCTTCGGATTGTCGCGCGCGCCGAGCTTTTATGTTGCCACTGGGCTAATGATTATTAATTCGTTAGGCCTGGCGACCAACTTCGGCGTTTGCAGCACGATTGTGCAGGAACGCGCACCGGATTATTTGCGTGGCCGGGTCTCGGCCGTCTTCATGTTGAGCTTTGTCGGCATGGTGCCGTTCGCCGCACTCGGGGTCACGGGTTTGTCGGACGTAATTGGAATGCCGACCGCGCTAGTAATTGCTGCCGTCGTTTACGGTCTAATCACGGTCCTTGTTTTGCTGCGGGTGCGGAAGGAATGCTCGGAGCCGGGAGTCTGTGAAGTGGCACTCACGTCTCCCGGTCCTTCGGCGGCCGCAACCGTTCCTTAAATGATGCCTTTTATGAAGCGTGTCATCCCGAGCCGCGCAGATGGCGAGGGACGTCTTCAACGCTCCAAATTCCAAGCTCCAAGCACCAGAGAACATTCAAATTTCAAGCACCAAACGCCCCTGCGTGCTTTGGAGCTTGATGTTTGGTGCTTCTCTGGAGCTTGGATGTTGGAGCTTGGAGCTTTCGGTCGGTCCTTCGCCCTCTGCGGGACTCGGGATGACAACTTTTCCAACCGCTATCGATGATCGCGTTTTCCACGAGCTGGAACTCAGGCCGCCACACCGATGGTGCCGAGATGCTGCGCGAGATAAAGGACCTTGGCTTTAATCGCGTCGAGCTTGGGCACGGCATTCGCATCTCGCTCATGCCGGGCATTCAGAAAATGTTCGAAGCGGGCGAAGTGGAATTCACGAGCCTGCACAATTTCTGTCCGCTGCCGGTCGAGATCATGCAGGCGTCGCCGGACTGCTACAAAATCTCGGCGGCGTATTCGAAGGAACGCGACCGCGCCATTCGCCAGACTTTCCAGACGATTGATTTCGCGCAGCGGCTCGGCGCGCCCTTTGTCGTCCTCCATTGCGGCGAAGTGGAAATGAATCCGATCACCGATCAGTTGATCGCGCTGGCGAAAAATGGCGAGCATCTGTCCCGGAAATACGTGCGCTTGAAAGTGAAGGCAGTGCAGACGCGCGAGGCCGCCGCGCCACCGTATCTCGAGCGAGTGAAAGACGCGCTAAAGCGCATCGTGGAATACGCCGAGAAGAAGAATATCCGGCTCGGGATCGAAGGCCGCCGCGGTTACGAAGAAATCCCGAGCGAACGCGAGCTGCCCGCGCTCCTCGACGAATTGAATTCGCCGCAGTTCGGCTACTGGCACGACATGGGCCATATCCAGATCAAGGAAAACCTCGGATTTGTAAATCACGCCGAATGGCTCCGCCAAATCGGGCCCCGCGCGTTTGGTTGTCACCTCCAGGATTGCAAATGGCCGGGGCAGGATCACCAGGCGCCATTTACCGGGATGGTCGACTTGGAGAATCTTGTTCCGCTGCTTCCGGCGAACTGCTTATTTGTCTGGGAAATGAGTCCCCGCCGAACCGCGGACGAAATCCGATTATCGGTCGAACGCTGGAAAGAACGGTTCGGGGAATGAAAAAAACGCTGCTCACCATCCTGCAATTGCTCGTCACGGGGGCGCTCCTCTATTGGGTGTTCCACGATCCGGCGGTGCGGAGCGCAATGGCCACTGCGATTCGCGACGCGGACTACCGCTGGATCGCGGCCGCGATCGCGATGTACGTGATCGTCGAATTCGCTGCGATCGTGCGTTGGCAGATTCTTCTCAAAGTTCAGGGCATAAATTTGAGCAACGGCCGGATCGGCGCGCTTTTTTTTATCGGCATGTTTTACAACCAATTCCTCCCTGGCGGCACCGGCGGCGATATCGTAAAGACCTACCTGCTCTGGAAAGAGACTCCGAAACAAAAGCCCGGCGCGCTTCTGGCCGTGATGTTCGATCGCATGATTGGTCTCATTGCGCTCATCGTCATCACCGGCGTCCTGATTTTTCTTCGTTACGGCTGGCTCACGCGAGAGACGGCCGCGCAGCTCGACAGCAATCCGCTGCATAACCCGCGCTTTTACGTCTCGGTCGTGCTCGCCGTTTTGGGCGCGTCGGTTTTGTTCGTTACGACAACTTTTCTCGTCAGCGGTTTCAATTTGCTCGATAAATTGCCGCACCGTTTTCCCGGGCGCGAAAAGCTGATCGAGATTTCGGCGGCGTATCATCTCTACGCGCGGCATTGGCGCGCCACGACGGCCGCGTTCGGCGCCTCGCTCGTCTGCCACCTTGGAACGTTCGCGACTTTCCTTTGCGTCGCGTACGCGTTCAAGGTCGCGGTCGCGCCGGTCGACTTCTTCGCCATCATGCCGATCGAACGCACGATCTCGTCGTTGCCGATCAGTTTTGCCGGCGTCGGCGCGCGCGAGTTCCTTCTTCAGGTCATGCTCTTCAATTTGTGCGCGGTGCCGCCGGCCGTGGCACGCATGATCGGACTAACCGGTTTCACCGTCATTCTGCTCTGCTCTTTGCCCGGCGGCCTGGTCTACTTCCTCTATCGACCGAGCGGCGCCGTCGGTCACGTGAAGATGCGGGACATGCAGAAGGAATTCGCCACGCTCGAGCATGAAATCAGCGAGCAGGAAGAGTAAGTTGCGCGCCGCCCGACGACCGTTCGTCGCGGTGACGTTCGCAATGACGGTCGACGGCAAGATCACCACGAAGAATTATTCGCCGGTCGATTTCACGTCGCGTGAAGACAAAACCCATCTTCTCCGCCAGCGCGCCCTGGGCGATGCCGTCCTCATCGGCCATAGCACGCTCAAACACGACAACGTCCGCCTTGGCTTGCCCGATCCGAAAATGCGGGAGGAACGAGGAGCCCGCGGTCAGACGCCGTATCCGTTGCGCGTGATCATATCGAACGAAGGCCGCATCGACGCGTCGCTGAAGATGTTCCAGGCGGATCCCGCAAAGGCGGGACCGATCGTGATTTTTTCCACGCTGCGAATGCCGGCGCGTTATCAGAAAGCGCTTCGCGAAAAAGCGACGCTGCATTTGAGCGACGCGAGCGAAGTCGATCTTTCCTGGATGCTGCGACAGCTTCGGCACGAGTATGGCGTGCGAACTGTTGCCTGCGAGGGCGGCGCCACACTTTTCCGAGCGTTACTCGAAGCGGATCTCGTCGATCAGCTCAACCTGACAATTGCGCCGTATCTTTTCGGCGGCGCGAATGCGCCAACTTTAACCGGACTAAGCAAAGAATTTCTGCCGCGCAGTGTTCGTTGCTCGCTCACGGACATGCGCGTCATCGGCGAAGAATGTTTTCTGACGTATCGGATCAAGCATCGGCGCGGATAGCAAACCAAGGAGCGGCGCTTTCCAAACCGCCGTTTCTGGGAGGCGATTTCAGCGCCTTTCTCGCAGGAAATGCGGCGGCTTCGCCGCAATCAGCAGGTCGGCGGTTTGGAAAGCGCCGCTCCTTGATTTGTAACGCCATTGTTACTTTTCCTTTCGTTGTCCGGTTTTGACGCGAGTTTAGCCTGAAGAGCGATCATGCACACAGCGAACTCGATCATCATTCGCGCACCGAAGGACGCGATCTTCGAAACCGCCGCGAACCTCGAGCTGTGGCCGAAAATTCTGCCGCATTACCGTTACATCCGCTACCTCGAACGCGGCGCGGATCGCAATCTTGTTGTCATGGCCGCGCGTCGTTGGGGCCTGCCAATCTCGTGGACCTCGGAGCAAACCATCGATCGCGACCGCTGCGAGGTTCGTTTCCATCACTTGAAAGCCTGGACCAAGGGAATGGATGTAGTCTGGTCGTTCCAGGAAACGCCGGCCGGCGTCCTGGTCGAGATCGTGCACGAGTTGCATTTTCGGATTCGGTTGCTCGCGCCGATCGCCGAACCGCTCATCAGCAACGGATTCATCCATCCGGTCGCGAGCAGAACGCTGCGCTGGATGAAGATGTATCTCGAAAGTCAGGCAACCTCCGTGCTTCAAGCCCAAACCCATGGCTAAACGTCGCGCTGTCATCACCGGCATCGGACCCATCACCTGCATCGGAATCGGCCGCGAGAATTTCTGGCGCGGATTGCGCGCGGAGAAAAGTGGGGTTCGGACCATTTCGAGCTTCGATACGTCGCAGTTCAACGCGCACTGCGCCGGGGAAATTCTCGAGTGGGTCCCGGAAGAACATTTTCCGCCTCATCGCCTGAAACGGCTTGATCGCTACGCGCAGTTCGCCGTCGCTTCAGCGAAAATGGCGCTCGATGACGCGGGCATTTCGTATTCGCGCGACACGCCACAGGACCGGGCCGGCGTGAGTTTCGGCACGGCCTTGGGCGGAATCTCAAACGCTGAATTGGACCATGCGCGCTTTCTCAAGAAAGGGACGCGCGGAGTCAATCCAACCCTAGCCGTCCAGGTTTTCGGCGGCTCGGCTCATTCCAATATCGCCATCGAATTTGGATTCCGCGGCGTCGGCACAACGAATTCGAACAGCTGCGCCAGTGGGACCGTTTCGGTGGGCGAAGCGCTCCGGTATATCCGTGATGATTTTGCGGATGTCATCGTTGCCGGCGGCGCTGAAGCTCCTTTGAGTCCGCTCACTTTCGGCGCGTTCGCGATTATAAAATCGATGAGTCAATGGACTGGCGATCCGTCGGTGGCCTGCCGGCCGTTCGATCTGAAGCGCGACGGTTTCGTCATGGGTGAGGGCGCGGCGTCATTGATCGTGGAAGAACTCGAACACGCCCGGAAACGCGGCGCGCACATTTACGCGGAGGTGCTCGGCTACAGTTTAAACAACGACGCGTTTCATATGACTTCGCCCTTGCCGGGCGGCGAGTCCGCCATGCGCGCGATGCGCGATGCGCTGGCCGATGCCGGGCTCGCACCTGCTCAAATCGATTACATCAATGCTCACGCGAGCTCGACCCAGCTCAACGACAGCTGCGAGACGGCGGCGATCAAGGAGGTGTTCGGTGCGCATGCGCAGCGAATCCCGGTGAGCGGAACGAAGGCCTACACCGCCCATGCCCTCGGCGCGACCGGCGCCATGGAAGCGGTGATCTCGGCGCTCGCGATCGAACGAGGCTGGGTCCCGCCAACTTTAAACCGGCACCATCCCGATCTGGCGTGCGATCTCGACGTTGTCGCGGATCACGGCCGCGACGCCGAACTCAATTACGTTCTGAGCAATTCCTTCGGATTCGGCGGCATCAATGCCTGCGTAGTTCTGGGGCGCATCAGGTAGGGGCGGTTCACCGAACCGCCCGCTGATCGGCTCACCATTTTAGAAAACACCCGGGCGATTGCGGTCAATCGCCCCTACCTAAGAGATCCGGCCGGTTTTTCTGGGTGCGATTGCGGCCCTGTTCCTTTCGCCATTTCGCAATCTCGCCGTGATTTCCAGACAACAGAATATCCGGGACCTTCCATCCGCGGAATTCTGACGGCCGCGTGTATTGCGGTCCCTCGAGCAACCCGCCACTGAAACTGTCATCCGCCGCCGACTGTTCGTCCCCGAGAACTCCTGGCAGCAACCGCACCACAGCGTCCACCAGAACAACCGCTGCGATCGCGCCATTCGTCAGCACGTAATCCCCAATCGAAATCTCTTCGTCGACCAAATGCTCGATCACCCGATGATCCACTCCCTCGTAATGCCCGCAGATAATGATGAGGTGCTGTTCGCTCGAAAGCCTTGTCGCAACCTGCTGATCAAACTTTCGTCCTGCCGGCGACGTCAGGACAATTTTCGATCCGCCTGAGGCGGATCGATTTTCGATTTTCGATTTGAGATCCTCGACCGCCGCAAAAATCGGCTCCGCCTTCATCACCATTCCCTGCCCGCCACCAAACGGCGCATCATCCACGACATGGTGCTTGTCCGTCGTCCAGTCCCGGAGATTGTGGACCTGCAATTCCAACGCGCCGCTTTCTTGCGCACGCTTCATGATGCTGGCGTTGAGCGGCGCGCGACAGACCTCGGGGAATAACGTCAGGATATCGATCTTCAACGGAGGCCACGTTCCACGCGCTGCCTCTCATGTGCAATCGGTTGTAAGATCGGGGCTCATCCGCCGTGAATGCGGGATGGACATATCCAGGCCGACGGGATAAAAACGGGCTCCCTCACCATGTGTATGCTCCCCCAGAAGTTCCGCCGCGCTGGCGCTTGCCGAATTATTTCGCCTCAATCCACCCCACATTGAAAGGAATAGCCCAATGCCCGCTAAGAAATCGCGATCAACTCCAACCAAACCCCGCACGCCCAAAAGCCGGGTCCGAAAGGTCAAATCCATAAAAGAGGCCCCGCGCAAATCTTCCCCAATCAAGCGGACCGCAAAGATCAAATCGAGGAAGAAAACCTCTTCCGCCGCCGCAACTTTTATCGCACAATTTTTTCCCTTGCCGGGAGGGAGTAATCCCGCCCTCGAATCTTCGCTGGCGCCGAAAGCGAGCGCAGCGAATTTCGTGGGCGTCTGTTTTTCGGGCGGCGGCTCTCGCGCTCTGAGTGCGGCGATGGGCCAGCTCCGAGGCCTGAAATACCTCGGCCTGGCTGATGAGATCTTCTTTATCTCGTCCGTCTCGGGAGGAACGTGGGCGAGCGCGGCCTACACCTATTTGCCGGCGCAGTATGACGATGACGATTTCCTCGGGTTAACCGTTCCAAATCCCGGGAACCTTACGCTGTTGAACACGAATCCCAAGCACCCGGAGTACGCGCTAGATTATCTGTCCCCAAATAATCTTGGCCGCGTGCCGGCTGGACTCAGTGTCTGGGGAGATATCACTGAGATCTACAAGCTCAAGGAGCGCTACAATTATACGAACGAAGAGCTCTGGCAGGGCCTGGTGGGTAATTTCATCCTGAATCGTTGGAAACTGTGGAACCCGGACGCCGATGGACTGCCAACGCAATACTACAGCTTCACACCCGCCTATCTCGGCTGGAAGGGCGGCATCCTCGACCGCAACCGGCAGCTCTCGGCCAAACGGTTCTTTTGCGTGCAACGCCCGCGCCCCTTCTACATCATGAATGGTTGTATCGTCAGCAATCCCGAGGTTCCCGGTTCGCAGCTTCTTCCTTTTGAATCGACGGGAGTTGCCTTGGGAGTACGCCAGTTTTTCCCCGGAGAAGGGCCGAACGGTCGAAATCTGGGCGGAGGATTGCTTCAGCCTTTCGCCATGGGGTCCACCTACCTCTCAGACGTTTCTCCCAGCTACGCGTTGGTCACCGTGCCGGCCAGACCGTTCTCACTTTCCGACATGGTTTCGATCAGCAGCGCCGCGTTTGCTGAGATGATCCAAAGCACGTTCCCGATCCTCGGCAGCCTGGTGCCGCACTATCCCTACTGGCCGGTCCAGACACGACAGACCACGTCGGTTTACAATTATGAATTCGCGGACGGCGGCAGTCTGGAGGACACCGGCATCACTTCCTTGCTCAGCCGCAACCTGCCGAACATCATCGCTTTTGTTAACGGCATGACGCCTTTGACCAAGGACGACTCCGGCAAAATTGTCGTGGATTCGCAGATCCAATTGCTCTTTGGCAGGCAACCGACCGCCGCTTCGCTAAAACACAAGGAGCCCTATCGCGACGACGTTCCAAACAACGATGTGACCTTCACCCAGGTCTTCGCCGCCAGCGATTACGACGAGCTGGCGCAAGGTCTGTGGGCGGCAAACTCCGCTCCTTACAGCGGGACGGCAATGTACCTTCAGACGCTGCAGGTGCTTCCGAATGCGAATTTCGGCATCGCGGGAAATTACGAGGTGCGGGTGCTTTGGGTTTTAAACACGTGGGTCCATGCCTGGTACGAATTGTTGAGCTGGGAAGTCGGAAGTTATGCCGTGGCGGAAAACGAGCTGGCCGGCTTCCCGGATTACAACACCTTCACGCATCTCGATCTGTCCACTCGCCAGGTGAATCTTCTGGCCCAGCTCTCCTGCTGGAACGTAATCGCCGATCATGCCGGCCCGCAGGGGACCAACGCGGACTTAATGAGAACGATGTTCTTCGGTTGAGATTACTCGACGATCTCGAGCGTGGCGCGCTGGCCGTGACGCGCCGCGGAGCTGGCCAGCAATGCGCGAATGGCGTGAATCGTCTGGCCGTTGCGCCCAATGATGCGGCCGACATCGCTCTGGCGCAGTTGCACCCGGAAGATCGTCATTTTTCCCGACGGAATTTCCGAGAGCATCATCTCGTCGGGAAACTCGACCAGTTGGCGAATGACGAATTCGAGGAATTCTTTCACGACCCCGATTGTATTCGGAGGTTCGCGCTTTGTCACTACTCGTTGCCGTTGGTCGCGTCGAAGTTCGAAGTGTCTTCGCCGACTGGTCCGACTTCTTTTCCGTCGGCTCGCAGCAGCCAGTACCAATCGTAGGAGCCGCCCCCGACGAAATACCGGTGTTGCTGCACGAGCAGACAATCTTTGTATTCGCCTGACTTCACGACCTTGATGTCGTTGCCCGGAAAAACGTAATGCTCTTTCCGATTGGTCGTGTCGACAACGTGGACGGCGCCGGAAGTCACCCACGCCGCCGTCACGAAATAAAGGAGCTTCCCGTCCGCTGAGAATTGCAGGTTCTCGAAGCCGCCGATAAGAGAGTCCATTTTTTTCGACTCGCGGCAGCGGACGAGCATCGACGGCTCTTTTCCATCCACTCGCACTTGCCACAGCTCGGTCGGTTCCACTTCGTCGGAGCCGGTCGCAATTTTTTTGCCGTCCACTTTGCGAACGAACGCCACCCATTTGCCGTCCGGCGCCAGGACCGGATTGGAATCGCGGCCATCTGAGGTGAGCGCCGTCGTCTTTCCCAATCTGTCGGTGAACTGGATGTTGCCGTCCTTGACCGAAACGGTTTGTGCGAACGCAGGAGCCGAAACCAACAAGCAAACCGGAATGAGCAAGAGTCGCTTCATTTGCTGGTAGCGACGCACATCGTTACGCGAATTGAAATCATTTCCGCGTCGCTGCAACCAAGGAGCGGCGGTTTACAAACCGCCGTCTGAAAGAGGGGCGGGGTGGACAGCGCCCTTCCTTGGCTATTCTGCCGCGGGCGCTGCAGCTGGTTCTTCGGTCGCGGGCGCTTCTTCCGGCTGCGGCTCGGGTTCCGCCGCCGCGCTGCTCGACTGCTTGCGGTTCTTCTTGATCAAACTGCGAACCGTATCCGAGGGCTGGGCGCCTTTGGAAATCCAATGATCGATCCGATCGAGCTTCAACGTGCTGTTGTGCCCGGTCTTTTTCGGATCGTAAGTCCCGATGATCTCGATGAATTTTCCGTCGCGCGGGCTGCGGCTATCGGCCACCACCACTTTGTAGTACGGGCGATTGAGCGCGCCTTCTCTGCGTAATCTGATTGAAACTGCCATGTTCTGTAGTGTTAAGTTTTAAGTTTTAAGTGTTAAGCCATCGCAGCGGAATTTTGCTTAAACCTTAACACTTAAGACTTAAAGCTCTTCATCTGCGCCATCATTCGTTTCATTTTTCCAGCGTTCTTCATCATCTTTCGCATCTGATTAAAACGCTGGAGCAGGTCGTTCACTTCCGTGACGGTGCTGCCGCTGCCGCGGGCGATTCGTTGACGGCGGCGCGCGTTTAGAATGTCGGGCCGCGATCTCTCCTCGTGCGTCATGGAAAGCACAATGGCTTCCGTCCGCTTGAGCTGCTTCTCGTCCACGGAGAGGCCCTGCACGTTACTCATCCCGGGGATCATGCCAAGGATATTCTCCAGCGGCCCCATTTTCTTCATCATTTTGAACTGGGCCAGGAAATCGTTGAAGTCGAACGACGCGGTCCGCAGTTTGCGCTCCATCCGCGCGGCTTCCTCTTCATCCACGGCTTCCGCCGCTTTTTCGACGAGGCCAACGATGTCGCCCATCCCGAGAATCCGGCCCGCCAACCGATCGGGAACGAACAGCTCGAATTGGTCGAGCTTTTCACCGACGCCAGCGAACTTGATGGGGCGTTGCGTGACTTCGCGCATCGAAAGCGCGGCGCCGCCGCGCGCATCGCCATCGAGTTTCGTCAGCACGATGCCGGTGATGCCAAGCGCTTCGTGGAAATGGGTCGCTACGCTCACGGCCTGCTGACCGGTCGCAGCGTCAGCTACCAGCAAAACTTCCTGTGGCTTTAGGAATTCCTTCAGCTCTTTGATTTCTTCGATTAACGCCGTGTCGATCTCCTGACGGCCGGCGGTGTCGAAAATCTGGACGTTGCCGTTTTGTTCTGCTGCCCAATCGAGCGCCGCGGCCGCCGACCGGCGCACATTTTTTTCCTGCGGATCGGGAGTGTAAACCGGCACTTCGACCTGCCGTCCAAGCGTCGCGAGTTGTTCGATAGCCGCCGGGCGCGCCAGGTCGGAAGCGATCAACAACGGCGCACGACCTTGCTTTTTCAGATACGCCGCCAGCTTGGCCGACGAAGTCGTTTTGCCGGCGCCGTTCAAGCCCACCATCAAAATCCGCGCGGGCTTTTCCAACCTTAGCGGCACGGCATCGCCGCCGAGCAAAGTCGTCAGCTCGTCGTGAAAGATCTTAACGATCTGTTGTCCGGGCGTGACGCTCCGGAGCACTTCTTCGCCCAGCGCTTTCTCTTTAACCCGCGCAATGAACTGCTTCGCGACCTGGAAATCGACATCGGCTTCGAGCAACGCGAGCCGGACCTGCCGCATCGCATCATTGATGTTCGCTTCGCTGATCGTTCCATGACCGCGAAGGTCCTTGAAGATGTCCTGAAGCTTGTCGCCGAGCTGCGAAAACATATTGCCTTAATTCTGGGGAGCGCACGCGCCTCGCGTGCTGGCGATCGCGCCCCCGCGATCGCGAACTTCTCGGGTTTCAGAACCGCAATTCCGAAGACAAGATTGTTTCGGCGAGACGCCGAAACCAGCACGCGAGGGCGCGTGCGCTCCCCAGAGTTTCATGAACCGCGTTATTTTTTCTTTTTCTTCGGCTTCACCGCGGGCGACGCGGCCGGCGGCGGTGTCGAAGGCGCGACGGATGGGATCGGCGCCGGCGGCGCGGCATTCGGGGTGCCTTCATCAATGTTGAAGGTCCAATGCGTCTCGACTTTCTTCCCGCCCGATTTCGCGCTCACGATCACCGTGCAGGTCTTGTCCTTAAGGCGCTGCGTCACCTGATAAGCAACCGTGGTGCTCTTCGGATCGAAGCTTGCATCGACTTTACCAAGACCGCTCACACGCATTTCAACCGAGCCCTGATCGATCGCGCCGAGCGATCCGATGTTCGCTTTAATGAGCGGCAGCGCGGTCTTGATCGTCTCGCCATCGGCAGGCTGTGTCTGCAAATTGGACGGCGCCACTTCCGCGACCGAAGGCCCGACAGCGGTGGTCGCAATCGCCGCGACCGCGTCAGAGAACACCTTCGGCTTGTTCGCTTCCATCAAATAGCGACCGACCGAGCTCAATGGCGTGTGCATCGTGATCGGTTGGCCGTAGACCGTGAACAGCGCCTCGTAACCGGCTTTCATCGCCACGTCGCGAATGTGGTCGTTGTGAAATCCGTACGGAACGGCGAAGCAGTTCACTTTCACTCCGAGTTTCTGTTCGATCATCTGTTTCGAGCCGACGATTTCCTTTTGGAGCCACTCTTCGTACTCCTGCGGATTGAGATGTTTCTTCGCGACCTTGTCGTACGGCTTGCGCAAATCGGAATGGGTCGCGGTGTGCCCTTGAATGTCGATGCCCGCATCCCGCATCTCGGCAAGCTGTTCCCAGCTCATCGATTCTCCGCCGCTGAAATGCCCTGGCTTGATTCCTTCCGTGTAAATGAAAAGCGTCACCGGATAGTTGAACTTCTTCAGGATCGGCCACGCCACCTCGTACTGAGACTTCCATCCATCATCTAACGTGATGATCGCGCTCTTCGACGGAATGGCTTTCTCGCCGCGCCGCCAGGCCATGAAATCCTGCATCGGAATCACGGCGATGTTCTTGTTTTTCAGTTCCTGCATCTGCTGTTCGAACGCGGCCGGCGTGATCTCGGTATCCGGCCGGCGCACGCTGCTGACGAAACGGTGGTAACCGAGAATCACGACCTGCGCGTTCTGATCGATCGCCGGTTTGCTAATCGAAGGCGCGGTCGATGGGGTCGCGGCGGCAGCAGCGGCGGTAGAGCTGGCAGCGTTCGCACTCGGCGAGGCAGATGCGGTCGGGGTTTGGTCGGAATTGCTCTTCACGACGCTGGTGAGCTTCTTACAGCCCGGCAGGAGCAGCGCGAAAAGCAGGGAAAGAATGGCAAATCGTTTAAGCATAAATGCGGTAAAGCGCTTTAGTTTGAGGCGGCGAAATTACAAGCGGTTTTTGGTTCGCGGGCGCGCGCTGACAAAAAATTCTGTGACGTGGGTTGCTCGATGCGTTATCAGATTGCCGATGCGCTTAAGCTTCAGAGTCCTCCTTGTGGCTCCCGCGTGCATTTTGCTGGCGAGCTGCGGCACCGGTCCGGAACTGCGCGTCAAAGACACGACGCGCAGCTTCACAACGGTTGTAGTCGACGCCGGCCATGGCGGGAGAGATAACGGAGCGTTTCGGCGTTATGGAGGCGCGGAGAAGAATGCGACCCTCGATGTCGCGACCCGACTCGCCACGAAATTGCGCGAATCGCAGTTCCGAGTCGTCATGACGCGGGCCGACGACACTTTCATTCCGCTCGATGACCGGGCCGCCATTTCGAATCGCCAGCACAACGCGATTTTCGTCAGCGTCCATTTCAACGATTCGGGGCGGCGCGGGATCCGCGGGTTCGAGACTTATTATCATTCGTCGGTCGCTCGTCCCCTCGCCTATCGAATTCAACAACACCTGATGACGTTGCCCGGCGCCGTCAATCGCGGCGTGAAGACGGCGAACTTTCGGGTGCTCAGAAAAGCGGCGTATCCGGCGGTGCTGGTCGAGTGTGGATTCCTGAGTAACCGAAGCGAAGGGGCGAACGCGCGCAGCGCGAGTCGCCGCGACGATCTCGCGGACAAAATTGCCGAGGCGATCGTCGACGAACGTTACGGCAAGGGAACGTATCGCGGACCGACAACGGCGACCGACGCGGCGGCAACCAGCTCCGAGCACGGGAACTAGGTGCCTTCGCTTTGTCATTCTGAGCGAAGCGAAGGATCTCTGACTATTTCCGGCCGCGCCCAGCGCAGAAACAGTCAGAGATCCTTCGCGTTCGCTCAGGATGACAACATAAAAAAAGGGCGACGCTAAAACTCGATCCCGCGTTTTTCGCGTCCAACCGCCGCCAGAATAATCACCGCCAAAAAGACGACCGCTTGGATCAGCGCCATCGTGAGGGCGTAGTTCGGCTCGCCGTTCGGTAACCGAAACTTTTCCGCGAGCCAGGCTTGCTGCTGGGCCGCGTACGCTGCCGCGAAATTCCCGAGCTGATAAGCGAGACCCGGAAACGTCCCGCGAAAGTCAGGCGGCGATAATTCGTTGAGATGAACCGGCACCACGCCCCACGCGCCCTGGACCATGAATTGAATCGAGAATCCGCCGATGATGAGCAGGGCTGTGCTCGGCGCGAAAATCCAGAGCGGAATCAGCAGCATCCCGCCGCTCGCGGAGAGAATGATGACGCGGCGGCGTCCCCAATGTTGTGAGAGAAACCCGATCACCACGCCGCCACAGATTGCGCCCATCGCGTAAACGATGCTGATCATGGATTTCGCGCTGACGCCGAATCCGCGCTGTTTCTCGAGATACGTCGGGTAAAGATCCTGGGTGCCATGCGACATGTAATTGAACGCCGTCATCAGCAGCGCGGCGTAAAGAAACAGCGGGCCGTGTTCGCGAACGAACTTCATCACATCGAGACGAGGCCGTTTCCCGCGGTCGCGTTGCCAGACGGGCGATTCCGGCACGTGCATGCGGATGTAAATCACCAGCAACGCCGGGAGCGAGCCCGCGATGAAGAGTCCGCGCCAGCCGAAGTGCGGAAAGACGATCCAGTAAACGAGAGCTGCGAGGAGATAACCGACAGCGTACCCTTGTTGCAGAATTCCGGAAAACAATCCGCGGGCCTGCGTCGGTAATGATTCCATGGCGAGCGAAGCGCCCAGACCCCATTCGCCGCCCATCCCGATCCCGAAGAGTGCGCGCAAAATTAGGAAGACGGTGAAATTCGGAGCGAACGCGGTCGCCAGTTCCATGAGCGAATAGAAAACGATGTCGATCATGAGCGGGATGCGCCGGCCGAATTTGTCGCCGAGCAGACCGAAGATGAATGCGCCGAGCGGGCGCATCATCAGGGTGAGCGTGATGGAAAACGCGACCTGCGAGATGCTGTGACCAAAATCGGTCGCGATCTGGCTCAGCACAAAGGTAACGAGAAAAAAATCGAGCGCGTCGAGCGCCCAGCCAAGGAAACAGGCGATGAACGTGTTCCGCTGCTCGCGAGTGAGCGATTTGAAAAGCTGGAGCGATTCCATCACAATGATTGGTCGTTCACTATGCGCTACCTCGTCAAAGCTCGCGTGAAACCCGGCAAGCACAAACCGCTGCTCGAAGCGATCGATCAGGACACGCTCGGCAAAGGCTCGATCGCCGGCGACGAATATCGGCACGATATGCGGCAGGCGCGGGTTGATGAGAGCGGCGTCGCAACCTGGGTAGAAACTTGTTTCTGCGATCCGCCGTTGGAAGAAGAGCGACCGTCCTGGGAAAAGTATTTCGACTTGCTGACGGTCAAGGATGCGCACTCCCGGCGGAACTGCCGGCATGAGAACGGGACCGAGCCGTGGGCGTGCTGCGATTGCGATTGCACGGCGAAGTTGGAGGAGAAACTGGCGGGACAGGGTGAAGGGTTCCTTTCCACGTTGCGCTCCTCTTTATCGTAATCGTGCTCGTGGTCGTGATCGATTCTTGAGTGGGATCGATTACGAGCAGGAGCACGAGATGAACACATCTACGCATCATGATGCGTCAATTTGTTCCTTGCCGTGCACGGGAACTGCGGTTTAGTTGTCGCTCACCATGCCGGACAACGGACTCCATCCTCTCGAAGCCTTAATGCGCCAACGCATCGTCGTGCTCGACGGCGCCATGGGCACGATGGTCCAGCAATGCAGGCTGACTGAAGCGGAGTATCGCGGCGACCGGTTCAAGGATTGGAAAGGCAAAGACCTCAAGGGTTGCCTGGAAATTCTTCTCCTGACCCGGCCGGAAGTCATCGGCGACATTCACCGGCGTTACCTCGAAGCCGGCGCGGACATCATCGAGACGAATACTTTTAGCGGCACGTCGATTGGTCTCCACGATTTTCTTTTCCGCGGTGAACCGTCCAACCGACGAAAGGATATCGAGTTTTTCCAACGCGTGGTGGACGACGCCGAGCTTTCAGCGCTTGTCTCGGAGATTAATTTGCAAGCCGCGCGCATTGCGCGGCTCGTCGCCGACGAGGTGACCGAGAAGACGGGCCGCCGTCGTTTTGTTGGTGGTTCGCTCGGTCCCCTGCCCGTGGCCGCCTCGCTTTCACCGGATGTAAACGATCCAAGCTTTCGCGCCGCGAACTTCGACCAGATCAGAAAATCTTACAGCCAACAGGTGGCAGCGCTGCTCGAAGGCGGGGTCGACCTCCTTCTTGTCGAAACGATTTTCGACACCCTCAATGCGAAGGCCGCGATCGCCGCGATCATGGAGCTGTTTGAATCCTCCGGCAAACGCGTCCCGCTCGTCATCTCCGGAACGGTTGTGGATCGGTCGGGAAGAATTCTCAGTGGCCAAACTGTCGAAGCGTTTCTGATTTCGATCGCGCACGCCGATCCGCTCGTGGTTGGACTGAATTGCGCGCTTGGGCCCGGCGAAATGGAGCCGTACATCGAGGAACTCGCGCATGCGACGAAGCGCTATGTGAGCGCCTACCCGAATGCCGGTCTCCCCGATCCGCTTTCCCCGACAGGTTTTCCCGAGACACCGGAAAGTCTTGCGCCGCAACTCGACAGATGGGCGCGCAACGGCTGGCTCAACATCGTCGGCGGCTGCTGCGGCACGACCCCGGAACATATTCGATTGATCGCCGAGCGTGTGCGCGATCTTCCGCCGCGCCGCGTCGAATTCCCCACTCTGGGGAGCGCACGCGCCGCGCGTGCCGATTTCGGCGCCACCGCCGAAATCTCTTCCGGTCCATCGTACTCAAAGCGACGGCTTCCGCACTTCGAGCGTCCTTGGGCCAAATACGCCGTGACGTTTTCTACTCGCAATCGCCGGGAACTATCGCCAGCTGAGCGAGACACTGTTCTAGGCAGCATTGTCTACGCGCATGACCACGGCCAATACGAACTCTACGCCGCATCGGTTATGCCGGACCACGTGCATCTACTCTTCGAACCTCAAGTGAAGGAACAGGGCGATGCAGATGAGAGTCTCTTTTGGTCGTTGACCGAAATTCTACAGCCGATCAAGTCGTCGACCGCTCATCGTATCAACAAAGCGCGCCGAACGACTGGACCGATTTGGGAGAAAGAATCATTTGATCGGATGATTCGGTCCGAGTCGGACTTACAGGAAAAATTTACTTACATTTGCCGGAATCCGTGGAACGCGGGAGTCGCTCGGCAAGGTGAAGATTATCCGTGGTTATGGACGCCGGAACGGTCTTTGGCGGAGGCGCCAAAGACGGCACGCGAGGCGCGTACGCTCCCCAGCAAAAGCGATGACGCGTTAGAACTATCCGGGCTTGAGCCGCTCCGAATAACCAAGGAAACGGGACTCGTGGTCGTGGGTGAGCGGACCAACATCACGGGCTCGCCGAAGTTTTCGAAATTGATTCTGGCCGAAGATTTCGAGGGCGCGCTCGTCGTAGCGCGGCAACAGGTAAGCGGCGGCGCGAACATTCTCGACGTCAACATGGACGAAGGAATGATCGATTCGGAAGCGTCGATGACGAAGTTCCTTCAACTCGTCGGGAGCGAGCCGGAGATCGCGCGGGTGCCGATCATGATCGACAGCTCGAAGTGGAGCGTGATCGAAGAGGGCCTGAAATGCGTCCAAGGCAAAGCGGTCGTGAATTCGATCAGCCTGAAGAACGGCGAAGAAGAATTTCTGAAGCAGGCCGCGCTCGTGAAACAATACGGCGCTGCGCTGATCGTGATGGCATTCGACGAAACTGGGCAGGCCGATAATCTTCAGCGCCGGATCGAGGTTTGCGAGCGTGCTTACCGATTGCTGACCGAACGCGCGGGCATCGCGCCTAACGATATCATTTTCGATCCGAACATTCTGACGGTCGCGACCGGACTCGAGGAACACCGCAATTACGCAGTCGATTTCATCGAAGGCGTGCGCTGGATCAAAGCGAACCTGCCCGGCGCAAGAACGAGCGGCGGCGTGAGCAACATTTCGTTCTCGTTTCGGGGCAACAACGCTGTCCGCGAGGCGATGCACGCGGCGTTTTTATTTCACGCCATCCAGGCCGGGCTCGACATGGCGATCGTGAACGCGGGCCAACTCGCCGTTTATGAAGAAATCGAGCCTGAACTGAAAACGCGCGTCGAAGACGTCCTCCTGAATCGACGCGATGACGCAACGGAACGGCTGGTCGAATTCGCCGAAGGCGTGAAGGCGATCGGCAAGACCGCCGCTGAAAAAGAAGCGTGGCGCGATGCTCCCGTCGAGGAACGGCTCTCGCACGCCCTCGTCAAAGGCATCGTCGATTTCATCGAAGCAGATACGGAAGAAGCACGCCAAAAATTCAGCCGGCCGCTCCAAGTCATCGAAGGGCCGCTCATGGCCGGGATGAGCGTGGTCGGTGATTTGTTCGGCGCCGGGAAAATGTTTCTGCCGCAGGTCGTAAAGAGCGCGCGGGTGATGAAAAAAGCCGTGGCCTATTTGCTGCCGTTCATGGAAGCGGAGAAACGCGCGGACGCGAAACCGCAGGCGCGCATCGTCATGGCGACGGTGAAAGGCGACGTGCACGACATCGGCAAAAACATCGTAGGCGTGGTGCTTCAGTGTAATAACTACGAGGTCATCGATCTCGGCGTCATGGTTCCCGCGCCGAAGATTCTGGAAGCAGCGCGCGAGCTGAAGGCCGATGTAATTGGATTGAGCGGACTGATCACGCCGTCGCTCGACGAGATGGTGCACGTGGCGCAGGAGATGGAGCGCGAAGGATTTTCCGTCCCGCTCTTGATCGGCGGAGCAACCACGAGCCGCGCGCATACCGCGGTGAAGATCGCGCCGCACTATCGTTCGAGCGCGGTGCACGTGCTCGATGCGTCGCGGGCCGTGGGCGTGGTGAGCAATTTGTTGAACGAGGAATCAAAAGTCGCTTTCGACAAGCAAACTCGAGCGGATTACGAACGCCTTCGCGAAGAACACGCCGCAAAATCGCGCGAGAAAAAATTAGTTACGCTCGAAGAAGCACGGGCGAACCGGACACCAATCGATTGGTCGCGCTACACGCCGCCGAAACCGGAGGTTGTTGGGACGCGAGTTTATGCAAGTGATCCGGGGAGCGCACGCGCCTCGCGTGCTGGTTTCGGCGCCTCGCCGAAACAATCTTTTCCGGAACAAATTCGCGATGGCGAGGGCGCCATCGCCGGCACGCGAGGCGCGTGCGCTCCCCAGACGAAGACCATTTCACTCGACGATCTCATTCCCCACATCGATTGGTCGCCGTTCTTCCACACCTGGGAACTGCGCGGACGTTATCCCGCGATCTTCGAAGATCCGATCGTTGGGAAACAAGCGCGGGAATTGTTTGATGACGCGAAGGAGCTGCTCGATCGAATTCGAGCGGAGAAATTGCTGACCGCTCGCGGCGTTTTCGCTTTCTGGCCCGCGAAAGCAATCGGTGACGACGTTGAAGTTTATTCCGACGAAGCGCGCACCAAACCGCTCGGCACTTTCCATTTCCTTCGCCAGCAGATGAAGAAGCCGGCGGATCAGTTCAATCACTGCCTCGCCGACTACATCGCGCCGAACGCGCTCGATCACGTCGGCGGCTTCGCGGTCACGGCTGGTATCGGCGCGGATGAACTGGCGGCGAAGTTCGCCGCCGAGCACGACGATTACAACGCGATCCTGACGAAAGCGCTCGCCGATCGACTAGCGGAAGCGTTCGCGGAATTTCTCCATCGCGAGGCGCGAATGGCGTGGGGATTTGGCCGTGACGAAAATCTTTCGTCGGACCAACTGATTCGCGAAAAATACCGCGGGATTCGACCGGCGGCCGGCTACCCGGCCTCGCCGGACCACACGGAGAAGCGGACGCTTTTCGATCTGCTCGACGCGGAAAAGCAAACCGGCATCACGCTGACCGAATCATTCGCGATGCACCCGGGAGCGAGCGTGAGCGGCCTTTATTTTTCCCATCCGGATTCCAAATATTTCGGCGTCGGCAAAATTGGCGACGACCAGGCGCGTGATTACGCGGCGCGAAAAAACGTGGGGATCGACTACGTTGAGAAGTGGCTCGCACCGAACCTGGATGGTTGACGTGCTGCAGCGCGTACGGGAATCGAACCCGTCTTTCGGCCTTGAGAGGGCCATGTCCTAACCGATAGACGAACGCGCCGTTTGGCGGCGGAAATCCTAGCGGCTAATTGGCGCAGGGCAAGCCGGCGTTCGCCGTCTCAGGACTCGTTAGGTCGCAACTCAATGTTTCGGACCGGCCCGCGGCGTTGGTTCCGGTCGGAGATGAGGCTGGGCGAAGCTGTTGATGATGTCCTTTTTTTTCTGTTCCAGATACGCCTTCACATCCGGAGTTTCGGCCAGTGCCTCCATCCGACCGTAAAATATTTTGTAATAGGCGCGAGTCAGATCTCGCTTCTCGGGGTCAGTCCGCGCTGTCGCGATCGCCTTTTTTGCCGCGACCACCTCCGCGTCCTGGCCCACGCGATTCTGAAGTTTGCGCCATTCGAGATGCAACCGCTGCTCTTCCACGGCCGCGCCTAACGAGGAGTGTTGGAAGGCCGTATCCAGTTCCTGGAGAGAAGGCAGATTTTTCTTCGGTGTCGGCGCGGTGTTTGGAACGAGCGGCGAAGGTTCCACCGTCATCGGGATTTCTGGAATGTTCAGTTCCGGCCGCGCGCTCGGACTCGGGGCGGGCGTCGACGTTGCCACAGGCAAAGGCGGCTCCTGAGCCAGCGCCATGGCCATGCCGAAACAGAAAGACAAGACAACGATTGTTGATTTCATCGAAGATTAGCGCGCCGAAAAAAATCGGAGTGACAGGATTTGAACCTGCGACCTGTCGCCGCGGCGACCGCTCTATGACAGGCGGTTAAGTTCATCACGGCCGCGCCCGGTCTTATAATATCGCTCGTTCTCCATCGCGGCCGATCGAGTAGCGAACTGTTCGCTATGCAGCAACGTCCACGGGACACCGTGTTTTGTCGCTTTGGATTCTCGATTGTTGTGCCGGCGTAAACGATCGTTCAAGTCCTCGCATGAACCAATATAGCGGCTTCCGGTCTTGCTGCTTCCCAAGATGTAGACGTGAAACACTGGTTGCGAATAATTTAGAGTCGGGGTGACAGGATTTGAACCTGCGACCTCGTGGTCCCAAACCACGCGCTCTACCAAGCTAAGCTACACCCCGGTTTGAAGGACGCTTACCATGCGCAACTGGGGGCCGCATGTGCAAAGTTCACGTCGCCTTTGGTCGCGACCTGTCGCCGCGGCGACCGCTCTACCAAGTTCGCCACGGCGAATCCGTCCTTTGGCGGACTAAGCTACACCCCGTCGTTCTTCCTAAAGCCCGGTGCTTCGCATAGCGAAGCGGCTACAGAAGCATCGGGGTCACTGAACACGCGCCGGTGGAATGCGCATGCGGAAATTCCCGCGTCTAGTCGCCGTCCCGCTGCATTTTCAGCGGGGTGATTGATTTCACGATGGCGACGACGTCCTGGGTGTATTGCTTGTCCGCTTCGGGCGTGCCGGCCTGGAACAACGCGAAGTAACTTTCCCGGTCGATCGTGAAACCGACGATCGCGAGCGCGCGGGGCGAGTCTTTGTCTTTCGCGGTGAAATCGCGTTCGAGAAACTTGACGCCGTTCTCGTTGCTGAAGTCCACCGGCTCGCCGGGCTTGACGTCGCTGAACCGTTTGTCGACTTCCTTCAGCGTTTCCTCAATCGCGCCGCGCGCCGTTTTCGCCTCCACCGGGAAAATGCTGATCGCGTAGGCGGCGCCTTTCGGTTGCGCGCTGATGATGCCGGCGTCGGTGATTTCCGCTTTCCAATCGCTGGCGAATGTCACGCTGAATTGCGGATTCTCTTTAGGGAACTTCAGCGTTTTGGCCTGAAGCATTCCTGAGACGCAAATCGTGATGAACGAAAGCAGCGCAATCGCTTTGAATTTCATAATCGGCAGCGTAACGGCGGGCCCCTGATTACGGAAGCGAATTTGCTGGTGGATCTGTTCGCTTCCGCGCCCGGATGAGGACGGCGCGAAGTCCGAAATAAACAATCAACGCCGCCGGGACCGCAAAGAAAAGCGAACCGACCAGGATCGGGCGGCCGACGGTCAGGAACGTGGTCCATTCCATCCACTCCGAAAGCGGGACCCGGCGAAATCCCTCGCGTTGCGGGACGCGATGATAAAGCGCCCACATCCCGAGTTTGTATTGCCAGATGAACATGGCCGGCACGATCGGCAGGAGAAGATCGTGCAACTGGACGGTGATGACCGCGGCGGTCTTGTTCGCTTTGAAAGCCCACGTGATGAAGAAAGCCAGGATCGTTTTCATTCCGAAGAGTGGACTGAAACCGAAGAACATCCCGATCGCGGAACCGAGCGCGATCGCATGGGGCGTGTCCGGCAACGTCATCAACGTCATGTGATGCGCGCGCATCCAGCGTTTGGTTCTGCGCCACAGGCCCGTGCGCGACTTGTCCGGCGTCTGGTCGGAGACTGGATCGGCCATGGCCTAAAATAGCTCGGTTTGCCGCGGCGTCGGCGGAATCATTTGGCCGAGCGCTTTGCGCATCCGCGCGGCCGCGTGCGGCGCGTAATCGAGCGCGTTGTTGTTGAAAACGACGTGCACTTCTTTTGCCTCTTCGGCCAAGTCGCGCGCGCGATCCGCCACCTCGTCGATCTCTTTATCGCTGTAATCGTAATTGAACCGGGCGGCGACAGTTTTCCCGGTCGTGTAAGCGTGCGCGTCGCGTCCGTGCAGGCGCAGATACGCCAGCTCCGGATTTGTGACCGCATTCAACTCGGGTGGCATGATCGTGAAATGTTTTTCCGAGGGCGCATCGACTGAAACCAGCGCCGCCGAATGTTTGCGAAAGAAAGCGAGAGTCGCTTCGAGGTTCTCGCCTTCGACCCAATTGCGATTCCGCAATTCGATCGCCATCCGATATTCCGCAAGCGCGCCTAACAAGTCATCCAGTTCCTTTAGCTGATGTTTGCGCGGCGAGAAGCCGGGCGAGAGTTGCAGGAGCAGCGCGCCGAGCTTGTCGTTGCCACGCAGCATTTCCAGGGGTCGGCGAAGCTCGTCAATCATCGCCGCCTCGAGTTTCGGCGTCAGCTTCACCCTGCCTTTTGCATCGCTTTCCGCTTTCTTTTGCAATGCGGGCGGCAACAACTTCAGGTTCGTCGAATGCCGCGAAAGCAATTGGTGCAGCTTCACGTCGAAAACGAAATCATCCGGTGTGTTGTGGATCCAGCGCTCGACCAGGCGTGGATCCGGGACCGAATAAAAACTCGAATTCACTTCGACCATCTCGAAGTGTTGCGCGTACCAGGCCAGCCTTTCGCCTGCCGGCATTTTCTTCGGATACCAATGCTCGACGAACCCCGGGTCCGACCAGCTCGCCGTGCCGACAAGAATTCTCGATTCCGATTTTCCCTTCTTCCCCACCCCGCGATTCGATTCGTTTTCGCCGTGAAAGTAAATCGCGGAGCGTTTTTGCGGTTGCGTTCGCCGTTCGATGCGGCATAATGCGAACCTCAAGACGCGGGGTGGAGCAGCCTGGTAGCTCGTCAGGCTCATAACCTGAAGGCCGCGGGTTCAAATCCCGCCCCCGCAACCAATTT
>Ga0137403_10001171_pt1 | contig 33131 bp, 24 predicted proteins | sample CZOMad2_1_16fung_FD_122057 | JGI IMG/M metagenome (GOLD analysis project Ga0137403, IMG submission 122057) | Vadose zone soil fungal communities from Angelo Coast Range Reserve, California, USA - CZOMad2_1_16fungal (Hybrid Assembly) | ecosystem: Environmental > Terrestrial > Soil > Vadose zone... | reverse complement strand
GCCACCAAGACCATTCCCATTGTCATGGTGACGCAGGTGGATCCGGTCGCGACGGGGATCGTCGAGAGCTTGGCGCGCCCAGGCGGCAATATCACGGGGCTCACCAGATTCACCCGAGAATTAACCGGGAAACGGCTGGAGCTGCTGCAGGAGGTGGTCCCGACCATCTCGCGCGTCGGCGTCCTCGTGGATGCGGACTCTACAGCCTCGGCAACTGTGTTGAAAGACTACGAGGCGGCCGCGCGTGCGCTCAAGATCACCCTGCAAGCCGTAGAGGTACGCAGCTCGAACCCTGATTTCGAGGGGGCCTTCCACGCGGCCGCTCGGGAGCGCGTGAGCGCGCTTATTACGGTCAGGTCTGGCCTGGCAATCACGTATCGGCAGCAGATTGCCAACCTTGTCATCAAGCACCGACTCCCGTCCATGTCCGAAGGCAGTGACTTCGTCGAGGCCGGCGGCCTCATGTCGTATGCCGCCAACGATGCGGAGAGTTTCAAACGTGCCGCCTATTACGTCGATAAACTGCTCAAAGGCGCCAAGGCGTCCGACTTGCCCATCGAACAGCCGACGACGTTCGAGCTGATCATCAATCTCAACACGGCCGCGCAGCTCGGTCTGACGATTCCTCCATCCTTCCTCTTCCAGGCGACCAAGGTGATCCGCTGAGCTGCGCCATCTCGTGTCCCCACGATGAGCTGTATTTTGCAGCTGAAATCGTCCACATCCGTGGAGACGATTCGCGGATATCCCACATATGCCGAAGCGATTGAATGACTCTGTCGCTTGTTGTGTGTGGAATGCAGCGAGTGAGAAAGATGATTGTTGGCGGCTGTGGAATGTATACTTCTGAGGAGGGTCGTTCCACCTTCAACGGGATACGAAATCTACCATGCAACACCCAGCATTGATGCGGATTAGTCACTGTTAGTCGCGTGTCATTTTTCCTGCCATCTGCCTATACACACGGCATTCCGGGCAATTACTCCTTGAACAAAATTAGTCGTCTACTTCTCTATTTCGATATACTAAACTACTAGAACACAATCGAATTTATACCAACATTCATATTTTCCTTATTTGCCATCATCTCCAAAGTGATCGTTTCATATCGTGATTATTTGCTTTAAAAAACGTCATTGTTGCGGTATAGTATTCTATAGCGTGTTCCAAAACAACCTAAAAATCTTCACAGACGTAAGGAAATCTTGTCATGATGTTGGACCAGCTTCTCAATACCGCCATTCGCGAGGGATGCTTTCAGCCCTCACGTGTGAAGCCCATGCGCAGTCACGTTAAACGCTATGCTGGGTGGTTGGGCGGCCGATCCTGTCTCCTGCCCACCTGCCATCTACCACCTCCCCAAGGACCGTCGCGATGCGCTTATCAACAGTGCCCCGGGAAACTTCTCCCCCGCTTACCGAAAAAATATCCGGACCGATGTCGATAATCTCCTGGAGATGGCCGTCGCCCGAGGATGGTTGCCGCCCCTCGCCGTGCCACTCAAAGATTGGCGTACCAAAGGCAATGGCCGCACCTTCGAGCAGACCTACTATCATCGTCTTGGAGGGGCCGATCGTACCCCATACGCCTTCGGCAAGCGGGATCTGGTCCGACGGAAACGGGGAGAACCGAGACCCGAGGAACCGCGCCCTGGCTTCAAAGAGTTGGCCCCGCGGTTGTATGCCGAACTCGATACCTACCTCACATCATGCCAGGACAAGTTCGACCCTGAAACCCATTGGAGCGTCAAAAAGCGGCCGATCACCTGCCAGCAGATTTGGAGCACCATCAGCCGTCTCGCCGGCTACGCGGTCTATATCAAGGAGATGTCGGCAGAGACCCTCGGGCTTCGGCAACTTGCCGATCCGGTCTTTCTCACGGGCTTTGCCTACTGGTGGCTGAGACGCCGTCAGCGGAATACGGCTGGCGTGCGCGTGTTCTTGCACACCATGAGCACCATCTCCACGCATGTGCTGCATGATGACACGCTGGTCAAGGCCATCCATGGCATCTTCGATCAACTGGGCCCCGAGGAGGCGATGAGCGACGACGAGAGCCCCTGGCTGGATCTTGAGGAGCTCGAAATCATCGGGCAGAGCCGCCATCCCCTGAACGAACGTCGGCTGCAAGACTCGCCCTACGCCCAAGAGGTGGCCTACTTTGTGACGCATCCGACCACCCGGCCCCCGCGAGCCTACCGCCAGCACCCCCAGGGCACGAGCCTCAAAAACATGGCCGTCTGGGCGGAGCATTCCCTGATGATCCGACTCTGGGTCCGCCGCCCGCTCCGACAGCGCAACTTGCGTGAACTTGGGCTGTTTCGCGGCACCTGGCAAGGGGTACCGGTCAACCAGAATCTGATCCCTCAAGGGGATGGGACCTATCGGATTCATTTCGAGGGCCCGGAGTTGAAGCAGGGCCAGCGCCGGGTCGGCAAACGACAGCTGCGAACGAATAAATGGGATGAATCCTTTCCGCGCAGTCTCCTCCCGCAACTGCAGGAATGGCTGACGATCTGGCGCCCCCGCTTGATCCCTGATCCCAGCTATCCCTACCTCTTCGTCTCCCGCTGGGGAGATCCCTATAACACCCCCACGATGTCCCGCCTCTTCGAAAAGACCATCTGGACCTTTACCCAAGATCGGCCTGGTGGACCCGTGGCGATCAACCCGCATGCCATTCGCTCGCTGTGGGTCACACAAATGACCATCGCCGGCCTCGATTTTGCCACGCTCACGCGGATCTTCGGGGATAGCGTTGGGGTGACCTGGGAGCGCTATCTGAAGGCGGATAAGTCCCGACCCATTAGTCAGTGGACCCGCGACCTGGCCAAGGCGATTGGCGATGGGAGCGACTAGTCTGATGAGCTGGTAAATCCCGCAGATTCGGGCGCGAAGAAGCCCCGCTGGCTTGGGTGTATGCCCAAGGCGAGCGGGGCTCTCGTGCGAGCGGTAGGTGCAGTCGCGTTTGAACGTGGCGCTACCAGAAATCTTTGCGGGAGTTGGCGAAGAGGGGTCACAAAAGGGGGGGCTCCTAGAACTGATTCGGCTCTGTCGGGAACGTCCGGATGGCGATATCGAGCTGATTCTCGACATCGCGAAGCTTGTGTTCCAACGCCAGAGGAGCCGCTCGCAGTAATCCTGAACGTCAGGACTGAAGCCCATAGGAATGCTTGGGGGGAATGTCAAGATGGTCGGATTCTACTACCCAGCATAGATGTGCTTACTGTCTAGGGATGCTCTGAGCCAACCGCCATAGCCTCGTGAAGCGTGTCGAAATCCTTCTGTGGTACGTCCACGTACCCTTTCCGGAAGGGCAGCGCCCAAAAAGCCGTGTTCGTGACAAACGATAATCGCTCGATGAGCGGTCTGGCCTCAGCCCTACCATCGGCGAGAAATTCGACCTTCCGGCGATGGGGAAAGATCTCCCCGTCTCTGACATGCCAGATCAGATCGTTGCTCTCGAAGGCGTCACTCGTTACCCGCGCCATCCCACGAAACTGCTGGACTTTGTCGGCAGGATCGTTCGGCGGAGAGTCGACCTTCTTCTTGCTGATGTAGAACGTCATCATGTCGCCGATGGCAAGCTTCTGCATTGCTCTTTTATGTCGCTCGGCCAAGCCAATGAGGCCTTGCGTCCTAGCAATCTCATAGTTGTCCTCGCTCATACAAAGAATCCAGTATCGTGGCATGGAATCACTCCTCGGATTTCCACCATGTTGACCGCCATCGGCATTCTGTAACAAGGATTAGAGGTCCAGCAGTGCTGCTGCATTATTGACATGGCATCTGCAAAGATGGGCTGAGGTTTGCGATACTCCACATCCTGCCTGACCGACTACATATGCTCCTGAGCTAACCGTCCGGTCATCGGCATCACGATCGAGAACAGTTTCAGCAGCATCAGGGGCATCGGCGTGAGCGTCCCCTGCGTTCCTCTGCCGCCGGATCCCCATGCCCATATGGGCCTGTGCTTCCTGCCCAGTCTCTTAGGACTGGTTCGCCTAACGGAATTTTCGAATCTTATGGCAGAACCGCATTGTTTTTTTCCTGCTTGCTCCTTACTCAAAGAGAGCGTAAACTGCCTGCAGTTCATAGTCAACAAGACAACTGGATATCGGATGTTTGTTCTGGTTGCACTCGTGAAGCCTGGTTTGCTTTGTCGAATGCCTGCTGGACGGAATAGCGGGAGAGGAAACATTGAGGCAATCAATTGTCCAACCGCCTCCGTCTTGCGCCGCTTCGTTAGATGGTAGATCCTGCATTCCGGTAGGGATTGCGTTTCGAAGATTCCTGTTCGCACCGTTTGGAAAGGAGGGAAGTGCCACGAGCAACAGAAGAACTTAATGGGGTGCCGCTCGCCTTGCCTGCTCATGATAATTGAAGGGCGAGCCAAGCGGAGTGAGGAAATCGTGGCAAAACCTGCTGCCAAATCCCGCCTTAGCAGTAGCGCATCCGGCGGCTACGACGTAAGTTTAGAAACCATCTTGGAAGCCGTTCGCTCAATTTGGTCTGCGAGCGACGGACGGCCTGACCGGGAATGTCTTCGCCGGCAACTCGCCGAAGAAGTTGGAAGACTGAGGCAAATCGCTGCCACTGGCCTCCAGTCATCCAGAGAACAGGAGCCTGAACAATCCTCCTTCTTCGATCCACTGATTGATAACCCAGCAAGGTCCAAAAAAGCAAAAAAGCCATCCGAAATCTCCCGATTTCCCGAGGCGGCTTTGCGGGTCTGTACCAAGGATTTCGCGGATCATGCTCTGGCCGTGCTGCCAAAGGCGGCACAGTTTCGAGACCTGGCCAGCTATCGAGAGTACCTCGCGGCCCATCTGCCCTTCAATGCCGTCGCCACCAGGCGTCGAAATGCTAACTACATCATCAATCGGTTCTTTCCTGGTGGGGTGTTGTTCCGTGACCTTACCACATTCGCTGTGGCGGCTGAGGGGAATCCTGCCCTGTCTGACGTACTCTTCTATCTCACCTGTCGCTCTGAACGCATCGTCAGCATGGTCGCCGAGTCCGTAGTGTGGCCGTCGCTACCGGACGGAGGAGTGGCGCGATCACGAATCGCCGATTTCGTCAAGCAGCATTTCCCCGCTGCCAAGCAAGCCCCAGAGATGAGCTCCTCCATCGTTCGCGTGTTTACGACATACGGCGTTTCGAAGGCCGACCGAATTCGGTTAAGCGTGGCCTTACGCCGTGGGTGTCTGTCGTCCTTCGCATACATTCTGCACTTGGAGTGCGAGGAACCAGGCATGTTTCGGTTCGAAACGCTGCTCGATGGCCCAATGCATAAATGGCTATTATGGGACAAGCCTTGGATAATTCAGCAGCTTTACCTGTTGCGGCAGGCTGGACTGCTAGTAAAGGTCAGCGAGATCGACAACCTGCGACAGTTTACGACGAAGTATCCGCTCGAAGAGGTCGTAGATCGAATTGTTCCGCTGCTGAAGGATGAGCAGTCGTGAAGATGTCCGATCCGGAAGTGAATTCACACCTACGAGAGCGCTTTCACAACGTCGCAGGCCGTCATTTGTATGTTATCCTAGGCACGTATGAGGCCGTAGCCCGGTACGAACGCATTGCCTTCCCCGAAGCCAGGGATCCCGACAACGAAAAACTTTTGCCCCCACTCAACGTGAATCGTACCTTGCTGGACCGCATTCCGGACGAAGAGCTGAAGGAACTGGTGCAGAACGAGGCCCAGCGGCCACAGCAGGTCAGGAACCGACTCTATCACGAGTTGGACCGTCTGCTGGCCGAGGAACTTGCCAAGTGCTCCTTTCTGACGTTGAAGCAAATGGAGTTGCTGTTTGCCTATGATCTCGAACTGGACAAACTACGTACCCGTGCGACGAACGAGAAGCACATTCTTCTGCTGCTACCCGGCCAGCGCCGTGGCGACAACATATGGCTCTTTCATGAAGCTGTTCCTCACTGGCATCGCACGTTGCCGCCTGCCCTGGTGCCCGAAGAACATTTGTGTGAGTTAATCCCATGAACAAAACGCTATTCTCGCGAAGGACGCTCGACCAGGTTTGCTCCGTCCCCGATGATATCATTGATGTCTACGTAGTCGAACACCACATTTGGGCCAAAGGTGGGACGAAAGAGGCTAAAAAGCATCGGCAGCCCGAACCGAAAACGATTCAGGATTTCCTCATCGAGCCGGTACGTTCGCTGCTGATCGACGTGTTGCGTCAACTTGCGGCGCCTTATGACCCCTCGAATAAGACCAATCCGGTGGGCCAGAGCTGGTGGATTCAGGCAGAATTCGGCTCCGGCAAGTCGCACCTACTCTCATTCATCGGGGCACTCGCCCTCGGCAACGAGGATGCCTGGGAGATCGTGCGCCGAAAAGAAACCGAGGCAGGGAAAGGCAGACGTGAGTCTATCTATCAGTTCTATGAGAACGGCATCGCCAAAAAGTCCAGCGGCCAGTCGAAAGGCATTTTTGTGGTCGTCAAAACGCTGGTGGGGCAAGGTGGTGGAACTATTGGCAAGAGTGAGACGGGATGGCGGATGACCGAATACATCCTCGATGCCGTTCACGAGCAGTATTACGCCGAAAATGGTAAGACTATCTCCCTCTACCCTGTTGAACTCCTAGCCGATCGCTTCGAGCAGAAGGACTTCGACCGCTACCAAAAGGACCTGGCAAAGTTCCTGAGGGACCCTCGCTTTTTTGACGACGAGGAGCAGGAAGATCTCAACACATTCCTCAGCGACCTTCGCGGTGGCAGCCCAGCGACTCGGCGGGATTGCGGTGATCGCCTCTGGCGGTTCTACAAGGAATATCTCGAAATCACTCCGAACATTCCAGCCGAAACGGAAGATGTGCTCACGCAAATGGTGAAGACACTCGTGGTCGATGGCTACGAAGGGGTGCTGCTGATCCTGGATGAAATGTCTCTCTTCATGAAGAGCCGCACCCAAGAGCAGCGGGATGATGACGAAAAGACGCTCGTTGTCTTATCGAACCGACTTGCCAAGCACGCGTGCCTGCCGGTCTGGGCAATCTGCTCAGCGCAACAGGCTATCGAGTCAAAGATGGGCGTCAAGAACATCATCGCCAATGATCGGCTTAAACATGTCAGCCTGCTGCAAGACGAGCGAAACTACTACGACATCGTGCTCACTCGGGTCCGCACCATCACCGACCCCGATGCGCCGAATGTCTACTATGAAGAATATCGGCGGGGCTTCACTTGGCCTGATGCCGAAGGGAAGACCAGATTCGCCCAGTTCTTTCCCTTCTACCTGCACGCCATTGACGTGCTGCGGGCGCTTAGTTACCACCTGACCACGGCTCGGTCAAGCATTCACTTCATGCACCAGACGCTGAAGCGCATGTGTAAGGGGCAGGCATCCGAATTGATCTCACTGTGGCAGATGTTCGACGATGTCGTGAGCTACACGGAGGACCCGTCCGGGACCACAGCGGGCATTGCTGCCATCAGCTCCAAGTTCAATAACGAATGGCGGGCGTATGAAGCTGGTAAGAAGGCTATTGGACAGGCGACCAAGGGCCATCTCAAGATATTTGCCGCTCGTTGCGAAAAAGTGCTCAAGACGCTGTTCCTGTACGATATAGCGCAGCTGGCTCCCAATGGCTTGTCCGTCGAGCAAATCATGAACTCTGTCATGGAGTGGAAGGACCATGACAAGGGTCAGGAGTCCGACCACACCGACAACCTCGACCACTACGAAGGCTTATGTGAAAGGCTGGCACAGGAACTTCCGCAGATCCGCAAGATCGGGAAAAACTATGCCTTCAATGCCATCAGTGGAGGCGTCGATGTGCGGGACCTATTCCAAAAGGCTCGCCGGGAGGCCGAAAACCACGAGCTTCAACAGCGGCAGGCATGGGAGCAACTGCTGGACCTGGAGAGGTGGGAGGTACAGACGCCGCTTCTGAAAATGGATCTGGCCTACGAAACGGAGTCTATCTTCTATGACATTGCTCCGGCCGAACAACGACCATACGACATTGAGTGGCATGGGCGGATCATCAAAGGCATGGTTTATATGCGTGACCTGCTGGACATGGCCAGCAAACAGACGCCGGTGCCGCCAATCAACTCTGCTGAAACGGACCATGACTTCGCCGTCTTCATCAGTAACCGACCCTGCGGCGACAAAGTAGTCGAATTGGCGTCTCGGATCAAGGAGTCTCGTGCCATCTTCTGGACACCAGATGACCTGACGTCCGTTGAGAAGGACCGCTTGATCGACCTAGCGGCATACCGGCAACTCGTGGCTGAATATCGCGCCAAGGATACTGCCGAGGCCAAGGACGTGTTAACCTGGGTGGCTGATCGGCTGAAGGGCGAAATCGGGACCATATATAAAATCGTTCCCGACAGCTACGACCGAGGTCGCATCTGCGCTCTTGATCATGGCAACATGCAGTTTACCTGCCAGGGGAAGTTGGGTGCCATTCTCAACCCGCTGGTAAGTCAGGTCTTGGACGCCGTATACGAGTCTGCCAACATCGAGTTCGACGCTCCTGCACCGTTCACCGACGCCGAGGCGATTAAGGTGATCAATGGTATCGTCTGTCCCGGCGAGATCCCTAAGGGGACAAAGCCCAACCAGTTCACTAGTGCCGCCGAAAACTATGGCTATCACTTGGGGATCATGAAGAAGACGGGCCAGAAGAAGCTCGACGTATCGGATTGCGCCTTTATTGAAGAAATCGAGACCTGGATCGAAGCACAGTTCAGCCAAGGCCACATTCCCACAGTCGAGAGCGTCTACAAAAACTTCACCGGGACCAATGGGCCAAATGCCAAGCACTATGGCTTGTCTCGCCGCATGATCGACATTTATCTGCTGTCACTGGTGAAACTCGGCAAGATTCGCATCACGCTCAGCGGCAAAGCTTCCGCGACAGCACCCCATCTAGACCTATCGAACTTGGGCGATACCCAGGTCAATAGTGCCTTGCTCAGCGGCATGAACCAGATTCATCGGCTCAAGGCGCCAGAAGGCTGGACCGCGCTAGCCCCATACGCTGCTGTAATGGTGGGCGAGCCGGAGCTTCTGACGATTCAGAAGGACACGGACATACGGCAGGCATTGAAGCGTCTGGAGAAGTTCCACGAAGAGAAGAGGCATGGCATCGAAACGCTCATCAGGCGGCTAGATGACTTGTGTCACGACATCGAACAGGTTAACCCCGTGGGCGACGCGCTCCATGCCTGGAAGAAATTCCTAGAGGTGGCCATCGACCTAGACGATCCGATCCCACACTGGCTGCACGCCCTCGATACGAGCTTCGGCTATAGCACCTACCAGGACAATGAGTCGAAACAAACTGAAGTCGATGACTTGGCGACCCGAAAGACTGCCTGGGAACGTGCTGCCGCGTTTTGCGAATATGCCGACGAAATCCGGGCCGCTCATCGCTATTCCAAGCTCGAAATCCCACCGAAGAGTGTGCTGGCTGATTTAAGGGACAAGATCAAATCGCTTCGCAAGAAGTTCTCCAGATTAGAAGATTTTATGGAATCGGCGGCCAAACTCCAAAGCCAGCTACTCGATCCTCTGGAGGATGTCCGGGAGAGCTACAAGACCCGCTTCCTGCAAGCCTATGAACAGGTGACAGGCAAGTGCGAGGCGGTGCGAGCAACGGTTAACGACCTGCCCAATTCGCCGGACTTTCAAGCCCTGGCACTTCTTGAAAAAATCGAGGGCCTGGGGGGGATCGACACAGCCGCACTGCTGCAGGATATTACCGCCTACTCCAAAGGGTTGTTTACCACAACGTTGGACCGCAACCGAGTAGACAGGGCGCTTCGAGAACGACCCATTCCTGAAGAGTGTCCGCTTCAGGTTGATGACGCCGAATGGCTCGTCAGGGAAGCAGAGCGGACCGAAGACCAGGCGAAGAGCCTCGTTCGGAACTCCGTAGTTTCGGCAGCTAAGGTGTTCCAGCAACCCGCCCTCCGGTCGCTCTTACAGCAAGGCCAGGCTGAACCGTTCATTGCCGAGGTCTTGGCCGCAAACGATGCAGAATCCCTTGCGAACCTTTTGGCGAAGCAGATTCCCTCGGACGGGAACGCCACCAAGTTACTGGCAAAATATCTCAAGAAAATTCAGATAAAGGTGCTCCGATTGGCGGAATTTCACCCATCAAAACTGACAGTGGAACGACAGGACATCGACACCATTGTAGGCGAGTTTCGTCAATTCTTGGAGAGAGCCTTTACTCAGGTCGAGCAAATGCAGTCGGTGATCGTGGAATTCAAACGGTGACAGTAACGGCATGCGCGTGGCGCTACAGGAAACTTAAACGTAGAAGATACCTCAATGGCAAGAAACATGACAAAGGCTTCCGGTCACACTCAATTGGGGCTCAGCTCCATTCCCCAGATGCCTGAAGGATACTATTCGGGGGACAGGCCCAACCCAAACCTACGAATGTTCGTAGAAGAGCACGCAACGCAGTATAATCCTGAAACCGATTCCTACGACATATCTCCTTTTAGCGAGCCTATTGAGACTACGAAGGCAACGGCCATCTATAATATGCACGTTTACTGGTCCAAAAAACCACATGATGCTGTATGCAAATACATTTCTCACTATACAGAATTGGGCGACTTGGTGCTGGATCCCTTCTGTGGATCAGGTGGAACGGCCCTTGCTGCACTAATCGAAGGCCGAAAGGCCATTGCAATTGATCGAAGTCCAGCCGCCACATTTATCACGAAGAATTACTGCACGCCAGTGAACCCGGATGTACTTCGGTTGGCTTTGCAGCAGCTCAAGCAGAAAATTGAGCAAGAGATCAACTGGCTTTACGAAACAGCCTGTGACCGATGCGGCGGACGAGCAATCACTGGCTATACAGTGTACTCTGAAGTTTTTCAATGCCCACGCTGTCTCAACAAAGTTCCACTGTTCGATTGTATCGAAGTTCAGACCGAAACAAAACAAGGCAAACACCCAAAAATACCTGTCTGCCCACATTGCCATCCAAAACATCGCGAAGCGATCAATACCGAACTGGAAAACCGCTTCGGCTCGATCCCGGTCTTAGTCACCTACCAGTGCCTTTCAGGATGTAAGCCTCGAAGGGGAAAGCGTCTCTACAACGACCAAGACAAACGGAAGCGAGAGTTTTTCGAACAATACGACCTGAGCAAGCTCCGGGAAATTGAGGGAAAACCAATTCCGCATTGGTATCCGCCACACAAAATGATGAATGTGACTGATGACTCACAGCCTTGGGGCGACAAATGGCGAGCGGGAACGAGCAACTTTCGGACGGTAGCCGAATTATTCACTAAGCGTAATCTCTGGGCCTTGGCGGCAATCAGAGCAGGTATCATAGCTGTGGCCGATGACCTGGTCAAAGATGCCTTGTTGTTCGGGCTCACTGGCATCGCGCTTAACTCAAGCAAGATGTACAAGGAAAGAGATAATGGCAGGGGGATATCAAGTGGGACGTACTACATGCCGCCAATCAGCCGAGAAATGGTCGTAACGAACGGCTTCTACTACAAAGTCGAACAGCAACTCATCCCCGCTTTTCGAGAACTTCAATCTTACGGTTCGCTCATTTTTTCGAGGGTTTTCAACATTTGGCAAAGATTTGAAATTACACAGTTTTTGAAAGCTGACGGTCCGTCTGCTCTTTGCTTGTTCGGCCCCGTGGACCCATCCGTGTGCTGTGGAGTGACCGTCAGGTTGTACGAGGGTTCCGAAAATCAACGAGTTATAGGGCAATGTTTAGAACTGGTCTAAAAAATGAGCGAACCGTGAGTTCAATGCCTTGAGGCCCCTATTCTTGCCATTTCAACTCAGAGCGCAATCAACCTATTTCAAATTCAGTCGAATTCAACCGACTACATCTTCACAGATCCAGCATACGCCAACAAAGTCCAGTATGGCGAGCTCAACTTTGTTTGGGAAGCATGGCTTGACTTGGATACTCATTGGCATAGCGAGGAGATCATTGTCAACCACGTTCGGAGCAAGAGTGAGGCCGATTGGGCTGAAATGATGCGGAAGGCGATGGCCGAGTGCTATCGAGTCCTGAAGCCCGGACGTTGGTTAACCCTCTGCTACCACGATACATCGGAAGGCACCTGGGAGTTGGTTCAAGACATCATGGCTGAAGTGGGCTTCGTAGTGGACAAGACCGACTCGGCCTTGTTCATCGGCACAGGACAGAAATCCTACAACCAGTTGACCGCTGACAAGGCGACGAAACGTGACCTTGTGTTGAATTTCCGCAAGCCAAAACCTGGTGAGTGGATCATCACCCAGATGTACAGCCCGGACACGTTTCGGGACGCAGCCATTCAAGTCATCCGGGATTTCCTCACTGCACATCCCGGCTCTACGAAGGACCGCATCTACGATGAAGTCGTCAGCCGATTGGTTCGCAGCAGACAAATGGAGGCTCACGATTTTGACGCCTTGCTCAGCCGCGTGGCCGAAGAAGTGCGGGAACCGGTGAAGAAAAACCTGTTCGAGAACATGGAGCCTGACTTTTTTGAGTCGCATGTCATCAGCCGATGGTACTTGAAGGAAACTGCTGACCAGATTGACCCGTCTGAGCAGGAGAAGGAGGATGCTGCCGCTGCACGCCTTGAACAGTTCATGGTCAACCATTCGACAAAACATCCGGAGACGGAAGGCGTGCATTTCAGCGACCTGTTTGAGCAGATTATCATCATCCCAGTGCATGAACGACCTCGCAGAAGGTTTGAAAACTGGCTGCCGGAATATTTCTTGAAAACTCCGTCCGGTACCTGGCGCCCGCCCGCTGACCAAAAAGAGCGTGAGCAATTGGCTGCCCTAAGAGAGGCGGGAACCTTACGTCGCATGAAGCGGTTCACCAACGCCCTCATCGATGGCGTTCCTGTGAGGGAACAGGATCGCCCCAGCAACGACCGTACGTTGGCCGAATGGATTCGCCAATGCCGCCGTGCCGGTTTATATGAGCAGGGCCGGGTACTCTATGAGAAAGGTGGCTTGGACCTGACCAACCTGAGCGAAGAAGAGCAGATCGCTGTTGAGGACGACTACCGCATCTCCGTCAGGCGGGGCAGTCAGGGCGAGGAACAACCAAAACGGCAACGCCGCAAGAAAAGTGGCGACGTATGATCGAGTCCTGGATACTGGACAAATTGAACGCGCTGCGAAGCGAGCGGAGCATCATCGTGCACGACCCGCAGCGAATGATCCGTGCCGGAGCAACGGTCGTGGATGGTTGGGCCAAAGAGCATGGTTTTGTGGTCCTTATCCCCAGTGGCAACCTCGGCCTGCGGGACCAGTATGAACAGATTCGAGACAACCCAGGCGTCAAGGTGATCCTGGTCGATCGTACTCGTGAAAGGGCAAACCTGCCTTTGTTCTATCCAGACTTGGAGAGCCAGTGCAGCAGTCGGGCCAACATGACGATCACGCTCCGGGATTTCCTCGTTTACCAAACCCTCGATGATCGTTGGCCTAGAGATGTCAATGAGCGAAACCTGAGCCGACTGGTCCTGACTGACCTCGAAGGCACGCTGCGCGCATACCAGCAGCTTCGCGATGCCACCGACTCGCAGCGATTTGCCGACAGCGACTTGTATAAGATCATCCTTGGAGCTGTACTGGGGATTAATCCGTTCAAGAAGCCCTCAGCCCGGGAGATTCGCGCTCTTTGCATCCAACGTCATGAACGCTTAGAGGAGATCCGTAACCTCTTCGCTGCCAGTGGCGTTTCCGAAGCCGTCTCGGTTCTCAACGCTCTGAAGGAGCAGGTGGCCCATGCCCAAAGGCCGTGGTGTTGGATGCTAGAGCACGATCCGCAAGACGTGGTGCGGGCCTTCACTCTGGCCTGCCTCCTGCACCAGCATGGCCTGGAGTACGAGGTACTATTGGGTAACTTCGATCCGAGTCTGAGCCGCTACCAGGACATTCCTCAATCCGTCATCGCCGAGACGACCAAAGAGCTTCTCCTGTCGGAACCAGATGGACTGTCTGCTGACGTAGTGAGGATCGAAGAATTCCTCATCGAAGAACCACAGAAGCGCTTAGCCTTTCTCCTGGCTAACCGCTGTCAGATCGACCAGGCCCCTCAGGCGAGAACGGTACTGCTCGCCGAAAAGCTCTCGCCACTCGTCCGAAGTCTGGCGCTGGTGTCACTGCTGGCCGATCTCTTAACTCAGCAGAATCTTCCCTTCCACCGATGTGTGCTGGCTGAACTCGACCAGGAGGGCACGGCGAATCCCGATCAGCTACCGCTGGCAGTCCGTCGCCCCACGGTGCAATGGGCCAATCTACTGACGGCCTATCGACGTGCCATTCGCTTCTTCGAGATCGCTGCCATACTGTACGACCATGCCAAGACACTCCGGGTAACGCCGACCGAGCAGCTTGACATTGCCACCTTTCACCGGCTCTGGACAAAGGACGGCGTGGACCGGCTCGATTACTACGGAGCTGAACTGCATCGACTCCTGCGCGTCGGAGATTTGTTGCCGCTACCCGTGAACGAGTTCTGGCCCACGCTAGTTGCACGGTGGAGTCAGGGTCAGGATCGACTAGAGGAAGCAATTGCGAACATCCAGAAGAGCCTGCACTTGGTCAACGAGAAGTTTCAGGACTTGTACCGAGCTAAATACATCGGCTGGATCAAGCAGCCAGATAGCCCACTGGTCTTTACGCATCAGTTCGTTCCGCGGGCGCTGAAGCCGTACTGGGACGTCGCGAGCGGACAGAAAGCCGTCATTTTGATCTTCGATGGTCTGCGCACAGATGCCTGGGAAGAATTCGTGAAGCCAGTCCTGGATGAGAAATACGACGTGCTGGAAGAGTTTCCGGCCAGTGCACTCCTCCCGACAGAGACGCATCTCAGCCGCAAGGCGATTTCGGCGGGGTGTCTACCCCACGAGTTCGCCAGTACTACAGAGAACAAGTTACTGGAATATGCCCTAAAAGCCCATTTGGGGCTCGACGTGAAGCTCACAGTAGAACGCGACGATCAAGACGTGGAAAGCGGTATCTCTGCCCGGTACTCGTCGAACAACCTCGACGTCGTCATCTTTAACTTCACGGACAAGAGCCTGCACCACACAAAGCAGGATTTGTCGTTTATCTACACCAACATGGTGAGGGCCATCGTGCAACAAGATGTGCGCAGTGTGCTACGGGAGTTGCCAAAAGAAGCGATCGTTTTCATCACATCGGACCACGGATTCTCTCCTATAGCGGACGAGACGTTTGTGGTGCCGCATGACACTGTGACGGATTCCAGTGACGTGAAGTATCGGGTCGGTCGGTTGAAATACCCGCTTGCCGAGAAGCATGCTAAGAATGGGGTGTCGTTCAAGGTCGAAGACCTGGGCATCCCCGACCGGATCGTGAAATCCAGCAACCGGTCGTGGCCGTTCAAGCATGTGTTTTTTCCCCGGCCGGCCCTCACGCTGAAACGCCCATCGGGCCGCCATGATCCTGAACGCTACACCCATGGCGGCTTGAGCATGGCCGAGTGCTTTATTCCTCTTGCGGTGCTGGGGCCGAAAGTGACCTTTGAACCCGCCTTCGAACTTGTGGACCTGACCTTTGAGGGCAACCCGGTGGAAGGGGAAACCCTCGATATTGCGGTGACAGTCCGGTCGAGACAGTTATTCATTCAAGATCTGGTCTTCCAGCTTGACGCCAACCTGGAAGAAGTTCAGACTCGCAAGGAAGTGTTCAACGGGTCTGAGCATGTCTACCGCATTCGCTGGAAACCCGAGACTGACCATGCCACATACGAAGAGCAGCAGCAGGGTAAGATGGTGCGTCACGTGACCGTGGTTGCCAGTTACCGCTGGCAGGACCGTCTTGTGAAAACCAGCCTTCACAAAACCATTGAAATCACCTTGGACACCAGCCGCATCCGTCGCCGACTCGATAGCAAACTCGATGCGATCATGGGCATGGTGCCAAAGGAACTGCGATAGAGCCTGTCATGAACGAGAAGCTCAAGCGCATTTTCCGAGGAAAAGTAGTCAACAAACGACTGACGGTAAACACCGGCGTTGATGAATTTCCCCGATACGTCGTGGAGTATCTGATCGACAATTACTGCACCGAGGAGAACTTCCAGGAGGACTTGCGCCAGGTCGTTCGTCGGTTGCGGGAGAATTTCGTCCACGGTGCTGAAGCCGAGAAGATTCGGCACATGATCCGCGAAACCCGGAACCACGCGATCATTGCCAATCTTGAAGCTCGCTTGCAGGAAACCGAGGACAAGTATTGGGGGACGGTCTCAGCGATTAATGAGAACTTCGTGAACGTCAGCGAGAGTCTCATTCGCCAATACCCGATGTTGCTCTCAGGCGGCATATGGGGGACGATCACGCTGACCTACGACGAAACGGAAGTCCACGGGAAAAGAATCCGCCCCTTCAAAGTCACAGAGTTCACGCCGTTTCAGATTTCGGTGATTGACCTTGGGGAGTACATCGAGAAGCGACGTCAGTTCGAAGGCAATGATTGGCTGGACATTCTCATCAATTCCATTGGGCTCAACCCTGAGACGATGTCACGGCGGGAGAAGCTACTTTACATGCTCCGGCTCGTTCCGCTGGTGGAAGCCAACTTTAATGGCATCGAGTTGGCTCCACGGGAAACCGGGAAAACCTACCTCTATCGGAACATCAGCTACTACTCGCATGTGCTTTCCGGAGGCAAGGCTACGCCCGCCAATCTGTTCATCAACAACGCCACAGGTAAGGTGGGCATCGTCGGGAGCCGAGATGCCGTCGTCTTTGACGAGATTGCCAATACGGACTTCTCCGACCCGAAAGCCCTGGTGTCAATTATGCAGGGCTATATGCAAGATGGGAAATTCAGTCGAGGCAAGCGGGAAATCTTGGCCTTTGCCTCCATTATGCTCGTTGGCAATATCGATGTGCAGAACAATCTGCCGCATGAGAAGTATTACCATCTGTGTGAGCCGCTCCCGGATTTCTTGCAGGTCGAGGCCTTCATTGACCGGCTGCACTGCTACACGCCGGGCTGGGAGATCGCCAAGATCAAGCCAAACTCGTTGGCCCAGGACTTTGGCTTCATTACAGATTACTTCTCCGAGATCATGCACGAGATTCGCCGGGTCGATGTCCTGGGCAAGCTCAAGGATCGGTATAAGCTCTTCGATAGATCGCAACAGGGTGCTGGCATCACGGGCCGCGATGTGCGGAGCATCGAAAAGACGCTCTCCGGTCTACTAAAGTTGCTGTATCCTCATGGTGAAGTCCCTGAGAATGAATTGGCGGAACTCTTATCGTTGGCCATCGAAGGACGTCAGCGAATCCGCAATCAGCTTCACTTGATGGCCCCAGGTGAGTATGGCCCCGTTGTCCTGGCCGCTGAGCTGACGGAATCCGGCAGGACGATCGTGCCAACCCTGGTTGATGCCAACCGCGCACAGCGTGTCACGCTGCCTAGCAAACCATCGGTTGGTGAGGTCATCGGGTTGGCCGTGATAGGTGGCGACCGCGGATGTATCCAACATTTTGAAGTGCAGTCGACCAAGGGGAGCGGACGGATCATCAGCCTCGGCTCAATGCAAAAGGTCATGAAAGAGAGCGTCGCCGCGGCAGCACAATTCATCAAAACCCACGCGAAGTCGCTGAATCTGCCCTCGGACTGGCAGGAGAACCAGGACGTTGCGGTCCTAGCGACAATGATGGGCATTCCCAAAGAAGGCCCGTCAGCCGGGATCACGATCGTCACGGGAATTGTCTCCGCACTGACTAACCGCCCCATCCGCAACAATGTGGCCATGACGGGCGAAATCACGATCATGGGCAAAGTGCTTGGCATCGGTGGAGTTCTCCCAAAACTTCAGGCGGCGGTCGACGCCGGCTGCAAGGAGGTCATCCTCCCGAAGGAAAACGAGCGAGACGTTCAAACGGTGCCAGATTACATCCGGGACAAGATCAAGATCCGGTTTGTTTCCGCCATCGAGGAAGTCCTGGCCGCAGCTCTTCTTGACCCGAGAGCAGGATGACGCGCTTAAGGTACCATGCAAGCCAGTCGGCGGACCATCTGGTGGATCATCGCTTCGCTGGTTTGTGTTAAGTATTCGTACTCTTAAGCTAAGCGGCGGTAGTGACCCAACTATGCGAAGGTTCGCTCCACAATCCAACGTTTCGGCGGGAGCAGGAAGCTTTTGGTTCTCTCTGGCCGCTCCACGATATCGAGGCGGAGTTTCCGTCAGGGCCGTAGTCCCCCAGCCAGGTGATGAGGGCTCCGGTATACGTCTGGTTGGCCCAGATCAAGCACAAGCGGGAGAACTGGTACTGTGATGGCCAGGAGTCACAGGGCTCCGTTGCGGGCCCGCACACTGGCCACCGTGACCATTCCCGTCAGGAGCAGACCTAACCTGTCCACAAGGATGTGCAGCTTGCAGCTCTTGACGTTCTTGTGGGCATCGTAACCGTGGATCCCCTTTTTCCCGTGGTCTTGACAGATTTACTATTAATCGTTCCCACGCTAGGTTGTCGCGGCTTGCCGTCCACCCACGCGCACATCGCCACAGAGCAGGTCATGCATGACCTGCCAGGTCTCGTCCTGGCGCCAGACCCAAAAGTCGTGGTATACGATCTGCCGGGGAGGGAAGTCATGGGGCAGCAGACGCCACGCATACCCACCACGCACGATATAAAAGACGCCATTCAGGATTTCACGCTTGGGATACTTCTCCGGTCGTCCGCCACGCTTGACCTCGTGCACATAAGGGTGGAGCAACTGGAGCAACTCCCACTCTGTGTCACTCAAGTCGGTCGGGCAAGGTTTTCGGGATTCCATGCCCCGAGGTTAATTTCTATGGCTGAGACCTGATGCAAATCTTTTTAAGCACCTTCAGAGGCACGTGCGTGACCTACGAGGGCTAGGATCAGAGCAGGTCTCACCAAGAGCGAATGACCGTTGGGCAAACTTCGCCATGACCTTGCTACTCCCCTCGTTCGGTGTAATTGTGGAAACCACTGTACGGCCTGCTAGCATGTCGTCCTGCAGTGAGAGGAGACGCAGTGTGCCGACGGCTCATCGGCTGTCAGCTCGGATGACTGTGGGTTGGATTACTGAAGAACCAATTTCACCGTCCTTACCCGCAGGGGACGTTCCTATGTTTAGCGCTGTGTCACTACCGAAAACCGATGGCTGCCACGAGCCGAGACGCCTTGTGACCGTTAAGTGCATCGGAAGCTCTACGAATCTTGAGAATGTCCTCACGGGTGTTCTATGGAAATCGAGCGGTTACGAAACAGTCTATCTGGGCGCATGATAAAAGTTGGGCAAGGTGAGCCAGCTTACTGGGCATTCGTCCCCCATCCCTTGCCGCCCACGCTCGTGTTTGACCATGTCCTAGTGCAAACGCTCTCAGAGGCCGACCGTGCTTTGGGGGAGCTCGCAGGGCTGGGGCGGACTATGCCGAATCCCCACCTCCTCATCCGCCCCTTTATCCACCGCGAAGCGGTGCTTTCCTCACGCATTGAAGGCACGCAAGCCGACCTTGCAGATCTCTACGCCTTTGAAGCTGGTCAACTCATACTGCCTGGCTTGCAGCCTCCAGCACCAGCGTCGGACGTCCGTGAAGTCCTCAATTACGTCTGGGCATTGGAGAACGGGCTTGAACGTTTAAATACCCTGCCGGTGAGCCTGCGACTTATTCGTGAACTCCATGCACGCCTCATGGACGGGGTGCGCGGTGAACATGCTACGCCCGGCGAATTCCGCCGCAGCCAAAACTGGATTGGGCCTCCAGGGTGTACGTTGAAGGAGGCTGAGTTTGTGCCACCACCCGTACCTGAAATGCTGGAGGCCCTTGGAGAGTTGGAGCTGTATCTGCATCGCGACTGTCCATATCCACCCCTTGTACGGATGGGCCTGATCCACGCCCAGTTCGAGGTCATCCATCCATTCATTGATGGCAATGGGCGCATCGGTCGACTGCTTCTCTCACTCATCCTGGTGTCTTGGAATCTGCTCCCCATGCCCTTATTGTATCTCAGCGCATACTTTGAGCGACATCGGCAGGACTACTATGACCTCCTACTGGCTGTCAGCTCCCGTAGTGCGTGGCGCGATTGGCTTGTGTTTTTTCTTCGTGGTGTAGCGGAGCAGGCCCGAGATGCGATTAAGCGAGCCATACGACTACAGGATTTGCAAGCCGAATGGCGGCAACGGTTAACCCAGGCGCGAGCCTCAACCCTACTGTTGCGCTTGGTGGAGAGCCTATTTGACTCACCCCTTCTGACAATCCCTCAAGCCCAGAAGCTGTTGGAGGTCACATATCACAGCGCCCAGCTCAACGTGGGGAAACTGGTCAAAGCAGGGATTTTACGGCAGCTAGGGGAATCTGCTTATGGCAAGACGTTCCTTGCTGAAAAGGTATTACAGGCCATCGATGACGAGCATGCATAACGTAATGAAGTTGTATTTTTATTATGAAAAGTACAATTCTCTCAGGTAGAATTGTACTCAAGTATCATTCGGGAAATCACGAAGAGCTAAGGGAAACATCTACCCGCCGAAACTGCACCCATCTCCGCGGAAGGCAGTAGCAGGGGATAGCAGCCTTATATGACTATGACAAAAGGAGACTGAGAAAGGAGGAACGATATGGGCGTCTTTCGACGGCGATATCCAGATGGACAGCTGAGTAAGGACTGGTACATCGATTATCGGGTCAACGGCAAGCGCTACAAACGACGTATCGGGCCGAATAAAAAGCTGGCCGAGCAGGTGCTCATGGACATCGAGGTAAAGAAAGCCAAAGGGGATTATCTCGGCATCCACGAGGCAAAAAAAATCCTCTTCAGTGATTACTTGAGCGAGTACCTAGAATGGGCCCAGGTGAATAAAGCCCCGAATACCTATGTAATGAACCGATACTACGCGGACCGTCTTAGAGAAGCCTTCACAGGCTACCTATCAACGCTGACCGCCAAGCAGGTGGAAAATTATAAAGTTAAGCGGCGAGCCTCGGTTGGTTCTGCCACCGTCAACCGAGAGTTGGCCTTAATCAAGCACATGTGTACCAAAGCAATGGAATGGGGCTATTTGAAGGCGAACCCCTTGAGATCAGTTAAGCTCTTGAAGGAGCCACCTGGGCGCCTGCGCTACCTGACGCAGCAAGAGATGGATGCCTTGGTGGAGGCTTGCTCACCCCATCTCAAACCAATCGTTGCAACGGCATTGCATACGGGGATGCGGAAATCGGAGATTCTAAGGCTGAAGTGGCAGGATATCGATTTCGCGACGAAGACGATCATCGTGCGGCAAACGAAGAATAATGAGCCCAACGTGGTCCCCATCAATCAGACGTTGCTGGGAGAGCTTCAACACTCGCCCCGCCACCTGCACTCGGACTATGTCTTTTGCAACGCCGCTGGCGAGCCCTACGATGAGGTGAAACGTTCGTTCAACACGGCTTGTCGCAAGGCCGGCATCAAAGACTTCCGCTTCCACGATCTGCGACACACATTCGCCAGCCACCTGATCATGAACGGGGTCGACTTGAAGACCGTAATGCGTCTGCTGGGCCACAAGGATATCCGCATGACCCTCCGCTATGCCCACCTCTCCGAGGAGCATCTGCAGGCGGCCGTAGGGACTCTCGATATCGGATTGAAAGTGGGAACAAAAAGGGAACAGGGCGCCAATCCGTAACTGGTACCCTGTTCTAAGTGCTTGCTTTTGTGGTGGAGCTGAGGGGGGTCGAACCCCTGACCTCATGACTGCCAGTCATGCGCGCTCCCAACTGCGCCACAGCCCCACCAAAAGATTTTGATAGCGCCCGCTGCGCTGGCTTCATCGGTGAAGGTTCAATCGGCGCGCAGCCGGCCGCAAATTCAGGTTTACTATATCACTCCCGCCTCATGAAGACAAGAGCGAGCACACCTACAACCCAATTTCGCGCCCGATCCCCTTGGCTTTAGCGGCATCATAAACAGCCATGCCGGCGGCCAGGTCCCAGATGGCCAGCCCATGGGATTCGAACAGGGTGACGTCGGAAGCTTGGCGCCGACCAGGAATAAACCCTGCCACCACATCGCCCAGCTCACGCACCTGTTCCCAGTGAATCAAGCCACGCTCCAACGGCCCCAACAAGTCGCCGCACTCAAGGCGCGCCTGCTCTTTGGAGTCGACCACAATGAGGGCGCTGCGCCGCACCGTGGTGTCGTCGACCTCCCGACGAATCAATGCGTTTGAGCCGATGGCATTGACATGGGTTCCCGGTTCCAACCAGTTGCCATCGAAGAGCGGCTCGCGGGCATTGGTGGAGGTAATCAGCACATCCGTGTCGTTGACCGCCGCTTTTGCGGTGTCCGCTGGCTCGACTGGGATTCTGAGCTGCTGGGTCATTTCGGAGCAAAACGTCTGCCGTCGCGTCGCATCCCGCCCGAACGCCTTGATGGCTTGGATCTGGCGCACCGCGCACACCGCTTCGAGCTGTGAGCGCGCTTGCCATCCGGTGCCAAAAATCCCCACGCTGCGAGCGTCGGCTCGCGCCATGTATTTGGTCGCCACGCCACTAGCCGCGCCGGTCCGCATCTGTCCCAGGCGGTCAGCCTGCAGGAGCGCCAGCAACTCGCCAGTGTCGGTGCCGTAAAGCATCACATGAAACCGGGCTTCCCCCCGAAACGCTGTGTAAGCCTTATAACCAATGACGCCGCGCGTCGGCAGTGCCGCGCCCATCATGTGGAGTTGGCCGGTCGGCAGCCGTACCCGAGTGCGTGGATTGTTGATGGCAGTGCCGAGCCCATGCTGCTTCAGGGCCTCCTCAACGGCGGCAATGGCCATCTCCATGGTCAGTATGTCGGTGACCTGCTGCTCATCGAGAAACAGCGTCATGCTTTGCAATCCCCTCTATCAGCACCTGCGCTCAGTGAATGAGGTTGCGCAGCGTCGCCAGATTGCGCACGTCAGCGTCATCGTTTTTGGGCGTTTCCAGCACCATGGGCAGCTTGGCGAGGCGGCGGTCGTTGAGCAGCAATTCAAAACCTTGGGTGCCGATATACCCCTGACCGATGTGCTCGTGGCGGTCGACACGGCTGCCCAAATCTTTTTTCGAATCGTTCAGATGGATGACGCGTATGCGCTCGATGCCGACCAGGTCCTCCCACGCGTCCATCATCTGATCGTAGCCCTGGGGCGTGCGGAAATCGTACCCGGCCGCCAGCAGATGGCAGGTATCAAGACAAAACCCCAGCCGCTCCGGTTCGGCCACCTGATCGAGAATGGTGGCGAAGTGTTCGAACTTGGAGGCCAGCACAGTTCCTTGTCCAGCTGTCACCTCCAGCGCGATGGCGGCCTGCATGTTGGGGGTCTCGCGATGGATACGATCGATGGCGGTCGAGATGCGCCGCAACCCCTGTTCCTCGCCCTTACCCATATGCGCACCTGGGTGAACTACGAGGTAGGGAATGCCCAGCAGCTCACAGCGCTGCAATTCATCGAGAAAGGCCTGAATGGATTTTTCGTACAGGGCCTCGTCCGGCGCCGCCAGGTTAATGAGATAGGCGCTGTGAGCGATGACCGGACCGATGCCAGCCGCCTCGCAGGCGTCGCGGAAGACGGTGACTTCGGTGGGCGTCAGCGGCTTGGCCTTCCACTGGTTGGAGTTCTTGGTGAAAATCTGTATGGCATCGCAGCCGACTTCCTGTCCGCGCACGACTGCTTTCTCGACACCACCGCTGATCGACATATGGGCGCCTAAGCGCATGCATCCCCCTTTCAGTGAGCCTCCTCATCCCGTGAGCGGTTCCGAAAACTGGCGATAGATTCGCCGCCTCTTTTCTATCCTATTCAGGACGGTGGGTCAAGTTTGGGATTTTTGATTGACCCGAGAGGTGGTCCATGCTTTCATGGGTGGCGGTCGCACGACTTTTCTTCCTGGCCAACCGCAATGACGTCGGGACAGAGGTGATGGCACGACATGGCACATTTTGATATCCACCACACAATGGCGACGTTGCAGGCCAAGGCACCTGGCTGGACGGCAACCGCCCTGACGGAAGTAGCCCGGACGATGGGGCGAGACCCATTCAAAATCCTCATCGGCTGCCTCCTCAGCCTTCGCACCAAGGATGAGACGACCGGTCCTGCGGCGGCGCGGTTGTTCGCCCTGGCAGGTACGCCTGAGGCGATGCTACAACTGAGCGCGGACCAAATTGTCGAAGCGATTTATCCCGTTGGATTCTATCGTACCAAAGCGACGTCGATCCTGGACATCTGTCGTGTTCTGGTAGAACGCCATGGAGGTCGCGTGCCGGATACGATGGAGGCCCTCCTCGAATTGAAGGGAGTGGGTAGGAAAACCGCCAACCTGGTGCTGACCATGGGGTTCCAGAAGCCGGCCATCTGCGTGGATACCCATGTCCATCGTATCTCCAATCGCTGGCGGTACGTGCGGACCAAGACCCCTGAAGAGACGGAGTTTGCGCTGCGTCGCAAGCTCCCGAAAGCGTATTGGATGGTCTATAACGACCTGCTGGTGTCGTTTGGGCAGAACATCTGTAAGCCGATCTCACCGCTTTGTGGACAATGTTCGCTGGCTGATACGTGTCCGAAGGTCGGCGTCACGCAGCACCGCTGAGCCTTGTCCCGCTCACCCTAGCCCTCGCCTGGAGGGAGCGGGAACATCATCTGGGTGCGTAAGCTCGTGCCTTGCGCCACAGGGCGCGGGGGAAAACCGGGAGGCTGTGGCCCAAGCGTGAGGGGGTGTCGACTGGCTCTCGTTATGAACTGGAACTGGTGAGCGAAAGCCCAGGGGGCAGCTCGCTGGCGCGGTCGAAGCGCGCGAAATGCATCGAGAAGGTGGCGCGCCCCTGGCTGAGCGAGCGGAGCTCCGTGGAGTAACCAAACATCTTGGAAAGCGCCACAAGGGCGTCTACGACCTTGGCACGGGGTTTCGGGGTGATCCCTTCAATTCTCGCTTTGCGGGCTGATAAACCGTTGATGACGCCGCCCAGAAACTCTTCGGGCACGACGACCTCCACGGCCATGATAGGCTCTAGTATAACGGGCTGTGCCTTTCGACAGCCCTCGTCGAATGCCTGAGCAGCGGCGACTTCGTATCCCAGGGCGGTTGATGTATTGGTGTCAAACGAGCCGCCACGCAACGTCACGCGCACGTCAACCACCGGATAGCCGCCCAACACCCCTGCCATGGCCGACCGTCGCACGCTCTGCTCGATGATCGGAATGAACTCTGAGGGGATCGTCCCTTCGGGGACACTGGCATTGAAGATCACCCCAGAACCAGTTGGCAGCGGCGTCAGCTCCAAGACCACGTGACCGGTCTGGAGCCTGTCACCGATCTCACGATTGAATCGTCCCTCGGCGGTCCCGGTCCCGGTGATCGTTTCGCGGTACACCACCTGCGGTTTGCCGACCTTGGCTGCTACCCCAAACTCTTCCACGAGCCGTCTGGTGATGACATCCAAGTGCAGCTCGCCCATGCCCCAGAGAATGGTCTGCGCCGTCTCCTCGTCAAACTTGACGTGGAAGGTGGGGTCTTCGCTGGAGAGTCTTTGCAGAGCCAGGGAGAGCTTCTCCTGGTCCCCCACGGTGCGGGGTTCGACGGCGACCGAAATGACCGGTTCGGGAAATTCGATCGCTTCGAGCTGGATGGGCTGCGTCTCGAGGCACAACGTGTCGCCAGTGCTAGCATCCCTTAGGCCGGTGGCCGCCACGATGTCGCCGGCTACCGCCTCATCGATGCGCTCGCGCTTGTTGGCATACATCCGGAACATGCGAGCGATGCGTTCCTGGACGTTGCGATTGACATCGTAGACCACGGCGCCTGGGGCGACTTTGCCCGAATAGATTCGGAAATAGGTGAGTTTGCGCCCCTGATCTAGGCTGATCTTGAAAGCCAGGGCCGCAAACGGGGCGTCGGGATCGCTGGCGCGGGTCACCTCTTCACCGGTCTTGGGATTGATACCGGTCACGGGGGGTAGGTCAAGAGGAGCGGGAAGATACTCGATCACCGCGTCCAGCAGTGGTTGGATCCCCTTGTTCCGCAGCCCAGCCCCGCACAGGACGGGGACGATCGTGGTGTTGAGTGCACCGAGGCGCAGGCCACGCCGGATCTCTTGCGCCGACAGGGAACCCGTGGAAAGGTAGGTGTTGAGGAGCTCCTCATCGGTTTCCGCCACAGCCTCGATCAGGGCCCCTCGGTAGTGCTCTGCGGTCTCTTGCATGGTCTCGGGGACAGGCACCATGTCGAAGCTCATGCCGCGATCTTCATCATGCCAGACGATGCCTTGCATATCGATGAGATCGATCACCCCCCTGAAGGTCTCCTCTTGTCCAAGCGGTAACTGGACCGGCACCGGATGCGCCCCCAACTTGGCGCGCATCTCCTCAAGCACCCCGAAAAAATCCGCGCCGATGCGGTCCATTTTATTGACAAAGGCGATGCGTGGCACCCGGTATTTGTCGGCCTGGTGCCAGACAGCCTCGGACTGTGGTTCGACGCCCCCGACGGCGCAGAAAATCGCCACCGCACCGTCGAGCACACGCAGCGAGCGTTCGACCTCAATCGTGAAGTCTACATGGCCGGGGGTGTCGATGATAGTGATCGTATAGCCACGCCATTGGGTGGACACAGCGGCGGCGGTGATGCTTATGCCACGCTCCCGCTCCTGTGGCATCCAGTCGGTGATGGCTTCCCCATCATGGACCTCGCCCAACTTATGCGAGAGACCAGTATAGAATAAAATACGTTCGGTGACCGTGGTCTTGCCGGCGTCTATGTGTGAGATGATGCCTATATTGCGAATGGTCGTCAACGGATTTGCTCTGGCCATAGTCTGTCAGGATACGGGTAAGCCTCGGTGCAGGCCGAGCCCACGGGCCATGTCCACGACGGCACGATGTTCTGCCGACGTCGTGCGGCGCGCGATCTCTGGCGATCGTCCGGCCTGGAAACAGGGGCGATATTGGTCCATGATGTTGACATACGTCTGGAGGGACAGCTCGTCGGCGATGAACCGCACGATCGCCTGACTATCCTGCGTCAACCCGGGCATGACCAAATGTCGGACGATGAGGCCACGCTGGGCGATGCCATGTGCATCAAGCAGCAGGTCACCGACCTGGCGGTGCATCTCTTGCAAAATCGTGCGCACCACATCGGGATAGTCAGCTGCCCCATCCAGGTAGCGCTCGCTGGCAGCAGGGTCAAGAAATTTAATGTCGGGGAGATAGATATCGACGATGCCGTCGAGGAGCTGGATCACATCTAAGGACTCGTAGCCGCCACAATTATACACCAGGGGCAGGCGAAAGCCCTGCTCAATCGCCAACGGCAGGGCGGCAATCAGTTGCGGCGCGTAATGGGTGGGCGTGACGAAATTGATGTTGTGGCAGCCTCGACCTTGCAGGTCAAGCATGATCTCCGCCAACTCCCGCGCGCTCACGGGCTCCCCTTCACCACGATGGTTGACCTCCCAACTTTGGCAGAACTGGCAAAGCAGATTGCACCAGGAGATAAAAATCGTTCCAGACCCTCGCTGCCCAGACAACGGCGGTTCCTCCCCGAAATGGGGAAAGGCAGCCGCCACCAGCAACTGGTCGCCAGCATTGCACCGGCCAAGTTCGCCGCTGCGCCGCTGCACCCGGCAATCTCGTGGGCACAACGTGCAGGGGCTCATAAGCCGCTCCAGCACGGCAATGCGCCGCTGCAGCTCACCTGTCCGGTGTAAGCCTACATACGAGGGGTTGGCTCCCATATGTGATTCTCCTGGAGCGACTATACGGCAATACCAGGGGGGTGTCAACGGCATGATTACCAGGCAAAGGGCCGTGTTTTTGAAGCCGCGACCTTCCGCTGGGATGGTTGGGGTGGTACCTGCATCCGCACAATGTCCCGCCCCCTACTCGGCGATGGGCTTGACTCCAGAGCACCGATTTCGATCGGCTCCCAGACCCAGTGGCGCTCGTCGCCGTCCGACTCCGACATCAGAATCCACGAGGTACCTGTTTCGCTGTCCAATAATAAGGGGGGATACGTCGAATGCCCGGCGATCTGAAACCTTCCACGCCCCTCTGGAGCTGGCGTGGGGAAGTGCTCCTCCTGAGAGGTCGCCACCTGACCGCTGAGCAAGAAGCCGGCTAGCAATCCAATGAGCAGACCAATGATCAACAATGTACGCATCCTAAGCCCTCCGCTGTATCGCCTTGCAACCGTTATCCTGCACCCGAATTGCCTCCGCAGGGCGACAATCGGCATGGGGACATGTCCTGTAACATGAGACCTGATATTATACATAGGAGATGTGTCAAGCGATGGGCCAGTTCAGGCGCTAACGCCGTGGAGGGGTTGTCTCCAATCTTTGGAGTCCTCGTGGGAATGACCAGCTCGGCACGCCGCCTCTCGGAGGGGCAACCCGGGAGGCCCGCTGCTGGGAGAGGATAGGCTGTGGTTGCACCCAGAAAGGGGGAGCAATGGATCGCCTGTGGGGGTTGTACGAGCACTGGTGTATGGAAGAGCTCATCAGCTTACGCGAGTTCATTACGCGTCTGAAAGCGGGAGAATTCGGCGCGTTCAACCGGGACGATGTGGTCGGCCTTCTCCGGGAAATTGAGGCAAGTATGCTCGAAAATATCGAGCTCAAAGCCATGGAGAATCCCATGCTCGAAGAGTTGAAAGAGGAACGGATGATTGAGACCAGCCAAGAGATCGACGCGCTGATCACCGATTGGGATCGCTGAAAAAATCAACACCCGCCAAGTGCGCGGGGGCCAACAGATCCAACACCGTCTATCGACATGCCGAGAGGAGGTCCGCCCATCTGACTCGGGCTCTCTATGGTTTATTCAGACGAATACGAATAGCTGTGGGGCGTTTCTCCCCATCTCTGGTAATGCCAGCATTCTGAAAAACGATTGGTGTGCCACTCACATATAAGTCTGGATTGTCAAGGATAGTCAGCAGATCAGGATCCTCCACGTGATCCCGGCTGAACCAAAAATCGGGTGCCCCATCCCACCCGATAAACCCAAACCTTTCGAGGCGCTTATAGTAATTGATGCGGCCTTCAAGCCAGATCTGCTGCCCATCGGACTCTATTCGGAAAGACTTCGCACCTTTCAAGTTGTCTTCGATGTCAAACAGCTCGAAGGAAAAATCACGGTAAATACGCACCCCTATGACCCGCCTGTCGCGATTGGAACGGTCGAAGATACATGCCCCCAATGCCACAAAGACCGCGTATTCACCGCCACCCTCGACGTCTAATTGGCTGTCGAGGGCCAAATAGATGCTCTTTTGTACCGGGCGAAGCCGTCGCTGGACTTCGAGAAACTCCCGCTGTTTGTCCAGATCATCCGTATCCGCTGTGACTTGCACCCCCACCGAAATGGGTAGGGGCTTCTCGAAGCCGGCAAGTCGATACACCATGAAATCTAATTTGAACTCATGATCGTATTTTTCCTTGGACTCGATGAGGCAGCCCATCTCCTTCAGTCGTGATTTCAGGCGATCTTCAAGATCCTTCCCGCTGATAAAGGGGCTCATGCGTCGCTTCCTCCAAGCTGCCCCCCGACCAGAGGCTACGGCGCCACTCTCTCGGCAATTCGGCGTTCGATTGTCAAAGAACGACACCATCTAAACTGCGGCTAACTATAGTCAAGACCGTCAACGAAGGCAAGAGAAATTCAGGGGCGGACAGCCTGTGTGATCGCTTGAGGCGCGCCTGGCAGCGTCTGCCGGGGGGGTACTTTTTGCCCCGGTCAGAGGCGGGCAGGGAGCCGGCCGGTGCGGCTGCTGTCGAGGCGAGTCGATACAAACGCCACGTGCGGGTACGCGCCCATGGTGTCAGTTCCAGCAAAATAACCTGGGATGAGTTGTGGCACAGCGCTTGCTTCGTCACGTCATTGCACGAGGAGCCCCAGCGCTGGCCGCAGCGAGGGCCGCTGGGGCACCGCCTGGTGTCAAGTATGAGCATTGTCATGGCCGCGAAGGAGACCACAGTGAAAGCTTTTTTGATTTTTTCAGGAACGTTGGCGATGCTTATCGGCCTGGTGGCAATGATCGAGGGCAACCTACACTGCTTAGGGCTCTTGCGGCGCAAAAAAGGCCGTCCGTGATCGCTGCGCTATGCCCTGCAGCACCAACGAGCTATAAGACTTTCCCCACACGTTCTGGTATTGATTAGACTGCTTCGGTCGACAGCAGACACCGCTGGATGAATAGATCGAGCCGCCGATTGAACCGCTCGTGGTCTTCCAGAAAGGGGAAATGGCCGGTATCCTCCCAGATCTCCAATTCCACCTCTGCTAGGCTTTCAGCAACCCCTCGCGCCAGATAGGGGGGTGCGAACAGATCATTCAACCCGTCGATAATCAAGCAGGGAGCTTTGATCTGTCCAACCTCCGCCCGCAGATCGCAGGCGAGACACGCTACCCAGGTATACACCACCGCCCAGGCGTTTTGCTCGAGAATCAAGGTACGCAGCCGCTCCATCTCGAGCGCATGCAATGCTGAAGCGGTGGTTGGGAAGCTATAGCGCAAAAACAGGTCGGCATGGGCGGTCATGTCACCCGCTTCGGCAAGGCGGAAAAGTCGATTGATCAGACTTTGCATATCGCCACTAGCGTAATTCCAAGGACTGGGGAGCCCTAGCCCGCGCACCAGCGCCGGCGCTTCGAAAGCAATGCGCATCGCCACTGCAGCACCCCTGGAGACCCCAACGATAACAGCCGGCCCTGTTCCCAGACGCTCCATGAACTGCTCGACGCGGCGGGCTGCCTGCGCGATGGTGATATCCTGCGAGGGCCATGCCACCTGGCCATGTCCCAAGACGTCGACGGTAGTGGCCCGATACCGCTGACGAAAAAATGTGCGTTGGCGCTGCCAAATGCGTTGAATGGTGGCCACTTCGTGGATGAAGACGAGCGAAACCCCCTACCTACCGTTTCATAGGCTATTTCGATGTCATCAATTTGCGGTGTGGCCAAGCTATCACCCAGGACTAGGTGAGTCGAATGCCCCTAGGAAGGCGAAGTCAATGACGCATCAGGGAAGATGAATTGGGGAACGGCTGAAGGGAAACCTGCATGCAATTCTCCACAGGATCGGGTGGAGTGGTGAATTTCGCTCTATTTCATACGCTGACGCGGGGGAAAGTCGCAAGCCTCACCGTAGGGCAGTAGTGTCCTAATTCTGCGTTGCTGGGCAGAAAATCAGGAGAGCTATCCACCCCAACAACTCACTTTTAGGACACTACCTGAAATCCGCTTTCGTTGGCCTCGGGATCTGCGGCCTGAATCATAAGCATTTCCGATTGTGGGTGCCGGCGATCGGTATCTTGATTGGCCAGAGGTGCCGCCATGCCTGAGCCGACGGTGCCCCGCCCTGTGGAACTCCTGCCCCAGCATCTGGATCAGCTTGCCCAGGGCTCGGGGATTGCCCCCGAGGTGATCGCTGCGAGCGGCTATCGGTCGATCGTCCCACCCGAAGGCTACGGCGAGCTAAAGCGTCTAGGCTTTTCCGACGTCCATGCGAAGCGATCGCTGGGACTGCTCATCCCAATCCTCGGCTGGGATGGCCAGCCAGTGCTCTACCAGTTTCGACCCGATAGCCCACGCCACGATGGCAAAGGCCGCCCCATTAAATATAATGGACCCCGAAAACTGGACCAAGGCATAAGTAAGCTCTGGGGGATGGAAGGGCTCAACCGGGAGGCGTGATGTGCTATGTCGATGAAGCGCAAGCAGCATAGTGCCCAGAGCAAAGCCATGATGGCGTTGGAAGCGGTGAAGGAGCGCAGGACGGTGAACGAGTTGGCGGCGGACTATGGGGTCCATCCGACGCAGATCAGCCAGTGGAAGCGTCAGTTGCTGGAAGGGCTGTCCGAACTGTTCTCTAGCCGTCGTCGGAAGCGGGCTCGCGAGGAGGAAGTCCTGCAGGCGGAGCTGTACCAGGAGATCGGTCGCCTGAAGATGGAGCTGGAGTGGTTGAAAAAAAAAGTTGCCCCATTTAACCATAGCAAAACGTGCGATGATTGAGTGTGGGCATCCCGAACTCAGCGTGAGGCGTCAATGTGTCTTGCTGGGGTTGAATCGGGCCAGCCTGTACTATGTGCCAGCGCAGGAAAGCGCCGAGAACTTGGCGCTGATGCGGGTGATCGACGAACACTACACTCGTACCCCCTTCTATGGCAGCCGGCGGATGACGGCCTACCTCCAAAGACAGGGCTATGCGGTGAATCGCAAACGGGTGCAACGTCTGATGCACACGATGGGGCTGGAAGCGATCTATCCACGTCCCCGGCTCAGCTTGAGGCATGCGGATCATCAGGTATATCCCTATTTGCTCCATGACGTGGTGATTCATCGGCCCTCCCAAGTGTGGAGTGCGGATATCACCTATGTGCCCATGCGGCAAGGCGTGATGTATCTGGTGGCCATTCTGGACTGGTACAGCCGGTATGTGCTGTCCTGGCAACTCTCCAATACGATGGATGTGGCATTTTGCCTGACGGCATTGGAGCAGGCTCTGGCGCAAGGCCGACCGGAGATCTTCAACACCGACCAGGGCGCACAGTTTACCTCCCTGGCGTTCACCATGCGATTGGCGGCCGCCCACGTGACCATTAGCATGGATGGACGGGGGCGTGTCTTTGACAACATCTTCGTGGAACGGTTATGGCGCACGGTGAAATATGAAGACCTTTACCTTAAGGACTATGGTTCGGTCGTTGAGATGGAAGGAGGGTTGGCGGAGTACTTCTGGTTCTATAATCACCAGCGGCTCCATCAAGCGCTGGATTACCGTACGCCAGCAGAGGTGCACTGCAATCACGAGCAGGTCGTAACCCCCTCCCAGCAAGATGAGAAGGGGGAAGAGGCTTACTTATTCTGACCGGATTTTGGCCTTGACAATGGGGTCCACCATAAAATACGAAACCGGCAAGGGCGAAGCCATGCGCCTGGACTTCGCCTCCGGTCAGCGCAAGCTCATCACGGATCCAAGCGTGCCCGCATGGATGGCCGAGGGGCCAAGGAAGCTTGACGCGCTAGGGACACACGGCTTCTGTGCCATCGGATTGATACTTATTGAGGCCCCCTCCCCAGCAGACCACCGTGGTCTGCTCAGAGTGGGACAACCCTGGTCAAGAA
>Ga0137403_10001170_pt1 | contig 33139 bp, 34 predicted proteins | sample CZOMad2_1_16fung_FD_122057 | JGI IMG/M metagenome (GOLD analysis project Ga0137403, IMG submission 122057) | Vadose zone soil fungal communities from Angelo Coast Range Reserve, California, USA - CZOMad2_1_16fungal (Hybrid Assembly) | ecosystem: Environmental > Terrestrial > Soil > Vadose zone... | reverse complement strand
CGTGCCAGTCAGGATGTTGACTCCTTGGGCGTCGCCCTGGATGTACCAGCCGCCCGGACAGCCGGCGCCATGCTGTGCGAGCAGGCGCTTGTTCCAGCCCTTGGGCGGCGAAAACGGGGTCGGTGCGGGGTCGGACGTGGGATCATGCAGGATCGCATTCTGATAGATGCCGCGATTCATCGTGCCAGTTTCCACACGCACGACGAAAGGCACAGTCGCCCCCGTAAGCGTCGTCGTCATGGCGACATCGAGCGCCGGCGCGGCCGGGTTATAGGGCTTGAAGCAGGCATTGGCGCCGGCGATTCCGGAGCAGGTCAGCGGCGCGCTCGTGCTCTTGTACCAAAACTTGAACTCGGTCGCGATGTTGCACTGCGCGTCGGTTGCGAGCGTCGTCATGCCGCTCGGGTTCGTATGAGGAATGTTCCCGCTGCCCGGCTGCGGCGTGGGCGTGGCGCAGACCCACGGCTGGATCTGCGGGCCGGAGAACACCGGGCCGCCGATCGGATGGTTGGTGATCGTCAGCTTTTCGAAGTTGACCGTCTTGCGGTGCTCTTTGACGCCCGCTTCGAGGACATTTCTGCCGTCGGCGAGACCGCTGACCAGCCCGCGCAAGCTGTGCGTGCCGGTGTTCCGCTTGAACGCGGCGGTGACATCGCGGCCGTTCAAGCCGATCACCACTTTGTCGAGGTCGATATGCGTCGGTACCTGCACCTCGACCAGGGCATCGCCGCCGCCGATCAGGTCGGCGCGGTTGGAAAGCGTCTTGATCCCGAACCGATGCGAATCCCGATCTGAATGGTGTGAATCCCGGTCCGAATCGCGTGAATCCTCGTCTGAATGCACCGTCGCGGGACCTACGAGCACCGCACTGGCGAACAGCAGCAGCCCAGCCAAGGCCAAGCGTTTGTCGAGCCGTCGATCAATCATTATTGTCTCCCTAGTGCCTAGTGGATTGTAACGTTCAAATGCCTCCTCAGGAATTCGAGCCGGCGATCCCGGGCAAAATCAGTTGCAGAATCCCAGGATTCTTTCCTCCGCCGAGCATTTTCTCGCTGGGTTCGCGGTCGTTTTCGTCTTGGCGGCGACGCAGGCGCGGATCTCTTTGGTCGTGGGCGGATAATAGATCCAGCCGGGTCCGAGAGCGGGCATGCTCAGGTTGACTTCTTTCCATTTGGGATGGCCCTGCGCCTGCAGGGTGGGAAAATTCTGGCACAAGGATCGCGCAAACCGCATCAGGTGCCCCACGGTGAACTGGAGGTTGTAGTCGTAGGTCACCAGAAACGCCCCCACCGAGACCGTGGTGAAGTCTTCCTTGAGCAGATTGGGATAGCTGCCCGCAAGGACGGTGGAGTGGGAATAGACCGTGAGCGGAAGCTTGCTCGAGGGGTGGTTGGGATCGAACTTCAGCAGCTTGATGAACTTCTGCGCCTCGGGCTTCATGTTGGAGATCAGCGGAGCCGGCTGCCCGGCGGCGACGACGACGACGTCGACCGACTTGTCGCCGATCAGCTTGACGAGCGCCTCCTGGTTGGGAAGGAAGCTATCTTGCGCCTCCGGTATGGGCCCCTTGAACATCATCCGGTAAAGCGTGTGCGTGATGAGCGCGGCGCCGCTGCCCAGCTCGCCGCCGTTGATCTTCGCATCCTTGATGTCGTGCAGATAGTTCATCGGCGAGTCGGCCCTGACGATGTAGTGGATCTCGGTGTTGTAGAGCGGCAGGATCACACGCAAGGGACGCATGATCGAGCTCGCCTCCTTGCTGCCTCCGGAAGCCCTGTCCAGGAAAGCCTGGTAGACGTCGGCCTGCACGATCGCGAATTTCACGCCCGGGTCGTAGCGAAGGTGCTTGATGTTCGCGGCGGAGCCCGCCGTGGCGAGGACCTCGAGGGTGATCGTCGCGTCGGGCGCGACGAACTTGGCGAGATCGGCGCCGATCGCAAAGTACGTGCCCTTTTCATTGGCCGTCACGATCTTGTAGTCGGCCGCCGCGACGGCCGCCCCGCCCTGCACGCAAAGCGCCGCCGCGACGAGCGCGCCTCCGAGTCTTCCTGTCATGTCACTCCCTCCTCTGTGCGGGTCGGGCGCATATCCCGACGGCCGCGGCCGCTTCCGTGCACGTCGTGCCGGATGGCTCGCGCCCGACCTCCGTGCCGGCGTCGGTCGTTTGCGGATCCTTGATCGCGGCCGCGGCGGCTTTCGCTTCCGTTGCACACAGACCCAGCGCCGCGACACCCTCCGTGCACGCGTCCGGGCGGGGCGCCTTCTTCTCGCCTGCCCTGCCCGCGCTGGGCGCCTGCGTGCGAGCGACCGCCGGTGCAGGCGTCTTCGCTACTGGTGTTTGCGCGGGCGGGCTCTCGACAGGGGCGCCACGATCGCTCGATTCGTTGCTCGCGGCCGAAGGCTGGGGCGCTTCAATGGGGGAAGGTTGGCGATAGTTGGCGTACCCAAGGACAACTATTGCCCCGAGAGCCGCCGCGCCGGCGATCGCGAGAGAAGGCCGGCGAAGCAGCACCCTGAAAGCCCTGGAGGCCGGTGAGGAGACGACACCCGAGCCCGCCCTGCGCCCCAGCAGCGGGCCATGGCACCAGAAACAGACGGTCGCCGTTACCTGGCCCACCACCCCGCAGCGCGGGCACGATGCAAGATGGGGCGGAAGATGCAGGGTCCCTCCGCACGCGCTGCAGTACCTCGAGTCCGCAGGATTGCGTTGATCGCAGGTCGGGCAACGGGTCGCCGATGAGAAAACCCGGGTCGCCAGGCGGTGAAAGCGCGACCGCAACGCGTCCTTTTCCGCGACCCCGCCGGGCAACGCGCTCCCGATACGGAATGGCTTATCCGTGCTTGGGCGCTTCGGATCGGTGGAGACGCGTTTCAGGGACATTTGACACAACAATACACCTGCGGGCTTGGGCCCGGGTAATCCCGCTTATGGGCATGACGACGGCATTTCCGAGATATCGCCAAAAATATTCCGTATCCGTCATTCCAAACCGAACCTGTAGAACGCCGCGGGCGTGTCGACCATGATCTTGCGGCGCATGCCGTCGTCGCTCACCCAGTCGCCGAAGGCGTCGACCAGATCGCCGTCGTTGGGATTGACGACGTACCTGTTCGGATGCGGCCAGTCGGTTCCCCACATGATGCGCTCGGGCGCGGCCTCGATCAGCGTCCCCGCCATCGGCATGACGTCGTCGTAAGGCGGAAGATCGGCCGCGGACACGCGGTTGGCGCCCGAGATCTTGATCCAGGTATTGCCGCGCCGCACGAGCTCGACGAGCGCACGGAAACCCGCTGCCCCGACACCGGCGCTCGCCGGCTGGTAGGCGAAATGCGCGATCGACATCGGCACCTTGAGCGCCGTGAATACCGGCATCAGCTCGAGGATGTCCTTGCCGGGAAACAGGAACTCGAGGTGCCAGCCGAAGGGCGCGATCCGGGCGGCGAGCTCGGGGATCTCGCTCATCCCGATCGGCATGCCGCCTTTGTTGTCGGTGTTGAGCCGCACCCCGCGCACCCCCGAGGCATCGAGCGCCGCGAGTTGCTTGTCGGTAAACCTCATGTCCAGCGCCACGACGCAGCGCGCCCGGCCGGGCGTCTTGGCATTGAGCACCGTCATGGCATCGAGGATCGCCGAATTATCGGTGCCGTAGACCGAAGGCTGCGTGAACACCACGCGGGCTATGCCGAGCGTGCCGTGCAGGCGCTCGAGGTCCGCGAGCGTCGAGCTGGGCGGGTTGTACCCGCGACCCGGGGAAAGCGCATAACCCGCCTCGAACACATGGACGTGCGTGTCGATCGTCCCCTTGGGCAGCGCGAGGCGGGGCCGCCGCGGGTTCCGGTCGGGAGGCAGGCAATCCCTGATTTCGTTCATGACACGTGATATTACAATGGGCGCCGAACCTCGAAGCTGGGAGCACACGGAGCCGCGGTGAGAACACGAGCGAGACAGCCCGCGCTATCCGCAGCCAAGACCAGGCCGACCGAGCCCACCGTCGCCGCCGCCGTGCGCGAACAGACGGGCGTCGCGTGGTCGCGCGCGCGCGCCCTGTGCGCTCAAGGCCGCGTGACGGTGAACGGCCAGCGCTGCCTCGACCCGGCCTTGCGCGTTCCTCCCGGCGCCGCGGTGGTCGTCGACGAACGCGCGCCGAAGGTCCGGGCGGGCGCCCTGCCCGAGAGCGCGATCGTGTTCTTCGACCGCGACATCGTCGTCGTCGACAAACCCGTCGGAATGCTGAGCATCCCCTACGAGCCGGGCGACAAGGACACGCTCGTCGACTGCACGCGAACCCTGCTGCGGCGAATGGGCGGGCGCGGCTTTCGCCCGGAGCTCGGCGTGGTTCAGCGCCTCGACAAGGACACGAGCGGCGTGATGGTGTTCGCGCGGACCCTGGAGGCGAAGCGCCTTCTGGAAACGCAGTTTCGCGCGCACGACATCGAGCGCGTCTATCATGCGATCGCGCACGGCGTGGTCGCTGCCGGGCGTATGGAAACTCACCTGGTCTTGGATCGAGGCGACGGAATCCGCGGCTCCCACGGGCACTTCCGGCGTCCCAGCGGTGGGATTCCTCCCGAGGCGAAGCGCTCGGTCACGCACGTCAGGCCGATCGCCGCGCTCGCGGGCGCGACGCTGGTCGAGTGCCGCCTCGAGACCGGGCGGCAGCATCAGATTCGCATCCACCTGTCCGAGCTCGGACATCCCCTGGTCGGGGAACGCGTGTATATCCGCGACTACGCGGGTCTGAAGATCGAAGCGACGCGCCCGATGCTCCACGCCCGGGTTCTCGGATTCGTCCACCCCCGGACGGGCCAGCGCATGTCGTTCGAGCGCGAGGCGCCCGAGGACTTCCGGGCGATGCTCGAAACGCTCCGGCAAGGATCAATCGGTCCGGGTTGAGCTAAACTGCCTCATAATGTGCCCGCCGCCCTACTACGACGGCGCGCATCGACATTCCAGGAGAGACGACATGACCAGAACCATCCGATTGCTGCTCGTCGGCACGATCATCGCCGCAGGGTGCACGGCGGCCACCGCGCAGACCCTTCGCGTGCGCGGGACGATAGAGAAGGCCGACGGCAACGTGCTTACCCTGAAATCCAGCGACGGCGCCCAGCTCAAGCTCACCCTCACCGACGACGCGCGGATCGTCGCCGTGGTAAAGGCCTCGATGGCGGACATCAGGGAAGGCACCTTCCTCGGCAGCGCGGCGATGCCGCAGGCCGACGGCAGCCAGAAAGCCCTCGAGGTACACATCTTCCCCGAACAGATGCGCGGGACGGGCGAAGGCCACCGGCCCTACGCGCCCGTGCCGAACAGCACCATGACCAACGGCTCGGCCGCGGGCATGACGGTCGCGGGCGTGGACGGCTCGACGATCCTGGTGAAGTACAAGGAAGGCGAGAAGAAGATCGTCGTTCCGGCGGGCGTGCCCATCGTCCGCTACGAAATCGGCGGCAAGAGCGATCTCAAGGCGGGCGCCCCGTTCACCGTGGTCGCGGCGACCAAGAAGCCGGACGGAACGCTGGAAGCCAACCGCATCAACGTCGGCCGCGACGGCGTCGTGCCGCAATAGCGGGAGGCAAGGATGAAGGGCGCAACCGTCGTCGCGGCAAGCGCACTGCTCTCGGGCATGGCCGGCGCCGCTGAGATCGACGTCCTGTCCACGCAGGCCACCCAGGAGGCCTATTCCGAGCTGGTCGCGCAGTTCGAGAAGGCCTCCGGGCACAAGGTCAGGACGACTTTCACGGGAACGCTCAACGTCCAGAAGCGTCTGTCCGAGGGCGAGCGCTACGACCTCATCATCATGGCGGGTCCGGCGATCGACGAGCAGATTTCACTGGGCAAGGCGGTCGCGGGCAGCCGCGTCGATATCGCGAAATCCGGCACCGGGGTAGCAGTGCGCAAAGGCGCGGCGAAGCCCGACATCGGCTCGGTGGAGGCTCTGAAAAAGACGTTGCTCGCGGCGAAATCGATCGGGTACTCGACCGGCCCGAGCGGGCTCTACATGCTCTCCGTGTTCGAGAAACTGGGCATCGGCGATCAGATCAAGGGCAAGCTCAAGCAAACCTCCTCGGGCGTGTTCGTCGGCACCCTGCTCGCGAGCGGCGAGGCCGAGGTCGGCTTCCAGCAGATCAGCGAGCTGGTGCATTTCCCCGGCATCGACTACGTCGGCCCGCTGCCCGGCGAACTGCAGCGCATGACCGTGTTCTCCGCCGGGGTCCATGCCGGCGCGACGCAGGCGGACGCGGCCAGGGCGCTCATCAAGTTCCTCACCGCACCGGCCGCCGCTCCGGTCATCAGGAAGCACGGCTTGGAGCCCCCTGCGCTCTAGGGGCTCGGCTGGAGCGAGAGCTTGCCCAGCAAGGCGGCGACATCCGGCGTTCGATCGAGCGCCCACAGCGTCTGCAAAATCGCATCGGTTCGCTCGCGCGGCCAGCGCTTCCCCACGTTGCCGCGGAACTTCCGCTCGACCTCGGCCCTGTTCATCGGCCGGCCCGGGAATCCCGGCACGTCGTCGACCTCGCGCGTAATGCGCCGCCCGTCGGTGAGCGTCGCGGTCACGCGCGTCGGTACCGCCGCCCCGACGCGCGCGGTGAGGACGGGATCCGGCTTCACCGTGATCTTGCGCATGAACTCGAGGACGCGCGGCTCGCTGAGCTTTTGCGGCGTGTAGCTGTCGTTCGTGATGTCGCCGTCGAACATGGCCCGCGCGGTGGTATAGGGCAGGCTGTGATCGGCGGTCTCGCGGGTGTCCGGCGCCCATTTCTCGGGCTCGCTCCCGGCGCGCTGGTAGCCCCGGCTCGTCGTTGCGATCTCGACCCCCGCGATGCGATCGAGCGAACCCGCTTCCTTGGCCACCGCGATCCCGGCCGCGATCGCGGTCTGCGCGTAGACCACGGCCGGGTAAGCCTTGAGCCCGCACTGATGGATGCGGAACGGAACTCCACGGCCGCCGAAGGCGCCGACGTCGACCTCGGCCGGCCCGGTGATTTGCTTGAAGAAGCCCGAATTCCCCTCGAAGATCGGCGCCGGGCCGGTCAGGCCGCCGCGCGCGAGCAGCGCGGCGAACACCGCGTTGCGTCCGGCTTCCGCGTCGGCGAGTCCCTTCCAGTCGGACAGCGCTTGGACCCGGGTCTGGGCGAGGGGGATGTGGTCGTTGATGGCGAGACTGACCGCCTGCGCTAGGCGCTCCGGAGGGAGCTTCATCAGCTTGCCCGCGGCGAGCGCCACCGCCGGCAGGCTGAACACCGGTACGTCCCAGCCGCGGGTGGTGATGTCGAAGGAGTCGATCAGGCGGCAGTTGATCTCGTAGGCGAGCACGATCGCGGTGATGAGCTCCGCGGCGCTCGACCGCTCGCTTTCGGCGACCGCCAGGCACGCGGCGATGTGGTCGCTCGGGTGGCCCGCCAGGCGCCCGACGTAGGAATCGTTCAGGTCGTAGTAGCGGAAGGCGGCGCCGTTGGCGAAGGTGGCGAGATCGGGCGTGGTGCGGCGGTGGGTCCCGATGACGGTAGCTACGCCGCCCGCGACACCGAGCGCGACCTCGCGGCAGATGCGCACCGGCCCTTCGTCGAATGCGGCGATCCCGCAACCGATCGTATCGATGAAATGCGTCTTGACTCGCTCGATGGTCGCCGCGTCGAGATCGTCGTAGCGCAATCCGTGCGCGTAGGCGGCGAGCCGCTCGGCGAGCGGCCTGGCGGGCGACTTCGAAGATTCAGGCTCCGCCGCGAAGACCCTGGGGGCGAGCCCCCAGAGGCCGAGAGCGGCCATGCCGACGAGTGCACGGCGGCGCGGGATCGGTCGGGGCATGCGCGCTATATTACAGGACACATCCCGCAGGAGACCTACGACGATCCCGCCGGATGGTCAGCCACAACCTCAAGGAGAAGAAGATGAAAACGTTCCGCTCAGCCACGACCTTCGCCGCAATCGGCGCCGCAGCCATGCTCAGCACTGCGGCGACGGCCCAAACCAAGCCGGTCGATACGACCCCGAGCAAGCACCTGGAAGTCATCCACCACCCCGACTACGACAAGACGGTGTTCATGCCGTTCGTCCCCGCCATCAAGATCAAGAGCGGCAGGATCCTGTGGCTCGCCGGCGGAACGGCGCTGCCGGTCTACCACGACCACCCGCACAAGCGCGACCAGCTGCAGAAATACATGGTCAACGATCTGGAACAGCAGGTCCGCCAGGCCATGGACGGCATCAAGCAGACCGTCGAAGCCGCCGGCGGCTCGATGAAGGACGTCGTGCACCTGTTCATTTTCCGCGCGCGGCCGCGCATGGGCGACATCGGTAAGGCGAGCTTCGTCGTGAACGAGTACTTCAAGCCCTACAACCACAAGCCCACCACGACCAACCTCGCGGTGCTCGAGCTGGGCGAGCCGGAGCAACTCGTGGAGATCCAGGCTTTCGCAGTGATCGATTAGCTCGCGCCCCGAAGGAACTGCAGCGGGCGATCGCCCCGCTGCAGGCTCCGATGGAGCGCTGAAAGCCTAGGCGCTCTCGAATCTCTCGCCGTGTACGACGGTCCCCATTGTTGGGGATATGCGGCGTCGCCCTTTCGCAGTGAAATAAAGCACCCGTGACGACCTCGAGGTACTCCGCTCCGAGGGAATCTCCCGACTTTCCGCTCCGGGAAAGCCCTACGGGGACTGCCGCGCGTGGCGCCGATCGGCGATATGACAGCCGCCGTGAGCCGTGAACCTTTTCGGAAAATGACCGACTTGTGATGTGTAAAGGTTTGTATATCTAGAAAAACTACGGTGATCCGCTCGAGAAGAACATGAACACGAAACGCCCGCGCCCAGGGCAAGGCGGCGTGGTCGCCTTTCTCCATATCCCCAAGACCGCCGGAACAACGCTGAACGCGATTCTGGCCCAGCAATACTCCCCCGACGAAACTCGCGAGATCATGATGCGGGGAATGAGCTGGCTCGTGCCCCGGCCGACGCTCGTGCCCAAACCCTTGATCTCGTTTTCGAAGATCCTGCGCCTGAAATCGGCCCTCCGATACGGGCGCAGCGTGCGCATGATCCACGGTCACTTCGACCTGTCGATAAAAGAGCTGCTGCCGAACGACGTCCGGCTTTTCACCTTCCTTCGCGATCCGGTCGAGCGCGCTATTTCGCACTACTACCACTACCGCAGGCAGAGCGGCGATCCCGTCCAACCGCTCGCGATGAGGTCGACGCTCGAGGAATGGGTCGGCGACTGCGGTCTGGTCGAGATGGACAACGGGCAGACGCGCCGCCTCGCGGGCGAAATGAACCTGCCTTGCGGCAGGGTGACGCAGGCGTTGCTCGAGCGCGCCAAGTCGAATCTCGCCCGGAACTTCGCCGTCGTCGGGCTGACCGAGCAGTTCGAGGAATCCTTGATCCTCCTCCAGCATGCTTTCGGCTGGCCGCTACATCGCTTCGCGCTGCGCAACGTCGGCGGCGACCGCCCGCGGCGGGACGAGGTGAGCGAGGAGACGCTGAAGGTGCTACAGGATTGCAACCGCCACGATCTGGATTTGTACCGGTTCGCCGTCGCGCTCTTCGAGCGAGCCGCAAGCCGGATCGACATGGCAGGCGAGCTCGCGCGCTTGAGAGCCGCACCCGAGCGCAGAAGGACGTCGCGGCAGCCGGTCGCCGAAACCGCGCGCGCCGTGCGCGACCACGCGCCGGTCGGTGCGCCGGCAATCGATCGGCCTAGCCCGGAGCGTAAGCCCTCTCGAAGCGCCCGAACTCCTCGGGACGCAGGTCCGCCCTGAGGTAGCGCTCGAGCTCCGCCGCGGGGAGCGGCCGGCTGTGCAAGTAACCCTGGTACTCGTCGTTGCCGAGCGCGCGCAGGAAATGCAGCTGCTCTTCGTGCTCGACGCCTTCGGCGATGACACGCAGGCGCAGGCTGTGCGCGAGCGCGATGATCGCTTTCACGATTGCCGCGTCGTCCTGGTCGGTGGACACATTGCGGATGAAAGCCTGGTCGATCTTCAGCTTGTCGAGCTTGAAGCGCTTCAGGTAGCTGAGGCTGGAATAGCCGGTTCCGAAATCGTCGATCGAGATGTCCACACCCATCTGGCTAAGCTTCTCGAGCATGACGATGGCGTCGGAGGCGTTCTGCATGATCACGGTCTCGGTAATCTCGAGCTCGAGGTAGCGCGGGTCCAGGCCGCTGACCGAGAGGGCCAGCGCGATCGATTCGACCAGGTCCTTCTGCTGGAATTGCACGCCCGAGAGGTTCACCGCGACCCGGAGGCGGCGCAGGCCTTGGTCCTGCCACGCCTTGTTCTGCGAGCACGCTTCGTGCAGCGCCCAGCGCCCGAGCGGAACGATGAGACCCGTTTCCTCGGCGAGCGGGATGAACTCCGCCGGCATGACCATGCCCCGCTCCGGGTGGTTCCAGCGAAGCAGCGCCTCCATCCCGGTCAGCTCTCCGCTCGTCACGTCGAGCTGCGGCTGGTAGTGGAGCACGAATTGCTTGTGCTCGAGCGCCTTGCGCAGCTCGTTCTCGAGCGCGAGGCGCTTGGGAAAGAACAGCTTCATCTCGGCGGTAAAGAACTCGAAATCGTTGCGGCGCGCTTTTTTCACGTGGTACATGGCCACGTCTGCGCTGGTGATCAGCGCCTCGGCGCTCTCGCCGTGGCTAGGGTACAGGCTAATGCCGACGCTGCAGGTCACGTGCATCTCATGGCCGTGCGAGCGGATCGGCTGGCTCACGACCTCGATGATCTTCCGAGCCACCTGGACGGCGTCGTCGGCATACACCACGTTGCGCAGCAGGATCACGAACTCGTCGCCGCCGAGCCGAGAAACCGTATCCTCGTGGCGCACGGTGGAGCGCAGCCGTTCGGCGACCGTCCGCAGCAGCTCGTCGCCCACGAAGTGCCCGAGCGAGTCGTTCACGGTCTTGAAACGGTCGAGATCGATGAACAGCACCGCGCACTGCGCCGAATTGCGCCTGCAGGCCTCGACCGCCTGCTCGATCCGGTCGGCGAGCAGCACTCGGTTGGGCAGCTTGGTCAGGGCGTCGTGGAGCACCATGCGCTGCAGCTCGGCGTTTGCGTCCTGCAGCGAAGCCGCCATCCTGGCGGTCTTCGAGGCCATGCGCGCATCCAGCAGCGACAGCACCAGGGTCTCGCATAGGATGAGTAGCGTGATGATGGTGATCGTCGCCGCCATCCAGGAGTTGTCGGCGGAGGCCCCGGTCGTGCACACGCTGTCGGGGGCGAAGCCCGCCGCGGCCATGGCGGTGTAGTGCATGCCGACGATCGCCATACCCATGATCACTGCGCTGCCGAGCCTGGCGTAGGCGATCCGCGCCTTGGAGCGTAGGGTGAATGCGATCCACAGCGCCGCCAGGGAAGCCACGATGGCGATGCCGATTGAGGCGGCAAAGAGAACGGGGTTGTAGCGAATAGGGGGTGAAACGTCCATCGCGGCCATGCCGGTGTAGTGCATCGAGGAAATGCCCAGGCCCATCAGCACCCCCGCGATCAGCAACCGGCGCTTGCTCAACGTACTGCCCGTCACCATGAGCAGCGCGAACCCCGACACGATGATCGCGATCAGCATCGAGAGCAGGGTAACGGTCACGTCGTAGCCCATCGGGATCGGCAGGCTGAAGGCGAGCATGCCGATGAAATGCATGGACCAGATCCCTGTGCCCATGGAGAACGCTCCACCGAGGAGCCACAGGCGGCCGGGAAGGCCCTCGGAGGCGGAGATGCGCGAGGCCAGGTCGAGCGCCGTATACGACGCGAGCGACGCGACCGCAAGAGAAACGAAGACCAGCCAGAAGTTGTACGAACCGCTCATCCCGCCTCCCCATCTTGTCGGCCGATCGTCTCCCTGGCGGAAATCCGACGAATTCCGCGGTAAAACCGGCACTTACGCATCAGTCCTGCTTGATGAGCAATTGGCGTGCCGAAGCAGCCGGGGCGTGTCTACGGGCTCGTGCGCAGACGCCCGACTCAATCCACCTCGTCGATCCACGCCATCTGGATTGCTTCCAGGATCTTCTCCCCGCAGCGCTCCGGATCGTCGTCGAAGCCCTCCAGCTCCCGCACCCATTTGAACAGGTCGGTGAAGCGCACGCTCAGCGGATCGACGTCCGGATGCTTTTCCGAGAGCGCGATCGCGATCTCCAGGGTGTCGGTCCACTTCATTTGCCCTCCTTCACCATGTTGATCGTGTATTTTGGAATCTCGATGGTGAGCCCGGCGTCCTTGACGATCGCCTGGCAGGAAAGCCGCGAGTTCGGCTCGAGCCCCCAGGCCTTGTCGAGCATGTCGTCCTCGTCCTCCTTCGAGGGGTCGAGCGCGTCGAAGCCCTCGCGCACCACCACGTGGCAGGTGGTGCAGGCGCAGGATTTCTCGCAGGCGTGCTCGATCTCGATGTCGTTCTCGAGCAGGTTGTCGCAGATCGACACGCCGGCCTTTGCGTCGATGACCGCGCCCTCCGGGCACAGCTGCTCGTGAGGCAGCACGATGATCTGCGGCATGCGGCTTAGAGACTCTCGACTTTCCGGCCGGCGAGGGCACGCTTCACGGCGCGGTCCATGCGCCGCCCTGCGAAGTCCTCGGTTGCGCGGTTGACGCGCTCGATCGCCGACTTGATGGTGCGATGATCGTTGCAGGAGAGCGTCCTGCGCAGCGCGTCGAGCTCCGCCCGGACAGCGCTGCTCTCCGCCGCCGAGACGAGGTCGGCGTCGTCGCGCAGGGCGTTCTCTACCGCCTCGAGCATGCGCTCGCCCTCGACCTGCTGCTCCTTCAGAACACGCAGCTGCACGTCGTCGCGTGCGTGGTCGAGCGACTCCCTGAGCATCCGCGTGATCTGCTCGTCGGTGAGACCGTAGGAAGGCTTCACCGCGATCGCCGCCTGCACCCCGGTGGTGGATTCGCGCGCCGAAACGGCAAGCAGGCCGTCGGCGTCCACCTGGAAGGTCACGCGGATGCGCGCCGCGCCCGCTGCCATCGGCGGGATGCCTCGCAGCTCGAATCTCGCGAGCGAGCGGCAGTCGGCGACCAGCTCGCGCTCCCCCTGGACCACGTGGATGCTCATCGCGGTCTGGCCGTCCTTGAATGTCGTGAACTCCTGCGCGCGCGCGATGGGAAGGGTCGAGTTGCGCGGAATCACCTTCTCGGCCAGGCCCCCCATGGTCTCTACGCCGAGCGACAGCGGGATCACATCGAGCAGCAGCCAGTCGTCCCCCGAGCGGCGGTTCCCGGCGAGCACGCCCGCCTGGATCGCCGCCCCGAGCGCGACCACCTTGTCGGGGTCGAGATTGTTGAGCGGCGCCTGGCGGAAGAGCTCGCCGACCGCCCGTTGTACGTGCGGCATGCGCGTCGCCCCGCCGACCATGACCACGCCCTTGATGTCCGCGACGTCCAGGCCCGCGTCGCGCAGCGCCTTGCGCGTCGGCGCGAGCGTCTTCGCGACCAGCTGCCGCGTCATCTCCTGGAACTCCGTCTGCGTCACCGTAATATCGACAGCTTCGCCGCTCGCGAGCCGCGTCGAGATGCGCGCCTCGTCGTGAGCGGTGAGAAACTCCTTGGCGGCGCGCGACTCGACGAGCAGCAGCCGCGTGTCCTCGGCCGAGAGCGGCGCGAGCTTGACGCGCTCGACCACCCAGCAGAAAAGCCGCTGGTCGAAGTCGTCTCCGCCGAGCGCCGCGTCGCCGTTGGTGGCCATCACCTCGAACACGCCCTTCGAGAGCTTGAGTATCGAGATGTCGAAAGTGCCCCCGCCCAGGTCGTAGACCGCGTAGATGCCTTCTGCGGCGTTGTCCAGACCGTAGGCGATCGCCGCCGCGGTGGGCTCGTTCAGCAGGCGCAGCACGTTCAGGCCCGCGAGCCTGCCCGCGTCCTTGGTCGCCTGCCGCTGCGCGTCGTCGAAGTAGGCCGGGACGGTGAGGACCGCTCCCGCGAGCTCCCCGGCCAGCGCTTCCTCGGCCCGCTCCCGCAATACCTTGAGAATCTCGGCCGACACCTCGACCGGCGACTTCACGCCCGCGGCGGTGCGCAGTTGCACCATGCCGGGAGAGTCGACGAAATCGTAGGGGCTGTTCTCGGCGTGCGTTACGTCCTTCAGGCCCCGCCCCATGAAGCGCTTGACCGACACGATAGTGTTCTTCGGGTCGCGCGACTGCTCGCGCTCGGCGTCGCGGCCGACGGCGGTGCGCCCGTCCCGGAAATAGCGCACGATCGAAGGCAGCAAGCCCTGGCCGACGTGGTCGTTGAGGACGACCGCAATGCCGTTGCGCACCGTCGCGACCAGCGAGTTGGTCGTCCCCAGGTCGATACCGACCGCGAGCCGCTGCTCGTGGGGAGCGGGCGATTGTCCGGGTTCGGAGATCTGCAACAGTGCCATCAGGAGTCCATGCTTTCCTCGGCAGCACCAATCTCCTCGCCGAGCTTCTCGAGGAACTTGAGCTGCCGCAGGGTCGCCGCCGCCTCGTTCCAGCCCTGTGCTTCGAGCTGCCTGTCTATCTTCGAGAGCAGGGAGTCCTGGCCCTGGCGAAGGTCTGACGAGAGCGCAATCAGCCGCTGCCAGTCGCTCGCTGCCACCGCCGCCTCGAGCTGCTCGCGCTTTTCCATCTGATCCGCGAGGAATTCTTCGGGCATCGCCGTATTGGTCTCGAACTCGGGATCGACGCCCTGCAGGTGCAGAAGATACTCCGCGCGCCTGAGCGGCGACTTGAGCGTCTGATAGGCCTCGTTCACCCGCGTCGCGAGCTGCATCGAGACGCGCTGCTCGGCCTGCGACGCGGCGGTGAACCGGTCGGGGTGGACCTCGCGCTGCAGCTCGTGGTAGCGCGTCTCCAGAGCCTCGAGGTCCATTCCGAACCGCGCCGGCACGCCGAAGATCTGGAAGTGGTTTTCGTTGAGGTTCATTTCCGCCGGGGATAGAAAAAAGGGGCCCCAGGCCCCTTCTGTCGCGTTATCGAGCGGGAATCAGATGTTGAAGCTCTCGCCGCAGCCGCACTGATCCTTCACGTTGGGATTGTTGAACTTGAATCCCTCGTTCAGTCCCTCGCGCGCGAAATCGAGCTCGGTGCCGTTGAGGTACGCCAGGCTCTTGGGATCGACGACGACCTTCACCCCATGGCTCTCGAAGGTGAGATCGTCCGGATTGACTGCGTCCGCGTACTCGAGCTTGTAGGCCATCCCCGAGCAGCCCGAGGTGCGCACGCCCAGGCGCAGCCCCACCCCCTTGCCGCGTTTGACAAGGAAGTTGGCAACGTGGGTCGCGGCGCGTTCGGTGAGAGTAATCATGTTCCCGGATGTCCCTTGTTCGTGCCGTTCAGGCCGCCTTGGCTTCCTTCTCCTCGGGCTTCCCGGCGCCGTGCTTCTTGCGGTAGTCCTCGATCGCCGCCTTGATCGCGTCCTCGGCGAGAATCGAACAATGGATTTTCACCGGCGGCAGCGCCAGCTCCTCGGCGATCTGAGTGTTGCGGATCGTCTCGGCCTGGTCGAGCGTCTTGCCTTTCACCCACTCCGTAACGAGCGAGGATGACGCGATCGCCGAGCCGCAGCCGTAGGTCTTGAAGCGCGCGTCCTCGATGACGCCCGCCTCGTTCACCCGGATCTGCAGCTTCATCACATCACCGCAGGCGGGCGCGCCGACCATGCCGGTGCCGACCTGCTCGTCCGCCTTGTCGAAAGAGCCGACGTTGCGCGGGTTCTCGTAGTGGTCCAGTACCTTGTCGCTGTATGCCATATCTGACTCCTAGTGTGCGGCCCACTGCACCGTATTCAAGTCCACCCCGTCCTTGTACATCTCCCACAGAGGCGACAGCTCGCGCAGCTTGCCGATCTTTGCGCGCAGGAGCTTGATCGCGTAATCGATCTCCTCCTCGGTGGTGAAACGGCCGATGGTAAAACGAATCGAGCTGTGCGCGAGCTCGTCCGAACGACCGAGCGCCCGCAAAACATACGAGGGCTCGAGGCTCGCCGAGGTGCACGCCGAGCCCGAGGAGACCGCGACGTCCTTGATCGCCATGATGAGCGATTCGCCCTCGACGAAATTGAAGCTGATGTTGAGGTTGCCCGGGATGCGATGCTCCAGATTGCCGTTGACGTACACCTCTTCCATGTCCCGGAAGCCGGCCAGCAGCTGGTCGCGCAGCCTCCGGATACGCCCGCTTTCCGCGGCCATCTCGAGCTTGGCGATGCGGAACGCCTCGCCCATGCCGACGATCTGGTGCGTGGCGAGCGTTCCCGAGCGCAGGCCGCGCTCGTGACCGCCGCCGTGGATTTGAGCCTCGATGCGAACGCGCGGCTTGCGGCGCACGTACAGCGCGCCTATGCCCTTTGGGCCGTAGACCTTGTGCGCGGTCACGGTCAGGAGGTCGATTTTCAGCTTCGCGAGGTCGATCTCGATCTTGCCCGCCGCCTGAACCGCATCGCAGTGGAAGATGATGCCCTTGGCGCGGCAGATCTCGCCGATCTCGGCCACCGGCTGGATCACGCCGATCTCGTTGTTGACCATCATCACCGAAACGAGGACGGTATCGGGACGGAGGGACGCCTTGAACTTTTCCAGATCGAGCATGCCGTCCTGCTCCGGATCGAGATAGGTCGCCTCGAACCCCTGGCGCTCGAGCTCGCGCACCGTGTCGAGCACCGCCTTGTGCTCGGTCTTCATGGTGACGATGTGCTTGCCCTTGCTCTTGTAGAAGTTCGCCGCGCCTTTGATCGCGAGGTTGTTGCCCTCGGTCGCGCCCGAGGTCCAGACGATCTCCCGGGAATCGGCGTTGAGCAGCGCGGCGACGTGCTCGCGCGCCTCCTCGACCGCCTTCTCCGCTTCCCAGCCGAAGGCGTGCGAGCGGCTCGCCGCGTTGCCGAAGTGCTCGGTCAGGAACGGGATCATCTTTTGCGCGACGCGCGGATCGACCGGCGTCGTCGCCGAATAGTCGAGGTAGATCGGAAATTTCATGCGGTGCGCGTCCCGTTCAAGCCGACACCGCGGCTTCCTTGCCGCGCTTGTCCTGAAGGACCACCGATTCCTTGCGCGCCGCTTGGTGCGCGACGAGGTCCGAGAGCTTCACCGAATCCAGGTACTCGTACATCTTGTCGTTGAGCGTGGCCCACAGGTCGTGGGTCATGCAGCGGCGTTCGTCCTTGCAATTTTCCTTCCCGCCGCACTGGGTCGCGTCGAGCGGCTCGTCGACCGCGGTGATGATGTCGGCGACCGACACCTTCGCAAGGTCGCGCGCGAGCGTATAGCCGCCGCCCGGGCCGCGCACGCTCTCGACCAGCGTATGGCGCCGCAGCTTGCCGAACAATTGCTCGAGGTAGGAAAGCGAGATGCTCTGGCGCTGGCTGATGCCGGCGAGCGTGACCGGACGCTTGCCGCCGTGTAGGGCAAGGTCGAGCATCGCGGTTACCGCAAATCTTCCCTTGGTGGTCAGTCTCATGGCGCGCTCCTGGCGTCTAATACCTGAGAAAACCTGTCAACTATACTTAACCCGACAAAATCAGTCAACTATTTGCCTGCGACCTTTCGGTCTCCACCCCAGCGGCTGGCGGACAAGGCGCTGTCCTGCTCCGCTTTCAGAGACTCGATTTCCTTGAGAATCAACTCGATACGCTTGTCCATGTCGAGGCTGTGATCGAGCAGGCCCTGCACCGCCTTGGCGAAGGGATCGTCCTCCGCCTTGGAGGTGACCGCGTACGCGGAGAACCCCAGCTTGGCCGCCTTTTCCTCGCGCGTCTTGTCCTGCTCGTCCACGATGATGCGCGCCGGAATGCCCACCGCGGTCGCTCCCGCGGGAACGTCTTTCACCACCACCGCGTTCGAGCCGATCCGTGCCCCGTCGCCGATCGCGATCGGGCCGAGCACCTTCGCACCGGCACCGATGACGACGCCTTTGCCCAGCGTCGGATGCCGCTTGCCCTTGTTCCAGGTGGTGCCCCCCAGGGTCACACCGTGATAGAGCGTGCAGTCGTCGCCGAGCTCGGCAGTCTCGCCGATGACCACGCCCATGCCATGGTCGATGAACACGCGCCGGCCGATCTTCGCGCCCGGATGGATTTCGATCCCGGTGAGAAACCGCGAGCAGTGCGAGGCGAAGCGCCCCAGCCAGCGCAGCTTCATGCGCCACAGCGCGTGCGCGAGGCGATGCACGAGCAGCGCATGAAACCCCGGATAGCAGGTGATGACCTCCCAGGTCGAGCGTGCCGCGGGGTCGCGATCGAACACACAGGCTATGTCTTCGCGGATTCGGGAAAGCATCGCCTCTCCTTGAATAGGCCTCGTATTATCGGAAACCTTAGTGAAATGGTCAACTATTAACCCTGTCTTCCGTAATAGAATTCGGCGCTCGGCAACATCGCTCTTTGAAAGCCCAGAGGACCCATGCACCCGATGCTCGGAATCGCGGTCAGAGCCGCGCGACGCGCAGGCGCGATCATCAATCGCGCGGCGCGCGACGTCGATTTACTTTCGGTGACGCGCAAGCGGCACAACGATTTTGTCACCGAGGTCGACAAGGCCGCGGAGCAGGCGGTCATCGAGATCCTGCACCGCGCCTACCCCGACCACGCGATCCTGGCGGAGGAATCCGGTGCCACGGCGGGTCAGGGCGGCGAGTCCGAGTACACCTGGATCATCGATCCGCTCGACGGAACCACCAACTTCATCCACGGATTTCCGCAGTACGCGGTGTCGATCGGTCTGAAGCACAAGGGCGTGCTCGCACAGGGCGTGATCTACGATCCCACGAAGAACGAGCTGTTCACGGCCACGCGCGGGCGCGGCGCCTATCTCAACGAGCGGCGCATCCGGGTGTCCAAGCGCATCCAGCTCAACGAGGCCCTGATCGGCACGGGATTTCCCTTCCGCGATTTCGACGGTCTCGACGAGTATCTCTCCATGTTCCGCGAGCTCACCGCGCGCACCGCCGGCATCCGGCGGGCCGGCGCCGCGGCGCTCGATATCGCGTATGTCGCGGCGGGGAGGCTCGACGGCTTCTGGGAGATGGGCCTGTCGCCCTGGGACATGGCCGCGGGCGCCCTCATGGTCCAGGAGGCGGGCGGCCTGGTCGGTGATTTCAGGGGCGACGCGGACTATCTCTCCTCGGGCCGCGTCATCTGCGGCAACCCGAAGATTTTCGCGCAGCTGGTTCAGATCATCGGTACTCTCGCGGCGAAGTAGCCCTCGCCCGCCATGAGGTTCTTTCGCGCCCTGCTCGCCGGTGCGTTCCTCGGTTGCTCCGCCGCGAACGCGTCCGACCTGCGCATCGGCCTCGCCGCCGACGTGACCTCGATGGATCCGCACTTCCTCAACCTCCAGCCTAACGTCAACATCGGCTGGCACGTGTTCGACGCCCTGACCCACGTGGACGAGAATGCGCGCCTGATCCCGGGTCTCGCCGTTTCCTGGCGCGCGGTCGACGCGACCACCTGGGAGTTCAAGCTGCGGCGCGGGGTGCGCTTCCACGACGGCTCGGAATTCACGGCCGAGGACGTCGTATTCTCGATCGAGCGGACGCTGCAGGTTCCCAACGGCCAGTTCCCGACGTTCACGCGGCGCATCGTCGCCAAGGAAATCCCGGATCCGTACACGCTCAGGCTGAAAACCGCGGTGCCCTATGCGATGGTGCCCTACGACCTCGACTCGGTGTTCATCGTCTCGAAGAAAGCCGCCGCCGGCGCGCGTCCCGAGGATTTCGATTCCGGGCGCGCCATGATCGGCACCGGGCCGTTCCGCTTCGTGCGCTTCGCGCGCGGCGACCGCGTAGAGCTCTCGCGCAACGACCGCTACTGGGGAATATCCGGAGGAAAAGGCCCGGCCTGGGACAAGGTCATCTTCCGCATCGTCCCCACCGACGGAGCGCGGCTGGCGGGGCTGCTCTCGGGGGACCTCGATCTGATCGAGCAGGTCCCGACCGCCGACCAGCAGCGGATTCAGCGGGACGCGCTCCTGGAGACGGCGCAGAAAGTCTCCTGGCGCACGATCTTCTTCCACCTCGACCAGCGCGAGCGCGTGCCCGGCCTCACCGACAAAGCGGGCAAGCCGCTCGCGCGCAATCCTTTCCGCGATGCACGCGTGCGGCGCGCTCTGTCCCAGGCCATCAACCGCCAGGCGATCGCCGAGCGATTGATGGACGGAGCCGCCCTGCCCGCTTCGAATCTGGTCTCGCCGCCGGTGTTCGGCTACGCGCAGGATCTGCAGCCCGACGCCTACGACCCTGAAGGGGCCAAGCGCCTGCTCGCCGAAGCCGGCTACCCCGACGGATTCGCGATGACCTTGTCCGCGACCAACAATCGTTACGTCAACGACGAGCAGATCGCTCAGGCGGTGGCGCAGATGCTCGCCCGCGTCGGGCTCCGGGTCCGCGTCGAGGCGTTCCCGGTCAACGTCTATCTCCCCAAGGGGGCCAAGGGGGACTTCGCCTTCGCGATGCTCGGCTGGGGCTCGTTCTCCGGGGACCTGGCGCTGCGCTCGCTCGTCGCCACGGCCGATGCCAAAAAAGGCTTCGGCGCCTTCAACTGGTCGGGGTACTCGAACCCGAAAGTCGACGAGCTGCTCGAGCGCGCGTTCGCCACGGTCGACGAAAAGGCGCGCGAAGCGCTCGCGCGCGAGGCGATGCGCGCCGCCATGCGGGACTACGCGGTCATCCCCGTGCATCATCAGGTCGCGACCTGGGCGATGAAGAAAGGCCTGACGTACGCGCCGCGCACCGACGAGTTCACCTTCGCGCACCACGTGCGGCCCCGATAGGAAGATCGAGCGTGCTTTCGTACCTCGCCGAGCGCCTGGCCCAGAGCCTGCTCGCGCTCGTCCTGATGTCGTTGCTGGTCTTCGCCGGCGTATACGCGATCGGCAACCCGATCGACATCCTCGTCAATCCGCAAGCCGATCAGAACGAGATCGCCCGGGCGACGGCCGCGCTCGGCCTCGACCGGCCGCTCGCGGAGCAGTACTTGCTTTTCCTCAAGGACGCGGCGAGCGGGGACCTCGGCAAGTCCTTCGCCTACAACGTGCCGGCGCTGGGCCTCATCCTCGAGCGCATGCCGGCGACGATCGAGCTCGCGACGGCGGCGATGCTGATGGCGCTCGTCCTCGGAATTCCGCTCGGGCTCTGGGCGGGCGTCGCGCCCCGGTCCGTGCCCGGCAGGGCGATCGGCGTGGCCTCGATTCTCGGATTCTCGCTGCCGACCTTCTGGGTCGGGCTGCTGCTCATCATGGTGTTCTCGGTGTGGCTCGGCTGGCTGCCGAGCTCGGGCCGCGGGCCGACGACGAGTCTTGCAGGAATTCAAGTGAGCTTCCTCTCGGCCGAGGGCCTGCGCCACCTGATCCTGCCCGCCGCGAACCTCGCGCTCTTCAATCTGTCGCTCATCGCGCGCCTCGCGCGCTCCGGGACGCGCGAAGCGATGCAGCAGGACTACGTGCGGTTCGCCCGCGCCAAGGGGCTGTCGGAGCGCCGCGTCGTCGGCGTCCATGCGCTCAGGAACGTGCTCATCCCCGTCGCCACCGTCGCCGGAATCGAGTTCGGCTCGCTGATCGCCTTCGCGGTCGTCACCGAATCGATCTTCGCCTGGCCCGGCATGGGCAAGCTTCTCATCGACTCGATCAACGTGCTCGACCGCCCGGTGATCGTCGGCTACCTGTGCATCGTGGTGGTGCTGTTCGTTGCGATCAATCTCGCGGTCGACCTGCTCGCTTCCTGGCTCGACCCGCGCGTTCGCCTGGGGGCAGGCGCGTGAGGCCCGCGCTCGTCCTGCTCGCCTTTCTGGCACTCGCCGCGGTGCTCGCGCCCTGGATAGCGCCGCAGAATCCCTACGATCTCGCCCAGCTCCAGCTCGTCGACTCGCGCCTGCCGCCGCTCGCGCACTCGGCGAGCGGCGCGGTCCGCTGGCTGGGGACCGACGACCAGGGCCGCGACATGCTCTCGGCGATTCTCTACGGGCTGCGCACCAGCCTGGCCGTGGGTCTCGCGAGCACGGCGCTCGGCTTCGCGATCGGCGTCACCCTGGGCCTGATCGCGGCCTGGTTCGGCGGCTGGATCGACGCGCTCATCATGCGCCTGGCCGACCTCCAGCTCTCCTTCCCCTCGATCCTGATCGCGCTGGTCCTGCTCGCCGTCCTCGGGCAGGGCCTGGACAAGATCATCGTCGCGCTCGTGGCCGTTCAGTGGGCCTACTACGCCCGCGCCGCGCGCGCCTCGGCGCTGGTCGAGCGCAGGAAGGAATACGTCGAGGCCGCGGTGGCGCTTGCGCTGCCGAGCGCGCGCATCCTTTACCGGCACCTGCTCCCCAACTGCATGCCTTCTCTCCTCGTGCTCGCGGCCGTCCAGGTCGCGAGCGCGATCACGCTCGAAGCCACGCTTTCGTTTCTCGGCCTCGGACTGCCGATCACGCAGCCCTCGCTGGGCCTTTTGATCGCGAACGGCTTCAACTACCTACTCTCCGGTCGCTACTGGATCAGCTTCTTTCCCGGGATCGCGCTCCTTGTCGCGGTGGTCTCGATCAATCTGGTCGCCGACCGCCTGCACGACGTTCTCGACCCGCGCGAGCGCGGCCGATGAGCTTTATACTGTTCTCGAACACGCTCAGAGGAGGAAACATGAAAGCACTCAAGAAAATCGCGGCTGCGACGGCGCTTCTCGCCGCGACGGGCTCGGTCCTGGCGCAGGAGCCCAAGACCCTGGAGGTGATCGCCTTCGGCGGCGGCGGCAACTGGCCGGTGTGGGCGGCGGAGGACAAGGGCCTGTTCGCGAAGAACGGCATCAAGGTGAAGCTGTCCTTCACGCCGAATTCGGTCGAGCAGATCCGCAACCTGATGTCCGGCAAGTACGATCTGGGGACGACCGCCTACGACAACGTCGTCGCTTACCAGGAAGGCCAGGGCGAGACCGAGCTGTCGGCGCAACCGGATCTCTTCGCCTTCATGGGCGGCTCCTCGGGGTCGCTGCGCTTCGTCACCCAGCCCGATATCAAGACCTACGCCGCGCTGAAGGGCAAGACGGTCGGCGTGGACGCGGCGACCACGGGCTTCGCGTTCATCCTCTACAAGCTCGCGGCGATGAACGGACTTTCGCTGTCCGACTACAAGATCGAAAAGCTCGGCGGCACGCCGGCGCGGGTCCAGGCCCTGATGGAGGGCAGGATCGCGGGCACCATGATCAGCTCGCCCTCGGAGCTGCTGCCCGAGTCGAAGGGCTACTACCGCCTCGGCGACACCACGACGACCTTCGGGCCGTATCAGGCGTCCGTCGGCGTGGCGCGCCGCGCCTGGGCCGCGAAGCACGGCGACGAGCTGGTCGCCTTCATCCGCGCGTACGTCGCCGCGACGGACTGGCTGCAGGACCCGGCGAACAAGGACGAGGCGATCTCGATCTACGCGAAGTACATTCCGGGCGCGCCGCGCCCCGCGGCGCAGAAAGCTTACGAAGTGATGTTCGCCGCAAACGAGGGCTTCCAGAAAAAGGCGAGAATCGACCTCGAGGGCTGCCGCACGGTGCTCAAGCTGCGCAGCGAATTCGCCAAGCCGCAGAAGGATCTCGCCGAGCCCGCGAAGTACATCGACGAGCGTTACTACGCCACAGCGGTGCGCTAGCTACTCGTAGAGCCCCGCGCGCGCCTTGCCGCGGAACACGCGGTAGGCGAAGGCGGTGTAGGCGACGAGAAACGGAAACACGATCGCCACGCCGGCGAGCATGAACTCGAGCGCGGAGCGGTGCGCCGCCGCCTCCCAGATGGTCATGCGGTCGATCACCACGAAGGGGAACAGGCTGTAGGCGAGCCCCGCGAAGGCGAGCGCGAAGATCGCGACCGCGGCGGCGAACGGCACCCAGTCGGGCTCGGGCTCGCCGCGCTTCAGGCGGCCGGTGGCCCCCCAGACGAGCCACCCCGCGGCGAGCGTCGCGAGCGGCAGCAGCATCAAGGCCAGCGTCCTCGGGTTGTATGGAAACTGCGCGAACCACTTCTCCTGCACCGACTGGCTCACGAGAGGCGTGGCGAGGCTCACCAGCGCCACGGCCAGTGCCACCCACATGAGGCCCCAGCGCGCCCAGCCGAGCGCCTTTGCCTGCAGCACGCCCTGGGTCTTGAGAACGAGCCAGGTCGCGCCGAGCAATACATAGCCGCCGCACAGGCTCGCCCCCACCAGCAACGCGAACAGGGTGTAGCCGAACCCGGAGTGAAAGCCGGTGATGTAGCGGCCGAGCATGAATCCCTGCGCGAACGAGGCGAGAAAGGAGCCGAACCAGAACAGCGCGTTCCACAGCTCGCGGTGCCAGCCCTCCGCCTTGACGCGGAATTCGAACGCGACGCCGCGCAGCATCAGACCGATCAGCATCCAGGCGACCGGAAGGTAGAGCGCGCCGAGCACGATGCCGTGCGCGACGGGGAAGGCGACAAGGAGAATGCCCACGCCAAGGACAAGCCAGGTTTCGTTCGCGTCCCAGAATGGACCGATGGACGCGACCATCAGCTCCTGCTCGCGCGCGTCGGCCGCGGGCATGAGCATGCCCACGCCCAGGTCGTAGCCGTCGAGCACCACGTACATGAGCATCGCCAGCCCCATCAGGGCGGCGAACACGAGCGGCAGGTCGAGGTTCATGCGTGAGCCCCCTTTCCCGCGAGATGAGTCAGCACCACAAGGTAAGCGAGCAGCATCGCTGTATACGTGATCACGTACACGGTGATGCTCGCGCCGACCTGAGCGCCCGAGGCGCCGCCCACCGCGTCGGCGGTCCTCAAGATGCCGGTGACGAGCCACGGCTGCCTGCCTATCTCGGTCACCAGCCACCCGCACAGGGTCGCGAGCCATCCCGAGAAGGTGAATCCCGAGAAGGCCCAGAGCATCCAGCGCGGCGGCAGCCTGCCGCTGCGCGTCGCCCAGGCGCCCCACCACGCGGCGATGAGCATCAGCACGCCGAGCCCCACCATCGCGCGGAACGCGAAGAACACGGGCGCCACGGGCGCGGCATCGGGGGCGAAGGCGTCGATGCCCTTCAGCTCCGCGGCGGCGTCGTGCTTGAGAATCAGGCTTGCGCCCTTGGGAATCTCGATCGCGAAATCGTTCCGGCGCCGGTCGTCGTCGGGTATCGCGAACAAGACGAGCGGGACGCTCTTCTCCGTTTTCCAGATCGCCTCTATCGCCGCGATCTTCGCCGGCTGGTGCTCGAGCGTGTTGAGGCCGTGCTGGTCGCCGACGAACACCTGGATCGGCGCGAGAACGGCGGCGAGCACGAGCCCGGTGCGCAGGGTCACGCGTGCCGACGCATCATCGGCCGAGCGCAGCAAGCGCCACGCCGACAAGCCCGCCACAACGAAAGACGCGGTCAGCCCCGAGGCGATCAGCATGTGGGTGAAGCGGAACGGAAAGGAGGGGTTGAACAGCACCCGCCACCAGTCGCCCGCGATGATCTGACCGCCTTCGATCACGTGCCCGACCGGGGTCTGCATCCAGGAGTTGAGCGCAAGGATCCAGAAGGCCGAAAGCGTGGTGCCGATCGCGACCATGGCAGACGCGAAGATATGCACCCATCCGGGCACGCGGTTCATGCCGAAGAGCATGATCCCGAGGAAGGTCGCTTCGAGGAAAAACGCGGTCAGCACCTCGTAGGCGAGCAACGGCCCCGCGATATTGCCCACCTTCTGCATGAATCCCGGCCAGTTGGTGCCGAACTGGAACGACATGGTGATGCCGCTCACCACGCCCATGGCGAAGGACAGCGCGAACACCTTGGTCCACAGCTTGTAGGTCGCGAGCCAGGCGGTGTCGCCCGAGCGAGCGTAGCGGATGCGGAAGTAGAGCAGGATCCAGCCGAGCGCGATGGTGAGCGTCGGAAAGAGAATGTGGAACCCGATGTTCAGCCCGAACTGGGCCCGGGCGAGGAGCAGGACCTCGGGGGTGTCCATAGAACGCAATAATACGGAATAAACCGGCCCGGGGCTGCACGCCGGTTTTACGGCCGGGGTCGCGGGGTGGCACAATCCGCGCTCAGTGATCCTCGCGGGAGATATCGGCGGCACGTCGGCCCGGCTCGCTCTGTTCGAGCTCGAGGGAGGCCGGCCGCGCGCGCGGAAGATGGAGAAATACGCCAGCCGCGACCACCAGGGCCTCGCCGACATGGTGCGCGCCTTCATCGGTCCGCGGAAGGAAGCGATCAGGGTCGCCGCCTTCGGCATTCCCGGTCCGGTTCGCGACGAAGAAGTGATCACGCCGAACCTGCCCTGGATCGTCAGGCGGAGCGACCTTGCCGCCGAGATCGGCATCGACGCCGTTTCCCTGCTCAACGATCTCGAGGCGAATGCCTGGGGGCTCGCGATGCTCGGGCCCGAGAGCCTGGCCCCGATCAATGCCGGAGTCGCCGACCCGACGGGCAATGTGGCGGTCGTCTCCGCCGGGACGGGGCTGGGGGAGGCCGGGGCGGTGCGGTGCGGGCGCGAGCTTCGGCCTTTCGCGGGCGAAGGCGGACACGCGGATTTCGCGCCGCGCGACGGTCTGCAGGCGGAGTTGTGGCACTATCTCCACCGGCGGATCGGCCACGTGAGCTGGGAGCGCGTCGTTTCGGGTCCCGGCTTGTGCAGCATTTACGAGTTCCTGCGCGACAGTGGGCGCGGGACCGAGGCGGTCGAGGTTCGGGATGCGTTGCGGGGCAGCGATCCGGCGGCGGTCATTTCACGCGCCGCGCTCGAGGAGAGCTGCGAGCTGTCGTCGCGCGCTCTTGACCTCTTCGTGTCTCTGTATGCCGCCGAGGCCGGCAATTTCGCGCTCAAGGTGCTCGCCACCGGGGGCGTCTATCTGGGCGGCGGGATTGCGCCGAAAATAGTGGCCCGGCTTCGCGGCCCCGCGTTCATGCGCTCGTTTTCGGATAAAGGGAGGATGCAGGAATTGCTCGAGAGCATGCCGGTGTGGGTCATTCTCGACGACGAAACCGCCCTGCTCGGCGCGGCCCGCTACGCCGCGCTGCGCGCCGGCTTTCCCGATCCGGCGGGCGCGGGCTGACCGTGGCGATCGTGCGGCGCGTCGCCGAGGAACCTGCGCTCTTTCGACTGGCCGCGGAGGAATTCGCGCGGCTCGCGACCGAGGCCGTGGCCAAGCGCGGCCGCTTCGCCGTCGCGCTCTCGGGCGGAACGACGCCGGCGGGCCTGTACGGCGTGCTCGCGAGCGACGCCAGGCTGCGTGGCGCGGTCCCGTGGGAGCGGACTCAGGTTTTCTGGGGAGACGAGCGGCAGGTGCCGTCCCAGCATCCCGAAAGCAACTACCGCATGGCGCGGGAAGTTCTGCTGTCGAAGGTGCCGGTGCCCGAAGTGAACGTGCACCGGATCCAGGGGGACCTTCCCGACGCCTCGGAGGCTGCGCGGCGCTACGAGCAGGACATGCGCGCCTTGCTCGAGCTCGGCGAGGGCGAGCTGCCGCGCTTCGATCTCGTGCTCCTCGGCCTGGGCGCCGACGGGCACACGGCCTCGCTCTTTCCCGGGACGGAAGCGCTGCAGGAGAAACACCACGCAGCGACCGCCAATTGGGTCGACACCCTGCGCTCCTGGCGCATCACTCTCACCGTACCCGCGATCAATCGTGCGCGCGCGGTCATGTTCCTCGTGAGCGGAGAAGACAAGGCCGAGGCGGTGAAGTCGGTCCTCGAGAAGCCGCGCAACTCGGAGACGCCGCCGGCCCGGCTCGTGCGCCCGCGGTCGGGGACCGTGCTCTGGTTCATGGACCCGGCCGCGGCGAAGCTGCTTGGGGGCAAGAGGCGGCGTTGACGGCCGGCAGCCTCCTTGCCGAGTCCGGCGGTTTTCGGCCATGATGGTGGATCGGACCCGCGAGGGGAGGACCTGCGGATGAGGCGTACTGCATGCATCGTGGTTGCCGCAGCCTGCGCTCTGCCGGCGGGGACCAGTCTCGCGCAGCAGGCCCTCGCCGCACCGCCCGCTTTCACCGACAGCGAGATCAAGATCATCCTGTCGCACGGGCCGTGGCCGGCGGCGGCACAACCCGATCCGACGAATCGCGTGTCGGGAAAGCCGGACGCGATCGAGTTCGGGACGCGCCTGTTCTTCGATCAGCGTCTCTCCAGCAGCGGAACGCTCGCTTGTGCAAGCTGCCACGTGCCCGAGCGCAACTGGAGCGACAATCTGCGGCGCGGCGTGGGCATGAGCGAGGTCGATCGCAACACGCCGACGCTGATGAATCTGCTCGCAAGCCGCTGGTACGGATGGGACGGTGCCTCCGACAGCCTGTGGTCGCAGAGCCTGCGCCCGATCCTGGATCAGCGCGAGCTGGCCGCGACGCCGCGCCACGTGGCGCAACTGGTGCGCGACGACGAGCAGTTGTCGTGCCGCTACCGGAAGGCGTTCGGAGCTCCGCCCTCGCCGACCGACGACGAAGCGGTGTTCGTCGACGTCGGCAAGGCGCTGGCCGCCTTCGAGGAAACCCTGGTGAGCGGACGCACGCCCTTCGACCGGTTTCGCGACGCGCTCGCGGGAGCGGAACGACTTCCTCTGGGGACCTATTCCGAGCCGGCGCAGCGGGGGCTCAAGATTTTCATCGGAAAAGGCGGCTGCACCGCCTGCCATTCCGGACCCAATTTCACCGGCGGCGAGTTCTTCAGCACCGGCCTGTCGCGGTACGCGCCGCGCGGGCAACCCGATCCGGGACGCGACACCGGTATCCGGAAATTGCTCGAAAGCCGCTTCAACCTGCTCGGCTCCTACAACGACGACAAGACCGGGACGAGCGCGGCGCGCACGCGCCACGCCTCTCTCGAAAAAGTGAGCTCGGGCGAATTCAAGGTGCCGTCCCTGCGCAACCTGATACTCACCGCCCCCTACGGCCGCGACGGCAGCGTCGAAACCCTCGCCGAAGTGGTGCGCCACTACGCGGGCATCGATCCGGTCGCACTGCACGCGAAGGACGGCAGACCCGCGAAGCCGCTCAACCTCACCCGGGAAGAGCAGACCGACCTGATCGTCTTTCTCGAATCGCTGAGCACGTTCTCCAATCCCTGGCGCCCCGATGACGGAGGGGAGTGCCGCTGAGCGATTCCGGGGCGGACGTCTAACGTCCTACTGCAAGCGCTTCGAGCTTGTCGGGGTTCGCCACTGCGAAGACTGAGTGAATGCGCTCGCCATCGGTATCGATCAAGATGGCAGTGATGGGGCGTCCGCCCGCCCGGACGACCAGCCCGGGCGCGCCGTTGAGGTCGATCTCCTCCAAGCTCGCTCCGGGAAGCACGGCCCTCGTCACCGCGATGATGAACTTCGCCACGGCCACTTTGCCCAGGACAGGTTTCTTCGCCGCCAGGGCTTTCCCGCCGCCATCGCCGTGCAGCACCACGTCGGCGGAGAGTAGCGAAACGAGCTTTGCCTGATCGCCGCCGCGCGCCGCTTCGGTGAAGCTTCGCAATAGCGCGTGGTGGCGCTCGCGGTCGACGGGAAAGCGCGGCCGCGCCTCGCGCATACGCGCGCGGGCGCGGGTGAAGATCTGGCGACAGGCGACGGCCTCGCGGCCGACCACCGGCGCGATCTCCTTGAAGGTGAAGTCGAATGCGTTGCGCAGCACGAACACCACGCGCTCGAGCGGCGATAGGCGCTCCAATACCGCGACCATAGCGAACGACACATCCTCGGGGTGGACATCGGGCTCGCCTTCGGTCACCAGCGGCTCGGGCAGCCACTCTCCGACATAGGTCTCGCGGCGTGCGCGCTGGTCGCGAAGGCGGTTGAAGCTGAGCCGCGCCGTGATGGTGGTGAGGTAGGCCTTGAGCGAGCGCACGGCGTCCTTCGGCTCGGCGTGGTGCAGGCGCACGAAGGCATCCTGGACAATCTCCTCGGCGTCGGCCCGGTTGCCGGTGATCCGGTAGGCGAGCGCGAACATCGCCGGGCGCAGCTCCGCAAAAGCGTTCTCGAGCGTCATGGAACTTGCCATCTCCAGGCACAAGACACGCCAGCACGCCGAAACGTGACAGCCGCCCCGCCCTGTCACATCCGGGCCGCCTGCCGTGTCTTGTCGAACATGATCCTAACCCGCAACGAGGTATTTTCATGACGGACATCAGCCCTGCCGATCCGCACCCGCGCCGCCGCATCCGGGTGCTCGATTCGGAAATCAGCTACGTCGATACGGGTCGCGGCGACCCGATCGTGTTCCTCCACGGGAATCCGACCTCCTCGTATCTCTGGCGGAACATCATCCCCTACGTCGCCGAACTCGGCCGCTGCCTCGCCCCCGACCTCGTGGGAATGGGACGCTCCGGTAAATCGCCCCGCGAAGCCTACCGCTTCAGCGATCACGCGGCCTATCTCGATGCGTGGTTCGATGCGCTGGGGCTGACGAAGAACGTCACCCTCGTCGTGCACGACTGGGGCTCGGCTCTCGGTTTCCACCGCGCGTTCCGCAATCCCGGACACTTCAAGGCGATCGCCTACATGGAGGCGCTCGCCCTGCCGCTCCGTTGGGAGGACTTCGGCGAAGCCGCCCCCCTATTCCAGGCGCTGCGCTCCGACGAAGGCGAGAACCTGATCCTAGAGGACAACTTCTTCGTCGAAACCATCCTGCCGCGGAACGTCCTGCGCAAGCTGGGCGAGGAGGAGATGATCGCCTACCGCATTCCCTTTCTCGAGCGCGAGGCGCGTCTGCCCACGCTCGTGTGGCCGCGCCAGATCCCGGTCGAGGGCGAGCCGGCCGACGTCGCGGCGATCGTCGAGCGCTGCGGCAAGTGGCTCGCCCGGAGCGATCTCCCCAAGCTCCTCGTTCTGAGCGATCCCGGGGCGATCATGAGGGGCCGCACGCGTGACTTCTGCCGCGGCTGGCGGAACCAGCGGGAGGTGACGGTCAAGGGCGCGCATTTCCTCCAGGAAGACTCTCCCGGTCAGATCGGCATTGCGCTCGCCGGCTTCGTCAGATCGCTGGGGGACGTCGGCGCGCTGAAGGAGGCCTCGTGAAACCCTCCCGTTATCATCCCACGCTGGTCGCCCTGCACTGGTTCCTCGCGGCGTTCATCGTCCTCGCGCTCGGCCTGGGCATGTTCGTCCTGAAGACGATCCCCAATTCCTCGCCGCAAAAGCTCGAGGCCCTGCGCGCGCACATGATCGGCGGCGGCGTGATCCTGACGCTGATGGCCACGCGTCTCGCCATCCGTTTGCTGAGCGCGAGACCGGAACCGGCCACGACAGGCAATCCGGCGCTCGACCGGATCGCCAGGATCTCCCATGTCGCGTTCTACGGCCTCGTCGCCGGGATGGTGATCACCGGCTTCGCCACCGCCGTGCTCGCGGATCTGCCCTCGATCGTGTTCGGCGGCTCGGGCGCGCCCCTGCCCGCCTCGTTCACCGTCTTCCCGACACGCGTGGTCCACGGGGTCATCGCCAAGATCTTCGTCGCCCTGATCGCGGTGCATGCGACGGCCGCGCTGTTTCACCACTTCGTTCTGGGCGACGGTCTGCTCAAGCGCATGTGGTTCGGCCGGCGCTGGCCGCACCGACGAATTTCGGCCCAGCGGGAGCACGCCCGCTCGCACGCAATCTGAAAGGAGACGGATATGACCATCGGAATGACGCTCGCGCTGGCTTCGGTTTTTCTCGTCGCCGGTGCATTCGCATGGACCAAGACAACGGGCCGGCCGCTGCCGCCCGCCGCCGAGCGCGGCGTCGCAGTTGCCGGAGCGCTACTCGGCGCGGCGGCGCTCGTGTCGCACCCGGGAGCGGTGGGCTACGCCATCGCCGGCATCGGCGTCGCGCTCGGAGGATTCTTCTCCTTCCTCACCTTCGTGAGCGGGCTGCCCGAGCAGGAGGCGGCGGTCGCGGTAGGGAGCGAGGCTCCCGATTTCCGCTCGTTCGACAGCGACGGCACGGAGTTCCGTCTCTCCGAGCTTTCGGGATCTCGCGTCCTGCTCAAGTTCTTCAGAGGGACCTGGTGCCCCTACTGCGTCGCCGACCTGCGCCTGTGGAACGAGCAGCGCGAGGAGCTGCGCGCGCTCGGACTGAAGCTCGTCGCGGTGAGCCACGATTCCGTCGGGGAGCTCGGCCGGTTCAAAGCCAAGCACGGCTGGGACATGACGCTCGTCGCCGACCCTGATCTCGAGATCATCCGCCGCTACAACCTGCAGAACCGCAACTTCACGCCCAAGGGCGGCCCGTTCCGCGACATGGCGATTCCGGCGACGATCCTGATCGACATCGGCGGCAAGGTCCTGTGGATGAGCCAGGCGAGCGACTTTCGCGTGCGCTCGCATCCCGCGAAGGTCCTGTCCGAGGTCCGTGCCGCCCTCGGCGCCGGCAGGCCGAGCCCGATACGTCCCGCGTACCCCAACGCCGTCCCGGAGGAAATATGACCCTCTTCTGGCGCGCCGCACCCTGGTTGCCGCGGCTCCTGCTGCTGCTCGCAACCGTTCTGTTCTCTCTCATCGGCTTCCGATACCTGGGCGACCCCGTGAACAAGGCGGCCTCCGACTCGATCGTCCTCGGGTCGGTGATGGCGATCAGCCGCGTGCGGGTCGGATTCGGAGGATTTCCCCTGGCGCTGTCGTTCATCCTGCTCGGCTGTCTCCTCTCACCCAAGCGCCTGCTCACCGGGCTGGTGGTGCTCGCGACGACGGTTGCGGCAATCACCGCGGCGAGGCTCGTCGGCATCGTGATCGACGGCCCGGCCGAGGAAGCGGTGAAGCTGCTGCGCGTCGAAATCGTTCTTCTCGCGCTCTCCGTGGCCTTCATCTTCCTCGAACGGGCGCGGCTACGCCGCGCGAGTGGGCAACCATTGGAGTAAGGCGCCGGGAACTGCTCGGGGAGACTATCCCGATCCCTCTTCGTGAAACAATTGGTTGCGCTTTGTTACAGCATGGGCGAAACCGCTTCGCTAGACTCGGGGCCGTACCCATGAGGGGAGGGAAAACATGAACAGGCGAAAAGCCGTGGGGGTTCTCGGCAGTCTAGCGCTCGGCACCGTTGCCTCGGCGTGGGGACGACGCGTGCTCGCGCAACCGGTGTGCACGCTGACACCGGAACAGATCGAAGGCCCGTTCTACCTGGACCAGGCTCGCATTCGCGAAGACATCTCCGAGGGCAAGCCCGGCGTGCCGCTGCGGCTGGTTCTCCACGTGGTCGACGCCTCCGCGTCCTGCGCGCCGATCCCAAGAGCCGCCGTGGACGTCTGGCAATGCGATGCGCTCGGCATCTACTCCGGCTACGAAGGCGCAGCG
>Ga0137403_10001169_pt1 | contig 33150 bp, 23 predicted proteins | sample CZOMad2_1_16fung_FD_122057 | JGI IMG/M metagenome (GOLD analysis project Ga0137403, IMG submission 122057) | Vadose zone soil fungal communities from Angelo Coast Range Reserve, California, USA - CZOMad2_1_16fungal (Hybrid Assembly) | ecosystem: Environmental > Terrestrial > Soil > Vadose zone... | reverse complement strand
TTACCGGCCAGTACAGTTGGCCAACCGCACAGCCGCGATCAACGTGCCTCGGCGAGCTACCCAATGAACTTGCCAACCGATCTGCCTGTTCGAGCTTGAAAATATCGACTCAGAATTTTGACCGCGATGTTCCCTGTTAATTCCCTGTTTGCAGTCTGCTAACTGAATGCGAATATCGATAAGCGCACCTCTGTCGGCACGATAAACGATGGGCAATCAGTTTACGAAAGGCAAATCCCTGATTTTTTCCCTGTTATGAGGTATTTTGAGTCCGGAGAACGGTTCGCACCTGACTCCGTGCACCGCCACAGAGTCTGATCCGCAAATTCTCCGGCCCCGCGATGGTGGTCCCGAATATCGCAATTTCGGGGCAATTTCGCCTCGTTCCTTCGCGAGCTATATCCACAAAGGTTCAGCTACTCTGGCCACCCGCCGGGGAGGTTTGCAGTCTAAGTCTTACGTCTCGCGCGGATGGCGGATCTTCGAGACTACGTAGCCTTTTTGACCGGGGGAGACTCATGCCGAGCACGTTGCCGTACATCAGCAGCTCCTCAACAGCATCATCAGTCTACGTGTACGGGAAGTGGATGTTCGGGATTGTCATACCAGATCGCGTCCGCAATCCGGACACTCCCAGCGTCCGCAGTGTTCCGATAACGCGACACTTTAGAAGATCAGGTCAACAAAATACGCGAAATCTATCGGCACAAAAATATGAAACGTTCTCTCCCGTGGTAATGCAGTTGCAGTTGCCAGTGGTCGCATCTGGAGGTCACGTGGTCACAAGAGGGAATTGGTCTTTCAATCGCCTCCCCATCATCATCTTCTTCGGTCTTCTAGGCGTCCTCCCTATCTGTCAGGGGGAAGAAATCTACCTCAAGAACGGCACATCAATCAGCGCCGACCGCGTGCTCGAAAAAGGTACCGACATTATTTACCAACTGGGAGCCACCAGCTACACGATCCCAAAATCCTCCGTTGCGCGGGTTGTTCGGGACCCTCCTGTGAGAACTAGTACCAGCGGCCAAGCGCGGATGACCATCACGGTGGAAACCCCTAAAGCTGACGCCTGGCTGCCTTCCATTTCAACCGGAGCGCAACCAACCGGTCCAGCTGGAGCGATTCGCAAGTCAGGGCGCCAGCAACTGCCTGTGGCACCTCCTTCGGAGTCACCTACTCCCTCAACCGAACGGGAGCTGATTCAGAAATTGATCGTCGATGGCCAGGTCGACGAGGGTGCTCTGGCCGAGTTTGAGAAGAATTCTCGGCCGGTAGTTGCCGCAGCGGCTGATTTTCTTGCTGGTAGATTCGAGATGGAAAACGGCAACGCAGCCAACGCTCCCGAATATTTCGCTCGCGCCATAAAACTCGAGCCGAACGAGCCATTGTTACTCGACTGGTATGCGGCGGCGCTTATGAAGATCGGCAAGAATGCCGATGCCCTCGCCGCAGCCAAACAGGCTTCCGAACAAGCTCCGAACTCCGCGGGAGCGTTTCAACTGTTGGGCAGGGTGTACTACAACAGCGATAAAACCAAGGACGCCATCGCTGCCTGGAAGCACTCGCTGGATCTTCGCGCCGACGAATCCCTCCAGAAGATCCTCGACAAGGCACAAAAGGAAGTCGACTCCGAAGAAAGCTTCAGAGAACAGCAAAGTGAGCATTTCGTAGTGCGCTATGACGGCGGCCAAGTCTCCCAGGAGCTGCAGCGGCAGATCTTGGCGACACTGGAGTCGGCCTATCGCGACTTCGAGCGCGAATTTGATTTTTCTCCCAACCAAACCATGCCCGTGATCCTGTATGCGCAAAAGGCCTTTTTTGATATCACGGAAGCTCCCTCCTGGGCGAGCGGAACGAACGACGGTCGGCTTCGAATCCCGGTGGAAGGCCTCCAGGCAATGACTCCGAAGTTGGAACGGGTTCTCCGGCATGAGCTTACGCACTCTTTCGTGGCCTTTATCACCCGCGGCGGATGCGCCACCTGGCTTAATGAGGGACTTGCTCAGCTCATGGAGCCCAAGAGTTCATCTTGGGAAAAGCAGGTGGTGGCAGCTCTGTTTCAAAGGAACGATCAGATCCCGCTGCAAACCCTGGAGCAGCGCTTCAGCGGACTCGACGAAAACGAGGCCCGGGTTGCCTATGCGGAATCGCTCATTACGGTGGAGTATTTGCGATCAAAATACGGCATGCAGGAACTGATATCGATGCTGAAAGAGATTCCCCAAAGACGGAGCACGCAAGCAGCGCTCAAAGCTCGGACCCGCTACGACTACGATCAACTCGAAAAGGAATTGGGCACATTTCTATCCGGCAGCCTGGCTCAACGAGAAAAATAATAACGACAAGGAGAACTAGGCCCATTTTTGTGCCCACTCCCTGCCGCTACGTGGCGGAACCGAGTACTACCTCGATTTTGGATGTGATTGGAAATATTCGCAGGGAGCACTGCGTAACACTGCATCACTCTTGGGCAGGTGAGTGTAACTGGTTCGGGACCAGGGGTCGAACCCGGTCACTGCGCTCATATCCATCGAAATTAGGCCCAACTGAGTCCAGCAGGGAACACGCTCGCGCTAACTCTGAACAGATTTTCTAAACGGCTATAGGCAGGTACACTAAGGCCTGCGGTGCTGCGTTGGTGAAGTAACCCGCAGCCGCACGTTCTCAACAACGATTCTTTGGGAATCGTCCGGATTTCAGAACAATTGGCTTCCAGCCTCGGCGGGGGGTCCCGGCATCGCCGTCGTGAAATCGATCACGACGGCGGTATGCCGTGCTGGCAAGGGCCGTGCGAGTTCGTCCGCTGCTCTTTAAAATTCTCCTTATCCTCTATTTACTATCCTGGTTCACTGGAAGCCCATCAATCCTTGGTACTTACCGCTTTCACTGCTACGAAGGCCCCAGAAATTGTGCCGACTGAACTTCAAAAGTAATTGCTTTCTCGAGCCAAAAAAAATTAGAGATAAGGGGAAGCTGAGGAACTTCTGAACGCCCATCACGGAGGAGCGATGCGAACCGAAAAGCAGAGAGCAGCGAGTCGCACAAATGGGGCAAAAAGCAAAGGCCCTGCATCAGAAATCGGAAAAGAAAGAACTCGGCACAATTCGACGAAACATGGAATCCTGGCCCAGAAGTTACTGTTGCAGGGTAGGTTCACGGGAGAAGACCAAAACCAATTTGACGAACTGCACGATTCTCTTCGAGAGGACTGGAGTCCTAAGGGGGCGCAAGAGGACTTGATCGTTAAACACATTGCGACGTTTTATTGGAGATTGAAGAGAGCAACTAGATCTGAAGCAGGGAAGCTTTCCGGTCGGTTGGAGCGTGAATACTGGAGATTCGTAATGGGAATCAGTACGGACGATCCTAATGACCGAGAGTTCTCGCCAATGCACAAACTGCACGCGCAGCTTAATGACTTGGCCCTGGATATTGAGGCTAAAAGAGTGAGGCTGCTTGAGATACGGGAGACACTAACCCGAGAAGGCAAACTGTCTGACGGACATCTCTCGGAATTAAAACGCATGACCAGGAAGCAATCGAAAGCTGCGGAGGCGCTGACAATCGAGTTTGCATTTCCAGAACTCTATGAAGCACACAGCGGAAATGTTGAGATTAACGATGCTGATCCTGCCGACCTCGAAGCCCAAAAGAAACAGATTGATTGCTCTCTAAACGTATTGCAAGGCATGAAGACACTCGCACTCAACGCAGCACAGAACATTGTCGAATCTACTTTCGACGCGTCCTCTATTAATACTCCTGCCGAGAATGCAACAATATTGCGGTATGAGACGGCGATATATAAACAACTTTATCGCGCGATCGCGATGCTTAAGATGCTACAAAACGATCGGCGAAACGCCGAACGGCAAACGAACAGTATTCTGCCAAACGAACCCAAGACGGATACCAAGTCATGACGACGGCACGGGACTGAGACGCACGATTGAGGAATGCTCGTGTACGGATGGCGCCCTATCGGCAGCAGAAACAAAAGCCCGCGATAGTCGCGGGCTTTTTTCAGAGCAACGGAATCCTACTGGTTGATGGCGCGTGCGTTGTTGCGGTCGGCGATGATGCGCCTGGCGTTGTCAGCCAGGTCCTTCGCCTTGGGCAGATATTTCAGTGATTCGGTCACCTGCGGATCGGCCTCAGCTCGCACACGCAGCCCCTCCTGTTGCCCGAACTCAGCGATGAATAGTTCGCTCTTGATATTGGAGCGGACCCAATCGTTGCTTTCGTTCAGCTCGGCTTCGGTGTAAGGGACTTTCTGCGCATCCAGGAATTTGCGGAATTCCTGCATCACGCTGTCATCCACCTCGAAGTTGCGGGCCACGTGGCGGTTCAGGGTGTAGTGCTTGGCAAAGTTGAAGAACGCGTAGTGCTGTAGCAGCGTGTCCTGGAAATGCGTGGGCTTGGGCGCAGCGATCTTAAAGTCCGGCGAAATGCCGCCGCCGCCAAAGACCTGGCGCCCGCTGTCGGTCAGTTTGACCTCGCGCCCGGGAGCGTTCTCTTCCTTATCACGGTTATAGTAGTAGTCGTAGAGCGAGACGCCCGTGTATTCGCGCTGGATCAGCCGTCCACTGGGCGTGTAGTACTTGGCGGTGGTGAGTGCAAGGCCGGTATTTTCTGCAAGAGGATAAACCGTTTGGACCAGACCTTTGCCGAAGGTAGTTTCACCCACGATCAGACCGCGGTCGTGATCTTGGATGGCGCCGGAGACGATCTCGGCCGCGGAAGCCGTGCCGCGATTCACCAATACGACTAACGGATAGTCTTTGCCACCGTTGCCGTGGCTGGCCTTGTAGACGCGCTCTGCGCTGGCGCGCCCGTGATGCGAGACGATCACGGCGCCCTTCTTCAGAAACTTATCGGCAACGCCGACGCCTTCACTTAGTAAGCCGCCGGGGTTCTGGCGCAGGTCCAGGATCAAGCCCTTCAAGTCGCCCATCCCGTCCAGTGCATCAGAGACTTCCTTCTCCGTCGTCTCCTGGAAACCGGCTACGTGCATGTAGCCGATGCCGGGACGGATCATGAAGTGCAGGTCGACGCTAGCGCGGGGGATCTCATCGCGAATGATGTTGAAGTCCATCGGCTTGTCGACTTCTTCGCGCAGAATGGTGATTTTGACGTTTGTACCCTTGGGCCCCTTCAGGAGCTCGGCAACGTCCGAGGTATTCATGTTGTCGGTGGGCTTGCCATCAACGGCGATGATGATGTCGCCCGGACGGATACCGGCGCGGTAGGCCGGGGTCCCGACGAACGGGGCGATCACGATGACTTTGTTATTGCGCGGACCCACTTGCATGCCCACGCCGTAGTACTTGCCGCGCTGCTCTTCGCGCAGGGCAGAGTACGATTTGGGATCAAAGAAGTTAGAGTGCGGATCAAGCACGTGCAGCATGCCCGGGATGGCGCCGTTGTAGATCGCCTTGTCAGGGTTCACCGGCTCGGCGTAATTCTGCTCGACCAGGTCATAGACCGTGGAAAAATTCCGCAGGCTGTCGCTGACGTCATTTCCGTCAGAGACGCCGGAGCTCGCTCCGATGCGCTGTCCGAAGACGGCGCCAAGCGCGCCACAGATCAAGATGACGATGCAGATGAATAAGAGGGAACGGAGCGGACGAGCAGAAGAACCAGCCATCGAGTACTATCCTTTTAGGGTGTTCACCGGAGCGGCAAAACCCGCTCTGATTGGATGCAGTATACCGTGCTTCGGAGCCTTTTTTTGGCCCTCGAAACCTATTTATTAGACGCACCTTCCCGGCAAAAGGTACCAGCTTTCTCCTGTATCATTTCGATATGAACCTCGGCTTCTCCGAGATGCTTTTCATCTTCCTTTTGGCGCTGATCGTGGTCGGCCCGCGCCGTTTGCCCGAGTTAGCCCGCCAATTCGGACGCATGATGGCTGAGGTCAAGCGTGCCAGCAATGACTTTCAGGTGCAGGTGCAGGAGGAAGTCCGGCAGCTCGAGATCGAGGAAACGGCTAAGAAGTTCCAGAAAAGCATCGACTTGGATGAGGAGGAGGCGGCTCCGCCGACCATCCTCGCACCTGAAGGAGCCGTGGTTCGCGAGGCCACTCCAGCCGCAGAAAAAGCTAATCCCGAAGCTGCGCCGGACTCACATCAGGAGCAAAGCGCCTGATGGCTTCCAGCGCCACCCCCACGCAAGAACTCCCAAAAATGAGCTTGTTGCAGCACCTGGAAGAGCTGCGCAAGCGCATCATCGTCTCCGTGCTGGCGATCATCGGCGGCTTCCTCGCCTGCTGGTGGAAGGCGGACTTGATCTACGGATACATGCAGCGTCCCATCACCAAGGTGCTGACGGCGCATCATCTTGATTCGCAACTGATCTACACCGCGCCCACTGAGCCCTTCAACATTTACATGAAGGTCGGTCTGATCGCGGGAATATTCGTCGCGTCGCCGATCGTCCTCTACCAGCTCTGGCTGTTTATCTCGCCGGGGCTCTTTCGCAACGAGAAGCGCTACGTACTTCCGTTCATGTCCTCAACCGTGCTGTTGTTTTTGGCAGGCGGAGCTTTCGGCTATTTCATGGTCTACCCAGCCGCGCTGAAATTTCTCATCGAGTACTCGGGTACCCAGTTTCGGCCGCTGATCACCGTCACCGAGTACACCGACCTCTTTCTCACCATCATGCTCGGGCTCGGCATCGTCTTCGAGATGCCCATCGTCATCTTCTTCCTCGCACTCATGGGCATCGTGGACGCCGGCTGGCTCTGGCGCAACCTGCGTTATTCCATCTTGATCATTTTCATCATCGCTGCCATCGTCACGCCCACGACCGACATCTTGAATATGTGCATCTTCGCCGCGCCTATGATCGTGCTCTATCTATTCAGCATCGGCGTGGCCTGGATGGTGCACCCGAACCGGCGCAAAGCACGTGAGGCGAAGACCAACGCATGAGGTTGACTCCCGCAGGCTGGTTGGTATTTCTGCTGCTGTCCAGCGGCTGCGCGCAAAATAAGTCGGCGCCGGAAGCGAAAACTGTGGCGGCGGCGGAGCCCGCGGAGCCGGCGAAGACCACTGTGCCGCAAGCTACCGCCCCAACCGTCAATGCAAACCGTGCCATGCAATATGTGAAGGAGATCGTTGCCATCGGGCCGCGGCCCCCTGGATCCGCCGCGCACAAGAAGGTAGAGAATTACATCAAGAACCATCTCAAGGGCGACACCGTCGAAGAGGATGCATTCAAGGCCAAGACTCCAGCCGGTGAATTCGCGCTCAACAACATCATTGCGAAATATCCCGGGACAAAAGACTGCATCCTGGTCATTGGCTCGCATTACGAAACCAACTATCCACTTAAGAACTACGTTGGCGCCAACGACGGCGGTTCCACCAGCGGGTTGCTGCTCGAACTCGCCAACCACCTTCGCGGGAAGAAGCGCGATGGTTGCAGCGTATGGCTGGTTTGGTTTGATGGGGAGGAAGCCTTTGAGAAATGGTCGCCCGCCGACAGCCTTTATGGCAGCCGCCATTTAGCAGAAAAGTGGAAGGCTGACGGCTCCGCGAAGAAGATCAAGGCATTGATCCTGCTCGACATGATCGGCGACGCTGACCTGAACATCGAACGCGACGGCAATTCCAATCCCAAGCTGCTCGACACCGTCTATGCTGCTGCGACTCAGTTTGGGTATCAGTCACACTTTTACGCGCGCGACCTGGCCATCGAAGACGACCATTTGCCGTTCAAGAACATCGGGGTCCCGGTCGTCGATCTGATCGACCTTGATTACGGTTACAACGACTCTTTCCATCACACCTCGCAAGACACTCTCGACAAGCTGAGCCCCAAGAGCCTGCAGATCGTGGGCGACGTTGTGCTTGCGACTCTTCAGCGCCTCGACGCGCAATAACTATGCTGCCTTCTTGACCTGGTCGCGTTTGGGCGCAAGATAGATCTCGCCCTTGCGCTCCTCGACCTCGAACGTCTCGAGCTTTCGCTCCGCCGGTCCGGCGACCACGCGCCCGGTGGTGATGTCGAATTGCGAGCCGTGCCATGGACATTGGACTTTGCAATCAATGAGCGCGCCATCGGATAGCGGACCGCCTTTGTGGGTACATCGGTCCTGCACGGCATGGATCCCGTCAGCACATTTTCCTAATGCAATGCGGTCGCCCTTGGGACCGACCTTGGCCAACATCATCTGACCCGGCGCAAGTTCGCCCACATTGGCAACTGGGTGCCCGCGGTCGGGAATCTCGCGTTCCAGCAGGCTGCTGGCATTCGCATAGCGGCGTTCGACACCGATCTGGTTGCGATACGCGAGAGTTCCGCCCAACCAACCCGAGACCGCGATGCCGGCGACCCCTATGAACGAAAACAGCAGCGACAGCTTGTCAGGGACAGCCTCCGCTCCGCCGCGTCTCCATGCGACGAAGATGAATAGCAGCAGCGCAATTGAGTTGATGCTGCCATGAAGGTAGCCGCGCTTTCTAGCGCTTGAATTCGGCGGCACCGTTCCGAACAGGTCAATGACACCCGGCACGGCCGCCAAAGCTGCGCCGACGCATCCTCCGATCAACGCGTAATAGCCGGCCGCCATCAGGGACTGGTTGCCACTGGCCCTCCCGAGAAGGTCAAAGATCAAGCTGGCAGTCCAAAGCCCGATCGGGAACGAGACCAGCATAGGGTGGATAGGATGAGACGAGATACGCGCTTTCGACCGCATAGCAGCTACTCCTATCAGTATGGATACTCGTTTGAGCAGGCGAGATGGCCGGTTCTCCTTCAGGACTGGTTACTGGCAACCGGCAACTGGCAACTGGGTATAATCGGCGCGCCATGAAAAAGTGCCTGCTCCTGACCATTGTTGTTTTGACCTCTGTTGCATTCGCCGCTCAAAAGCAGTCCGACACGCAGCGTCTGATAGACGAAGCGCTCAAGCCATCCCCGTTGCAAGAAAACCTGCGCATTCTCACCGACGAGATTGGCGGACGCGTTCCCGGCACTCCCGCTATGGAGAAGGCGGTGAAATGGGGTTTCGACGCTTTCCGAGCCTCCGGCGCCGATACCGTAAAGCTCGAAAGCTACAGCATCGCCCATTCCTGGCAGGAAGGCGCGACCCGCGTCGCGGTGACGTCACCAACGCAATTCAACGTGCGCGCAGTCTCGGTTGGCTGGGCTCCCGCTACCAACGGACCAGTCAAAGCGCGAGTGGTTAGCGTGGGCAACGGCGACGCGGCTGGATTCTCCAAAGCGGGCGACATCTCGGGTGCACTTCTCCTTGTCCATACCGAGACCATGAAGACGTGGGACGACCTGTTCGCTGAATACATGCGTGCTCCCGCGATCATCGCAGCGGCGATGAAGGGTAAAGCAGCGGGGATCGCATTCATCTCCACCCGCGAGCGCGATTTGCTCTATCGCCACATCAACACCAATCACGGCGAGATCGACCAGCTTCCTATCGTCATCGTTGCACGTGAAGATGGTGAACGCGTAGCGAGACTTGTGGCCAAAGGGTCGCCTGTGGAAGCTGAGTTTGATCTGCCCAACAAGATCGGCAGCCCATTCGAAGTCGCCAACGTAGTTGCCGAGATCAAAGGCAGCGAAAAGCCAGACGAGTATGTACTGCTAGGCGCTCACCTCGATTCATGGGACCTCGGCACCGGCGCGCTCGACAACGGATGCAACGCCGCTTTGGTCATCGACGCTCTCAGGGCCATCAAGGCTTCCGGCCTTCGGCCACGTCGTTCCATCCGCTTTGCGCTCTTCACCGGGGAGGAGCAGGGAACTCTCGGCTCGCGCGCCTACGTCACCGCGCACCGCAACGAGATGGACAAAGTGGCGGCCGTCCTCATCTTCGACGAGGGCACCGGCAAAGCTACGGGATTTTCTCTCGGGGGTCGAAAGGATCTGGTCGCTCCGATGACGAAGCTGGTCGCTGCGTTCCAACCGTGGGGCGCTACCAAGCTCACTACCGACGCATTCGTCGGCACCGACAATCTCGATTTCCTGCTGGAAGGCGTTCCCAATCTTGTCGCCAATCAGGTCGAGGCCAACTACCTGGAGAACTACCACGCCAGCTCTGACACCTACGACAAGGTCGACTTCGATCAACTGAAGAAGCACGTCGCCATCGCGTCGGCGTTGATCTATGAGATCGCGGACGCTCCGCAACCGCTGGGTCCTCGGCAGGATCGCGCGCAAGTCGAATCTTTGGTCAAAGAGACTCACCTCGACGATCAGCTCAAGGCCTTCGGCATGTGGCAGGAGTGGGAGCAAGGCACCCGTGGCCGCGCCCACTAGGCGATAATCAAATCATGCAGACCCACTGGAGCTTCTGGCTCGGCTTCAACCTTTTTGTGCTGGTGATGCTGGGTCTGGACCTCGGCGTCTTCCATCGCAAGTCGCACCAAGTCAAATTCAAGGAAGCTCTGGGGTGGAGTGCATTCTGGATCGCGCTCGCCTTCGGTTTTGCCGTTCTCATCGCATTCTGGCAGGGACGCCAACCGGCGCTCGAATTCGTAACCGGTTATGTGGTCGAAGAGTCGCTGAGCGTGGATAACCTCTTCGTCTTCCTTGTTCTCTTCCGTTATTTCAAAGTCGAGCCGGAATACCAGCACAAGGTACTGTTCTGGGGGATCATCGGCGCGCTGGTCATGCGCGGCCTTTTCATCCTCGCCGGAGTGCAGCTGATCCAGCGTTTTCATTGGATCATTTATGTCTTTGGAGTTTTCCTCATCTTCAAAGGCATCACTATGCTGCGTGCGGAAGGGAGCGACATCGAACCGGAAAAGAACTTCTTCCTGCGGCTTCTTCGCAAGTTCATTCCGGTCACTGAGAATTATGAAGGCGGCAAGTTTTTCGTCAGGCGCGACGCCAAGCGTTACGCCACGCCGCTCTTCATCGTTCTGCTGGTGGTCGAGCTCACCGACGTTGCCTTCGCGACAGATTCCATTCCCGCCATCCTGGCCATCACCAAGAACGCCTTCATCGTGTACACGTCGAACGTCTTTGCCATCATGGGGCTACGCTCACTCTTCTTCGCGCTCGCCGGCCTGATGGACGTCTTCCACCGCTTGCATTATGGATTGTCGGCGCTGTTGATCTTCATCGGTGCGAAGATGCTGCTATCGGAGCACTATCCCATCCCGATCCACATCGCACTGGCGACCGTAGCGGGGATTTTGACCGCATCCATCGCCGCATCGCTGCTGTTTCCAAAGAAGAGACCGATCGAAACCTAGTGGACGCGCTGCAGCCGTGCGACTAGTTTCTGCGCAAGGTTCTCTTCCGATTCCGACCATAGCAGGCGCGCGCGAACGCCGGCGCTCTTCTCCACCGCATTCGTGAAAGCGACCAGCTTCGCTACGTTGTCGCGGATACGCATTTCGCCGACCTCCCCGATCTCGACGCCTTCGCCGAGGAAAGGGAAGTCGAGGCCGAAGTCGATCTCAATGTGTCCGCGTTCTTGTGCCAGGCCGTCTTCGAATTGCAGGCCGTAACAGAGGAACCGCACCGGCCGCGGCTGTTTGGTCCAAGTGTCGTATTGCTCGCCCGGTACCCACAGGTCCCACACCGCTTCGAACTCGAAGGCATGGTCTTCGTGGACAAACTCGGCGGCGAGCGCGATGGCCTGCGCCGGATCGGTCTGATCGTCGAAGGTCTGCTCGAACACCGGCGGCTCAGAGAACGAGATGGCGTGCACCGCCATCGAGACGATTCCCGGATGCTCTGGCGAAAAAGGGAACTGCCGCATCACGGCGAGCGTCCGCGGCAGCATCTCCTCCTCGGTGAAGGAGGGAAACCACAGGCTGAGATAAAGAGGGTCGGCCATGGTTGCATTAGATTCTACTCGTCACTTGGCGGGTGCGCCGCGAAGGAGTATTGTTTCTAGCCAATGACCAGCCAGGTGCGTAAATCAGGCCAGACCGCGATCATTACCGTTGAAGGCAAGCTTTCTATCGGGGCCGCTGTCGATGAGTTTGGGGATAACTGGAGCGAGGCCATCGCAGGCGGAGCACACGACATCATCGTCGATCTCTCTCGGGTTCCCATCATCGATTCCTCTGCTATCGGCAGCATGATCCGCTGCCATTCCGTCGTCAGCGCCAAGGGCGGGAAGCTCAAACTTGTGGGCGCGCACGAGATCGTTCGCCAGGCGTTCAAGATGACCCGCCTCGATTCCGTCTTCGAGTTTTACGACACCGAAGCTGCGGCCCTTGGACGGTCCGCCGCCAAACAGTGAGTCCTCGCTCTTGACGCGCCGCTGTCTTTCACGAGACGGGCGATTGAGCCTTCCTTCACAGATTGTTCACTTCACACAATCGTCTTTTCGCGCAATCATCCTTCACGCAGTCGGCCTTTGTTTTGACCTGCGCACTCAGCGACTGTTAACATGAATGCTTCGAGTTGTTTCCTACCTAGCGCGTCCCCGTCGTCTAGCCCGGCCTAGGACACCGCCCTTTCACGGCGATAACACGGGTTCAAATCCCGTCGGGGACGCCAAGACGTTACTGCTTCCGCACTGACAAATCTCGCGCAGCGGCGGATAATCGAATGTCTATGGCCTACCCGCCCGTCCTCCACGCCTCCTCTGTTGGGAATGACTGGCCCGAATTGCCGCTTGCCGAATGGGAGGCTACCTATCACACCCTCCACATGTGGAGTCAGATCGTCGGCAAGATCCGGCTCGGCCTTGCGCCGCTGCAGAACCACTGGTGGAATGTCGCGCTTTACGTGAATACCCGCGGGCTAACGACGTCCCCTATTCCTTACCGAGATAAAGCGTTCCGGCTGCAGTTCGATTTCATCGAACATCGGCTCGAGCTGCACACCTCTGCCGGAGAGAAGAACGCGATCATACTCGCCTCAAAATCCGTGGCGGCTTTCTATCGGGAACTATTCTCCATGCTTCGTGCCGCGGGGATCGAAGTCAGCATTAATCCCAAACCGCAGGAGGTTCCCGATCCTATTCCGCTCGACCGTGACGAGACTCATGCCTCGTATCAGCCGGAATACGCTAATCGCCTGTGGCGAATATTGGTTTCTACCGACTTAGTCTTCAAACAATTTCGCGCGCAATTCCTCGGCAAGTCGAGTCCGGTGCATTTCTTCTGGGGCAGCTTCGATCTTTGCACCACCCGCTTCAATGGAAAAAAGGCGCCGCCGCGCAAGGGCGTCATCACGTCGGAAGCCTATTCGCATGAGTGCAGCAGTGTCGGATGGTGGCCGGGCGGCGGGGAATTCAAATCTCCGGCCTTCTACGCTTATATGGCCCCCGAGCCAGCCGGATACAGCGCGCGCAAGCTAAGGCCCGATGCTGCGTACTATCACCCTACGCTCCACGAGTTCGTGCTCATGTACGACGATGTGCGTCGCGCAAAGTCGCCGCAAAGAGAGATCTTAGAGTTCGCGCAAAGCGCCTACGAAGCCGGCGCCGAACTTGCCGGGTGGGACCGGAAATCATTGGAGCGCTAAAATCTCGCCGATGAATTCTTCTAAGGTGAGTATCGAAGTGGGAGGCTTGCGGTACTCCGCTTCCTACTTCTGGTTGGTAATTACCTCTCCCGCCTGTAAAAGCAGCAGCCGCACTGCTGAAGTACTGGCACGACAGTTGCACGATTCCTTTCAGCAACTCGCTCGCAAATCCCGACTCCACAGGGCCCCATGAATCGTCTGGTATGTGCGCTGGTCACCTTCCTGCTAGCCTGCTCCGCTTTTTCCACATCCGCCGTCGCCGATTGCAGCGCTCCCGCCAGTCCGGGAGTGCGGATCTGCACGCCCACGTCGAACGCGACGATTTCCGGCGCCTACATGGAGATCAACTCGACTCCCAAGAACGGCTCCATCCACAAATTCATCGTCTACATCGACAACAAGATCCATTACGAAGGCGACTACTACCAGACCGGCGTCAACTTGGGCGACGGAAGCGTCTACAACGGCAACCATCTGCTGGTCGTTCGCGCATGGGATACCGGCGGCAATGTACTGGAGGCGAGAAGAACCTTCACCGTCGTCAATGCCGGGTTCGGCCCGTGCCCCAAGCCAGCAAGCCCTGGCCTGAATGTTTGCGACCCGATCGCGGGTAGCTACCAGCCCAATCTCAGTGTTCTGGTCTCGGTCGCGGCGCGAGGTTTTTCCGCTATCAGTTCGCTGAACTTCTTCGTGGACAACAAGCTCTTCCTACGCACTAGCGATAATCCCGTTGGCACTGGCGCAGAAACCACCGCCGGTTCGCATACCATTAAGGTGGTCGCAAAGGACTCGACTGGGCACACCTTTAGTGTGAGCCGCCTGATCCATGCTTATTACGAATTTACCTGCGATCCCAAAGGTAGCACTTGCACTCCTGGCGTCGTGATCCAATCTCCATACGACGAGCAGTACGTCAGCAATCCGTTCCTGATCGATGCCTCGGTACAGAATAATCCGAACCCCATCTCTTCCATGAAGGCTTACGTCGGCAACACCCTGGTCGCGAGTTCGAGCGGACCTACTCTGTACCAGAGGGTCTCTGCTTCAAATGGAACTCACTTCCTGCGCGTGGATGCGATAGACACCAAAGGGCGGCTCTATCGGTCCTTTGTTAACGTGAACGTCAACGTCGCCCATTGATGCGGATTGTTTTTATCCGGCGACGCGCAGGCTCTGGATCATCTTTTGAAATGTTGGCTCCAGAGCATTGAAGTGCGGCTCGGGAGCGATGAACAGCATCCAGAGCACGCTGCCGTCGCGTCGTTGCAGCGTCAATAACACATCGCGCTCCGGGACCGCCTGACCATCTTGCGATGCCAAGGGCGATTGTCCGATCAGGTTGACCACCGTTGCGGGCAAGCCGTTCACGTTCATATTGGTCTTCGCTCCCACCGCACGCATGCCCGGATTCGATTGTTGCAAAGCACGAAGCACCTGTTGCGTGGTCTGCTCGACCGACTGAGGCTGTTGCGGCGTGTACCCGCTGAGGACTACTCCGTAAGCGATCGCGTTGTCTCCCACGCCCGCTTCTGGAGCTATCACTACGGAAGAGGGACCCTTCAGCACCTTCCAATTCTCTGGGTATGCCATCTCGAACGACCCGCCGCGCAGCGTCTGGAACCCGCCGCTAGGCGCGATCTGCGATAGAGCACTCTGCTGCAGTTTGGCCTGCTGCTCACGCTGCATCTGCGCAACTTGCTCGGCCGTCAAAGGCTTCATGGTAGAAGCGATCTGCTTTACCTCTTGAAAGGTCTTGCTCGATGCGTTGAACCGCCGCGACGGTAACTCAGCGATCGCCGCCTTGACGGCCGCGGCCCGATTACCGGGATTCGGATGGTCGGAGAGGAACTGCGGTCCGCCTCTTCCTCCCTCTTTTTCTAACTTGCTGAAGAAGTCGGCCATGGCCATGGGATCGTACCCGGCCTCGTACATGATCTTGGCGCCCACGCGGTCAGCTTCACTCTCCGCATCGCGCGAGTACTTCATAAAAACCGAACCTAATCCGACTTGCAGGCCGATGCGCGCTAATTGCCCACCGACGCCGTTGCCGACGATGCTTCCCAATATCGCCGCCGGCAACTGGGCAATACTTGCTTTGGACGCATTCTCGGTGCCATGGCGCATGTAGACGTGCGAGATCTCGTGCGCCATCACCCCCGCGAGTTGCGCTTCGTTGTCCGCCGCCTGGACGGTCCCCAGGTTGATCCGCACCGGTCCGCCGGGTAGCGCGAAGGCGTTGATATCCTTCTGGTTGACAACTTTGAAGCTCCAGTCGTAATCGTTGGGCGGCAACTGCTTCGCCAGCTTGAACCCGAGCGTGCTGATGTAGTCCGAGATCGGTCCCCGCGCCGGTAACAGCGGAAGCGAGGCATCCGCCTCGGCGGCCGCCTGCCGTCCGATCTGCACTTCCTGCTCGGGAGTGTATTGATTGAAGCCGGATGGACTCGGGAAGGCATCGCGGCCGGCATGCAAGGGACCGGTCTGACGCGCGGCACATCCCACCAGCAACGCCAACGTAAGCAACGTTGAGAGATGCTTCTTATGCGCAAGTCGAAGACGTACTGAAGTTCTCATGTCGCACCTGCTTTTTGAGATGCCAGGAAGGAGGATGACGCCAGGCCAGCAAACAATCGAACGGTTAAACGATAGGAATTCCTATGACCCAGGCGTACGATTGGTGCCTACACGGAGAATAATCATGACCCTGGGTATGTCACTTGAGACTTTCACACTGGTGCACGTCATCATTAGCTTGATTGCCATCGTCTCGGGTCTGATCGCGCTCTTCGGCATGATCGCCGGCAAGCGGCTCGACGCGATGAATGGGCTTTTTTTAACCACGACCGTCCTGACCAGTGTGACCGGCTTCGGCTTCCCGATCCACAGCGTCACGCCGGCCGTCATTCTCGGCATCCTCTCGCTGATCGTGCTGGCGATCGCCCTGTTCGCGCGTTATGCGCGTCACCTTGCAGCAGGCTGGCGCCGCACCTACGTGATCACTGCCTCGATCGCGCTCTACTTCAATTGCTTTGTGCTGGTGGTGCAGTCGTTCATGAAGGTTCCGGTCCTACACGCGGTCGCTCCGACGCAGAAGGAGCCACCCTTCGCCATCGCTCAATTGATAGTGCTGGTGCTCTTTGTCGTGCTGAGCATCGTTGCCGCGAAGAAGTTCCGCAGCGAAGCCGCCGGCGCGGTCGCGCGATAGAGGTTGAGGGTCCCACACAAGCTGCGGTTGTACGGGGTCTTGGTTACCAGACTCCCTTATCGCTTCCGGTGAGTTTGTACGCAACTGCCGCAGCTACCGCGAGCGGTGGCAGGAGTTGCAGCCTGAAAGTCGCGGGCACGTCGCCGCGCAGAGCGGTGCGGGTGACCTGCTCGGTGTACAGGGCCGCGCCCTGCGGCATGATGGGAACGCGAATGAACTTTCCGCGCACGTGAACCTTCTCCGCTCCGAAGCGTGCGCCGTCCAGAACCATCTGTGGAAGCTCAAGGCCTCGGCCGCGATACCGCTCAACGTAACCTGACACGATCGACAGGTAGGTCGCAACTCCGGGCCATATTCCCGCAAAATTGCTCACGCGCTTCAACTCGCCGTAATTTATCGTCCCCGACTCCACCAGGTTTGCCGTGTTCACAATGTCGCAGACGCGGAAATAAAAGTGTCGGTACATCCGCTGCAGCGTGGCGGCCACGATTCGCTCTTCCGGCGCCGGAACCCAAAAGGCTTTATCATCCACCGTTTTCTGTTGGCGGCGGGACACGAATCGCTTGGCTAAGTCGGTATGCTCGCCCGTCTGGCCGAGTCGTCGGACGTGGATCTCGACGGGTTCCTTCAGCCCAGGAATGGCGAAGTTCCACTTGTGGGCCAGGCGATCCCCCCAGCTGCGCGGTTCGACCGCGGCGTTGAATTGCTCCTTCATCACCTGCACGATGCGGTCATCGTCGGCGGTGGAATACATATCGATGTCGTTGCCGATATCCGGCCAGTGGTCGAGAGTCTTCATTACCGTGGTCGGGCACCCTGATGCTTCGAGACCCTGGCACACGCGCTCCATATGCTCGAGCATGTTTACGATGCGGGCGCGTTCGGCGGCCATTCCATTCTCCGCCCAGGTGGCAAGCGCAAGATTTCCACCACGGGTTGCGCGCTCGTGCAGAGGCTTGAGCGCGCGCAGGATGACGTGGTTGGAATTGGCAAGCGACAGCAGATCAGAACGTTCCTGATCACTTAGTCCGGCAACAAACTGGTAAGCATCTTCGGAATTGTCGGGGTTTAAGGTTAGCCAGGAGAGAGCATCAATAGAAAACTGCCCAGTGTTTTTCTGTTCAGACATGAAGATTGGGACCCTTAGGCGCGTAGCGCGGAATGATCGAAGCTGTTTCTGAGATGAGCACTTTGGCGTGAGAGTTGGCAGCAGCTCTGATTCCGCCGATGAATCGCGCACCGCGACCTATATATAATGTCGCTTCTGTCCGGAGAGCCTTCCAATTGGCCTATAGCGACCTAAGAGACTGGATCGCCGCTCTCGAGCGGGCCGGCGAGCTGCGCCGTATCAAGACCGAGGTCGACCCTATCCTCGAGATCACCGAGATCGCCGACCGAGTCTCGAAGGCAGGCTGCACTGGCCAAACTTCTCTGAAAAGCTACTCAGAGCCCGGCGGTCCGGCACTGCTGTTTGAAAACATCAAAGGACAGCCGGGATCGAAGGTCCTGATCAACCAGTTCGGCTCCGCCAGTCGCATGAAGCTGGCGCTCGGGGTGGAATCGCTCGACGAAGTCGCCGGACGCATTCACCAATTCATGGATGTGAAGTCCCCCCAAGGCCTGCTCGACAAGATCAAGATGCTCCCCATGCTGGCCGAGATGGGGAAGTTTTTTCCCAAAACCGTAGCCAGCGGCCCCTGCAAAGAGGTCATCAAGAAAGAGAACGCCTCGCTGCTCGACTTTCCTGTCCTGCAATGCTGGCCGAAGGATGCTGGCCGTTTCATCACCCTGCCGTGCGTGATCACCCGCGACCCCAAGACAGGGAAGCGCAATGTCGGCATGTATCGCATGCAGATCTACGACGCCAAGAGTGCGGGTATGCACTGGCAGCGGCAAAAGATCGGCGCAGAGCACTATCGCGAAGCCATGCGTGGTGCGGCTGCAGGTGGCGACGCCGCCGGGAGTTCAGCGGCGGTCGACATCATGGCGCGTTCATCTGGGGGCTCGGTCTTGGCGGATGGCCCGCGGCCGGCAGGAAAGATGGATGTTGCCGTCGCCATCGGCACCGACCCCGCCCTCACGTTTTCCGCCATCGTGCCTGCGCCACCAGACATCGAGGAGTACATGATCGCCGGCTTCCTGCGGCAGTCGCCGGTCGAGCTGGTGAAATGTGAAACCGTGGATCTCGAGGTTCCTGCCAGCGCCGAGATCGTCCTCGAGGGTTTTGTAAAGCTTGACGAGCTGCGCACCGAGGGACCCTTTGGCGACCATACCGGCTTCTACTCGCTGGCCGACGAATATCCCGTCTTCCATCTGACCTGCGTCACCCATCGCAAAGATCCGATCTACTCGACGACTATTGTCGGCAAGCCGCCGATGGAAGATGCCTGGATGGGTAAGGCCGTCGAGCGCATCTTCCTGCCGCTGATGCGGGTCACTATCCCCGAGATTGTGGATGTGAACCTGCCGGTCGAAGGCGTCTTTCACAACCTGATGCTCGTCTCTATCAAGAAGTCCTATCCCGGACAGGCGCGCAAAGTGATGAACGCCATCTGGTCGCTTGGCCAAGCCATGTTCACCAAGGTCATCGTGGTTGTCGACGAAGACGTTGACGTGCAGAACATCGCCGAGGTGACTCTTAAAGCTCTGAACCACATCGATCCCGAGCGCGACATCCAGTTCATGCTCGGCCCGGTGGATTCGCTCGACCATGCCTCGCGGCTTCCGAACTTCGGCTCCAAGATGGGCATCGATGCTACCCGCAAGTGGCCCAGCGAAGGCTTCTCGCGTCCCTGGCCAGACGAGATCACCATGGACGAAAAGACGAAGGCCTTGGTGGATAGGAAGTGGAAGGACCTGGGGCTATAGTGCGCAACTCGTTGCATCATTTATACTGAACCCACATGCAAGTCTTGAAAGACATTGCCGCTATCGCCAAGGGAATGAGCGTCACCTTTCGCGAGATGTTCCAGCCCACCGTGGTGGAGAACTATCCCGATGGCCCCGGACCGCTGAAGGGCGCCAAGTTTGAGGAGCGTTTTCGCGGCGTTCACGTGCTACAACGCGACGAGGACGGTCTAGAAAAGTGTGTGGCCTGCTTCCTGTGCGCCGCCGCCTGTCCTTCGAACTGCATTTATATCGAGGCCGCCGAGAACACCGCCGAGCAGCGCATCTCCGGTGCCGAGCGCTACGCCAAGGTCTATAACATCGATTACAACCGCTGCATCTTCTGCGGATATTGCGTCGAGGCTTGCCCCACCGACGCCATCACTCACGGTCACGGATTCGAGATCGCCACGCTGAATGCGACGAACCTTGTTTATCGCAAAGAGCAGATGCTGGCGCCTATGCGGGCCCACCAGGGTGAGAACGCGGCATTCAGCACCTCGGACCAGGAGAAGATAGGAAGATAGGCGCAAAGGATTTTGAACCGCGATGCGCCGCCACAGACGGCGCATTTTTTGTTTCGGACCAATGTCAGACTTCCTCAAAACCGTCGCCGAACGGGTCGTTATCTACGACGGCGCCATGGGCACGTCCATCCAAAAGCACAACCTTAGTGTGGACGATTACTGGGGCAACGAAGGCTGCAGCGAGATCCTGGTGCTGAGCCGACCGGATGTGATCCGCGGCATTCACGAGAGCTATCTGGCCGTCGGCGCGGATGTCGTCGAGACCAACACCTTCGGCGCCACCTCGATCGTCCTCGGCGAGTACGAATTGCAGGATAAGGTCCGCGAGATCAACATTGCGGCTGTGAAACTGGCACGGGAAGCTGCCAATTCATTCAACGGCACCAAACGCTTCGTCGCTGGCTCCATCGGCCCCACCACCAAGCTGCCGTCGCTGAACCACATCTCATGGGATGCGATGCTGGCCGCCTACGAGGAGCAAGCACTCGCCTTGATCGAAGGTGGCGTTGATGTTCTGCTCATTGAGACTTCGCAGGACCTACTTCAGACCAAATGTTCCATCGCGGCGGTATTCGATGCTATGCGGAAAGCGGGCAAGCGTCTGCCGGTGACCGCGCAAGTAACGCTCGAAGCAACCGGCTCTATGCTGCTCGGGACTGAGATCGGCGCCGCGCAAACCGCGCTCGAGACCTACGACATCGACATCATCGGACTGAACTGCGCCACCGGACCGCGCGAGATGAACGATGCCGTGCGTTTCCTGTGCCACAACTCCACCAAACACATCTCCGTGCTACCGAATGCAGGTTTGCCACAGAACGAAGCTGGACGGGCAGTTTATAAGCTCACGCCCGAGGAACTCGCAGAGTTCCATCACCGCTTCGTCGCCGAATACGGCGCGCGCATCGTGGGCGGCTGTTGTGGTACAACGCCTGAACATATTAGGGCTGTCGTCGAGAAGGTCGCGAACGCAACCCCCGCAAAACGTGAAGTCGGACCCACCGCCGCCGCAGCCAGCGCCTACAGTGCGGTTCCTCTCGACCTCGATCCAAAACCGCTGATCGTCGCCGAAGAGATGAATACCACAACGCGGCTTGAGACCTTCCGTAATCTCGTCCGCACCCAGAACTATGACGAGATCCTCGCCACCGCCAAGCGTTTGGTCAGCCACGGCTCGCACATGCTCGACCTGTGCTGCGCCATCGTCGGCGAAGACGAAAAGGGATACATCACCTCGGTGCTCGAGAAAATTGCCACCCGAGTGCCGGCGCCGGTGCTCATTGACTCCACCGAAGCGGACGTCATCGAGGAAGCGCTCAAGCGCATCCCCGGCAAGGCCATCATCAACTCCATCAATCTGGAGGACGGCGAGAAGCGCACTTCAAAAGTCTTGCCCATGGCCAAGCGCTATGGCGCCGCCGTCATCGCGCTCACCATCGACGAGCAGGGAATGGCGCTGACCGCCGACAAGAAGGTCGCCATTGCCAGGCGCATCTTCGAGCTCGCCACTCAGAAGTACGGTATTCGGCCGGTCGATCTGATCTTCGACGCGCTGACCTTGCCGATCTCCACCGGGCAGGACGATTACCGAACCGCCGGCATCGAGACCCTGGAAGCGGTTCGCAGGATCAAGGAAGAGTTGCCGGAGGTGAAGACGATCCTGGGAGTCAGCAACATTTCGTTCGGCCTGAGCGTGTACTCGCGACAGGTGCTGAACAGCGTCTTCATGCACGAAGCGGTGAACAATGGTCTGGACATGGCCATCGTTAACTACTCCAAAATATATCCCTTGTACAAAATTCCTCAAGCAGAGGTTGAACTCGCTAAAAGACTGATTTACTACGACAAGACGCATGGTGACCCGCTGCAGGTCTACATGACGCACTTCTCTGGCGCGCAGAAAAAAGAAGCAACCGCGGAGGAAGTCGAGCAGCTTTCGATTGAAGACCAGCTCAAGCACCTGATCATCAACGGCGAGAAGGCAATCGGGACGGTATCGAATCGCCGCTCGCTGGAACAGGTGCTCGACTCGGCACTCGAGAAATATTCACCACTCGACCTGATCAACACTGTACTTCTGGACGGAATGAAGACCGTTGGTGAATTGTTCGGCGCCCGCAAGATGCAACTTCCCTCTGTGCTCGACTCGGCTTCGGTGATGAAGCAGGCGGTCGCTTATCTTGAACCCAAAATGGAGAAGAGCAGCGGCTCGCAAAAGGGAACCATTGTGCTCGCGACGGTAAAAGGCGACGTCCACGACATTGGCAAGAACCTGGTCGACATCATCTTAAGCAACAATGGCTTCCGTGTCGTCAATCTCGGCATCAAGCAGGCGGCGGATACGATCATCGCTGCCGCACAACGCGAGAAGGCTGATGCCGTGGGACTCAGTGGCCTGCTGGTGAAGTCGACCCTGGAGATGAAGTACGTCCTACAGGACCTGGAGACGCAGAAGCTGGCATTCCCGGTGATCTGCGGCGGAGCGGCACTTACCCGTAAATATGTGGAGGATGACCTGCGCCGTGAATATTCTTCCTCGGTCTTCTACGCTGACGATGCTTTTGCCGGCTTGCACATCATGGAGGACATCTCCGGCAACGGCGACAAGCGCGCCCATCGGCTGGCCGAAGGTCGTGAGGTCAAGACGTTTGTGCGGGCGCAGGCGGCTGCTGCCACGGAAGAGTCGCTGGAACGCTCGGCGGTGGTGGGCCCCGCGCCCAACATTCCTAACCCGCCATTTTTCGGCGCGCGCGTGCGCAAAGATTTTGATCTGCCGGAGATCTTTACCTATCTGAACGAGACCGCGCTTTTCAAGAACCAGTGGCAACTAAAGACAGCTTCGGCGAACGACTATCTGCGTCTGGTAGAAGAGAAGTATCGCCCGGTGCTGCGCGACCTCAAGCGAGAGATGATCGAGTCAGGCTGGTTCGAACTCAAGGCAGCGTATGGCTATTGGCCCTGCAATAGCCAGGGCAACGACGTGATTCTCTACGACGAACGTGGTAGCGAAGTGCAGCGCATTACCTTCCCACGACAGCGCGAGGGCCGTAAGCTCTCGATCGCCGACTTCTTCCTTCCCGTCGAGGATGGCCGTCGCGATGTGATCGGCCTTTCGTGCGTCACCATCGGCGAACGCGCCTCCGTCGAGACCAAGAAGCTCTTCGACGCCGGCGAGTTCACCAAATATCTATACGTCCACGGACTGGGCGTCGAGACGGCTGAGGCGCTGGCGGAGTATGTACACAAGATGATGCGGGAAGATCTGGCAATTGCCGGCGACGATGCCGCCCGCATCAGTGATCTGTTTCACCAGAAATACCGCGGCTCGCGATATTCATTCGGCTATCCTGCGTGCCCCAACCTTGAAGACCAGGCTAAGATCTTCACGCTGCTCAAGCCGGAAGAGAACATCGGGGTGCGCCTGACCACCGGATTCCAACTCGAGCCTGAGCAATCGACCTCAGCATTGGTAGTTCACCATCCCCAGGCAAAGTATTTTGTAGTGTGATCAAACGGCCTGTGTGCGGCTCTTCGCCGAAGCGGTCAAGTCGTAATAGAGCTGCTTGATCTCATTCACCAGCCTTTGGCTGCCCCAATTCCGGACGGCATGCGACTGCCCACCGCGTCCCATCGTCTCGCGTAATCCTGGATCAGCTACTAGCTTTGCCAAGCACGTCATCATGGCTTCGGCATCTCTCTCGACGATGAATCCGTTCTGGGCTTGCCTGATGAGCCCATCCTTTTTATTCAGTCCAATTGCCAGATCTCTGGTGCCGCCGGCATCGGTGGCCACAAACGGCTTCGCCGCGAACATCGCTTCGATCAACGAAGTCGGCGTACCTTCATTGACGGAAGTCAGAAGCACCACGTCGCTGGCTTTTAGCAAGGGGGCGACATCTCTTTGCCAGCCCAGCATGCGAACGTTGTTGCGATCTCGTACAAGCTGCTCGAAGCGCGGGCGCTCCGGTCCATCGCCGGCAACAAGAAATTGCAGGGAAGCATTAGGCGAGGCAGAACGCACTACGTCTGCTAACAAGTCGATCCCTTTTATGGGCACCATTCGCCCAGCCCACAGCACCGCAAGCTGGCCCGGCTTGATGCCCAGCTCCGCGCGAAGTTCTTCCCGCGAGCGCGAACTGTCCTTCCAGTCAAATCCGTTGCGGATGACTTGGATCTTCGATTTCACAGCCACCCGGTACTTGTCTGCAAGTTCGGTAGCCTGCCCGTCGGAGACCGTGACAATGCGCGTGGTGAAGCGCGCGAGCGTGCGCTCGATGGTCAGATACATCCAAGTCTTGAATCTGCCGAAGTAGCCGGCGAAAACGTGGCCGTGAAAAGTATGAATGCGCACCGGCACGCGCGCCAGGATGGCAGCGACGCGTCCCAGGGTCCCCGCCTTCGCGGTGTGGGTGTGAACGATATGGGGCTTCTCGCGACGAAGGATCCGGTAGATGGCGATGAGAGAGCGCAGATCAGAAAGAATTCGCACCGGGCGCGACATCGAATCCACCCAGTGCACCTCGCCGGACGGGAGCAGATAGCTCATGTCCTCTTCACCTTTGTCGGGACGTCCCGAGATGAGAATCGTTTCGAATTCAGGCCGGAGTCGCTCATGCAGCAAGCAAGCTTGGCGTGCGGGGCCGCCGACATTCAATCTGCCGATTATGCGGACGATCTTAAGGGGACGCTGTGGGGACATCGCAGGCCGCAACGGGATTATTCGGGTAAGTTCCCGGAAAATTCTGAAGGTGACGATTCTGTTGGAACGCTCAGTGACTCCACCGAAAAGTGGAATCGGCTGGTGCCAATATTCTGCTGCCCGCAAACTTCCATCACAAATTCGCGAACGGGGCTGGGACAATCTGGGAGTATTGCCGCACCCGCGATCATCTGTTTGTCCAGCAGCGATTGCAACTCGGTGAACGGGACCACTGGTATGCCCATGATGTAATCCGTGCCACTGGTGAATTCCGGCCCCGGAGTGAGGATGGCGACGATCTTGCTCCCCGGATGTTTCCATTCGAAGTAGCGGCAGAAAAATTGCGAACTCATTCCGCCGACCAGGATGAACTGTTGGTTTGGGCTGCTGATAAGGGCGTCATCGAAGATGCGGCTGGCCAGGCGGGCCATGGTGAGCATTGCGATGGAGAGGACTGCATCCATCACCAAGACCGTTCGTGAAACTTCCTGCAGGCGCGTCATGAATGCCAGGACCGTCACCATGATCATCGACCCGAGCAAGCACGCCTTCATGATGGGGTAGATATCGCGCAGCGTACGAACCTGCCACTCGCGCCGGTAGACGGAATAGATCCCGAGCAGCGGGATCTTGATGCAGATCGAAAGTGCAGCCACCAGAAAGAATGCAGAAAGGGTCGCTGCCGGCATGCTCTCGAAGCGCATGATGAGCGCAAAGTAGAGCGAGAGCACCAGCAGGCCGGCGTCCATGAAGACCATGGCGGCGCGCTTCGCGATCGAGTCCAGCAATTGCGGGATCGCCAGTGTGAATACGTTCGTCCGCGAAAGCCATTCGCTCGGAAGCTGCAGCTTCGCAAGGTAGAGCCAGAAGAGGGCCGCGATCACCAGGAACAGGATCATCAGTCCCGGGCCAAGTTCGGGGAACTGTGTCTTCCACAAGTATGCAACCAGTCCGCTCGCTGCCGCGACCACGTATAAGGTGAGCACGGCCTTGCGATCGCTCAGCCCAAGCATCACCAACCGGTGCGAGGTATGGTCTTTGGCGCCGGCGGAGATGGCGCGTCCGTTGATGCGTCGGGTCACGCTCACCAGCGCCATATCGAAGATGGGTAGAAAGAAGACCAGCGCCGGCACAAACAAGATGGAGATCGTGCTTGAGATCCGTTGCGCGCTCAGTACCGAGAAGCAAGCCAAGAGGAACCCGACCAGCAAGCTCCCGGTGTCTCCCATAAATATCTTGGCCGGGTAAAAATTGAAGACCAGGAATCCCAGTAAAGTTCCGGCAAACGCGAGTGCAAGCCACGATAGCGGATCCGCTGAATTGTTAAGGATCAAGACCGTATTCAGAGCCGTGATCAGTCCAACGCCGGGCGAAAGTCCATCCATGTTGTCGAGCAGGTTGAAGGCGTTGGTGATAGCAACCAGCCAGAACACGGTGAACGCGATGTTGGCGCTATTCGAAAAGAAGAGAGGGTAGACCACGCCCGCCCACGCTGCTGCTCCGGCGATTAATGCTTGAAGAGAAAACTTCGCCCATGCAGGGATCTGAAAGATGTCGTCGATCAGGCCCAGCGCGGCCATGCAAGCACTGAGTACGACAACGACCTGTAAGCGATAGGGAAGATGCAGCGCAGCGCCTGCGGCGATAAGGGTAACGACGATGGGAACGCCGCCGAACTTTGCTACCGGCTTGCGCGCCCAGCGGTCGCTGCGCGGCTCAAAGACCCAGCGGCGGTTGCGCGCGAGCACGATCATGAGCGCCGTGAGCGTGCAGCACAGGGCCGCGCTCAAGCCGGCAATGGAGAGATATCGCATCACACGATCGCAGCGTTAGCCTTGGGAAGCTCTGCTTTTTGCTCGGCCGCCACGGCGGCGATGATCTGCTCGAGCGAATGCCGTGGGGAAAACCCGAACCACTCTTTTGCTTTGTTGATGTTGGGGATGCGGCGTTCCATGTCTTCGAAGCCCTCGCCGTAGGCCTCGACATAAGGAATGTGCTTGATCTTGCTGCGCGAGCCCGTTGCGGCGATGATTTGTTCCGCCAGCGCGTTCATCGATACTTCGTGCGTATTGCCGAGATTGAAGATCTCACCCACGGTGCGGTCGAGCGCCATGCAGGCGAGCATTCCATCGATCACGTCGGAAACGTGGCAGAAACACCGTGACTGCTCGCCGGTCCCGAAGACTGTTACCGGTTGCTCGCGCAGTGCTTGCGTGACGAACGTTGGGACCACCATGCCGTACTGTCCAGTCTGCCGCGGACCCACAGTATTGAACAGGCGGATTACCGTGACTGGAAGTTTCTGCTCGCGGAAGTAAGCCAACGCAAGGAATTCATCGATCGCTTTCGAGCAGGCATAGCTCCAGCGCGAGTTATAAGTGGATCCCAGCACCAGGTCATCAGTTTCAGTGAATGGGAACTTGGTGGACTTTCCGTATACTTCCGACGTTGACGTGATCAGCACGCGCTTCTTCTTCTTGGCCGCGAGCTCCAGCACTAGAGAGGAGCCGTTCACGTTGGTCTCGATGGTGCGGGTAGGGAACTCAACGATGCGTTTCACGCCGACAGCCGCCGCAAAGTGGAAGATAACATCGGCCATGTCCACTAGCTCGGCCATCAGGTGCCGATTAAAGATGGAATCAATGTGGTATTCGAAGTTGGGATCGCGCTTGAAGCCGGCGATGTTCTCCATGCTGCCGGTGGAAAGGTCGTCAATGATGGTGACCCGCGCGCCGGTGGCGAGCAGTCGTTCAGAGAGGTGAGAGCCGATAAAACCGGCTCCGCCAGTGATCAGAGTTCGCATGAACCTGCCTTACCCTTGAGGGAGCAACTCTGGATTATCGCAGAGTTCCGCCCACCAGCGCGAGGGAATCCGCACCTAGTCCATGTGTCTTAGAGGTACGTAGGGTCAACACCTTGCGAACGGCCGCCCTATGCGCTCGCGGCTTTTTGTTCGTCGCCGAACCGCACCGAGATCACCTTGGAGACGCCCGGCTCCTGCATGGTGACGCCGTACATCACGGGCGCGATCGACATCGTCTTCTTGTTGTGCGTGATGATGACGAACTGCGTTTGGATCGCCATCTCTTTCACCATTTCCGCGAAGCGACCCACGTTGGCTTCGTCGAGCGGCGCGTCGACTTCGTCGAGCACGCAGAACGGGCTGGGCTGGTATTGGAAGATGCCCACCAGCAGCGAAAGCGCGGTGAGCGCTTTTTCGCCGCCCGAGAGCAGCAGCACATTCTGCAACTTCTTTCCCGGAGGCTGCGCGATCACGTCGATGCCACTGTCGGGCGAATTCTCTTCGTCGGTCAGCCGCATGAAGGCGTGACCGCCGCCAAACAATTTGCGGAAGGTGAGCTGGAAGGTTTCGTTGATCTTGTGGAATGCCTCTTCGAACTTCTCACGCGAGATGGCGTCGATCTCCTTGATGGTGCTCTGTGTGTTCTCGATGGAGTCGAGCAGGTCTTTGCGCTGCGTCTCCAAGAAGGCGTGCCGCTCAGCCGTCTCTTTGTATTCCTCGAGCGCCATCATGTTGACCGGGCCCATGGCGTCGAGGCGCTGCCTCATCTCGTGATAGAGTGCATCCTCCTGCGCGAGAGTCTCACCTTCGACGCGGGCGATCATACTGTCCGCAAGAAGTTCCTCGCGGCCAACCCCAAGTTCGTTGCGGCAGTTCTGCGCCATGTACTCGGCATCGGAGCGCAGTCTGGCAGACGATGCAGCAAGTTCGCCACGACGGTCGCGCGCGGCATCCAGCTCGGAGCGCCATAGCTTCAGAGTTGCTTCCATCTCCGCAAGTCCAGACCGCAGCTGCTCTGCTTCTTGTTGAAGCTCTGCTCTACGCGCATTGAGTAGCTGCGATTCTTGCGCCAGCGCCTCAACCCGCGCCACCAACTCGACATTCTCCGTCTCCCGCTGCAGCTTCTCAGCAGCCGACGCTGCTAGCTGCGTCTGCAGACTTGCGATGCGACCGCTGATCTCCGAAACCATGTTCTGGATCCGCTGCAAGGAAGCTTCGGCCGCGATGCGGCGCTCCTCCAGTGCGGCGACACGCGTTGCCATCTGAGAAGAGACAGCCGCAGCCTGGTCGCGGCTCGCTTTCAGGCTGGCTAGATTATCTTGGGCAGAGGCAGTCAGCGCCTCCAGTTCAACCCGGCGAGATTCCTGCTTCGCGATATCCTCGCGACGCGATGCAATGGTCTCCGCCGTCTGCGAGCGTTCTGCCTTCGCCCGATCCAGTTCGCTCTGGTAGGTATGCAGCCGCTCGCCGATACGCTTTACTTCAGACTCCAACTGCTGCAACGCATGCCCTGAAGTCATGGCCGTCACTTCGGCTTCGCGCAGGTCAGTCTCTAGGCGCACCAGCAGCTCGCTCATCTCAGTGATCTCGCGGCCTAGCAAGGTGACCCGCGACTCGTCAGATCGTAGAGCTTGCTCCATCTCCCCGATCGCCTTCAGCAGCTCGCGCAATTCGCGCTTGAGTGACAGAGGTCCTTCGCTGCGCTGCTTGCCGCCGGTAACAGTCACGTTGTGGAAGCACTCGCCGGTAGGCGAGAGGAAGAATGCGTTCGGGTTGCCGAGCGCGAGGTCGCGCGCAGTCGCGGCGTCGGGCGTGATGTAGCCATCCCGCAGCTTGGGCAGGATGACCTCGAGTGATTTCCCGAATCCATTCAAGACTTTTATCGCGCTCTTCACCGGGACCACCGCATCGCGCCGCGGAGTGCTGCGAGTGGACTCATCCAGCTTGAACGAGAAACGAGCTTGCGAGTCATTGGGGTGGACGAGGAACGTCGCGCGGCCATCCACATCGCCTTGCAAGAGGCGCAGGCCTTCGTCGGCAGCATCCCACGATTTCACGACGATGTAGTTCAATTCGTCACGCAGGAACTCTTCCACCACGTGCTCGTACTGGTTTTCAACCTCGAGGAAGTCGGCCAGAACGCCTGCGGGCGTATGCCCTTGCTTCATCGCGCCCGACTGGAAGAGCCGCTGCACCGACGCCGTGGAATAGCCGTGCTCAGCGATCAACGCTTCGAGCGATCCCTTTTTCCCAAGAGCGGTCGCGTACTCAGCGCGGACTGTGTCGAGCCTCTTTTTCCCTTCAGCTTCAGCCGCGCGCTTTTCGCCGATGGTGCGGCGCGTCTGCTCGACCTGGGTCTTCAAGCCCGCAAGCCGCTCGCTGACCGACTCGAATTCCATGGTGAGTTGTCCGCGACGTCCACCGAAGGAATCGATCTGCGAGTTAGCAGCCGCGACTTCCTGTGAGATACGCGCTGCCTCGCGATCCAGCGCCGCGACCTGCTCCTCCGACTTCACCATCTCGTTACGCACGTTGGAAGTCAGCGCCATCACTTCCAGCATCTGCCGGCGGCGCTGATCCTGCTGCGCCTCGGTATCCGTGACCAGCGCGGTCGCCAATGTGGCACCCTGTTGAGCGCGCGCGGCTTCGAGTTGCGCTGCCTGCGCATCCGCTGCCGCAGAGGCTACGATGCCCTGATTGGTCTTGAGTTCATTGCGCAGGGAAGCAACCTGCTGCTCGGTGGCGGCGATCTCTGCCGTCGCGGAGGCGGTGCGCGCGTCCATCTCGGCGCAGCGTTCCAGGTTGTGCTGCCGTCGCCCGGTTGCGCGGTCGGATTCCAGCGTGATCGCGGTCAGGCGCTCGTTGGTTTGCCGGGTTTCTTCCTCCAGCGCATATCCGCGCTGCGTCCGCGACCCGTGCTCCGTCTCTTTTGCTGCGAGGGCAGCAGTCTTTCCGCTGATCTCTTCGCCCAAACCACTCAACTGCAGGTCGACTTCAGCCAGCTGCAGGTCGAGAGCGACAAACTTGCTCGCCAGCACGATGCGCAGCTTGGCGCGCATCTCGTCGCGTAATTTCGCGTAGCGCTCTGCCTTGGCCGATTGCCGCTTCAGCGAGTTCATCTGCCGCGTGACTTCGTCGAAGATGTCGTTGATGCGGTTCAGGTTGACCTTGGCCGCTTCCAGGCGCGATTCCGCCAAGCGGCGCCGCGTCTTGAACTTGGTGACTCCCGCGGCTTCTTCGATGATGGCGCGGCGGTCATGCGGCTTGCTGCTCAGGATCTGCCCGATGCGTCCCTGTTCGATGATGGCGTACGACTCCGGCCCCAGGCCGGTGCCCATGAAAATGTCCTGGATATCGCGCAGGCGGCAGAGTTTGCCGTTCAGCAGGTATTCACTTTCGCCGGAGCGGAACAGGCGACGGGTCACAACGATCTCGCCGGCGTGGGCTTTCTGTGCAAACTTGCGGCGACGGATCTTGAGGACGACTCCTGCGGGAGCAGACTCCGATTGCTCGGCCATTTCCGATTCCGCGCCTTCAGCAGAGACTTCGGGAAGGTCGTGCTCATCGAGTTCGACGCCTGCGGCTTTGGCTGCCGCAACTTCGTCTTCATTCAGGATCTTGCCGGGACGCGATTCTTCCGTAGCCGCTTCCATGTCAGCCTGCGCGTGCTCGCGCAAAGCAGCCTCGTCCCAGTCATCGCCGACCTCATCGACGACTTCAATCTCGGGCTCGGCGTTCAGATCGACAGGCCCGTCGTACACAACCGGGTCGATCAGGGTCAGCGATACCTCTGCCATGCCGGTGGGCTTGCGGTCGCGGGTACCGATGAAGATAACGTCTTCCATGCGCGCGCCGCGCAGGCTCTTGGCAGATTGCTCGCCCAAGACCCAGGAGATGGCGTCAGAGATGTTGGATTTGCCGCAGCCGTTGGGGCCAACGATGGCAGCCACACCGTCGCCGTGAAACTTCAGCTCGGTGCGGTCGCAGAAGGACTTAAAGCCAAGGATTTGCAGCTTCTTCAGTTTGAGCAAGACCCACTCCTTCAATCCGGTTCCGCGTTCGACTCAGTGGCGCGACACAAAGCCGAAGTTCACCTGCGGCTGGAGCAGGGGCCCAAGGCATGTCCCCGGGTACCCGCAGGGACGCTTATTACCGACAATGTACCTGCTAAGTCATTGCCAGTCAAGCATCCAGCCCCTATATATTGTGCACGTCGACTCGCTGCCCCTGCATATCGCATGGGAAAGGCAGCAATAGCCTGCACGAAACCAGACTGTTCAATTGTATTGGGTGTGGAAGAGGTTGTGGAAAACCGCGAGCTGAAGCCAGATTAGCCCGATTCTGCGGCAGTTGCAAGCTGGAAAAAGGACTACACCAGCCGGGCGACCAGGTCGTAGTCGTGCGCCTCGGTGATCTCGCAGTGGAAGAAGCCGCCTTTGCGGATCTCGGACTCGTCGTAATCGCCGAAATCGTTGATGAAGACTTTGCCGTCGATCTCGGGAGCGTGCATCTCGGTGCGGCCCTCCCAGAGGAGGTCAGTCTCTTCCGATGGACCTTCGAGAACGACATCAAATTGACGCCCGATGAGCTCTGATTTTTTCTTCCGGCTGATCTGTTGCTGGATCTTCATCAGCTTCTTGCGGCGGCGCTCGATCTCTTTCGGTGCAACTTTCTCGTCCATCGCGAAGGCGCCGGCGCCTTCCTCGTCGGAGTAGGCGAAGACCCCCAGCCAATCGAACTTCGCCGCCTTCACAAATTCGACCAACTCTTCGAAGTCAGCTTCCGTCTCGCCGGGGAAGCCGACGATGAATGAAGTTCGCAGCGTGAGGTTAGGAATGGTCTTGCGCATCTTCTCGATCGACTTGAGAAAGATTTCGGCGTTCGCTCCGCGCTTCATTCGCTTCAAGACATTTCCGGAGGCGTGCTGCAACGGAACGTCGATGTACGAGCAGATCTTCGGATTTGACGCGATGGTCTCGAGCAACTTGCCGCTGATCTTGTTGGGATAGGCGTAGAGGAAACGCACCCAACGTACCTCCTCGATTTTGGCGAGCCCCTCTAGCAGAAGTGCCAGGCCGTCCTTCAAGCCGAGGTCTTCGCCGTAGCAGGTAGTGTCCTGCCCGATCAAAGTCAGTTCGCGCACACCCGACCGCACCAGGCGTTCGGCTTCGGCAATGACCGACTCGAAATGCCGTGAACGGAACTTTCCGCGCAACTGCGGGATGATGCAGAAGCTGCACGGATGATCGCAGCCCTCGGCGATCTTGATGTAGGCCATGTGGCCGGGCGTGGTAAGTATGCGAGGCGTCGCTTCGGTGTAGAGATAATTTGGAAGATCGGCGACGGCGCCGTCCCACTCGCTCTTGCTGAATCGTCCGCTGCGCTCGCGAGCATCACCCTCCGCACGCGACGATTGCGTCGAGTCGGGCCGTGAATAAGTAAATTCCGGGCGCGAGCGCAGGATGTTGAACGGCGACTCCTGCGCTCGCGGGCTGCGCGCCTCGATCCCGGCAGCGGCAAGGATTCCTTCCAGCTCTCCGGTACCAATCACCGCGTCGACTTCGGGGATATTTTT
>Ga0137403_10001166_pt1 | contig 33222 bp, 28 predicted proteins | sample CZOMad2_1_16fung_FD_122057 | JGI IMG/M metagenome (GOLD analysis project Ga0137403, IMG submission 122057) | Vadose zone soil fungal communities from Angelo Coast Range Reserve, California, USA - CZOMad2_1_16fungal (Hybrid Assembly) | ecosystem: Environmental > Terrestrial > Soil > Vadose zone... | reverse complement strand
CCACGCCCCCAAAGGTTTTCAGGTGCTGGCGGACCTCAAAATTGCCCAGGAGAACGCCCTTGCCTGCCAGCCGGCCGGTTTGGAGGGCGCGGAAGGAAAACGAGCCTCCCAGGACGGGAATCGGGCGCTCCCAAGCGGGGATGACGAAGCGCGCATCGAGCGTCGGTTCACCGTACAGCTGGGAGCCGGCCAGCCGTGCCGCGAAGATGGTGCCTTCCCGCAGCTGCACCCAGCCCCGGAAAACGCCGTACAGCCGCTCGTAGTTGCCGCCGCCAGTCGCTACCTGGTATCCCGACTCGAGCAGGAGTCCCCGATGCGGGTCGTACTCGGTATCGCGGCTGTCGAACACCAGGGCGGCGCGGACCCCCGCATCGCCCTGCTTCATCGAAGGCCCGAACTGCTGGAGAAAAACCGACGTGCCCTCGTCGTGGGCCACGAACTTGGTGGACTGGGCTGAGGCCTGAAGCGCCACCTGCAACTGGCCTACAATCCGGCGAGTAACCTCCACCGAACCGAAATAGTTGGTGCGCTGAACCCGATAGAAGAACGGGTCCGCGTCGGTGACATTCGCCTTGTCGTAGGTGGTCCCGTTGCCCAGCCCGAAGAAGCCATACCGGGCTTCTCGCGAGGCAATGGTTAACGCAGTGAATCGCCAATCCTTCAGCCACAGAGGCGCTCCGAACTGTGCTGCGGCAAACCGGGTCCCGCGGAAGCCTACGCCGGCATCGAGCTGGACATAGGCGCGCGAGGTGACCCGCTCTTCGTACGGCGCGGCCTGGGAGTAGCGAATCCTGCCGGAGATCAGGGGTCCGTCGTTCGAGAGCCCCGACAGATAGGGGAAGTAGCTGGTCCGCCAGGGCACGTCGGTGTTGGTCTGCGCCGGCTCTTGGGCTAGACACCGTCCCGGGCCCGCGAGCCAGAGCAGGGCGGTTGCAGCTGCCGCCGCCAGGCCGGGACGGACCGATGTCATGACGGTCTCTGGAACAGAAAGGCAGCGTCCCGCAGTGCCGCCTCTCGACCGTCGTGCGCAGCGTATTGGGTGGGATACATCGACCCGGCTCCAAACTCGCCGCGTTTGTTGACGGCGTAGAACTTGAGGTCGAACTTCGGCCGGCCATCGGACAGCAGGAGCCGCGGCGGCGTCTGCGCCAGGACCCGCCGCAACGTCCCCAGGCAGGCGTCGGTCGGCTTCTTCCCGCCGCGCATTTGCTCGACGGTCAGAAATCCGCCGCAGACCATGATGTTGGACTCGCCCCGCCCGGTGGAGCCGGCGGCGCCGACGTCGTTGTCGGTGTACTGGCCGGCGCCGACGATCGGGCTGTCGCCGGCGCGACCCGGAATCTTCCACGCGAGCCCGCTGGTGGTGGTCACCGAGGAGATGTCGCCCGCGGCGTTCACGATGTCCAGGTTGATCGTCCCGGTCGGCCGGGCCACCATCGGCGTTTTCGGCGGGACGTCCAGCCAATCGTCCTCTGCGCCCCGGTTGGCGCGCCACTCGAGCCAGAGTTGGCGCGACTCGGGCGTGAGCAGGTCCTCCTCCTTGAACCCGTACGAGAGGGCGAATCGCTTGGCGCCCTCGCCCACCAGCAGAATATGGTTGGTATAGAGCAGGACCAGCTTCGCGACTTCGCTCGGCGTCTTGATGCCCTCGAGCGCCGCGACCGCCCCGGCCCGCTTGGTCGGACCGTGCATGCAGGACGCGTCGAGCTGGACCACGCCGTCTTCGTTCGGGAGTCCGCCGTAGCCGACCGATTGGTCGCTCGGATCGAGCTCCTGGATCTTCACCCCTTCGACCGCCGCGTCGAGCGTGTCGGTCCCCTGGAGAATGAGCTCCATCGCGCGGCCCACCGCCCGAAGCCCGTTGGCCGAGCTGACCGCGGCAGGACGGGACGCAGCTCGACGCAGCACCGCGGGAGCGCTCGCGGCGCTCACGCCGGGAAGTCCAAGGGAGGCGGCCGCCGCACCGGCGGCGCCGAGAAACCCGCGGCGAGTGACAGCGCGATTCATGGAAAATCCTCGCGAGCCGATGACCGAGCAGGAATTAGGGCGACCCCATCGATAAGTCAACTTGCCGCCGGTTTTGGCCGTCCGTACGTTTGGGCGGTTGACACCCCCACCTCTCCTCCGGCCGCCCGGCGACCGTGACGCCCTCTCGATCGAGAATCCGCTCTCGCTCGCCCGAATCTTCGTGGCGGGTGTCCTGCTGTTCGCTACGGTGGTCGCCATCGTGCTCTGGGCAACCGGGATGGTGCCCCGCGCGCTCGAGCTGGTCGGCATCTTCTGGGCGCTCTACGGCTTCGTCATCGGGCTGCTCGGCGGCGTTCTCGAGCCGCTGGTCGACGGTCTCGGCCGGGCACTGGTCGACCTCGGTCTGCACCGGGCCGGAGGCGGGTATTCCGCGATCGAGACCCTGGTAGTCCGGGGTGAGTACGAGGCGGCGGCGGAGGCCTATCGCGAGCGTGCCAAGGAGCCGGCCGATCGGGTCGAAGCGACCCTGCGCCGGGCCGCCTTGCTGGCCGGTGCGTTGGGTCAGCCTGAAACCGCCGCGGCCGAGCTGCAGAATCTGCGCGCCACCGTGCACCCCGGCGCCGAGGCGGACCTGCGCATCGGTCTGGCGCTGGTCGAGCTCTACGAAGATCGGTTGGGCGATCCCGGCAGCGCGATGGCCGAGCTGCGCCGCCTGATCGACCAGCACCCGAGCACCCGTCATCTGCGCCGGCTCCGGACCTCGCTGGCGGACCTCAAACAGCGACGGTTCGGCGATGACTCCGCGTCCTAGGCTCGACCCATCGATCTTCCATCTGCCGGTCGAAAAGATGCGGGCGGGCTATTACTCGGACAAGTACTTCGTCCGCGCACGAGATATCCTGCTGGCCGAAGGACACCGCCCGCGTGTGACGATGCAGGTGTTCGGCAAGGCGTCCGCGTTTCTCGGCGGGGTGGACGAGGCAATCGCCATTCTCAAGCTCTGTGCCGTCGAATGGCCCGACTTGGCGGTTCACGCGCTGCGCGAGGGCGACGCCGTCGAGCCTTGGGAGACGGTCATGCTGATCGAGGGCCCGTACAGTGCCTTCGCGCATCTCGAGACCCTGTACCTCGGAGTGCTGGCGCGACGAACCCGGGTCGGCACCAACACCCGGCGGGTGGTGGAGGCCGCCGCACCCAAGGAGGTCATGTTCTTCCCCGCCCGGCACGACCACTGGCTGGTGCAGACCGGCGACGGCTATGCCGCGCACATCGCCGGCGCCATCGGGGTCTCGACCGATGCGCAGGCGTCGTGGTGGGGCAGCGAGGGCGTCGGCACCGTTCCCCATGCACTGATAGCTGCCTACGGCGGCGACACGGTGCTCGCGACCCAAAAGTTTGCGGAGCACATCGGGGACGAGGTGAAGCTGGTCACCCTGGTGGACTTCGAGAACGATTGCGTCCGGACCTCGCTCGAGGTGGCGAACGCGCTGGGCGACCGACTCTATGGAGTGCGGCTCGATACCAGCGAGATGCTGGTCGATCGGTCGCTCTGGAGCCAGATGGGCCGCGAGAAGCCTACCGGTGTGAATCCCCAGCTGGTGCGGAACGTCCGTGCCGCGTTGGACGGGCACGGCTTCCACCGCGTGAAAATCGTGGTGTCCGGTGGCTTCACAGTGGAAAAAATCCGGGACTTTGAGCACCGGCAGGTTCCGGTGGACGCGTATGGTGTCGGATCGTCGTTATTCGAGGGCCGCTATGACTTCACGGCGGACGTCGTGCTGCTCGACGGACGGCCGTGTGCCAAGGTTGGGCGGGAGTACCGGCCCAACCCGCGACTCGAACGGGTGGAGTGACGCGGGCCCCTCGATCGTTCGTTTCTGCGACGGTCGATGTTCAGGCCGGAACACGACCATCCGGGGGGGTGTTGCATTACTACAGAGAGGACGTCCGAACGGAAGCGGTCAGACCTCATCGCTCGGCACCGAGCCGAGCACCGTTCGTGACCCGAAAGAAGGATCTATGCTGTTACCACTGCTGATGCTCTTGTCGTCCGGCCCGTTACGTACGCCAGAACTAAATCCCGCCGCCGATCCGGATCCCCCGGTCCATGTCTGGTTGAACTCGGACGGTAATTACGCGCTGGGCGATCACGCCAAAGTGTACGTTCGGGCCGCCCAGGATGGATACCTCATTGTGCTGCACGCCGCGCCGGATGGCAGGGTGCGCGTACTGTTCCCGATCGACCCGCGGGACGACCAGCACGTCCAGGCTCACAAGAAGTACGAGGTGAAGGGGCGCGGCGGCCATGAGGCCTTCATGGTGGCCGACACGACGGGGCATGGTACCGTGCTCGCGGCGCTCGCCAAGGAGCCGTTCCGGTTGGATGACTTCGAGCAGAACGGCCGGTGGGACTATCAGGCATTGTCCGAGCACGCGGCGGCGTCTGATCCCGAAGCCGAGCTCATGGGCATCGTCCAACGGATGCAGCCCACCGAGGCACATTTCGAGTACGACGTCGCGACTTACGTCGCGGCGGTTCCGCGGTACGCCGCATATCCCTACCCATACTGGGGCTACGGCCCCGGGGCGGGCTTGGGCTTCTGGTTTGGGCCGCCGTACGCCTTCCGCTGGGGCTACGGCTATCGCTGGGGCGGCTGGCGCTGGTGAGGGCCGCCGCGCCTGAGGGTTCAACCGGGTTCACCGTTTCCGGGGCAGCGTTTACCATCCAGGCATGCCGGGCCTGGTCTTCTGGGACGTCGATACGCAACATGACTTCATGCTGCCCGACGGGAAGCTGTACGTGCCCGGCGCCGAGAGCCTGCGCTCGAGCCTCGATGCGCTCACCCGGTTCGCCCACGCGCGAGCGATCCCGATCGTCGCGTCGGCCGACGACCACGAGCTGACCGATCGGGAGATCAGCTCGACACCGGATTGGGCCACGACATTTCCGCCGCACTGCATGCGCGGAACCCTCGGCCAGCGGAAGATCGCGGAAACGATGCTGCGCGATCCGCTGGTGCTTCAGCCGATCTCGGAGGATCCCGCGGCGCTCGCCCGACGGATCCGCGGCCACCGGGGCGACTTCCTCCTTCTCAAGCATGAGCTGGACGTGTTCTCGAACCCGAACACGCGGGTCGTGCTCCATTCGCTGGCTCCCGGGGCAATCGTGCTCTACGGTGTCGCAACCGACTTCTGCGACCGACTCACCCTCGAAGGCCTCCTGGGCGGCGGCACCACCGCGAACCTCTTCTTTGTCACGGACGCGGCTCGAGCCTTCGATGCCGCCCGGGGCGATGCCCTGATTCAGGAGTGGGCCGGGCGCGGGGTCCGCCCGATCACCACGCGCGATGTGCTCGGCGGGACCGGCTTGGAGCGCTGGCTCTGACCAGCTTCGGCCGGATCTTCCTGCCGGGACCGACGGAGGTCCATCCGGAGGTCCTGGCGGCGCTCACTCGACCGATGATCTCGCCCTGGAGCGACGAAGGAGCCGCGCTCTTCGAGTCGCTCCAGCCCTCCCTGCGCCGAATCTTCCGGACGTCACAGCCGGTGCTGCTGGTTGCCTCGTCTGCGACGGGATTGGCGGAAGCCGCCATTCGCTGCGCGGTCGAGCATCGAGTGCTGGTCGTGGTGGGAGGCTTCTTCGGTGAGTGGTTCGCGGCCGTCGCGGAGGCCTGCGGGCGCGAGGTAGTGCGCCTCGTGGTGCCGACCGGCCGTACGCTGGAACCGGAGCAGCTCGCGCGCCTGCTGGACGGGCCGCCGGTAGACGCGGTAGCCCTGGTGCACTCGGAAACGTCGACCGGGGCCTTGGCGCCGCTCGCCGAGATTGCGCGGGTCGTGCGGACCCGGTCGGATGCACTCCTCCTGGTGGACGCCGTCACCTCGATCGGCGCGTCCCCGGTTGAAACCGACCAGTGGGGGCTCGACTTCGTCTTCACCGGCTCGCAGAAGGCGTTGGCGCTGCCTCCCGGACTTGCCCTGGGGGTCGCGTCAGACCGATTGCTCGAGCGGACGCGGCGGCAGCGGGATCGCGGCTGGTACTTCGATCTCCTCAAATACGATCAGGCGGCGCGCGCTGCACGACCCACCCAGACGCCGGCTCTATCGCTGGTCTACGCGCTCGAGCGGCAACTGGGGCGGATCGAGGCCGAAGGGGGGATCGAGGCCCGCTGGCGCCGTCACCATTCGATGCTCGAACTCATGGAAGCGTGGGCCAGCTCACAACCCGCGTTCCGGTTGCTGGCCGCGCCCGGCCGCCGCTCGTGGGCCGTGGCGACCCTCAGTCCGCCTCCCAATGTCCCCGCACCGGACATCGTGCGGGCCATGCGGGCGCGGGGGTTCGTGCTGGCTGACGGACTCGGGGATCTCTCCGGGCAGGTCATTCGGATCGGACACATGGGCGACCTGGGTCCGGAGCACCTCGAGGCCATGCTGGCGGAGCTGGCGGTGGTTGCCGTGTGATGTGGCGCACGGCAGGGGTTTTCAGATGGGGTAGGTTGACCAGTGGTGGGGTCTGAGGTTCGGCCGGCACCGGGCCTCGATACACAAGACGCCGCCATCTTCAGCACAATACATCCTCTCGTTTCAATATCCTGCCAGGGACGGGCGCCTTCGGGCGCCCGTTCCGCCCTCCTTTCAATAGGGCCGGGTCCACCTCCTGGACCGGCCCCATTGACGGCACCCGCTGCCTGCATAGACTTACACCTATGTGCATGAACGACCGTCCCACCATCGCCGTTTCCATTCGACTCCTTCGCGGAGGCGGTGGGCGGGCGCGCGGCTGACTGATCGATCGGCGTAACCGAACCCACGCGGCCTCCCGACTCCCGGGAGGCCGCGATGTTTAGGGGAGTCTCTCACCCGGACCTGCCATGCAGATCAGCCTCTACGATACCACCCTGCGGGACGGTACCCAGCGGGAGGGACTGTCGCTGTCGGTCGAGGACAAGCTCAAGATCGCCCGCGCCCTGGATGAGCTCGGCGTGCGCTACATCGAGGGCGGGTGGCCAGGCTCGAACCCGAAGGACGCGGAGTTCTTCGCGCGGATCGGCCGCGAGCGGCTCGGGCAGGCCAGGATCGCGGCGTTCGGGAGCACCCGGCGGGCCGGCGCCCGGTGCGAGGCCGATCCGAGCTTGCAGGCACTGGTTGCCGCCGAGACGCCGGTCGTGACGCTGGTCGGCAAGAGCTCCACGCTTCACGTCGAGCGGGTGCTGGAAACGACCCGGGACGAGAATCTGCGCATGATCGACGAGAGCGTGGCCTTCTTCCGGCGGCTCGGCAAGGAGGTGGTCTTCGACGCGGAGCACTTCTTTGACGGCTGGGCGCTTGAAGCCGAGTACGCGCTCGCGACCGTCCGAGCCGCGGCCAACGCCGGCGCGAGCTGGATTGTGCTGTGCGACACCAACGGCGGCTCGTTGCCCGACACAGTGCGGGAAGTCGTGGGCTGCGTCCGCGAGCGGATCGCAAGCCCCCTCGGGATCCACCCTCACAACGATGCGGCCCTGGGGGTGGCCAACGCCCTGGCCGCGGTCCAGGCCGGCTGCACCCAGGTGCAGGGGACCATCAACGGCTACGGCGAGCGTTGCGGCAATGTGGACCTCGTCCCCGTGGTCGCGAACCTCCAGCTCAAGCTCGGCCACGACGTGATCCCACCGGCCCAGCTGCGCCGGCTGACCGAGGTCTCTCACTTTGTGGCCGCCATCGCGAATCTGAACCCCGACGCCCACGCGCCGTTCGTCGGGCGCAGTGCGTTCGCCCACAAGGGCGGGATTCACGTGGCGGCGATTGCCAAGTTGCCGGAGAGCTATCAGCACATCGATCCGGCGCTGGTCGGCAACGAGCTCCGTGTAGTGGTCAGCGAGGTCGCAGGCCGGCGGAACGTCAGGCTCCGGGCCGAGGCTCTCGGCCTCGCCCAGGGCGACGGCGAGGCGGAGGTGCTGCAGCGGATCAAGAACCTCGAACACCGGGGATTCCAGTTCGAGGCCGCGGACGGCTCGTTCGAGATGCTGCTCCGCCGAGCGGCCCCCGGGTACCGGCCACCGTTCGAGCTGCTCGATTTTACCGTGATCAGCGAAAAGCGGGGAGAGCACAAGGTCGCCGCCCAGGCGATCGTCAGGGTCCGGGTGGGCGACGAAGTGATGCACACGGCGGCGGAGGGGGACGGGCCGGTCAACGCGCTGGACCGGGCGCTCCGGAAGGCGCTGGTGCCCCACTACCCGGAGCTGGACCAGGTCCGCCTGGTGGATTACAAGGTGCGTATCGTGGACGAGCACCTTGGCACCGCGGCCCGGCCGCGGGTCATTCTGGAGTCTGCGCGAGGTACGGACCGATGGAGCACGGTCGGCTGCTCCGAGAACATCATCGAGGCGAGCTGGCTCGCGCTCTGGGACAGCCTGGAGCTCCCCCTCCTCAGAAACGGCGCTCGGCCGCCAGGACCAGCGCCGACTCCGCCGGGATGAGCCGGCTTTCTCGCGCGGCAGCGGGGGTGCCGCCGCCGCCGTAGTGCGGATCTTCCGACGACCACAGGAGCGACCACGCCGCGCCGGCCGGCGGGGTGAGCAGCGGGTCGGGCTCGTCCCCGAGCGCGACGTCGTGCCCAAGATTGACGAACACGAGGCGGTCCAATCCGTCTTCACCGGCGAATCGCAGAGCCAGCGCCAGCGCGCTCAGCGGGCGCCCGGTCGGGGTCTGCTGCCGGGAGAAAGCGGCATCCTCCCGGCGGAGCCGGAGCAGGTCACGGTGCAGGGTGACCGCCTCGCCGTGACGGGCTCGTTCGCTCGGCTCCAGTCGGCAGCGAGCGAACGTGTCCGGCGAGCCCGGGTCCGCCAGCAGCGCCCGCATGGCGGGGTCCGCAATGCTCTCGAACTGGGCGAGAAAGTCGGCTCGCCCGCGGCGCACCAGGGCCGCCAGGCCCGGCTCGTGGTCCGCGAAGAAGAGAAAGGGACTCGACGCCGCGAACTCCTGGCCCATGAAGAGCAGGGGGGTGCCCGGACTCAGGAGGAGGAAGCCGGTCAGCGCCCGCCACCGCCCGGGACTGGTCAGGGCGTGCAGCCGAAGCCCCCGGGCAGAATGGGCGATCTGGTCGTGGTTCTGGAGGAACGTTACCAGTTGGGGCGGCTCGAGTACGCTGGCGCTTCGCAGCGTGCCCTGAGTAACCGCCACCAGCTCCTCGGCTGAGCCCAGGAATGGCCGGTAGTAGCCCTCCCGCTTGCCGACGGCGGCGACGACAGCGGCGTGATGAAAGTCGTCGTGCCAGATGCCGTCCAATCCCATGCCACCATGCACCGGGGGCAACGCCAGGGCAACCCGCTCCGGCTCGTCTTCCGCGATGACCAGCGTGCCCCGACCGCGGGCGCGCTCCCGCACGGTCCGGCCGACCGCGGCCAGGATGTGATCGACGGAGTCGTCCTGGATCGTGTGCGTGGCATCGAGCCGGAGGCCGTCGACGTGAAACTCCTCGATCCAATAGCCGGCATTGGCCAGCACCAGCTCGCGGACCGGTCCGGCGTCCGGCCCGTCGAAATTCGGCGCCGGTCCCCACGGGGTCGTGTGGCGCTCGGTTGTGTACCCCCGGGCGAATTGGCCCAGGTAGTTGCCATCCGGGCCCAGGTGGTTGTACACCACGTCGAGCAGGACCCCCAAACCGAGCTCGTGGGCCCGGTTCACCAACTCGCGAAACCCGTCGGGTCGGCCGTACAGGCGGGTTGGCGCGAAGAGGTTCACGCCGTCATAGCCCCAGCCGAACCGTCCGGGAAAATCCGCGACCGGCATGATCTCGACAGTCGTGATCCCGAGATCGGCGAGCGCGGGCAGCTCGCGGGCTGCAGCCGCCCAGGTACCCTCCGGAGTGAATGCTCCGACGTGAAGCTCGTACATCACTTGACCCCGAATCCGTACGCCAGTCCAGGCGCGGTCGGTCCAGTTGAAGCTCGCCGGGTCGATGACCTCCGAGGGACCATGGGGCCCCTCCGGCTGGAAGCGGGAGGCCGGGTCGGGGAACGTCTCGCCGCCGTCGAGCCGATAGCGGTAGCGGGCGCCGGGTCGGACTCCCGGTGCCAACCCCGCGAAATAGCCTCCGGGTTCGGCGCGCAGCAGAGCCGGTCGCGAGGCCCCCTCAATGACCGCTTCGACGCGCGAGCGATCCGGTGCCCATACCCGGAAATGGACTGCGCCGCCGGGCTGCACCTCAGCGCCGACGGGAAGGCGACGGACGATTGGAGTCGGGGCAGCGACAGCGGGCTCGGGCGCCATGCCCTCAAGCTATCCGCCGACTGGGCGGGCTCACCAGTCGCCCGAGCGGATGGGACTGCCGCCCTGCTGACAGGGACCTATCTTCGCTTGGTGCGGTATGCTTTCCTGGTGGAGACCTACGCCACCGAACGGCTCAAAGTGGTGAGCACCTGGGCCTCGTTCCGAGACGACGATCTCTCGGTACGACCCCACGCGACCGACCGCCGCGGGAGAAGCGTGCTCGAACACATGGTCCACCAGTGCGTGAGCGAGAACCTGTGGTTCCGCGACATGCTCGGCATCGATGTCGCTGCCCCGCCGCTGCCCGGTCTTGAGACCCGGCTCGAGTTCATCCGGCGCTACTCCGAGGATTCGGCCAACCGGCTGGAGCTGCTCCGCCGGGAGCCGGAGCTCTGGTGGGAGGCGGAGGTCCCTTTTTTCGATGTGGCGCGGAGCCGCGCATGGGTGGTGGTCCGCCGGGTCGGGCACACTGCGCATCACCGCGGCCAGCAGGCGGCGCTTCTGCGGATGCTCGGCCGAAGCGTCTACAGCACCTACGGCCCCACGGCCGACACGGGAGGGCTGTTCCAGCAGCGGGCTCCGACGATCTACCCCTATCCGGACCAGGCGGCGCTGCTGGCTGGTGAAGCTGCAGGGGGACGCAAGGCTCACTTGCCCGGGCCGGGCGACCGCCCCGCAACGGAGCGACCGGGCACGTGAACGGGGCGCCCCTGCCGGCTCTCGCTGCCCGGGCGCTCGAGGCCTATGGTGGGCGCGAGCGTTGGGCTGCGGCTCGATCGGTCCGCGCCACCCTGTCGGTCGGCGGGCTGGCGCTCCTGACCAAGGGGCGCTTGCCGCTACGGCACATCTCGGTTGCGGCGGAGCTCGACTTTCCCCGCGTCCGGATCGATCGGCTGGCGGGTGAGGATACCGTCGCCTGGCTCGAGGGCGGCTCCTCGCGGCTGGCCACCCACCCCGGGCAGACGATCGCCGCCCGGGGCGACGCCCGGGCCGCGTTTCGAAGCCCGCGCCACCTTCTCTGGTGGGACCGGCTGGACGCCAGCTACTTCCTCGGATACACCCTGTGGAACGATCTCACGTTCCCCCGTCTACTGCTCCGCCCCGACCTCGAGTGGACCGAGCTGGACGAGACCACGCTGCGCGCCCGTTTTGCCCCGGGCCTGCCGACCCACTGTGACGAGCAGATCTTTCGGTTCGACCGCGAGTCGGGCCTGCTTCGCCGCCACGAATACACCGCGGACGTGTTCGGGTCCTGGGCTCGTGTAGTGACGGTGGTGCTCAAGCATCGCGAGTGGGACGGCCTCATGTGTGCCTGCCGGCGAGTCACCACGCCGGGCCGAGCCGGCGGAAAGCGCTTCCGCTGGCCGGTGCTCTGGTCGTTCGAGATCCACGCCTGGCGGCTTTCCGGAGCGCCCTTGGCCTGACGCGACTGCTACCGACAGGGGGACGGATGTGTCGATGAAGGCGATTCGGGTGCATGGCGTCGGCGGCCCCGAGGTGCTGCGATATGAGGAAATCCCGGTTCCCGCTCCCGGCCCCGGCCAGGCGCTGGTTCGGGTCGAAGCCGCGGGGCTCAACTTCATCGACGTCTACGAGCGCACGGGACTCTACCAGGTGGAGCTTCCCCGCACGCTCGGGGTCGAGGCCGCCGGAGTCGTGACTGCGGTCGGGCCGGAAGTCACCAGTCTCGCGCCGGGGGACCGGGTGGCATACACCGGCGTCGCGGGCGCCGACGCAGAATACGCGGCAGTACCCGCCGACCGCCTGGTCCCGCTGCCGCCGGGAGTGAGCACGAGGCAGGCGGCGGCAGTGCTCCTGCAAGGGATGACTGCGCACTATCTCGCGTCGAGCACCTATGCCCTCCGCGCCGGAGACACCTGCCTGGTGCACGCCGCGGCCGGCGGCCTGGGACTTCTCCTCTGTCAGATCGCGAAGCGGCGCGGCGCCCGCGTGATCGGGACCGTCTCGACCGAGGCCAAGGCAGCGCTGGCTCGTGCGGCCGGTGCCGACGACATCATCCTCTACACCGAACAGGATTTCGAGCTCGAGGTGAAGCGACTCACCGGAGGCGCCGGCCTGCAGGTGGTGTACGACTCGGTGGGCAAGACCACGTTCCTGAATGGTCTCAACTGTCTGGCCCGGCGCGGCATGATGGTGCTCTGTGGACAGTCGAGCGGCCCGGTCGAGCCGATCGACCCGCAGCTGCTCCATCGCAAGGGCTCCCTGTTTCTCACTCGGCCCACCCTGTTCCACTACATCGCGAGCCGGGAAGAGCTCCTCGCGCGGGCGCGCGACGTCCTGGGCTGGGTGGCGGATGGGACACTCACGGTTCGCATCGATCGGGAGTACCCCTTGGCTGAAGCGGCGGCCGCGCATCGGGCCCTGGAGGCGCGGCAGACGACGGGCAAAGTGTTGTTAATACCAGCGTGACCGTTCACCGTTTACTGTTGTGTGATGCGCCTCAAGCCTTTCCGCGCCCTTCGCCCGCGTACTGAGCTGGCGGCCTGCGTTGCCAGCCTCCCATACGATGTCGTGAGCCGGGCCGAGGCGGTCGCACTGGCGGCCGGAAATCCCTACAGCTTCCTCCATGTCGTCCGCTCGGATATCGATCTCCCCGCGGACACCGACCCGCACGACCCGCGCATCTATGCCGAGGCTCGGGCGGCGCTCGACCGCTTCGTTGCCGAAGGCACGCTGGTGCGCGATCGTGAGCCGGCACTCTTCGTGTATCGGCAGGTGATGGATGGTCGGGCCCAAACCGGCGTCGTCGGATGCGTGCACGTCGACGACTACGAGCACGACGTCATCCGTAAGCACGAGAAGACGCGAAAGGACAAGGAAGACGACCGGACTCGCCACCTGCTCACGTTGCACGCGCACGCGGAGCCGGTCTTTCTCACCTACCGGCCCACCCCGGACCTGAATGCACTGGCTCGGATCGCTGCGGCCGGCACCCCGCTCTACGACTTCGCAGCGCCCGATGGAGTGCGCCACACGGTGTGGGTGGTGCCGGATGCCACGCCCTGGGTGCAGGCGTTCGACGCCGTTCCCCTGGCATACGTCGCGGACGGACACCATCGGTCGGCCAGCGCCTGGCGGGCGGGGCGGGAACAACGCGCGGCAAATCCGCGCCACAGCGGCAATGAGGAATACAACTGGTTCCTGGCCGTGCTGTTCCCGTCCGACCAACTCCGGATCCTGCCGTACAACCGGCTGGTAAGGGACCTGAACGGGCTCACGGCAACAGAATTCCGCGCCCGGCTGGCCTCAGTGGGCCGGTTCGAGGCAACCGGCGATCCGGTGCCGGCCGCGGCGGGGAGCTTCGGGCTCTTCTTCGATGGGCAGTGGCAACGCCTCGCGCTCGACCGGGCCGGTGTGGATCGAGGGGATCCGATCCGATCGCTCGACGTGAGCCTTCTTCAAGACCGTGTGTTGGCCCCGATTCTGGGCATTGCCGACCCGCGGACCGACCAGCGGATCGACTTCGTCGGCGGGATACGCGGTACGGACGAGCTCGAGCGCCGGGTCCGGTCGGGCGAGATGGCCCTCGCCGTCTCGCTCCATCCCACCACGCTGGACCAGCTGCTGGCTGTGGCCGATGCCGGGGCGATCATGCCGCCCAAGAGCACGTGGTTCGAGCCCAAGCTGAGAAGCGGATTGTTCGTGCATGAGCTGGACTGAGATGAAAATCCTCATTGCAGACAAGTTCGAGAAGGTCGGCGTCGACGGGCTCAATGAGCTGGGCTGCGCTGTCGTATCGCTGCCGGACCTCACCGCCGAGGCGTTGCCGGTCGCGCTCAAGGAGCACGATCCCAACGTCCTGATCGTCCGCGGCACCAAGGTGACCGGCGAGGCGCTGCGGAGCGGAACGAGTCTGAGCCTCGTCATCCGCGCAGGGGCCGGCATCGATACCATCGACGTCAATGCCGCCTCGGACCTGGGCGTTTTCGTCTCCAACTGTCCCGGGAAGAACTCGGTCGCGGTCGCGGAGCTGGTCCTCGGGCTGGTGCTGGCCTGCGACCGGCGGATTCCGGATCAGGTGGCCGACCTCCGCGCGGGCAGGTGGAACAAAGCGGAGTATTCCAAGGCCAGGGGCCTCCACGGCCGGACGCTGGGCATCGTCGGGCTGGGGCAGATCGGGCGGGAGATCGCGTCGCGGGCCGCCGCGTTCGGGATGTATGTGGCGGCCTGGTCCCGCAATCTCACCCTCGCCGAAGCGGAGCGGCTCGACATCCGTTACTGCCAGACCCCGCTCGAGGTGGCCCGGGTGAGCGATGTGGTGTCCATCAACGTCGCGGCCAACGCCGAGACCCGAAACCTGGTGAGCGAGGAGTTCCTCGAGGCCATGAAGCCCGGCGCGTATCTCATCAACACGTCGCGCGGGACCGTGATCGATGAGCCCGCCCTGCTTCAGGCGATCCGAGCCAAGGGCCTGCGGGTCGGCCTCGACGTCTTCCAGAACGAGCCGGCAACGCCATCCGGCACTTTCGAGAGCGCGATCGCGAGAGCGCCGGGGGCATATGGTACCCATCACATCGGCGCGTCCACCGAGCAGGCCCAGGTGGCCATCGCGCATGAAGTCATTCGCATCGTCCAGGAGTACCAGCAGTCGGGGGTTGTGCCGAACTGCGTGAACCGGCTGGCGCGGAGCTCGGCCTCGCACATCCTCGCGGTGCGGCATCGGAACCGGCCCGGCGTGCTGGCCGATGTCTTCCGGATCCTGGCCGATCGAGCGATCAACGTCGAAGAGGTCGAGAACATCATCTACCACGGCGCCCACGCGACACTCGCACGCATCCATCTGGATGGGCGGCCCGACGCGGCCGCGCTGGAGGCGATCCGCAAGGGCAACGAACACGTCATCAGCGTCGAGCTCACCGCGATCGACGGGAGAGGCTGGTAATGTCGGAGCGCATCTACAACTTCAGCGCCGGGCCGGCGGTGCTGCCCGAGGCCGTCCTCAAGGAAGCGCAGCAGGATCTCTGGAACGTCGGCGGGAGCGGGATCGGTATCCTGGAGCACAGCCACCGGGGCAAGGTGTTCGAAAAGATCGTGGCTGAGGCGGAGCAGGACTGCCGCGAGCTTGCCGGGATCTCCGACCAGTATCGGATCCTGTTTCTCCAGGGTGGCGCGTCGCTCCAGTTTGCTATGGTGCCGATGAATCTGCTTCCCAAGGGCGGAACGGCCGACTACATCAACACCGGCACCTGGTCGCAGAAGGCAATCAAGGAAGCGAAGCTGGTGGGCAAGCCGAACGAGGCCGGCTCGAGTGCCGACCGAAACTTCAGCTACATCCCGCCGGCTCCGCAGATCCGGTACTCCGATCGCCCGGCGTACGTGCACTTCACCACCAACAACACCATCGAGGGCACCCAGTGGCGGGCCGAGCCGGGTGCACCGGCGGGAGCCCCCCTGGTGGCCGACGCCTCGAGCGACATGTTCAGCCGGCCGATCGACGTCACCAGGTACGGGCTGATTTACGCCGGTGCTCAGAAAAACCTGGGCCCCTCGGGTGTAGTGCTGGTCATTCTTCGGGACGACCTGGTCGAAGCCGGGCCCAAAGATCTCCCCACCATGCTGCAATACCGCACCCACGTGGGCGAACATTCCCTGTACAACACGCCGCCGACGTTCGGGATCTACGTGATGGGCCGGGTGTTCAAGTGGATCCGGGAGCTGGGCGGGTTGCGTGCGATGGCCGAACAGAACGCCGAGAAGGCAAGAATCCTGTATGACTTCCTGGACCAGAGCGAGTTCTTCCGCGGGACGGCCGACCCCGACAGCCGCTCGCTGATGAACGTCTGCTTCCGGGCGCCCACCGAGGACCTGGAGGCGAAGTTCGTGACGGAGGCGACCAAGCGGGGGCTGGACGGGCTCAAGGGCCATCGCTCGGTCGGCGGGATGCGGGCGAGTATTTACAATGCCTTCCCCAAGCAGGGCGTCGCCGCCCTGGTGCATTTCATGAAAGAGTTCGAGCGGGCAAACGCACAACTTCCTCTGGAGCGCTGAGTTACCAGCATTCGACCCGAGCTGCCGCGGCGTCGGATCGGGCGGCCGTTTCCTGCCTCCGTGAGCCCGGTCATAGCCGGGACCTCTTGCCAGGGTCACCTTCCAGCCGTATAAGCCCCTAGCGGGCCGCTCGACGGGCACCCCCCGGATAGGCCCGACGACGGAACCTTTTGGCTCCGGACCTCGTTAACCCCGTGTCTTCACCGACAACCGCCGGGTACGACGCGAGGCTCCCCCATGGCAAATCCGCAGCACTACGACGCGCTGGTCATCGGCGCCGGGCAGGCGGGGGTGCCGCTCGCCCGGGCCCTTGCTGCGGCCGGCCGACGCACCGCGCTGATTGAGCGCGACCATGTGGGCGGCACCTGTATCAACGAGGGGTGTACCCCGACCAAGACCATGGTGGCCAGCGCCCGGGTGGCCTACCTCGCCCGTCGCGGCGCCGACTACGGCGTCAGGACCGGCCCCATCACCGTCGATCTGGCCCGGGTCCGGGAGCGCAAGCGGGCGGTCGTCGAGAGCTTCCGGAGCGGCAGTCAGCGGCGACTCGAAGCCACCCCCAACCTCAATCTGGTTTTCGGCGACGCGCGGTTTACCAGCGCGAAGGAGCTGGAGGTCCGACCCACCCTGAACGGTGGCGCGCCCAACCGGGTCAAGGCCGATCTGATTTTCATCAACACCGGCGGCCGCGCGTCGCGCCCGACGCTGGAAGGGGTCGAGCGGGTGCCGGCGCTGGATTCGACCTCGATCATGGAGCTCGCCGAGCTGCCCGAGCACCTGCTGATAATGGGCGGCGGATACATCGGGCTCGAGTTCGCCCAGATGTTCCGCCGATTCGGAAGCCGGGTCACCGTAGTGCAGCGCAACACCCAGCTGCTGCCCAACGAGGATGCCGACGTCGCGGCGGAAGTGAAGACGATCCTCGAGCAGGACGGGGTCGAGGTGCTGCTCCAGACCGAGTCGCGTTGCGTCGCTCCCCAGGAGGACGGCATCCGGCTCGGCGTCCGGACACCCGCGGGCGAGCGGACGGTCGACGGATCGCACCTCCTGCTCGCCGCCGGCCGGACGCCGAACACCGAGCAACTCGACTGCCCCGCAGCCGGCATCGAGCTGGATGACAAGGGGTTCATCAAGGCCAATCCGCGCCTCGAGACCACGGCATCCGGCGTGTACGCGCTGGGCGACGTCAAGGGCGGCCCTCAGTTCACCCACATCTCATACGATGATTTCCGGATCGTTCGGACCAACCTGCTCGAGGGCGGCAACGCCACGACCGACCATCGGCTGCTTCCCTACACCGTTTTCATCGATCCGCAGCTCGGCCGGGTCGGACTGACCGAGAAAGAGGCTCGGAAGCAGGGCCGTAACCTCCGGGTCGCCAAGATGCCGATGAGCGCAGTCGCCCGCGCGCTGGAGATGGACGAGTCGCGCGGCTTCATCAAAGCAGTGGTGGACGCCGAGACCGGGAAGATCCTAGGCGCGGCGGTCCTGGGAGTGGAAGGCGGCGAGCTCATGTCCGTAGTGCAGCTTGCCATCATGGGAGGCGTGACGGCCACGACGCTCCGGGACGCGATCTTCGCCCACCCGCTGCTGGCTGAGTCACTCAACAACCTGTTCGCCACGCTGGACGCATGAGCCGTCCGGAGGAGCGATGACAATCATGCGAACTGCGCCAGCCGGCACCGGTCTGGCTGAGCGGGTAGACAACGCCCTGCGCGCGACGGTCGCGGCCGAGCTGGCCGAGGCTCGTGACCGTACGCTGCGCCTGGTGACCCCGCTTGACGAGGACGATCTCCATCGCCAGCACGATCCCCTGATGAGCCCGATCATGTGGGACTTGGGACATATCGCGGCGTTCGAGGATCTGTGGCTCACCCGCAATCTCTCGGGGCTGATCGAGTTCAGCGAGATGCCCGGGCTGTACAACCCGTTCGAGCATCCGAGGCGGGTTCGGGGCACGCTGGCCTTGCCCGGACTGACCGAGGCACGGCAAACGATGGCCGAGATTCGCGGGGCTGTGCTCGAGCGCCTCGCGACCGCCGACTTCGAAGCCGGACCAGCGTTGCTGCGCGAGGCCTACGTCTACCGGATGGTGCTGCAGCACGAGTACCAGCATGACGAGACGATCCTGCAGACGTTGCAGCTCAAACAGGGCCAGCCCTATCGGCCGCCGGAACGGCGCGCCCTGCCGGCCGGCCGGCCACTCACGACGGCGGCGGACATGGTCCGGTTCCCCGGCGGCGCCGTGGAGCTCGGAACCGACGACCGCTCGGCGGCCTACGACAACGAGCGACCCCGCCACACAGCGCGGCTCGCGCCGTTCTGGATCGACGTCGCGCCGGTGACCAATGCCGGCTACCTCGCCTTCATGGAGGCCGGTGGATACCGCCGCCGCGAGCTCTGGAGCGACCAGGGCTGGCGCTGGCTGGAGGAAGCCGGGGTCTCGGCGCCGAAGCACTGGAGCAGGACTGCAGACGGCTGGACGACGCGGACCATGGACTTGGTCCGACCGCTCGATCCGGCGCGGCCGGTCTGCCACGTCTGCTACCACGAAGCCGAGGCCTACGCCCGCTTCGCCGGCAAGCGTCTGCCGACCGAGGCCGAGTGGGAGGCGGCGGCTTCCTGGGATCCGGCCACCGGCGCCGCGCGCCGGTACCCCTGGGGTGACGAGCCCTGGACCCCGGAGCTCGCGAATCTCGACCAGCTCGGATTCGACACCGCGCCGGTGGGCGCGTATCCGCGCAACCTGTCGCCCCTCGGTTGTTATGGGATGATCGGCGACGTGTGGGAGTGGACCGCCAGCGACCTCCACGGCTATCCCGGGTTCGAGCCGTTCCCCTACCGCGAGTACTCCGAGGCCTTTTTCGGGACCGAGTACAAGGTGCTTCGCGGCGGCTCCTGGGCCACCCGCCCCGGGGCGGTGCGAGTCACCTTCCGCAACTGGGACTATCCCATCCGCCGCCAGATCTTCAGCGGTTTCCGGTGCGCCCGCGATGCCTAAGCCCCCAACGACTGCCGCCGCGCGGCCCAACCCGCGCATGCTGGCCGAGGTGGCGGCCGGCCTCTCGGCGCCTCAGAAAGAGCTGCCGCCGAAGTACTTCTACGACCACCGCGGATCGGAGCTGTTCGAGGAGATCACCCGGCTGCCGGAGTACTACCTGACCCGGGCCGAACGCGCTCTGCTCGAGCACTGGATGCCGCAGCTGGTGCCGGCCTTGGGCACTCGCACCCTGGTCGAGCTGGGGGCGGGGAGTGCGGAGAAGTCCCGCATCATCCTCGACGCCATGCGCGCCGCCGGGACGGCGGACCTGTACGTGCCGATAGACGTGAGCGCGGCGTTTCTCCGGGAGACCGCGGATCGGCTGCGGTCCGAGTATCCCGGTCTCGTCGTGACGCCAGGAGTAGCGGACATCTCCGAGGAGCTGAATGTCCCGCGCGGGCTGACGAGCCCCGTGCTTTTCGCCTTTCTGGGGAGCACCATCGGCAACTTCCATCCGTCCGCGGCGATCCGGCTGCTCGCCCGGGTACGCGGGATCATGTGGGCCGGCGATCGCTTCCTGCTGGGGGCGGATCTGCGCAAGGACATCCGGCTCATCGAGGCGGCCTACAACGACGCCGCAGGGATCACCGCGGAATTCAACCGCAACATGCTGCGGGTCCTCAATCACGAGCTGGGCGCCGACTTCGACGTCTCCGCCTTCACCCACCACGCGTTCTACCAGCGCGAAGCCCATCGGATCGAGATGCACTTGGTGTCCTCCCGGGCGCAGACGATCGACATCCCGGGAATCGGCGAGGTGCGGTTTGCCCGGGGGGAGTCGATCCGGACGGAAATCAGCTGCAAGTACGACATCCCGAGCCTCTCGTCGTTGTTCGCGGCTGCGGGGCTCCGCCTCGAATCCTGGCAGACCGATCCGGAACACCGCTTCGCTCTCGTCGTGGGCGGGCCGGCATGACCCGGCTGACCCGCGGCGCGCTGGCGGCGGACCTCGAGGAGCGAGTCTTCTCGGCGCCTGCCGTTGCGTCACTGACGCCCCGCCGGGTCGGCGCCGAGGTGGAGCTCATCCCGGTGGACGCGGCGACCGGACGTCCTTGTCCTCTCGAAGGCGAGGAGGCGCCGGCCACGCTGCCGTTCCTGCGGCGCTTTGCGACTCGGTGGGGCTGGACCGAGGAACGGACCGCGAAGGGTGCCGTCTGCTTCGCCGTGCGGGACGGTGGGGTGCTGAGCTTCGAGCCCGGTGGGCAGCTCGAATATTCGAGCCCTCCGGAGCGCTCGGCCAGCGGGTTGATCGACCGGCTGCGAGCCGTCGTGCCGCCGCTCAGGGCCGCAGCGGCCGCGGAGGGGATTACGCTGCTTACAGCCGGCATCGACCCCCGCAATCCGGTGGAGGAGGTGCCGCTGCAGCTGCCCTCGGAGCGCTACCTGCGAATGGCCGAGCACTTCGCCAGGATCGGACCTTGGGGCGCGCGGATGATGCGCCAGACGGCCGCCTTTCAGCTCAGCCTGGACTTCGACGACGAGCCGCGGGACCGCTGGCTGCTGCTGAATGCCCTGGCGCCCTTCCTCACCGCGATCTTCGCCAACTCCGCGATCTACGAGGGCCGATACACCGGTCACCAAAGCTTCCGGGCCCATTGCTGGCGAGGCCTGGATCCTCGCCGCACTGGACTGCCCTACGACCGGTGGCGTCCGGTGGAGGCCTATCTCGATTTCGCGCTCGACGCGCCGGCAATTCTCTTCCCGACGGTGGGGGGAGACTGTCTGCCCTTCGGCGAATGGCTCGCGCGCGCCAACCCGACGCACGCCGAGTGGGACACCCATCTCAGCACGCTCTTTCCGGAGGTGCGGCCGCGGGGACACCTGGAGCTCCGCTCCATCGACGCGGTCGATTCGGCGTGGTACCCGGCCCCGGTGGCACTGGTCGCCGGTCTCTGCTACGAGCCGCGAGCGCTCCACGCCGCCCTCGCGCTGCTGCCATCGCCCGACCTGGGTCTGCTCGAACGGGCGGGCCGCCTGGGACTGGGCGACCCGGCCATCGCTCGAATTGCATCGGAGCTGTTTGAGATTGGACTGGCCGGCTGCGGTGCGCTCGGCGCCAAGTTCATCCAGCCGGGTCACTTGGAAGAGGCCCGGGCCTATTTCGAGCGGTACACCCGAGCAGGCCGCTCGCCGGCGGACGAGCTCCGCGGCTGCGCGGTCGCAGCCTGACGGATCACCTGCCGCCTTCCTGATCAATGCAAGGCCCTGCACCACACCCGGCGCTTTAACACGCCGGGGCCGGTGCCGTCCGTTCGGGCAGTTCGCGCCAATCATACGAGTCACCCGAGACGGAGAACCGGCCGATGCACTCGACCATCTGGAGCAGGCTGCTCACACCAGCGCTGGCCGTCCCGGCGGCGCTAGCGCTCGCCGCGTGTAGTGGCGATCCCACCGGCACCACAGGTCAGGCATCGTTGAGTCAGGCGGATGCAAACGCCGCGGCGGATGTCGTGGTCGGTGACCTCTCCGACCAGGCTGACGGCGCGACCACGACGTCATCCGGTGCCGCCTTCTCAATGGTCGCCGCGCCGGCGGCCTCGGCGGGTGCCTGGTATGCCACCGCCTGTTCACCGCCCCCGATCATCACGACCACCGGCAGCACGACCACGTTCGTTTTCACCAATTGCGCGATCTCTCGCCTGGTGCCAGTCGAGACCGTCACCCGGAACGGTGAGGTCGACCTGACGCTGGGTCCAGGCAGCCGGGTCCTGGTCTTCAAGGCCTTCTCGAAGACCTGGGAGCGGGTCTCTTTCCGCACGGGACAAGTGATTACTACGTCGGCCACGCTCGATGGCACCCGGAGCATCTCCGGTGACGGAACGACGTTGCAGCACCATGTCTACGGCAGCGGCGATCCGGCGACGACATCGTTCCAAACCTCGTTCGTCCACGAAGACGCGTCGACCTCCAAGCACGAGCGGAACTGGCAGTCCAGCTTTGTCGCCGACCAGGCGAACTCCATTCAATTGAATCTGCCGCTCCCCGCCGGCGTGTGGTCCATCACCGGCAATTCAACCTGGACCCGGAATCCGGGAACGGCGAGCCAGAAGGTGTGGACCTTCTCGACCGCGGCGAGCGGAGTGCATTACAACCCGGCCTGCACCGCGGCGCCGCAGTTCGACTCGGGCACGCTCACGGTGCAGGCGGCAAATGCGCAGAGTGGGGGCACCGCGACGTTCACGATCACCTTTAACGGCTGCGGCACCTACGCCGTGGCGATTACCAAGAACGCGACGACCTGACCTGCGCCTGGGTGGTGTTGGGAGGGGTCAGCGGTGGGGTGAAGCGGCGCGGCAGGCGGCAAGCAGCTGCCGCGGTGCTGGATGGTTGGGATAGAGCGCTCGCGCAGCCTCGGCGTGCGGGCGGGCTCGGTCGCAGCGACCGCGGTCCCGCCAGGCGTAGCCCAGCAGCATCTGGATCCGGTAGTTGCCGGGGTCCATCCAGCCGGCCCACTCGCGCATCGCCGGCTGCCGGCTCCCGCTGAACACGGCCATGGCTCCGATCTGGCCGATGCCGCGGAGGACTAGGAGGGTCCCCACCAGCGCCACCGCCCCGGCTACGCGCGCCCGCTGGGAGTCCGACAGCTCGATCGTAAGCACGGACCGCTTGGGCGGCCGGATCAAGGCGCCAAGCAGCGTGGCGATGAAGACGGTCGGGGCGGGAAGCAACAGGACGGCATCGAACGCGCTGACGCACGCCAGCACCAGGAGCGTGAGCAACGCGGCCAGCGCTTCGAGCCCCCGGGTCGTCTCGAGAGACTGCCGCCAGCGCCGCCAGGCGCCCACGGCCAATGCCGCGCCGACGGTCAGCACCGCGAGCAAGGCGAGGGGCCCTCGCTCGGCGAGGAGCGCGACCCAATCGCTGCTGGGCCATGGATTGGTTGGGATGAAGTCGTCCGGGTCGAACGCGGGATCGCCCGCAAAAGTGTACTTGGGGTACTCGACCGGCCAGTTACCCGGCCCCACCCCGAGCAAGGGATGATCGCTCGCCATGTGCAGGGTGTTCTGATACTGTACCAGCCGGCCCCGCCCGCTGCCTTCCTTGTAGTCCGTGAGTCCGCGGATTGAATCGAGATAGGGAGAACCCGACCGCCATTCCAGCCGGTTCGGGACTACTAGTGCGAGCAGCGCGCCGATTCCCGCGGCCGCCGCCAGGGCAAGGACTCGGCTGCGCGCGCTCCGGTTGCGCCAGAGACCGCCGGCCCAGAGCCCCTCGAACCCGAACAGCGCAAGTGCCACGCTGAACGCCAGCCACGCGGCGCGCGAGCGGGAGAGTACCAGCGCCGCCGCTGCGATGGCGACCGCGGCCTGCCACAGCGCGACCTCCCAGCGGCGCCGCGCTTCCAGCCCGGCGAGCACGAGGACCGGGGCGCCCAGGGCCACGAAATGGGCCATGAAGTTGCGGTTGCCGAAGGTCCCGCCTGGGGCACGCCGCTCGGCCATTACCGAGAGCTCGACGCCGTACGCCTGGAGCAGCGCGGTGATCGCCCCAAGTACCACCGCCGCCGCGAGGGTACGCACCAGCCGCTCCGCGTGTCCGGCCCGGGCCACCGCCCGCGCACTCCAGAAAAACAGAGCACCGGAAAGACTCAGCCCGAGCGCCCGGAAAGCGAGCCAATGGTTCTGTGCGAGCAGGGCCGCCGCGAGCGACAGCCCGAGAAACCCGGCCAGCAGGACGTCGGCCGCGGTGATCTCCACTCGGCGGGCGCGCACGAGGCAGTACACCGCCGCGCCGAAGCCGGCGAGCTCGGCCACCAATTCCTTGGGGACGATGTGCCGCTCGAGATCGAAAAGAGGGTAAGGGAGAGCCGCGACCACGACCGCGAGCACGCCGAACTGCAGGATTCTGAGCGCAGCCCGGCCGCCCCTGGCGGGGTCGGCCGCCGGCTCACTGCGGAGCGACGCGGTCGCCATGACCCTGGTGTGCCCTCCATCGTGCGCCGGATGCGGCAGTAAGATTGTCTATGCGCGAAAACATGCTTTCGCCGCTCGTTTCCACCGAGTGGCTCGCGGCCCGGCTGGCCCGCCCGGACGTCCGCGTGGTCGACGGCTCCTGGTATCTCCCGACCATGGGTCGCGATGCGGCGGCGGAGTACGCGGAGGGCCACATCCCGGGAGCGGTGTTCTTGGATCTTGACGCGTCGAGCGATCGGGCCACGCCGCTGCCGCACATGCTGCCGCCTGCCGCGGCGTTTGCCGCTCGCATGGGCGGGTTGGGGCTCGACGACGCGAGCACCATCGTGATCTACGACGGGTCGGGCGTGAATTTAAGCGCTCCGCGCGTCTGGTGGATGTTCCGGGTATTTGGACACCGCGCGGTCGCGGTCCTGGATGGCGGGCTGGGCAAGTGGAAGGCGGAGGGCCGGCCGCTGGAGCGAGGCGTCCGACGACCCGCCCCGGGCCAATTCACCGCTCGGTTCGACCCGGGGCAAGTCCGGGACCTCGCCGCAGTCCGCACCAGCCTCGAGACCTGCGCCGAGCAGGTGGTGGACACTCGGCCGGCCGAGCGGTTCGAGGGCCGGCAACCGGAGATCCGTCCCGGTGTTCGGAGCGGACACATTCCCGGCAGTCTGAGTCTCCCCTATACCGACCTGGTAGCGGCGGATGGTACCGTGCTGCCGCCCGACGCGCTCCGGGCGCGGCTCGAGGCCGCCGGCCTCGATCTCCGCCGCCCGATCGTGGCGACCTGTGGTTCTGCCACCAGCGCGTGTACGCTCGTGCTGGGGCTCGAAGTGGTAGGCCACCAGGCAGTGGCGGTCTACGATGGCAGCTGGACCGAGTGGGGTAGCCGCGACGATACGCCGATCGAGCTCGGCCCGCCACGGACGGCAAAGGCGTGACGATCGGCCTGGGGCCCTCGAGAGCGGCGTTGCCGGGGCCGCTCCACTCGACGGCGGTGGGGTTCGGCTGCATCATGCTTTTCTCGCTGCCCTTTGCCGCGGTTGGGGTTTTCGCGGCGGTGCAGGCCGGCCTTAAACTCGCTCAGGGCGATTGGCGGACCGCGGGGTTCCTGAGTGTGTTTGCGGTCGTGTTCGGCGGCGTGGGAATCGGCCTCCCCGCGGCCGCGGTGGCGGGCCGCAAAGAGGCCGAGCGCCGGGAGCGGGCGGCGGCGGCCCATCCGGAGGAGCCGTGGCTCTGGCGGCAGGATTGGGCGTCGGGCCAGGTCGAGGATTCCGGCCGCAAAGGGCAGTACGGCCTCTGGGTCTTTGCGGCGCTCTGGAACCTGATCGCGTTTCCCAGCGCCCTGCTCGCTTTGCGGGAGGCGTACCAGCGGGGCAATCGGCTCGCGCTCATTGCGATGATCTTCCCGGTCGTCGGCGTCGGCTTGCTCGTGGCGGCGGTGCGGGCCACGCTGCGGCAGCGCAAGTTCGGCCGGTCGAGATTCGAGCTGATGACCAGGCCCGGGGTCCTGGGTCACGGGCTCGCGGGCACGGTTCGGATCGCCTCTGGGCTGCTTCCGACCGACGGAGTCGTCGCGACGCTGTCCTGCGTCAACCTGCGCACGACCGGCTCCGGGGACGATCGGTCCACCAGCGAGACCATCCGCTGGCAGGATCAGCACAACGTGTCGGGGCAGCGAGGATCGGGCGGACCGGGTCAGGGCGTCGTGACCACCATCCCGGTCGGGTTCCGGCTCCCCCCGGACGCTGCCCCCAGCGACGACACCAATGCGAGCGATCGCATTGTGTGGCGGCTCCAGGTCGCGGCCGCCGTGCCGGGCGTCGACTATGCGGCGACGTTCGAGGTGCCGGTCTTCCGTACTGCTGCGAGTGCGGAGCCGGTCGCGCCCGAGGAGGAAAAGCTCCTGGGGCCGATCCCCGAGAGCCTGCCGTACCGCCAGCCGCCCGATTCGCCGATCCGGGTGAGCGTCGGACCCCGCGGCACGCAGATCCGGTTCCCGGCCGCCCGGAATCCCGGGGCTGCGCTCGGTCTGACCGGCTTTGCCGCCCTCTGGACCGCGATCATCTGGCTCATCGTGTACCTGAAGGCGCCCCTCGTCTTCCTCGTTGGGTTCGGTCTGGTTGAGCTCGGCCTGCTCTACGGCATGCTTCGGATGTGGCTTCGGGTGGTCGAGGTCACGGCGGGTCGCGACGGCGTCATGATCGCCAGCGGATTCGGCGCTGCCGGCGACCCGGTCCGTATCGACCCGCGCGACATCGAGGCGATCGAGGTCAAGATCGGGCTGCAAGCCGGCACCACGGTGTACTACGACCTCGCGGTGCTGCAGCGAAGGGGCCGTCGCACCAACGCCGGCAGCGGCATTCGCGACAAGCGTGAGGCCGAGTGGCTGGCCGGGCTCATCAGAAATGCAATCGGACAACTCACCGCAGAGCCGCAGAGAGCGCTGAGGGAGCGGTAGGTTGTGAGCACGCCCCTTATACGTTCTTTCTCCGTGCCTTTGTGCCTCCGTGGTGGGTTGTTCTCTGTGCCCTCTGCGCCTCCGCGGTGAAACAAAGGATCAAGATGTACGCACACACTGTCGGCTCGGTCCGCTATCGTTTCGCGGACCTGAAGACGCTGCTCGCCAAGGCGACACCGTTTCGCTCGGGCGACGCGCTCGCCGGGCTCGCGGCGGAGACTGCCGAGGAGCGTGTGGCGGCGCAGATGGCCCTGGCCGATCTCCCACTGGCAGCTTTTCTCGACCAGGCCGTCGTCCCCTACGAGACCGACGACGTCACCCGGCTGATCCTCGACAACCACGACCGGAGCGCGTTCGCGCCGGTCGCCTCGCTGACGGTGGGTGGGTTCCGTGACTGGCTCCTGTCCTACGGGGCTGACGAGGCTGCACTGGCTCGGCTCGCCCCGGGGCTCACTCCCGAAATGGCGGCGGCGGTCTCGAAGATCATGCGAAGCCAGGACCTCATCCTGGCGGCCAAGCGGTGCCGGGTCGTGACCGCGTTCCGCACCACCCTGGGCTTGCCCGCCCGGCTCTCGACCCGACTGCAGCCCAACCATCCGACCGACGACCCGCAGGGCATCGCCGCCAGCGTGCTCGACGGCCTGCTGCTCGGGAGCGGTGACGCCGTGATCGGCATCAATCCGGTGAGCGACAGTCCGCGCACCGTCACCCTGCTGCTCGAGCTGATCGAGCGGCTCCGGCTCGGCTGGGACATTCCCATCCAGGCGTGCGTGCTCGCGCACGTCACCACCCAGCTCGAGGCGCTGCGACACGGCGCGCCGGTGGACCTGGTCTTCCAGTCAGTCGCCGGTACCCAGGCCGCCAACGCCTCGTTCGGCGTGACCCTCGCGCTGCTGGACGAAGCCCGCGCGGCCGCGCTCGAGCTCGGCCGCGGCACTGTAGGGCGGAACGTGATGTACTTCGAGACGGGCCAGGGTAGCGCGCTCTCGGCCGGCGCCCATCAGGGGGTGGACCAGCAAACGCTGGAGGCCCGAGCTTACGGCGTTGCGCGGCGCTACGCGCCGCTGCTGGTCAATACGGTGGTGGGCTTCATCGGGCCGGAGTATCTCTACGACGGGAAGCAGATCATCCGAGCCGGCCTCGAAGATCACTTCTGCGGCAAGCTGCTCGGGCTCCCCATGGGCTGCGACGTCTGCTACACCAATCACGCCGAAGCGGATCAGGACGATATGGACGCCCTGCTGACGCTGCTCGCCGCCGCGGGGTGCACCTACTTCATGGGCGTGCCCGGCGCGGATGACGTGATGCTGCACTACCAGAGCACGTCATTTCACGACGCGCTCTATCTCCGGCGATTGTTCGGTCTGCGTCCGGCGCCGGAATTCGAGGCCTGGCTCGAGCGGACTGGCGTCTTCGACAGCCAGGGCCGGCTGGTGGGAGCGGCGGAACGAAGGCTGTTGCGAGGCGATCTCGCGGTCGGCCGCGCCTAGTTCACCTGGGTAATGGAGTTGCGCAGGACCGGCGCGACGTTGACCGACACCTGCGCGCCGGGACTGACCGGCAAAGCACCGCTCTGATAACGGCCCCCGCCTCCGATGGGCGCGACGACCACCGCGAAGCGGCCGGCCGGCCCGACTTGCTGCCAGTTGACTTCGAAGCTGCTGGTGGCCTGCGAGGTGACCGTTCCGAGCCGCTGGGCCATCCCGTTCACGTTCACGAAGACGTCTACGTCGTTCAGATTCTGGTTCTGAACCGACACGACGATGTTGGCGGCAGGGGTCCCCAGCTCCGGCGAGGGTTGCGGCGGATGGTGGCAGCCGGCGAATGTTGCGGCCAGCAACAGGATAGCCGCCCGGCGGACCGAGCGGGGTGAGGCAGCGGGGCGTTGCGCCAAGGGCCAAGTCATTGTGAGCTCCCCCTGAACGGATGCGCCGGGAACGTATGGTGTCGCGCGAGGTCCGCGCTAGAACGGGATTGCCATGCTGGCCGACCCGATCCGGCTATCGTAAGATTCCGCGGTGAGTTCGGCCATCCCTTTGCCCCACTCGTCCGAGATCGTCGCCGTCATCATGGGCGGGGGCGCCGGCACCCGCCTTTTCCCGTTGACCAAGGACCGGGCCAAACCCGCGGTGCCGCTGGGCGGCAAATACCGGCTGGTGGATATTCCGATCAGCAACTGCATCAATGCTGACCTCCGCCGCATTTTCGTCCTCACCCAGTTCAACTCGAGCTCTCTGCACCGGCACATTCAGGAGACCTACCGCTTCGACCAGTTTTCTCCCGGGTTTGTCGAGATCCTGGCCGCGCAGCAGACCCCGGAGAGCGTGGCGTGGTATCAGGGTACCGCGGACGCGGTACGGCAGAACCTGATCCACCTCGCGAACTACCCCCATCGACTGACGCTCATCCTGTCGGGCGATCAGCTGTACCGGATGAACTTCCGCGCACTGATCGCCCGGCACGTCGCGACCGGCGCCGAGCTGACCGTCGCCACGCTGCCGGTGCGGCCGGAAGCCGCCCGCGCATTCGGCATCATGCAGGTGGCGCCGGATGGCCGCATCGTCCGGTTCGTCGAGAAGCCGGCCGAGCCCGAGGCGCTGGAGTCACTGCGGGTCGAATGGGCTGCGCTGGGCGACACCGAGCAGCCGGTGGACCCCGACTCCCTGCTCGCGTCGATGGGCATCTACCTGTTCGAGCGGGAGGTGCTGAAGGAGGCCCTGGACGGCACCGAGGCCGATTTCGGGAAGCACGTGATCCCGCAGCTCATCGCCAGCCGCCGGGTGTTCGCCTACCTTCACCAGGGCTACTGGGAGGACATCGGCACCATCCGGGCCTTCTACGAGGCCAACTTGGATCTTTGTGAGCCGCTTCCCAAGTTCAACTTCTACGACGCGACCGCCCCGGTCTTCAGCCATGCCCGCTACCTGCCGCCGACCAAGATCATCAAGAGCCAGGTAGAGCGCTCGGTGATCGCGGATGGCTGCATCATCAACGACGCCGTGATCGAGCACTCCCTCGTCGGTGTCCGAAGCCGTATCGAGGCCGGCTCCACCATCCGCGACAGCCTCTTGATGGGGCACGATTACTACGAGACCCCCGACCGGACCCGGCACGGCGCGCCCCCGATGGGAATCGGCCAAGGGACGCTCATCCAGCGGACCATCGTGGACAAGAACGCCCGCATCGGCGCGGGCGTACGGATCACGCCGGACGGGAAACCTGCCGAGTTGGACGGCCGTAATTTCTACGTCCGCGACGGAATCGTCGTGATCCCCAAGAACGCCGTCATCCCCGACGGCACCATCATTTGACCGACTGACTGCCATGCCCACCATGCGCTTGCTGCTCACCGCGTTCGCCTGTCTTTTCCCGGCTTCCCTCGCCGCGCAGGACGAGGCCAAGGACTCCGCCTCGGAGAAGCCGCCCGTCGCAAAGCCCGATCAGTGGGTGACCCGCCACACCATCGTCATCGGCGGCAAGACCCTGACCTACGTCGCGACCGCCGGCACGCTCATCATCAGGGACACGAGCGATACGCCGGTCGCCAGTGTGGGCTACGTCGCGTACACCCGGCCCGATGCCAAGGACCCGGCCACACGACCGATCACCTTTGCCTACAATGGCGGTCCGGGCTCGTCGTCGATCTGGCTGCACATGGGCGCCCTCGGGCCCCGGCGGGTGGTCGCGACGGATGCCGGTCCGACGCCCCCGCCACCCTATCGGGCGGTCGACAACCAGTACAGCCTGATCGATCGCACCGACCTCGTGATGATCGACCCGGTGGGTACCGGTATCAGCCGGGCGCTGGGCAAGAAGAAGAACAAGGACTTCTGGGGCGTGGACCCGGACATCGAATCGGTGAGCCGGGTCATCAAGCAATACGTGACCGAGAACGGCCGCTGGAACTCACCCAAGTACCTCCTCGGCGAGAGCTATGGCACCACCCGATCCGCCGGCGTGGTGGACTACCTCGAGACCCGGGAGAACATGGCGTTCAACGGCGTGATTCTGGTCTCGGTGGCCACCGACCTCGAGGCCATCTTCGAATGGCCGGGCAACGACCGGCCCTATGCCCTGTTTGTCCCGACGTTCGCGGCGACCAGCTGGTACCATCATGCCCTGCCGTCACCACCGGCCGATCTTCAGAGCTTGCTCACCGAGGTGCGGGCCTGGTCGCTCGGCCCCTACGCCGACGCCCTGATGAAGGGCGACGCCCTGGGCGACGCGGAGCGCGAGGCGATCGCTGCCAAGCTCCACCAGTACACCGGGCTCTCGGTAGAGTACATCAAGAAAGCGAACCTCCGGGTCACCGAGTCCGAGTACACCCAGGAGCTCCTTCGGGAGCACCGGGAAACAGTGGGGCGACTCGACTCCCGCTTCACCGGGGTCACCTTCGATCCCCTGGCCCAGAACGCCGCCTATGACCCCCAGTCCGCTGCCATCAGTGCCGCCTATACCTCGGCGTTCCTCGACTACTACCATCGGGAGCTGAATGTCCCGTCGGATCGGAGTTACGTAGTTAGCGCCCGCGCGTACGAGGTCTGGGACTGGAAGCACCGCGTTCCGGGCGAGCGGCAGCCGATCCCGATCGTCAATACCGGCCCCGATCTGGCCCACGCGCTCAGCTACAACCCGAACCTCCGGGTGCTGGTGCTCAACGGGCTGTTCGACCTCGCGACTCCGTTTCTCGCGACCGAGTACATGATGTCGCACCTCGGCCTCGCCCCCGATCTCCGGGCGCACGTCATCATGAAGTACTACGACGCGGGGCACATGATGTATCTGAACGAGCCCTCGCTGGCCCGTATGAAGGCCGACGTCGCCGGGTTCATCGACGCCACGAGTCGCACGGGGCAACCGGGCGACGTCGCCAAGTCGGCGGCAGGACGCTGACGCTCGCAAGCCGCTTCAGGGCCGTGCGGAACGCCAGCCCGCCGGCCCGGATCGGGCTGAGCCCATGGCGAGATCTGTAAGTCGGGCAATCGGTTACTGACGACCGCACGGAACTTGCCGCCTCGGGTTCCGACTCCTGCCCGCCGGAGACCCCATGGCCTCACGCCCCGCCCGCTCCACCGCCTTCGCCCTGCTCGGCGCGCTCGCCGTGCTCGGTGCCTGCTCCAAGGGCAGCATCTACACCCAGGCCGAGCCTCGGCCCGAGCCGCGGGCAAACCGGGCCCCCAGCGTCGCTGGCGCGACTCTGGGCGTCCCGCCGGGGCGGCTGCCTCCGCCAGGGCTCTGCCGCGTCTGGTTCCCCGGCCGGCCACCGGGTCAGCAACCTAAGCCGGGCCCCTGCGCGGATGTCGAAGTGGGAGCCCCTGCCGGCAGCTGGGTCCTCTACCGCCCGTCCCAAGACAAGAAGGTCGTTCACGTCCGCTACGTCCACGAGCGGCGGGCCGGCGTGGTCGTATGGATCCGCGTGTTCGACGTGAAGAGCGGCGCTTTCCTTCGTGACGTAACCGGCTGAGGCCGGACCCCCGGCGGCATTCACCTCTCTCAACGGCGCAGGTCCCGCCTCCGTAACTGATGCAGGACGGGCTGCCCGGCGCGCGGCCGGCCGGGCTGCGCCCACCTTCCCGGCGCCTCCCATCGATCCCACAACCGCGTCGCTCCGAGGAAACGCATGCGCTTTACAGGGTGGCTTCCGCTCACCGTCGCGGTGGCGGTCGGACTGCTGGCGTGCAGCGACAACACGAGCCCGGCCGGCCCCGTGGACCTCTCAGGCACGTACACGCTGCAATCGATCCAGGTTTCAGGGCAGACCGTGGCGAACTCCAGCGGCACGCTCCAGCTCACCGGGGCCACCTACGATCTCTCCCTGATCCTGAACGGGCAGGTTCAGACCGAGGACGTCGGCACCTACCTGGTCAGCGGGGTCAACACCTGGTCGCAGAACTCGACGACGGCAGGCACCACCGCGATCGGCACCTTCACGCAGGCCGGCACCACGCTCACGATCACGTTTCCCACGTCTACCGTCTACACGTGGACCAAGACGAACCAGCCCTGACCCGCGCCTCCACGAGGGCAAGTCAGGCCTTGTGCCGCGCCTTGAGCGTCGTGTCGGCCGGCGTGATGCGATCCGCGCTCGACGGGTCGAGCCGCCACACCGTACCGCCGGTGTCGGCCCGGACCCACAGCCCGCCCTGGGTCGAGTCGAACGCGAGCTGGAGTCGTGGCTTGCCGTCGGGCCCGAGCACGGACAGGCGCCGCTTGGGGGGCGCAAACTTGAGCGAGTCGGCCTGGGCCCGCGTGGCGAAGCCCGTGGCCCGTAGATCGGCGAGGTCGTTCAGAAAGTTGGCGACCGCCATGGAATCGGTGTTCCCGCCCGGTGCGAGAATCCAGCGGCCGGCCTGGTGGGTCAGAGTGTAGCGCTTCGACCCGCGCTGGACCTCCACCTTTGACACGCTATCCTTGGCCACGCCGCCGATTCGCTGGTCGCGCCATTCGTCCACCGGGCGGCTGGCCAGACGGGGGAGCGCGCTCCGTGCGAGGTAGACCGCGCGCTCGCCGGCGGACCTGAGGTAGCCGGTGCCATACATCTCGCCCGGGCGACCCACCACCAGGTCGGCCACGGTCTTCCCGTGCGCGACTACCCGAAC
>Ga0137403_10001165_pt1 | contig 33247 bp, 31 predicted proteins | sample CZOMad2_1_16fung_FD_122057 | JGI IMG/M metagenome (GOLD analysis project Ga0137403, IMG submission 122057) | Vadose zone soil fungal communities from Angelo Coast Range Reserve, California, USA - CZOMad2_1_16fungal (Hybrid Assembly) | ecosystem: Environmental > Terrestrial > Soil > Vadose zone... | reverse complement strand
ATTGTGTTGCGCCGCTTCTGCATGGGAATGAAATGTTTGTACTGAATAATCGGCCGGAACGAGCGCACTGTTCCGCCCAGCCCGGCAATCTCGCCGCCAACGAAAAAGCTGGTTCCGCTCTTTGGCGAATAAGCCGCATCCACAGTATTAATAGAAAAACTGGGCAGAACTTTGCTGGTGATGATCCCGTTCAGCGAGTTGGGCCCGCTGATCCCGCGGAACGCCAGGAAATTAAACAAGTTTTTCGACGCGGTGCTGACCGCGACAATAGAAGAGCGATCAAGTGAGTAAGTGATTCCAACCCGCTTGAAAGAGTGATGCAGAGCGTAGCTGGACGAAAGCGAAAATCCGGTGCTCGACTGAGTGTAGTTCTGAAGGTTCTGCAGGAATGGCGATGGCAAGCTGATCTGCTGACCGGTTAGGATCGCCGTCTCCCGGGCCTGGTTGAAATTGTATTTCTGCGTGTAAACCGTGAAACCCGCCTGGATCGGCCGATCGAACAGATACGGCTCCGTAAAGCCGAAGCTCAAATTGCGTTGCAGGTTGCCGATGCTCGCCTGCACGCTCAGCGTTTCGCCTAGTCCAAGAAAGTTATTCGTACTGTAGCTGATGCCGATGAACGCTCCCGCCAGGCCGCTTACTCCGCCGTTCAGGCCGATTTGGTTCTTCCCTTTTTCCTTCACTTTCAGGGTCAGGTCCACTAAACCGTTCTTCTCATCCAGGCGCTTATCGGTCACGTTGGGATCATCCGGCTTTAAAGTGTCAAAATATCCCAACTGATTCAGTCGCAGCAGGCTCAACTCCCACAGCCGCTGGTTATATTGCTGGCCTTCTTCCAGGGCGATTTCACGCCGGATCACCTTGTCGCGCGTAGTGGTGTTTCCCTGAAACTCAATTCGCCGGACAAAAAATTGTTTGCCTTCATCCACGTCGATATCCAGCAACAGCAGCTTCTTATCTTCATCAAAGGTTGTGTTCGGAATTGACGTGAAGTTGATGTACCCCAGCTCGCCGTATGCTTTGCGAAGATTTTCCAGGCCTTTGGCGATCTTCTCACGACTGACAATATCTCCATCCTTGATGGGGAAAAGCGAACGCAATGCCTTCTGATTGGGCACTGCTTTGTTGTTCTTGAACGTGATGGACCCAAGCCGATAGCGCTCACCTTCCTCAATCGGAATCGTTATGTCCACCGCTTTGCCTGGACCTTTCATGATCAGCGGAATGTGAAACCCTGTAGTGCCGGTGTCGTGGATCTGCGTCCTCGGATCCTGCACGACCACCTTGAAATACCCCCGATTCTGGAACTCCGCGCGTACGCGGTCTGTGTCTTCTTCCAGCTTGCTCGCGTCATAAGTCTTGGCGAAGATGTTTTCCAGGAAAATGGAGTGTGGAATACCGATCGGTCGGAGATTCTTCATGGCGCCGCGCAGGATCCGATTGTTGACGTGCTTGTTGCCCTCGAAGCGTATCTTTCCGACCTTGACCTTAGGGCCTTCTTTCACCACAAACGTAACGCTCACCGCTGACGGCGGAATTGGCCGCACTTCGGTGCGCACGCTGGCAAACTGCCTGCCATGTTCGGAGAGCAGCTCTTTAATCGTGACCTCCGCTTTTTTTACTTTGGTAGGATCGTATTGGCTCTCCGGCGAAAGCCCAACCTTCCGTTCTTTGAAGCGGTCAAGCACATCGCTCTTCGAAACCGAGTTCAGGCCTACATAGTCAATCTCGCGAATCGTCGGCCGTTCTTTCACATAAACGTGGATCACCCAGCCTTTGGTGGTTTGCTCGCGTTCAAAACGAATATCCTCGAAATATCCGGTATTCCACAAAGAATTAAAGTCGCGCTCGATGGCTGCCGGATCGTAGACGTCACCCGGACGGGTAAATATACGAGAGCGGATGGTTTCAGCAGGAATGCGCCGGTTACCATGAATGTGGACGTCTGCAACCAGTTCCTGCTGGCCTGATCCAAATGAACAAAAAATGGCGAGAGACAAGAGCACGCCCAGCGGCCATCTTCCGGCGCGCCCCCAATGGCTTATGAATGAAGAAGATGGCGTCAGCGCGACCCGCTTCCAGCCGCACTCCTCCCTCGGTACAGGGCTATCCTGATGAACGCGAAGAATCGCTCCTACCTCATCTTCCGGGAATATGGAAAACGGCAATTATACGGTAGAGCCTTGAAGAGCGTCCAAGTTGCGCTGCAAGTTGCCCTTAAGAAGCGGACTTGGCAAGCTCTATTCAACCAAGACGGAATAAAACGCGGCAGAGTTGCCTAAGCCGGACAGTTTTTCGGATGCAAGGACATAGAATCGTTTCCCAAAAGGTGAGGGCATGCTTCTAAGGTAGAGAAAAATCCGTTTGTCAGTTCCCAGTTGCCTGGTAAAGCTCCCAGCATTTCTTAGCCGTTTATTCTCCCCCCGATTTATCCTGAAGTCGCAGTAACGACAAAGGAAAACTAAATTGATGAGAGGACTCGAAGGCAAGCGTGTGCTGATCACTGGAGGCGCAAGTGGCATTGGGGCTGCCACGGCGGAGCGGTTTCTTGAAGAAGGGTCGGCAGTAGTGGTGCTCGACCGCGACAGCAAGGCGCGGGAACGAATTCGCCATGAGTTGCCTGAGTTGGCAGGCGCTGTGGATGCGGACGTCTCCGATTTCAAGCAGGTTCAGGCGGCGCTGGACGATGCGGTTCGGCTCATGGGCGGGGTGGATGTGCTCATCAACAATGCCGGCATCAGCATCCGGCATAATTTCTTGGACATCACGCCTCACGAATGGGACAAGGTGATCGCAGTCAACCTGACCGGTGTTTTCTACATGGCTCAGGCCGCCGCCCGGCACATGTGGGAGCGGGATGGCGGCGTGATTCTGCAAACCGCGTCGACCAATGGCATCATGGGGTACCCCTTCTATGCCGATTACAATGCTACGAAGGCCGGTGTGATCGAGTTGACGCGCTCGATGGCTTTGGAGTTGGCGCCCAAGATTCGCGTCTGCGCGGTTGCGCCTGGATATGTGCTCACTCCCATGCAGCGCGCCGAATATACGGACGAAATGCTCGACGAAGTGAATCGCAAGATCCCTTTGCGGCGCCATGCTATGCCGGAAGAGATTGCAGCGCTGTTTGCGTTTTTGGCGTCAGATGACGCGGCGTATATGACTGGCCACGTGTACACGATTGATGGCGCGGAAACGGCGGGGAGTCTAGCGGGGCGGTGATGTGCGGATTTCCAGACAAACATGCGCCTGCAAGGTAAAAGCGCTCTCATCACCGGCGGCGCCTCCGGAATTGGGCGCGCCACCGCGCGTTTGTTCGCGCGGGAGGGCGCTGCCGTCGCCATCGCTGACCTGAACAAAACTGCCGGGAACAGTTTGGTAGACGAAATCAGAAACAACGGCGGTCGGGCGCTATTCACTCCTGTTGACGTTAGCCGGGCGGCGGACTGCCACCGTATAGTCGAACACACTGCTCACGAATTCGGCGCCATTCATGTTTTGTTCAACAATGCCGGGATCATTCGCCGCGCGACGGTAACCGAGCTCAGCGAAGAAGATTGGGATCGGGTAATGGATGTAAACGTAAAATCCATGTTCCTGATGTCGCGCAAGGTGATCCCTATCATGACCAAGGCAGGTGGCGGTTCGATCATCAACATGGCTTCCGGATGGGGCTTGAGCGCTGGGCCGAAAGCGGCGGTGTATTGCGCGTCCAAGGGAGCGGTAGTGCTGCTGACAAAAGCGATGGCTGTGGATCACGGCCCGCAGAATATTCGCGTAAACTGCATTTGCCCTGGGGATACCGACACTGCCATGCTCCGCAGTGAAGCTCAGCAAATGGGCGAGCGCGAGGATCGCTTTCTTGCTGAATCGGCCCGCCGGCCGTTAGGCAGACTTGGGAAGCCCGAAGAAATCGCGCAAGCAGCGCTTTACCTGGCTAGTGATGCCGCATCGTTCGTCACGGGCGCGGCATTGGTGGTGGATGGGGGAGGCTTAGCGGGATCGGTGTAGCGCACGCTTCACGTCGGCGCCTTCACCCGCCAGTGTTCAGAAGCTCGGCACAGGCGACGAGCGTTGCCCATCCTGCCCGGACGAGGGCGTCCGGGCCTACGTACTCCTTAGGAACATATGCGATTGCAAGACAAAGTTGCTCTCATTACCGGCGGCTCTTCTGGCATCGGCGAGGCCACGGCGAGCCTGTTCGCCAAAGAAGGGGCAAAAATCGCCATCACCGGTCGTAACGAAACACGCGGCAACGCCGTAACAGAGCAAATCACTAAAAACGGTGGGCATGCCGTCTTCATCACCAGCGATGTGCGGAAAAGCAGCGACTGTCAGCTCGCGGTCGATGAAATCCTGCGTGCTTTCGGCCGCATCGACATTCTGTTCAACAATGCAGGTGTCTTTTATCCTCACACTACGCTCGATTGCTCGGAAGAAGAGTGGGATGAACAGATCGACATCAACCTGAAAGGCACGTTCCTGATGTCGAAAGCGGTCCTGCCGCACATGGTCCAGCGGCACAGTGGCGTGATCATCAACAACAGTTCAGGCTGGGGAATTGTTGGCGGTGATGCGGCGGTTGCGTACTGTGCTTCGAAAGGCGGCGTGGTGCTTTTGACTAAGGCGATGGCGATCGATCACGGCCGGCAGGGCATCCGTGTGAATTGCATCTGCCCCGGCGATGTGGACACGCCCATGCTTCCGGAAGACTCACGCATGCGCGGCATGAAGTGGGAAGATTACCTGGCAGGCTGTGCCAACCGTCCTCTTGGCCGAATCGGCACCCCTGATGAAATTGCAAAAGCTGCCCTGTTTCTCGCGTCGGACGACTCTTCTTTTATGACTGGCGCTGCGCTGGTGGTCGATGGCGGCGGATCAGCAGATTGAGGGCCTATTTTCTCAGGGAACTTTCAGCTCCTCGCCCGCGTCTAGAAACTCATGGAGCACTGGTGTTCTCCACAGAATTCTGGCATGGTTGCCGGAATGGGGAGTGTGTATGAATCGTATTGTGCCGATCGTGGCGGCTGAGACTGGTTATCACACTAAACATCCTGGATACACGTGTTCCCTTTCCGAGCTTGCCACTGTGAGGTCGGAGGGAAGCGGCGAACGCCCGAGAATGCCAATTGATTCAGATCTGGCGAAAGGTACCAAGCAAGGCTACGTGTTCGCTCTCACTGGCTGTGACCCGCTGCACTACAAGATCGCGGCTGAGCCCGCGACTCCGAGTGCCGGACATCGCGCCTTTTGTGCAGATGAGAGCGGCGTTCTCAAGTTCTCGAAAAATGGAAAAGCATCCACCTGCTTAAGTAGTGGGCAGAATTTTGGCGAGGACTCGGGGGAGGTCAGCGCCGGTTTCTCTGTCGATTAAACACATTGCACACGACAGCCAAAATCCGCGCTTCGAGCCGCTCGGAACAGTTGTTCGAAGATGCTCAAAAATCGCTCGTGGAAGGCGTCAACTCACCTTCTCGGGGTGCGGCCGTGTTTTCGCCCGCACCCGTATTTCTAGAGCGAGGCGCCGGCACGCGCGTCTGGGATGCTGATGGAAATGAATACACCGATTTCATGATGTCATTCGGAGCGCTGATTCATGGGCATGCGCATCCCAAGCTGGTCGAGGTCGTCTCGCAGGCGATGGCGGAGGGCTCGCATTTTGCCTCAGCGACTTCGGCCGAAGTGGAAGCGGCCGAGCGCTTCCGGCGCATGGTGCTGTCCGCCGAGGCTGTACGCTTCACCAATACTGGAAGCGAAGCCACAATGCTCGCGTTGCGTTTGGCGCGCGCCCATACTAGACGTACAAAGTTTCTGAAATTTGAAGGACATTATCATGGCTGGTACGATGCGTTTCTTTTGAACGCCCACAGCCATCCGCCAGAGCAACTTGGATCTCGGGAGAATCCTGCTCGCATTCCGGATTCTGAAGGAATTCCGCAGTCAACCTTTGATGATGTCGTGCTTGCTCCCTGGAATGACGTAGCCGCGCTCGAGCAGGTAATGAAAACCCGTGGCCGCGAACTGGCCGCTGTGATCAGTGAGCCGATCATGGCCAACATGGGGTGCATCCCTCCGCGAGAAGGATATCTGCAAAAACTGCGCGAGCTGACGCGCGAATATGGGATTGTGCTGATCCTTGATGAAGTAGTCACCGGCTTTCGCTATGCGCCCGGCGGATGTCAGGAGTATTACTCGATTCAGCCGGACCTCAGCACTTTCGGCAAAGCCCTGGGCGCAGGATTTCCCATTGGCGCCGTTGCCGGTCCGCGCGTCATTCTTGACCGCATGCGCTGGGGAGAGAACATGGTCCTGCACTACGGCACGTTCAACGGCCACCGGCTCACTATGAAAGTTGTGGCGGCCAATTTGGATTTGTTATCAGTGAACGATACGTATCGCCGGCTGCATGCGTTGGGGGATGCCGCGATTGCGGGTTTGCGCGAAGTGTTCCGCCGGAGAAAGACGAGGGCAATCGTTCAGGGCTTTGGGCCGATGTTCCAGATCTACTTCACTGATCGCGACGCGATTAACGACTACCGCGATTACTGTACCTATGTTGATGCCAGTCGTTATTCCCGCTTCGTACACCTGCTGCTCGAACGTGGCATTTACATGACTCCATCGAATGGCCTGCATTGGATTATCAGCACCGCGCATTCTGAAGCCGACGTTCAGGCGCTGATTGAAGCCGCAGACCAGGCGTGCGCCGCGCTCACATGAAAGGCTCCCGCGCAGAAGCAACGGTTTTTCTGGGTGGAGGACGGATTACCTCCGCGCTTATCGCCGGATTGCGTTCGTCTGGATACGAGCAGCCGATTGTCGTGCATGATCGAGATGCTCAAAAGCTAGGACACCTTAAGCGGCAATACAGCGTGACAATTGAGCACGATCTTCGCCGCGCTGTGGATCAAGCACACTTGCTGATCATTGCGGTGCGCCCGGATGGGATCAGGAAGTTGCTGGATGCGATTGGAAGCATCAAGCGGCCGATCACTGCAATCAGCCTGGCAGCGGGTGTGCCACTCGCGAAATTGCGCGCCCGCTTGGGGCCGCCCGTACGCTGGGCGCGAGGGATGCCGAGTCCAGTATGCCGGGGCGGGCGCGGCCTCACAGCTATCACGTTTGAACCGGCGGTTTCGCCTGGCGTGCGGCGTGACGTGAAGCAACTATTTGAGAGAGTCGGACAGGTAATCGAAATTCCTGAGCGCAAGTTCGACGCATTCACTGTTACCTATTCAAGCAGCCACGGCTATCACGCGCTGGCTGCGTTGGCGGGAGCTGCGCGGAAAGTAGGTCTGGATCGCAAGACCGCGATGACTGCCGCGGCGCACGCTCTGGCCGACGGTATTCTGGTGTGGCGCGAGAGCAAGATGGCGCTTGATGAGTTGCTGCGCGAGGCTGCCACTCCGGGCGGAACTGCTGCCACGGTGATGGCAGCGATGAGCTCCGCAGGATATGAGCGTGCGGTCGAAAAGGGATTAAAAGCCGGAATGGCTAGAGCCAGGAAGAATGCCGGGTTGCGTTGATTTTATCTTTGCGGCCTCCGCGATTCTTCGCGAACTTCGTGGTTAAAATCTTTCACCGCAAAGACCACGAAAAAATCACAGGGGCCAGCATCGGTGCGCCAGCCTGAAAAAGCGCACAGCTCGATAAAGCGGAAACAGCGGCGCCGGCAGCCGGATCGCAGACCATTCGCCGACGCTGGGTGTAACCGCGAGTCGCCACAGGAAACGAGCACGGTCCTGCCAGCGTTCGCGCGCATCCATCATCAGACGGAAGTAGGAAACGGATTCGGGATCAAGATTTTCTTCCTGCGAAAGCAAGGGAAGAATTCGGCGCACAACGACTTCAACCTCGTCATCGCGCTGCGCATATCTTTGGACTGCCTCTGGTATCTCTGCTCCGAACAGATTGTTTGTCAGTGCAAGGCTCACAGCAAGAATGCGGCAGACGCCCAGCCGTTCGGCCGTATTGAAAATAGCAACCCAATCGAGCTGCTGCGATTTTGAGAGTTCCCCAATCTCGCGTATCCAGGAAAGTTGTGTCCAGGCATGTTTGGCGGCATGAACGCACAGTACCAGCATCAGGTCTTCCGGACACAGTGTTCGCACGGCGCGTTCGCATAGATCGACCGCAATAGCCCTGTCGAAAAAGCGTTCGATATTGAAATCGACTGCGTAAAAGCGAGGCAGGATTCGCCACTGAATCTCGACCAGATTCCGGTGCTCGCCAAGATCAAACACCAATTCATAACCCGCCGCGATGTAGGCCCGCTCTTCACGTGGGGGAAGCTTGAGGCTTGCTTCGTAACCCAATTCGGCAAGGCAAGCTCTGACCTTCGGCAGGTCGTCGGGTGAAACCAAAATATCGAGATCGGCAAACTGACGTGAGGCGACGTTCCCGTACAGAATCTCTGCCAGTGCGGGGCCTTTGTATGCTAGGGCTCTGATGCCGTGGCCGTCGAAACACTCGATGATCCGAAGCAGCTCCCGGGTCAGCCAAAGAGCCTGATGAACGCTGCGCTCGTACATCTGCCGAAGGCTTGAGAGTTCGGCGGATGAAGCACCCTCGGCTTGAGCCATAACGGAGTAAACCTGCGGCAACACTCCATGGTGATCGGCGAGGCGGGCGAGTCGCTCCCACTCTAGCTCACCCCAGAGGGCGTTTTGTACTCGCTCCACTTTCTCGTCGCAAGCGCAGCAGGCTAGCAGCAGATCAAACTCTGGATCGCTGCTGAAACTCGATGCGTACTCCCGCTTCGGCAAAACCTGTGGCACTGTATTTGGCAGGACGGCAGACGGCACACTGAATCCTTGTCGTTGCTCAACCATTCATGCGTATGGAACTCACCGTAGCGGACACTATAATACAGAGACTTCCAGGCAGTACTTCCAGCGCAACAGAAACACGGCCAAGCTTCATCGAGATGGATAGTGTCGTCCTAGATTCCGTCACGAAGCAATTTCGCCATCGGCCTGCTTTGTTCAACTGGCTGAGCCGCGAGCGAAGCGGCGAGACGCTCGCGCTTGTCGACGTTTCCCTGCGGGTGCAAAGAGGCAAAGTTCTTGTGTTGCTGGGCCCGAACGGCAGCGGAAAGACAACTACTCTCAAGCTGATTTCCACCATGCTTCTGCCCGACTCGGGCCGCGTGCTGATTGAAGGGGCCGATACCTGTTTGCGGGCGGGAACAGTGCGCAAGCACGTAGGCTTTGCTGTGGCCAACGAGCGATCATTTTTCCCGAGGCTCTCGGCCCGGGAGAACTTGGATTTTTTCGCCTCACTCGAAGATGTTCCTACCAAGATTCGCCCGGCACGCATACAAGCCATGCTGGAGCGGACTGGACTTCAAGACGCCGCGAACACTCTGGTCATGAAATTCTCCAGCGGCTTGTATCAACGGCTTGGCATTGCCCGCGCCCTGATCAAAGAGCCTTCCGTCATTTTGCTCGATGAGCCAACGCGCAGCCTCGATCCGGCTTCGACGGCTTGCTTTTGGAACCTGGTCCGCGAGCTGGCTGATCAGGGCGCAACCGTGATTCTCACCACGCACAGCTTTCAAGAAGCAGTCGCAGTCGGAGATTTTGTTGCACTGTTGCACTGCGGGAGGTTAGCGGCTTACCAAAAAATTCGAAATATAGAAGTCGAGGAATTGCGCTCTTTCTATTTCCAGACGACCGGCGAACTAAATCACATCGACGAGTTCGCGGTGAGGAACTGCCGATAATATGAAAGGCTTGCTCGACAAAATGGCCGCCATCCTGCGGCGCGATCTTCTGAGCGCGCTTCGTTACAGGAACGGTTTTCTCCTGACCGCCTTCGCGTCGGCGGCTGAACTGGCATCGTTCTACTTTCTGGCGCGAGCCATCGGGCCAGGATTCCGACCGGAAGGAGTCGAGTATTTTCCGTTCCTGCTCGTCGGTACCGGTTTCTACACATTTCTAGTCATGGGGATCCATTCGTTTGTGCTGATTGTTCAGGAAGCACAGCAAACGGGCACACTGGAAGTGTTGATGACCACCTCAACCCCTGCGCCAATCCTGATTCTTCTAAGCGCGATGTCGGCCTTCGCCGGCCACATGGTTCAGCTTTTGATCTATGTCGGCGGCGGGCTTCTGCTTTTTCAGGCGCCACTCGGGAATCCAAACTTGCTGGGTTGTGCGTTGGTCTTTCTGCTCTCGGCAGCGATTGCAGTTGCACTTGGCGTCTTCGCTGCGGCTTTGCAACTGGCAATTCAAAAAGGCTCTGCCTTGCTCTGGTTATTCGGATCCGGGACGTGGTTCTTGACCGGCACTCTTTTCCCAGTAGAAACATTGCCGAAGCCTTTGCGTTTTGTCGCTGAGCTTATTCCGGTGACGCACTCACTCAATGGAATGCGGCTGGCTCTGTTGCAAGGAGCGAATTTTGCAGCATTGCGCAGTGAAATTCTGTATCTGGCAATCTTCGCTTTGCTCATCTTGCCCGTAAGCCTGCTCGTGCTTTCGCATACCCTCCGCCGGGCGCGGCTGGAGGGCACTCTTTCCTTCTACTAAGGTCACATTCCATTAGCGTTTTGATCCGAGCTTGGTATAAACTGCGGCGTCCCCACAACAGATCAGTGGCTCAGCAGCATGAAATCGCGGTGGAGATCGCCAATGTGCCGATATTGCTGCGCACGCCCAACGCGGGGTTCCGTGATCGACTGGCATCACACTACGCGGGTTTCCTCGGGGACGCGTCGAATTCCAAGATCGAGTTCGATGTGGACATAATCTCCGTCCCCGATGAGATCAGCCGCGAGAACCCGGATTCTGAGGATGATGTTCAGGTAAGCGTCAAAAACGGCGAATGGTGCTTCCGCCGCAATGATTTCGTCGCGCAGTGGGACCCTCGAGTGCGCCGTGGCCGTGTTCGCCAGCCGGACAATTCGTATTCGATGGATGCAGTCTTACGCATCGTGCACACGTTGATTCTGGCGAGGCAGGGCGGATTTTTGCTGCACGCCGCCAGCGGCATTCGCAATGGCCGTGCGTTTGTATTCTCCGGCGTGTCCGGGGCTGGGAAAACGACCATTTCGCATCTTGCTCCGCCTGATGTCTGTTTGCTGACCGACGAAATTTCTTACATTCGCCGTGACGGCGAAGGGTACGTAGCATGCGGCACTCCGTTTTCAGGGGAGCTCGAGCGGCCTGGCGCGAATTGCGCCGCTCCGATCAATTCCTTGTTCTTGCTGGCAAAGGGCACGGAAAACAGGATTGACCCGCTCCCGAGTCCGGAGGCGCTGCGCCGATTATTGCGCAATGTTCTTTTCTTTGCGAAGGATGCGGAATTGGTGGACAATGTGTTCCGCTCGGCCTGGGACTTCGTGCAGAGAGTTCCCGTACAACAGCTTACGTTCGTCCCGGACGCACGCGTCTGGAGCATGATTGAATGAGTGAAAAGTACATCGCACGGAGTTCGGCGATTGCCGCCCGCATGCTGGGCGGCGAAATGATGGTTATGTCATCTGTGGACTCCACGTTTTTCACGCTAAACGAAGTAGCAACGGCCATCTGGCAGGCCGCCGATGGCCGCACTCCGTTGTCCGAAATCGTGACCCGTAAGGTTTGTAGTGAATTCGAGGTTGATCTAGAAGTAGCCCAGCATGATGCAGAAAAGTTTGTGGATGAGCTTTCGCGTCACGGTATTTTGCTGGTTTCCGACCATCCCTTTGAGCCACCTGCACTGCCTTGAGTAATCGCGCGTTCAAACAATAATTCTGGGTTACAGCTCCGTGGTTACTTTGGTGCCACTTCTGCGCAGACGAGTTCCAATTTGGCAGCATTTCAGACGTAAAATTCTGGCAGCGGAGCATGGAATCCAGCGCTAAATCGTACGAAGCAGAGCGCCGCAGCACACGCATTCGTGCGCAGATTCCTCTGCGTGTCACCAGTCTTGATCCTGCCATCCAATTTTCTGAGCAGTGCCACACGCTAGTGGTCAATACGGAAGGCTGCGGAGTGCGGCTGTCGCGTCCTTTAGAACCGGGTGTTCCTGTCCGGCTGGAAGAACTCCCTGGTGGGCGCATAGCAACTGCATTGGTCGCGAATTGCGTGCCGCTCGGAGCTAAATTTTGGATAGTGGGGCTGGCGCTAGACGAATCAGGGAATATTTGGGGCATTCACCCCGCTCCTGCGAATTGGGGCGAGCAGCCGAAGCCCGTTACCCCCGCTGCGCCGGTTCCGCTGGCTACGCAGCAGGACCAATGGCCTTACGCTCAGTTCTCCAGCCGAGGGGAATTTCATCCTGGCCGCAAATAGCGCAAAATCGACGGTATAGATTGCTGAGCAGGCGCTGATTATCGGTTCAGCAACTTCGAGAAGTACCGGTTATCATAGAACATCGTCGTGTTGTGGACGAATTCAAGCACCCGGTGCATCTTTTCCCGTTCGTCACGTCCCATATCGTTGAATTGGATGGCGACGCCGCATCCTGGGTCGATGCGAACCACGCTTCCTTCAGCCTGCATTCTGCCGTCATCAATGGAGAAGATCAGTTTGAGTTTGGCTCCTGGGGGCATGATAGCGCTGGTTTCTACGAAACATCCTCCCAAGCTGATGTCGATTAGATTTCCGAATACAGGGGTATCCCCATCCTCAGGCCGGAGTTCGATGGTCACCCGGCATTTCATGCGCGGATACGTTCTGCGGTTCTTGCGCGAGGGCTGCTGCTGTTTTTCGATGTACATACGGCGATCAGCTTCAGCCAACAATGCTTCTGCGTCTTTTCCATCGCTGGGGTAGACCGCCTGGCCCACGCTGAGCGAAAGAATGTCTTCGCCGCAAACTTCCGCGCCTGCCTGCCTGGCTAACTCGCGCAAGGACTCGGCCTTCTTGATGGCAGTTTCCGCCGTCAAGCCAGGGGCGACAATTACGAATTCATCCCCTCCCATGCGTGCCACGTAATCGTACTCGCGGCAAGTGTCTTTGAGAGCTTGTGCAAACAAGCGCAGAACCCGATTGCCTTCGAGATGACCAAAACGATCGTTGATCTGCTTGAAGCCATCCATATCGCTGACCATCACGATCAGCGAGGAATTATCCCGCTTGCAGCGTGCCAGTTCCCTGTCCAGTTGCAGGAACAACGAGCGCGCGTTGGGCAAACCGGTCAGATAGTCTGTGACAGCCGAACTTTCTGCCTGTTGATATTTCAGAGCATTTTCAACCGCTAGAGCCATCTTGGAACTGACCGCCAGCAGGATGCGCAGGTGATCGGAAGTGAAGGCATCGTGCTCGGCGTGATAAAGGGCAATCACGCCGACAACTCCGGCCAGTCCCTCCAGCGGGACCGCCAGTGCGGAACGCAGAGTGCTGAACTTAGTGGGATCGTTCAGATATCCGGGTTCGACGGAAGGATTACCGTTAACAATCGGTTTGCGATTTTGCGCCACCCAGCCGGAAAGGCCTTGGCCTAGCGGAATTCGCAGAGAGGAAAACAGACGGAAGTTGTCTCCGTTCACGTATTCGGGAATCAGTTCCACTCCACGTTTTACATAGATGGCGATGGCATCGTAAGGAATGAGCCGTTTCAATTTCACCGAGAATACGGACAGGGTCTCGCCGAGACTGAGCGACGCTCCCAGATCCTGGCTCAGCTCAAACAGCGTTTGCGCCTCTTGCCGCGCTGCGGCAATGGAAAAAAGGAATGTGGCCTCATTTGCTGCGGGGTCCTTGACGGCTATGTCTTCAAAGCCAGCCGCCGGTGCTTCGCCGCGCTCCACCTTCAGATCGGTTGAGAGTTGTGAGCCGCCTTCGTTATCGGAGCCGGGTTCCACCAACTTTTCCAATTGCCGGTGTCGCTTCTCCAAAACTTCCACAACTTTGGGATCGAACGACTTACCTGATTCTGCGGCCAGGCGTTGCAAAACTTCGTGCATTGGCAGTGCGCGCCGGTACTGGCGGTCGGAGGCCATAGCGTCGAGAAAATCAACCGCCGAGAGAATTCGCGCTCCGATGGGGATGTCGGTCCCCTTCAGGCCGAAAGGATAGCCCGAGCCATCCCACTTCTCGTGGTGCGCGCGCACAATAGGCACGACAGGATATGGGAAACGCACCCGCTCCAGAATTTCCGCCCCCACGACCGGGTGAATCTTCATTTTTTCGAATTCTTCCGGGGTCAGCCGGCCCGGTTTGGAAATGATGTGCTCCGGGATCGCCAATTTGCCAATATCGTGCAGCAACGCGGCTGCGTGCAGCGCCTCCATTTCTGGCGGGCTGATCTTCAATTCTTTGGCGACTTCGATGGCGTACACCCGGACGCGCTGCAAATGCTCATGGGTGGTGTGATCTTTGGCTTCAATCGCTAGAGCCAGCGCTTCGATGGTTCGCAGGTGGAGGTTGGCCATCTCCTCTACGTGCCGCTTCTCGTCTTCGAGTTTGCCCAGATAGAGCCGGTAGGAGCGATAGATCAGGTAAATAACGGGAACAATCAGCAAAGAAGTTTCCCATCCAAATGCCCGGTTGAACCAGCCAAGCATGCCGGCGAATGCAGCTCCCACTAGGTAGTACGGGAAAGACCAGAAGTAGCAATCCACCCAAATCTTGTTGAGGGCCTTTCTTTCTGTAAGGGAGATGACGGTAGCGATGGATCCCGTATTGGCCAGGAAGTATGTCGAAGCCGCTAGGCCCAGCAATAACGGATGACTTCTGAACCATCCTTCGCCTATTGCGAGGTGGTAAACGTCATAAGCCACTGCTGTTGCGAACGCGCTTGCGCAGAGGTTAAACGTGACTTGAATCGGGCTGGGCCGGTCACGATAGAAACACTGGACCACCACTGCGGCGCTGCCCAGAATCAAAGTCTCTGGCAGACTGAGCTCCAACACTCCCAAAAGGATGAACAGAAAGTTCACCGACATAGTGCCGGTGATCCCAGGGAGATGAACCTTCAGCCGCGCAGCCAAGATCGCGATCAGCAGGTAGCAGATGAACTGGGCAATATTTTTGCTCGTAGGGTAGACGGCTGCGTGGAGCAGCACACCTGTACCAACCGCAACCACGAGGCTGATTAAAGCCTTGGCGCGGAGGTCCAGGTCCCTCCAAGACTGAGACTGGGCAGCCAAGTTTCTCCCTGCGACCCGAAGTCGCGCGTGCGGGGAATTAAGCGGTGTCCGCTTCATCTAAACTGATACCAGTTAAGCGCCTTCTCTACAACAACTTACGGGGCTGTGTGCAAACTTTCGTAACCTTAAGAATGGGGTGACCAAGGGAATGGTCTCGCGGCAAATGCTTGGAATGCGGTGGGTTAGTGTGGCTGGGTGCGGGAACAGTGTGACGAATAAATGACTACTGCATTGGAACCGAGAAGGCTGCCTGGCGCGCACGCCTTCTGGGCAAACCGCGCCCTTGGAGTGCGACTGGTTTCCGCTGCAGAGCGAGAGCCTCGCCCTCGCGGTAATCCAAGACCTTGGACACGAGGCTGCGCTTTCCTAACATTCGGACGTCGGCAAGGGCCTGGGTTCCGGTTTGCTGCCAAGTTCCGCCCAAGTTGCCGAAGTCGAGTACAAGGTGAACTCTCTTCAGCCACCAGGAGGGTGTTTTGGACATCTCCCCCTCGATTCGAGGAATGAGGAAAGACCCCTTGTCAACCCAGATCTCGCCATCGACGAGACTAATGTCCTTACGCTTGGGAGTGATTCTGAGCTTGTAACACGACCGGTCGTTCAGTTGATCTTCACCCAAGTACGCGAAATTGTAATTCTGGGAAGATATGGATCGCAGAGAGGCGTCGGGATCCTGCGCAGTCATTGACGCTTCTTTGTCAAGGATGCGACGAACCACGTCCGCCCCCCGGCTGCTCCCAGTGTGGTTCTGAATCGAATAATTTTTTACATTCGGAGGCATGAAAGTGATGCGTGCCACCACTTCGGCGTTAATCCGCGACGCATCCCCTTCTAACAGGCGATAGTCGCGGACGGCTTCGTACGGAAGCTGTGGGCGGCTGGCCTCCTGTGCCGCCTCCATGTTGCGAATAATTGCTTCGAGATCCGGGGATGATTGAGAGTCCACCCCAGAAGGAAATGATCCGCGAGCTTGTTGCCCTTGAGCCGCCGAGAGGAAAGTCAACGAAACCAATACGCACTGAAGAAGAGCACTTTGCGCTTGCATAAACCCGACCCCGATTCCATTTGTTCGTTATGCCGTCCCAGTTCTTTGTCTCAATTCTCAGGCAGCGATTGAGTATTGATGGTCATCACGGTTGGCAAGCGCCATGACTTCGGGCACGGAGGCGATCTCGACTTCGGAGATCGAACCGGCGCGTTCGAGCTTCTCGCGAACTTGGCGGGAAGGATTGAAAAGCTTGAATTGAATTCCGTGGTCGCGCGCCCAGCGCTGCAGAAACACTAGCATGCCCAAGCCGCCTCCCTCCACTTCTTCGACCTCACTGATATCGAGCACGATGGCACGGGAGTCCAATTCTGAGGCGACCGCATTACGCAACTGATAAGCAGCACTGCTGCGAACGATGCGACCTGAGCAGCGGATCACGGCAACATTGGCAACGTTTTCAATCGATAGGTCCAACATGCCCGCCTCCCAGATCATCGCTGTTACAAAGAGCACGAAAACTGCCAAAACTTGGACGTTCATTCTGCGCGGGATAGATGCCTTAAAACGAGCTACACGAGAAATTTCGGGAGGTCGGTCAAGAATTTATGATCTACAGGAAAGACGGTATCTTCTGAAAGATGAACCGAACAAAGAACTTACTTCAGCAGCTCTGGCGATGGTTTCCGAGCTTGAACCGCGGAACTACTGAGTCTCAAATATCTCTCTCACCGATGCTTGGTAGAGGCTGAAAACGATCACCACGCGAACGATGATTCCTAACCCACTCCACGCCAAGGCCGAGATGCGAGCAGCAACCACGGCGCCCGAAACTCTGGGGACCAGAAGTACGATGCCAATCAGGGCGAGCAGAGTCGCAATTCGCCGCGCCCAGTTCTGAAGCCGGAGCAATCCGACCCCTACCGAAATTCCAGCAGCACTCACCAGGAGGAACATGTACGGGCCGGCAGTCTCCAGTCCGTTGAGCAAATCGGCGCCCGCAGCCATTGATAGGAAACCGGGGCGAGCGAGCATTGTGAGGCCAACGATCAGCAGGTACACTGCCGACAGAAGGAACAGAGCGGCAATCGCAGTAACGATTGTGGGACGCTCCCGGCTCACTTCTTTTCTTCTGGCTTCTTTTCCTCTGCTTTGGCCTTTTGCGCGGATGGGGGGAGCAGCCCATTCAGGCGGAGATACATCGCCGCCATGCCGTAATGATCGGCCCAACTGCTGGCCAACGCTACGAACGCCCAAGCGCGAGCTCGCGGCTTTCCATCGAACCATGTGATGTTGTCATTCAGCTTGGAGTCATCGGCTTTCGCCAGCGCGGTCGTGCAGAAGTCAAAGGAAGCTTTGACGGCTGCCACCAGCTTGTCCTTGCCTTCCGTTCCCTGCAGTTCTTGCGTCTTTGGGCGCGGCACATCGCCGACATTCGAGCAGAAGAAGTAATTGCCATCGGTAATGTGCGCGGCGAGATGGCCGAATGTCATCTGCTCGGGGGTGGGCTTATAGTTGAACTTGTCGGCAGGCATTTCTTCGATGGCACCGACTGTGTTCTTGGCGCGACTGGGAAGCATCTCGCGCAGTACGTTGGAGATGGGGTTCTTGGCTTCTTGGGTGAATCCGGCGCTGGAGAGAAGCAAGATCAAAGCGACGAGTTTCATGCAGGCCTCCGCAATTTCGCAAGCAGGATAATCCTCGAAGGTGGGACTTGTCGATTGGAGCGGCACCTTCTTCATTTTTTTGACTCCCGGAGTACGCTGGCCTAGAATTTCCAGAGGGAGTTTGCGCGAATCGGCATAGCGCTGTTTAGAGCGCTGCGGCGAACCCCATAGGAGGGCTTACAAGATGCTGCCTGGAAAATTGGGTTTGCCAGAGATTCTGCTGATTCTGTTCATCGCTCTTTTGATCTTCGGGCCCAGCAAGCTGGCCGATTTAGGCAAGGGTATCGGCGAAGGAATCAAGAACTTTAAATCAGCAGTTAAAGATGGCGAGCAGGGAACGGAAAAGAAGTCGTAGCTTTATTTCACTCCATGGTCGTGCAGCATTCGCCGTACCAGCGCCACTGGTAGCCCCACCACGTTAAAGTAATCGCCTTCAATGCGCGGAATCCACCGCGAAGCCATACCTTGAATCCCGTAGGCGCCGGCCTTATCGAGAGGCTCTCCGGTTGCAATGTAGGCGCGAATATCCTCATCGCTCAGCTTCGTCATGGTCACCAGCGTGGTTTCCGAACGAATGTCTTGAAATCCTGTTTTCAGTTCAGGTCCCGTTAAGCACACGCCGCTAATCACTTGATGAGTGCGTCCGGAGAGCAGGCGCAGCATCCGAGCGGCATCGGCAGAATCGCGAGGTTTGCCGAGAATAGTGCCATCCACTACGACGATAGTATCCGCCCCCAGAACGAAATCATTCGGACGGACGCGGAACACAGCTTGCGCTTTTTCACGTGCCATGCGTTCGGCGAAATCTCGGGGAAGCTCGCCTTCCTGCGCGACCTCCGGAATATCCGTTGGCTGAACGACGAAGGCAATTCCTGCATTGCGCAGCAACTCCTGGCGCCGAGGAGACGCGGAAGCGAGCACCAGCATGCGCTAACGGCTCCCTACGATTCCCCTGACAGATTCGATCAGCTTAGCTGAGTCGTAACCGACTCCATCTTTGAAGACGATCTCCACATTTTCAATATCTTCAATTTTGTGGGAAGGGTCGCCTTTAACGACGACCAGGTCGGCTTGCTTGCCAGGGGCAATTGTGCCGATGCGCTCAGCTTCGCCGAGATATTGCGCGCCGTTGGCCGTGGCAATGTGGATAGCTTCGAGCGGAGTGAATCCAGCCTCGACTAGTAATTCAACTTCGCTCTGATCGCCAAATCCGGCGATTACGCCTCCGATTCCCGTGGGGTCAAGACCGGCAATGAGCAAGCCCCCAGCTTTCGCGAAGGCGTATTCAAATTCCATCTCTTTCTTAAAAGCCCCAGCAACGGGGGACGTTTCCGTGCCGTAAATTCGCCGGAGCCGGCTGGTATCAGCAGCGCGGACTTTGTTTTCGAGAAATGCCGCGCGGGCGTCCGGAGATAAAGCATCAAGCACGCGTCGCTGAATCGTGGGGCGGCCAGGTACATCAACCTCGAACACCGGCAGAGTGGATGTGATGGCAACGTGACGCTGGACAAGATCGAGAATCATTGCATGAGCTGGGCCGGACTGCACGTCGAGGCTGGCGTAAAACGGCATATCTTTGGGGTTATCGGGACACTCACCAGGCTTTTTCCAGGGAAAGAATTCGGTATCGACCAGCAAACCGTGCTCGAGATCGTCGATTCCCAAAGCTGCGGCTTCACGAAAGCCGATGGAACAGAGATGTCCCGTAACTTTTGCGCCGCGTTTGTGGGCAGCGGCGATTGCAGCCGAGAGTTCATCAGCAGTAATGAAGTTATAAATCTTGAAATTGTCCACCCCCTCGTCGAGCCAATAGTTCACAGTTCTTGTGGCATCATCAGGCCCGGTGAGTTGATGCAACTGCAGAGCCCAACTGCCTTTCCCTTCCAGATACGGCCCAGTAACGTGTATATGTGGTCCGGGCATTGCGCCGGAATCGATCGCTCGCTTCATTTCGAGGTCGGTATATGGCTCAAGCGAGCCAGTCGTTCGGATCGTAGTAACTCCTCCCGCAAGATAGAGCCGTGGGAAGCTGAACGCCATCTCGCCGAAGATGACGTTGCCCATGGGATAGAACATATGATCGTGCATGCCGACTAAGCCGGGGAGGACGCTGTAGCCGTGGAGGTCGAGAACTTGCGCGTCGTGGGGCACGCTCGCGGAAGCTGCGTTCGCAACGGATTCGATTTTTCTGCTTGCAAGCACGATCGTCTGATCTTCGCGCGCTGGACTCCCTGTGCCGTCAATCACACGAATATGCTGCAGCACTACGATCGGGGCATCCACTTTCACGAACTCTTTGACTTCCGGGGACAAGTTCTGCGCAACGGCAAAAGAGCAAAGCACGAGCAGGCCAAACAGGAGAAACTTTCGCATGATTCCTTTCCCAACCACTAGCGCGGAGGATTCTACCTGATAAATTGGGACGAAATCTTAGGGGGTGATCGACTGCGGCTCAGGGCACGGTGAGTTCACGCGACGCGGCGCAACTCGCTGGGCGCTGCCGGCAAGCTGCGAAGCGCTAGAGCAATCATCACGTGCGACCAGCCACGCAGCAGCAGCGCAATTCCGATTGACAAGCCGAGGAACCAGAATCCCGACCAGGGCCAGTCTGCCCAGAGCAGGATTCCGAGTAAGAGCGTAACCGCGCCGTCGAAAGCCGACCAGCCCCAGTTGGGAAACTTCAGCCTCGTCGCACCAATCAAGCGGAACAGGCCGATGACCGTGAAGAATGACGCAAACAGCAGTGTCCAGGCGAGCGCGCCAGCTACCGGATGAGTGACGACGAGTAAGCCGATCAGCACTCCCACAATGCCGCCGATCAGGTGCAAGAAGAATCCTCCCCAACTACGAACCTGGAACCCGTGAATGGCCTCCACGATGCCGCTGAAAATCATCAGCCAGCCCAGGATCAATACTGTGCCTATTGTGGCCGCGGGCATGATGGCGAGAGCGATCATCCCGAAAACGATCATGATGATTCCAAGCGCAAGGAACCATCCCCATTTGCGGCGCAGATCCCCGAGATCGAATAGCAACACCGTAGCGGCCATAAGCCCTCCTTGGACGCAGTTGGACAGATTACGGAAATTAGAGTCCTGTTCAGGGCAGATTGCAACCGCTCCCGTCGTGGAGTCCATTCAGCCAACACTTTTCCGGAGTTCAAGCGTCTAATAAAGGGGTGAAGTCCACCCCGCTCTGGTTGGTTCCCCAAGTTGGCGAAAGGTATAATCAATAAATTCAGACATTCTCGGAGGAAGTGATGATCGACCCGCGCGCAAGCGCTTTTTGGGTGCGTTTGAAGGCAAATCGTCTCGCGTACACCCTCACAATTCTGGCCACTCTGGCCATCGGTATTTTGATAGGAACGATAGTTTCTCGCGGAGTTAAAGGGCAGGAGTCGAAAAAGGGTTCTGATGCCACCCCGCTGAGCGTCCCCACTCCAAAAGAGCTATCCAATCAGTTCTCGCAGATTTCCAAGCAGTTAGAGCCGAGCGTGGTCAATATCAATACGGAATCTACGATCAAAACGCAGCGCCGGCGCCGTGGCCCCGCAGGCCCGGAGGGAGAGGATCAGAATCCGTTTGATGATTTCTTCGACCGCTTCTTCGGGGGCCCGGGTGGCGGCAATTCTGGATCAATTCGCGAACGTTCGTTGGGATCTGGTGTGCTGGTTGATCCCAAGGGCTACATCGTTACTAACCGTCACGTGGTGGAGAAAGCAGACCGCATTCGCGTGAAGCTGCAGGACGATCCGCCAGGCGTGCTGCATGACGCTAAAGTCATCGGCACCGATCAGGAAACCGATTTGGCTGTCATTAGAATTGAATCGAGCAAGCCGTTTCCTGTCGCCAAGCTGGGGAATTCCGATGGCATGCAGGTAGGCGATTGGGTATTGGCCGTAGGCAGCCCCTTCGGTTTGCAGGAAACCGTAACCGCTGGAATTGTTTCTGCCAAGGGCCGCAATATTGTTCCTAACCGGCAATTCCAATCGTTCATTCAAACTGATGCGGCGATTAATCCGGGCAACTCGGGTGGGCCGCTGGTGAACATGAGTGGCGAAGTGATCGGGATCAACACCGCAATTCTCACCGACACGAACGCTTACGCCGGTGTGGGATTTGCCTTGCCTTCCAACACCGTCGTGCAGGTTTACAACCAGCTCATCGGTCCGGAGCACCGTGTGTCTCGCGGCTCGATAGGAATCGAGTTCAACGCGCAAGAAAATCCGGCAATCGCACGGGTGTATGGCGTGAACTCCGGCGTAACCATCTCGAATGTGGTTGCCGGAAGCCCCGCCGAGCAGGCCGGCCTGAAAGTAGGGGACACGATCACAACCGTTGATGGTAAGCCGGTAAAGAATGGCGACGAACTGGTTGCAGATATTGCCAGCCGTAAGCCGGGAACGAAGGTGACGCTGGGCCTAATCCGCAATGGCAAGAAGCAGGACGCGACCATCACAGTTGCCGACCGCGCAAAGTTGTTCGCCTCTCGCCTGGGTGAGGAAGAGGAAGGCAACGGGGACAACACGCCCAAGGAAAGTAAGCTGGGCCTGAGCGTGCGTGCGCTGACGCAGGACATGGCTGACCGGCTGGATGTTCCCGCCGGCAAGGGCGTGATCGTTCAGGAAGTAAAGCCAGGATCTTTCGCCGAAGATGTTGGGTTACAGCGTGGGGACATTGTCCTCGAAGTCAATAAGCAGCCGGTAAACGGCGAAGAGGAGTTCTCAAAGGTTGTTTCTACGTTGAAAAGCGGGCAAGATGTGGTTTTCCTGGTACGGCAGCGGGGCGCTGGCCGCCAGGATGGAACTATCTTCCTAGCCGGTACCCTTCCGTAACCAGGGGCTTGTCCGGCCGTGACTGGCGCTGTAGGCCCGAATCCGGGATGATCTACAGTGCCGGCTTGTGGCCGGGTTTTGTTTTTTGTGGTAGGATTCGGCCCCCAAATTGAAAGTCTCTAGTCCAATCCGGGTGAGCGCCGCATGCGTACTGGTGCTGACGTGCAGCCTTGTCTCCACGGCTGCGACAAAAAAGCCGGCGGCAAGCTCCAGCGCGAAGCACGCCGCGCAAGCACATTCACGTAAAGGGAAAAAATCGCGCACGGCGAGCTGGCGGCGCGGACAGCAGAAAATTGATCCCAGACGCGCCCGCGATATTCAGGAAGCATTGATTCGTGAACATTATCTTGAGGGCAAGCCGTCGGGCGTGTGGAACGATGATTCGCAGAGAGCCATGGAGCGCTACCAGGCCGACAACGGATGGCAGACCAAAGTGATTCCTGACTCGCGGGCGCTGATCAAGCTTGGACTCGGACCCGACCACCAGCATTTACTGAATCCTGAGAGCGCAATGACGACAGCGCCCCGAGCGGACAGCACGCCTGTCAGCAGTGCAGTTCAGCCGCAAAGATAGAAATCCTCGCGAGCGCTCGCTCACTCGGGTTTGAAATCATGGACCTCCGCCGGTACGACTGAGCGAGAAAAACTCTGGTTTGGAGCGTATTTGAGAAGGGCACGAGTTTACAGTGCCGCTAAACCATTTATTTTGTCATTCCGAATCGCTTTAGCGGTGAGGAATCTGCTTTCACGAGTCTTTCCGCAGCCTCTGAAGTCGTGCCTTCTCTAGCCCAACTACCGACCGACGACCGGGTTCGGAAAGTAAGGCAACGCGCGTCCGCCAATAATGGCTCGCGGATTATCGTCGACCAGCGCCTTAGCCACATCGGCGCTGCAAGTTTCTTGTGCCGCTTCGCGCGCGGCAGAAAGCAGGGGGCGGCGATGCTTGGCATCATGCGCATCGCTGGCGAGGACATGCACAGCATCGCGCTTGAGCAGCCACTCGGCAGAACGCCAGACTCGTTCTCCCCAATCGCCGGTCAGAGCCGACGCGGTTACCTGAATGGCGCATCCCAGCTCCACCCAGCGCAAAACTCGCGGCAGATCCTGTTGCAGAATTGGATTTCGCTCCGGATGCGTAATCACCGGAGTGATGCTGCGATCTCCTAGCTGGGTGAAGCATTCATCCACCTGCGCGGGAATACTGTAATTGCTGAGTTCAACCAGCAAGTAATGCCCGCCATCAATCGTGTACAGCTCAGGAGTCCGTAATACCTGCTGGAAATTCTCGTAGGAGAGATGAAAATCGCAACCCAGGCTCAATCGTGGCGCTGCTCCCACCCGCTGCTGCAACCGCGCCAGCTCCGCGTTCAAAAACTTGCGGTCGTACGGGTATCGCTCGTTGGCGTGCGGAGTGGCGACAATGTGCTCAATTCCGTCTGCCGCCGCCATCCGGCACATCTCTTCAGCCACGTCCCAGGATTTCGGGCCGTCATCTACATCAGCAAGAATATGGCAGTGAATGTCAATCACAGAAGATAAAAGCAGTGTAAGCAAAATGCCGAGGAATACCAACCGGGGCGGTCGGCTTATCGAGTATGCACAGCTACATGGAATCGCGGGTCACTGGACTCCAGCTTCCCGCAGTGGTATTGCTGTTGTACCAATTTCTCCACGCGGCGGGATCGTGCGGCAAGCTCTGACCGGTGATGTCGCGCAGTGCCTGATAAACCCATTTGCGCGTTTCTGGATCGAGCGCCGGGTCTTCCGCAAACTCCAGCAGCCGTGGCACGGCCGTGCGCCGCTGCTTCTCGCTCAACATCCCGGATTGAGCCAGCCCGCACGCCGCGCGCTCGCGGATCATCGGCGAAGAGTCGTCATGAAAAACATCGAGCAGCGGAGAGATGGTCTCATCAGTTCCCAGATATGACAGCCCCTCGACTGCCCAGTAGCGGACGTTGATGTTTGAATCGTGAATCGAAGCAAGAATAATCTGCGCAGCACGCTCGGGCTCAATGCCACGGCTGCCCAGCAAACCGATATCCCACAGCGCATTGGCCCGAGGGCCTTGCTCTCCGAAGCGCGCGTCCTGCTCCAATCGGTCCACAGTCGCCGGGCTCTTTTCCAAATTGCGGGCTGCGATATCCACCTCGATTGCCGCCGCCCGAACTCGGAGATCGTCCGAGTTAAGCCCAGTCACGAACAAATTGTTCAGCCGGTCATCGAGCTTGATCTTGCCCCGCCAGCTTTCCACGCGTTCGGCGATCTGATCGTTCGCTCCCCGATAGTGGTTGATCGAGCGCTCCAACAGCAGCTCAGCCTGACTCTGAGGCGCCATACGATCCAAACCTTCGATTTCATGTTCTGACAAAACATTGGCTGAAGCCGGCTCCGGCTTGCCTTGAAGGCTGAGAAGTTGCGCAATCTGCTGCCAAGCGGCCCGTGCCGTGCGCGTGCCAACGAAGAGCATTGCCAGCAAAACCCCCGCAGCGGCGAAGGCGAATACTCGCCAGCGTCCTACTGGAGCGGCGATCGGCTCGGGAGAAAGTGAGGCCGACTGGAGGTTGGCCTGCTCCTGGCGCGGATCAGGATTTGTGTTCACGCGGGAAGTATAGGATGGAAGACAAGAGCGGTAAAGGTGACCGGGGTAAGGCCCGGGCGGTGCCGACCCTGCTCTAGACGCGGCCCCCTCGCTCGCGCTAGTTCACCTTTTTCCTCCGTCTTAGGCTGCGGTTTTTCTGGCTTCAAAGGCAATTTCGAGGCATACTATCCCACTAGGCCCGGCTCCCCACTGGGCGGGAGGCTTTTTGTATGCCTTTGCTGGAGGAAAAGACCCAGCCGGAGATTGCATCCGAGATTACGGTTGATGTCACTGCGCTGGAGGGGTCGGACCCAAAGCAGCGCCGCCGCATGCTGCTTGCCCTTGCGCTGCTTCTCGCAGCCCTTATCGTGGTGCTCGTAAAAGATAGGGATTTCTGGTTCCCTGCCGCCACAGAGCAAGAGTCTGCGGATGAGGCGGCTCCGGGTGATACCGGCGCTAAAACGCTGGCGCACAAATCATCCGCCAACACGCCTGCCAAGGCAAAGTCGAAAGCGCGCAGCGCGCCAAAGATTTCCGAGGCCACCAAACCGGCTGATACTCCACCCGCTGCAGAGCCTGTGGTCAGCCGCGCAGTGCTTCCGCCCCTCGAGGTCGAGGTGGTTGCTGGCGACCAGCACCAGACCATTCGTTCCGGCAGCAATCCCGTGAAACTCGATCTGGAATCCGGAAGCCCCGGGCGAGCTTCCACCAGCAGCTCCGTAGGCGCTGGCACTCCCGTCAGTAGTGCCGCAGAACGGGTGCGGCTGTCTCCGGGAACTTCAGACGTAGTCTCGCGCCCGGTGGATCCTACCTATCCCATGCTGGCCAAGCAAATGAAGGTGCAAGGTGCAGTGGTGCTGCAAGTTCTCATTGGTAAACAGGGAAACATTCAGAACCTGCAAGTGCTAAGCGGACCCGCGATTCTTTCCACCGCAGCGCGTGAGGCTGTATTGCAGTGGCGCTTCAAGCCGTATTACGTATCAGGGCAACCGGTGGAAACCGAGGCCCGCGTCACGGTGAACTTCACAATTTCCACGCAGTGAGAGATCCATTCGGCGCGGAGCGATTGTGCATCTAAAACGGAGCTCTCAACTTTTTCTCCTGAGCACCAGTCTTCGTTTTTGCGTGGCCGCTGTCGCTATTGCAATCGCTTTGGCCCCAATCTCGTCCGCTCAAAAGCAAGGAGCACGATCGATGGCATTCACTGTTTCCAGTACAAGTTTTCCCAATGGCGGAGACATTCCCAAGAAATTCACCTGTGATGATGCAGACGTTTCTCCTGAACTTAGCTGGAATGGAGCGCCCTCCGGCACGCAGGCGTACGCGCTGATTGCCGATGATCCCGACGCTCCCGCCGGAACCTGGACTCACTGGGTTCTGTTCAACATTCCCGCTTCAACTACAAGCCTGCCCGAAGGGGTCAGCAAAGTGGACGAACTCCCCGGCGGCGAACGCCAGGGTCGCAACGATTTTCGCAAGATTGGCTACAACGGTCCCTGTCCACCGCCGGGAAAGCCTCATCGTTATTTCTTCAAACTTTATGCGCTGAAGTCGAAACTTGATTTGAAGCCGGGCGCGAGCAAGCAGGAAGTCGAACAAGCGATCCAAGGAAGCACTTTGGCAAAAGCTGAGTGGATGGGAAAATATCAGCGGTAATGGGGCCTGCGGAATCTCGCAATCCGTGATTTACTCTGGCGGCTAAGTCTTCCTCACCTTTTCGATCTCAAAGGCCTTCAAAAAATTAACAGGCGTCCCGACTCTTGCGAGTCATTGGACGCCCGGGCAGCCCTCCCCCAGAACTGCTCGGGAACAAAACTAAATGCTGGAACCTACGATGTGAATAGCACTGACGTGCCAGAAGTGGCCCACCGATGTGCCATCCAGACATCCAGATCCAGCCAGCCGAGTATCAGGGGATCTTGACCGATGCCAATGCAGGCGCATCGATAAACGCCGTCAAAGTGCATTCGAGGACACACCAAATTTTTCCTGTTGTCCTAAAAAATCTTTCTGCATGTGGGATCGTTGTTGCCTGGAATCGCCGCTTAACGCGAAGCCGCTTTCTCGGCGTACATTTCGCGGTCTGCGGCATCGAGTATCTCATCGAGAGTTTCTCCATCACTCCATTCTGAAACTCCGATGCTTAGCGTAATCTCGAAATCATCCAGGTGCCCAGCACGATTCCACTCGTGAAGATAAGTCTTGGCTCTATGCACGACACGACCGGCATCATCACCCGACGTGTCAGCCAAAATAATAAGAAATTCATCTCCGCCATAGCGGACGACCGCATCTGAGCCTCGAACCGAAGTCTTCAATAGCGCCGCAATCTCCGCCAGTACGAAGTCACCGGTAAGGTGGCCGAACCGCGTATTGACCTGCTTGAATCGGTCCACGTCAACAAGAAGGAACGTTAAAGGTTTGTGCGAACGCCTCGCTTGGCCAATGTAGCGAGTCGCCATGTCATCGAGCGATCGGCGATTGTAAATTTCGGTGAGAGGGTCGGTGAACGATTGAAGCCGAACAAGCTCGTTCTGGATGGTCGCTGAAACCAACCCTTCTCGCATCTTTCGCAGTTCCAAGCGGCGAGTCACCAGATACGTATTGAGGAGGATCAGAAGCGTGGCGAGGGCGATAACCAGTTGCTTTGAAACAGTGACCTCGAAACGAAAATTGCCTTGCGACAGGAAAGCGGCCGGAAACAGGATTGCCAGAAATCCGATTCCTACGAGGACACCGGCAAGTGACACGATCACCCAGAGTTCCCAATCGCGTTTTTCCAGTTGGGAGAGCTCCCGGCTGACCCTGGCGAGAACGCTGTCACTCTTCTGCTGCATTTAGCTCCGAGAAGTTCCGGTTCATGAGTGTAATGCGTTTGCCTCCTTCATTGCGCCGGTACGAAAGTAATCGGAGACGCTGAATGCGATCGAGTGGCGCTCACGAATCGAACAGGAAAGCTGACCGGAACTGATTGTCACAATCACGCGACGTTGCCGCTCAGCCACTGCCCTTTAAGAAGTAAATCTGATGTAGCCAGAAGGAGAGGAGGATTTTCCTCGGAGGTACATGTCCATTCGTTCATTGTTGAGCGGCCCTTGGCACACTTCAGATGCCGTTTGGGACGTCAGCACGGCTCTTTCTGGCTAAAGGTCGCGCCCCCTCCGCCGATTGCTATCTATGAATGGATAAATCGCGCCAACCCGTCCCTGTTTGGCTCTTTGCCCTAACCTATTTAATCGCAGCGAGTTGCGCCGCGTGATGGACCGATCCGATCCTCGTTTGCAGAGGCCTCCGAGCGTGGAAGCTCTGCTCCGGCGCAGGGTGATTATCGGATTCATCCTGGCCGTGCTGTTGACCGGCTTGATCGGTTTCCTTTCCTGGCGCAGTACGCGCCTGGCGGCGCAAGAAGCGGACCTCGTCGCCCACACCCACGCCGTGATGGGGACGCTTGACGTCACGGTTGAACATGCAATCGAACTGGAAACCAGTGCCCGAGGCTTTGCGCTTACGGGGCAAGACCTGCTGCTGACGCACTACGAAGCCGCCCGCGGCACCATCAACCAGGACTTCGGCACGCTGCGGCATTTGACAACGGACAATCCCAATCAGCAACGGCGGCTCGACGTACTTGAGCCGCAGATCGCCGCAGCCCTCGCATTTGCCGATGAACTGGTGGTTGCGCGGCGGAACGTACGCGCCATTCCGGGCGCGAGCGAGATCAAGCAGAGCGAGAGAGTAGTGGACGCCATACGCGGCACTATCCAACAGATGCAGGCCGAAGAGACGCGATTGCTGAACGAACGCAGTCAGAAGACCGGGGCAGCGCGGCGCTTGACGACTTTCGTCACGGTTGCTGGCACTCTTGTGGGGGCGGTCTTCATACTGCTGGCCGGGTTCGCCGTCAACCGCGAAATCGGCGTGAGTGCTCGGGTGCGGGCTCAAGTCAGTGCCCTGAACACCGAGCTCGAGCAGCGCGTGGAGCAGCGCACGGCCGCAGTCCAGTCCGAGATCGCCGCGCGCATCGCGACAGAACAAAAATTACGGGCAAGCGAGGAGCTGTTTCGTCTGCTCCTCGACGGCATCAAGGACTACGCAGTTTACATGCTCGATCCCGAAGGCCGCGTGGCCAGTTGGAATGTCGGGGCAGCACGCATCAAGGGTTACAGCACCGAGGAGATTCTTGGCAAGCACATCTCGTGCTTTTATACAGCCGAGGATCGGGAAGCCGGCATGCCTGTGCGCACCTTACAGAGTGCAATCGCCACGGGCCGCTTCGAGGGACACGGATTACGGGTCCGCAAAGACGGCTCTACCTTTTGGGCCCACGTTGTGATCCTCCCCATTTACGACGACTCGGGGAAGCTCCGCGGTTTCTCCAAAGTTCTGCACGACGTCACGGAGCGCAAACAGGTGGAGGAAGCGCTGCGTGAAAGCCAAGCCCAACTGACCGGCATCATTCAGTCGGCGATGGACACCATCATTACGGTCGACGACCAACAGCGCATTGTCCTGTTCAACGCGGCGGCGGAGAAGATGTTCCGCTGCTCGGCGTCAGACGCGGTGGGGCAGTCCATCGAACGCTTTATCCCACAACGCTTCCGTTCTCAGCACGCCGGGCATATTCGCCGCTTCGGCGAAACCGGAGTCACCAGTCGCGGCATGGGCACACTAGGCGCGCTGTGGGCCGCGAGGGCTGACGGTGAAGAATTTCAAATCGAGGCTTCCATCTCCCAGATTGAAACGCGCGGAAAGAAACTGTTCACCGTGATCATGCGTGACATCTCCGAGCGCAAACAAGCGGAGGAAGCGCTGCGCGAGAGTCAGGCACAAATGATCGGAATCATTCAGTCCGCAATGGACACAATCATTACCGTCGATGACCAACAGCGCATCGTCTTGTTCAACGCCGCAGCAGAGAAGATGTTCGGCTGTTTAGCCGCCGATGTGGTGGGTCAGCCCATTGAGCGTTTCATCCCGCAGCGGTTCCGTCCTCAGCACGCCGGGCATATTCGCCGCTTCGGCGAAACCGGAGTTACCAGCCGCGGCATGGGAACACTGGGCGCGCTTTGGGCACTGCGAGCCGATGGTGAAGAATTTCAAATCGAGGCTTCCATCTCCCAGATCGAAACGCGTGGCAAGAAACTGTTCACCGTGATCCTGCGAGACGTGACCGAGCGCAAGCAGGCGGAAGCAGAACTGGCGAGACGGGCGGCGGAACTGGCTCGCTCGGAGCAGGCGTTGCGGGTGCAGACGCGCATGTTTCAATCCGTCTTGGACAGCATGGATGAGGGGCTGGTCACTGCTGATGAAAACGGGAAATTTCTGCTGTGGAACCCGGCGGCCGAAAAGATCCTCGGCATGGGCGCAATGGACCTTAGCATCCAGGAATGGGCTCCTCATTACGGCTGCTACTTGCCCGATGCAGTAACACCGTTTCCCACGGACCAACTGCCGTTGGTGCGCGCTATACGCGGGGAAGCGGCCGATGTCGAAATGTTTGTGCGGAACCCGAAGCTCGAGCAGGGGGTTTGGATCGAAGTCACAGGCCGCCCTCTGAAAGACGAGGACGGCGTCCTGCGGGGCGGGGTAGTAGCTTTCCGCGATGTTACTCGCACTAAAGCCTCAGAACGGGAAATCCGCAAACTCAACGACGAACTCGAGCAAAGAGTAGTGCAGCGCACCGCACAACTGGAAGCCGCCAACAAAGAGTTGGAAACTTTTACCTACTCTGTTTCGCACGATCTGCGAGCCCCTCTGCGGCACATCGGAGGTTTCTCAAAGATTCTGGTAGAGGAATTTGGTCCAGCCCTCGATCCCACCGCCCAGCATTATCTGCAACGGATTGAGGAAGGCACGCGCCGCATGGGCGTGCTCGTAGATGAGTTATTAAACCTGGCGCGGGTCGGACGTCATTCCCTAAGCCTTCAGGTAACCGGCTTGAACTCAATCGTTGCAGAGTTGGTGTCGATGTTAAAGCCGGAGAGTGAAGGCCGGCAGGTGGAATGGATTATCGCGGACCTTCCTTTTGTTGAATGCGACCCGGTCCTGATCAAGCAAGTTCTTCAAAATCTGATGGCTAACGCGCTTAAATTCACCCGTCCCCGCCCCCGCGCCGTCATCGAAATCGGCCAGGTGGAAGAAAACGGGAGTCCGGCTATTTTCGTTCGCGACAATGGCGTCGGCTTCAGCATGAAGTATGCCGATAAGTTGTTCGGCGTCTTCCAGCGGCTTCACCGCCCCGAGGATTTCGAGGGCACCGGCATCGGCTTGGCCACGGTGCAACGCATTATTCAAAAGCACGGTGGCAGGGTCTGGGTGGAAGCGGAATTGGACCGGGGCGCGACATTTTATTTCAGCCTCGGGGCGGGCGAACAATTCGACGTCCACAAACAAAAGAAACAGAAAAATCGTGCAGCCATGATTGGAGCCTAATTATGCAATCAAGTGAAGTCGATATTCTGCTGGTGGAAGACAGCCAGGACGACATGGATCTCGCGCTGCACGCCTTGCGCCGCGAAAATCTGGCCAACAACATTTTCGTCGTGCGAGACGGCGAGCAAGCTTTAGATTTTCTCTTCTGCCGCGAAGCTTTCGCGAAACGTTCTTTAGATCATCCTCCCAAACTTGTGCTGCTCGACTTGAAGTTGCCCAAGGTGGATGGAATCGAAGTCCTCAGGCAGATCAAAAGCGATCCGCGGACCAAGACTATCCCCGTGGTCATAATGACTTCCTCGAAAGAAGAGCGGGATCTCGTGAATGGTTATAGCTTGGGCGCAAACAGCTACATCCAGAAGCCCGTGGATTTCGACCAGTTTCGAAATACAGTCAAGCAGGTAGGGCTGTACTGGCTGGTCACCAATCAGGCGCCCGTGATCAATGGTGTAGTGCTGCAAACGACGAGGTGAATACATGAGCGCAGCCGCAACCGTTGCCCATGATCACGATATTCGGCCCCCAGCTGGGCATGGAAAGCTCCGCGTGTTGCTAGTAGAGGACAACCCCGCTGACATTGAACTGGTTTCCCGGGAACTGCGCCGCGGCGGGTTCGATCTCACCATGGATGTTGTCGAAACAGAAGAAGAATTTACCGCGCGAGTACGATCCAACTCTTACCAGGTAGTGCTCGCCGACTACAACCTCCCCCAATGGCGGGGACTGGAAGCGCTGAACGTTTTGCGCAATGAAAAGCTGGACATCCCTCTGATTCTGGTCTCCGGAGCTCTCGGCGACGTCAGCGCGGTCGAATGCATCAAGCAAGGCGCTATGGATTATGTTCTCAAAGACCGGCTGGCGCGCCTGCCCGTGGCAGTGCTGAGCGCCCTTCAGGAAAAGCGGCTGCGCGATGAGCGACAGCGCGCCATAGACGATCTGGCGAAAAAAGTCGAGGAACTGGCTCGCTCCAATCGCGAACTGGAGCAGTTCGCCTACGTCGCTTCGCACGATCTGCAAGAGCCGCTGCGCATGGTTGCCGCCTACACGCAGCTCCTGGCCGAGCGCTACCAAGGGAAACTAGAACAGGCGGACAAATACATCCACTACGCGGTGGACGGCGCCAAGCGGATGCAAACTCTGGTTCAGGATTTGCTCGCCTTCTCCCGCGCCGGACGGCAGCAGGGCGAGGTCAAAGAAACAGATTGCAACGTCATGGTGGAGCTCGCCATTGCCAATCTCCAGGTAGCGATCCGGGAAAGTGGGGCGCAGATCACTTACGATCACCTGCCGGTTGTCCTGGCGAATTCCTCTCAGATCCCGCAGGTATTTCAAAACTTAATCGGCAATGCCATTAAATTTCGCGGGCCAAAAACTCCGCAAATTCAAATCACCGCTGAGAGGCAGGAGAACGAATGGGTATTCTCCGTTGCCGACAACGGCATCGGCATTGCGCCTGAGTATTGCCAGGATATCTTTGTCATATTTAAGCGGCTGCACACCCGCACCGAGTATCCCGGCAACGGAATCGGCTTGGCCATCTGCCGCAAGATCATCGAGCAGAATGGCGGAAGAATATGGGTCACATCGCAGGAGGGTGGTGGTTCGACTTTCAAATTTACCCTCCCTGCAGCACAAGGCTCAAGTCAAGGATAAAGGCATGAAAACCACCACTGAG
>Ga0137403_10001164_pt1 | contig 33250 bp, 33 predicted proteins | sample CZOMad2_1_16fung_FD_122057 | JGI IMG/M metagenome (GOLD analysis project Ga0137403, IMG submission 122057) | Vadose zone soil fungal communities from Angelo Coast Range Reserve, California, USA - CZOMad2_1_16fungal (Hybrid Assembly) | ecosystem: Environmental > Terrestrial > Soil > Vadose zone... | reverse complement strand
GTGGGCTGGATGGAAGAGGAGTTCCAGGCGCTCAACGCGCCCTCCTTCAAAGAACGCGGGCGGGTCACCGACGAGTTCATCCGCCTCATGCGGGAGCTGTGGAGGCGCGAGCCGGTGGACTTCAAGGGGCAGTACTACACGCTCGGCAAGGTCAGCGCGCTGCCCAAGCCCATCCAGAAGGGCGGCATCCCGGTGTGGACGGGCGGACATACCGAGCCCGCGCTGCGGCGCGCCGGGCAGGTGGCCGACGGCTGGCATCCCATCGGGCTGCGCCCGCCGGGACTGCTCGAGCCCAAGGAGTACGCCGAGAAGGTGGCGCTGGTGCGGGACTGGGCGCGCAAGGCGGGTCGCGATCCCAAGGCCATCACCATGAGCTACCGTGTTCCCCTCGAGCTCCGGCCGCGCGGCGCCAAGCCCGCGGGCGGCGACCGCACGCTGTTCCGGGGCACGGTCGCGGAAGTGGTGGAGGACATTCGCATCTATCAGCGCCTCGGGGTCACGCATTTCGTCTGGGACCTCACCGCCACGGACCTCAAGGGCGCGCTGGCGCTCCTCGAGCGCTTCGCCCGCGAGGTGCGTCCCAAAGTCCAGCGCCTCCCGCGCTAGCGGGCCCATGCCGGCCTTGCCTGAGCCCGTCGCGGGCTTCATCTCCGCCGGTCGCGTGGGCCGCCTCGGTACCGCGGATGCCGCTGGCGATCCCCTGGTGGTGCCCTTCTGCTATGCCTGGGACGGCGACGCGCTCTTCTCCGCCATCGACGCCAAGCCCAAGCGCGCCGCCGCCGGCGAGCTCCGCCGGGTGCGGAACATCCGCGCCAACCCGAAGGTGAGTGTCGTCATCGACGAGTACGACGAGGACTGGAGCCGCCTGCGCTGGGTCATCATCCAGGGCCGAGCCGAGATCCTCACCGGCGGACCGGACTATCGGCGCGGTACCGAGCTCCTCCTCGAGAAGTACCCGCAGTATCGGCGCATGGGCCTGCCGCCGGAGCCCGGCACCATGATCAAGGTGACGCCGGCCCGCATCAGCCACTGGAGCTTCGCTCCATGAGCGCGCTGGATCGCGCCCTGGCCCGCGCCGCCTCCGGCCGCCCGCTCGACGCCGCGCAGGCGGAGGCGCTCCTGGCCACCCCGGACGAGCGGCTGCCCGAGCTGCTCGCCCCCGCCGCCGCGCTCCGTGATCGCGGCCATGGTCGCCGCCTCACCTTCTCGGCCAAGGTCTTCGTGCCGCTGACCACGCTCTGCCGGGACTACTGCGGCTATTGCACCTTCCGGAAGGACCCCGGTCAGCCGGGCGCCCATACCATGCTGCCGGACGAGGTGATCGCGCTCGTCCAGGCGGGCGAGCGGCTGGGCGCCAAGGAGGCGCTGTTCTCCCTCGGCGACAAGCCGGAGGCGCTCTTCCCCGAGCATCGCGAGTTCTTGCGGCGCATGGGTTACCGGACCACCCTCGCCTACCTGCGAGCCGTCTCCGAGCGGGTGTTGCGCGAGTCCTCCCTTCTGCCCCACGCCAACCCGGGCCTGATGTCCGAGCGCGATCTCTCCGCGCTGCGCGAGGTCAATGTGAGCATGGGGATCATGCTCGAGACCACCTCCGAGCGGCTGCTCGGCCCGGGCCTCGCCCACGACCGCGCGCCCGACAAGGTGCCGGCGCGCCGCCTCAAGACCATCGCGCTGGCGGGCAAGCTCCAGATCCCCTTCACCACCGGGATCCTGATCGGCATCGGCGAGACGCATGCCGAGCGCGTGGACGCGCTCCTCGCCATTCGCGCCCTGCACGAGCAGCACGGCCACATCCAGGAAGTCATCATCCAGAACTTCCGGGCCAAGCCCACCATCCCGATGCGCGGGGTGCCGGACCCAACTCTGCCGGAGCTCATGCGCACCCTCGCGGTCGCGCGGCTCCTGCTCGGGGCCGAGACGAATATCCAGGCCCCGCCGAACCTCGCCGACGCCGGCTATGGCGGCCTCCCCGCCGCCGGCCTCAATGACTGGGGCGGAATCTCGCCCCTCACCCCCGACCACATCAACCCGGAACGGCCCTGGCCCCTGCTGCGGGAGCTGCGCCGGGCCACCGAGGCGGCGGGCCACGAGCTGCGCGAGCGCCTCGCCATCTACCCCGAGTACACCACCCGACCCGAATTCTTGGATGGCGCACTCCGCCCGCGCGTCGCCAATTACGTCGATCCGGACGGCCTCGTCCGTCCGGACCTCGAGCGCTGGCGAAGCTGGTAGTCTCTGAGGACGGAGGAACCGACCTGTGGACAGCAAGGACCTGAACTGGGCGGGACCCGACGTGCGGACCATCCTGGGCCGCGCGCTGGACGGCGAGGAGCTCACGGTGGCCGACGGAATCCGGCTGACCGAGGTCGAGGGGCGCGACTTCCACGCCCTCTGCCTCGTCGCCGACGAGATGCGGCGCCGCCAGGCCGGCGAGCTCGTCACCTACGTCGTCAATCGCAACATCAACTTCACCAACGTGTGCATCAAGCACTGCACCTTCTGCGCCTTCAGCCGTGACCATCGGGAGGAGGAGGGATACTTCCTGCCCCTCGACGAGGTGGTGCGTCGCGCCATCGAGGCCTGGGAGATGGGGGCCACCGAAGTCTGCATCCAGGCCGGCCTGCCCCCCAAGCTCGACGGCGGCTACTACATCGACCTCTGCCGCGCCATCAAGGCGGCGGTCCCCGAGATGCACCTGCACGCCTTCTCGCCCGAGGAGGTGCTCTACGGCTCGACCCGTGCCGGCATGGCCATCCCCGACTATCTGAAGTTGCTGAAGGCGGCGGGGCTCGGCACCCTGCCCGGCACCTCGGCGGAGATCCTCGACCAGGAGATCCGTGACATCATCGCCAAGGGCCGTATCACCGTGGAGCAGTGGCAGGAGGTGATCACCTCCGCGCACGCGCTGGGGATCCGCACGACCTCCACCATCATGTACGGGCACATCGAGCGGCCCGAGCACTGGATCCGCCACATGGACCTGTTGCGCGGGATCCAGCACCGGACGGGCGGCTTCACGGAGTTCGTGCCGCTCTCGCTCATCCACTCGGAGGCGCCGATGTACCAGCGCGGGCTCGTCCCCGGGGTGCGGCCGGGCGCCACCGGGCTCGAGGTCATCAAGATGCACGCGCTGGCCCGGCTCATGCTCGGGCCGACCTTCCGCAATATCCAGTGCTCGTGGGTGAAGGAGGGGCCCAAGCTCTCTCAGCAGCTCCTCACCTGCGGGGCCAATGATCTCGGAGGGACGCTCATCAACGAGTCCATATCCACGTCGGCGGGGGCGGGCTTCGGGCAGCTGGTGCCGCCCGCCGAGCTGCGCCGGCTGGTCCGCGACGCGGGACGCATCCCCGCCCGCCGCACCACCGAGTACGACCTCATCAAGGTATACAAGACCGAGGACGATGACGACGTCTCGCCGCTCGACAACGTCGCCGACGCGGAGGCGCGCTTCGGTTCCTATCGCCGTCTCACCGCGTCGTCACAGTTCCGTTTCGTCCACCCCTTGAAGACGTCCGCCGGTTGAGTGACACTAGGCGCCGCTCGACCCGGCGCCTTTCAAACCCCAACCCCTGAAACGGAGGCTTCCCTCATGGCCAAAACGATGACCAAGTCCGCCATCATCGGCCACCTCGCGCAGAAGGCCAACCTCACCAAGAAGCAAGTGGTCGACGTCATGGATCAGCTCCTCACGCTCGCGACCAAGGAGGCGAAGAACATCTTCGTCGTCCCCGGCTTCGGGCGTCTGGTCCTCGCCAACCGCAAGGCGCGCATGGGCCGCAACCCCCAGACCGGCGAGCCCATCAAGATCCCCGCGAAGCGCGTGGTGAAGTTCCGGCTCTCCAAGAGCCTCAAGGACTCGGTGCTTGGCAAGAAGTAGCGATCCGGAGGGGCTCGCGTACCGAGCCCTTCCCGCTCCCGGGGAGGATGCCCGGGACCTCTTTGGATTCGTGGGCGCGTGGCTCCCGCCCGCGACGGCGGTGTCGGCGGGCTGGGGCGCGTGGGAGGGCGATCGGCTCGCCGGAGCCCTCCTGCTCGAGCGAGCGGGCGCCGCGGCCATGCTCTACGGGCCGGTGGTGGTGGCTTCCGAACCCCCCGATCCGGACGCCGCCGTCGAGATCGCGGCCCGCCTCCTCGACGATGCCCTGGGCCACGCCGAGACTCAGGGCATCGTCACCCTCTACACGCGCCCGCAAAGCCTGGACCGCGTCTGGGTCCGCAACGGCTTCATTCCCATCCCCGAGGCCGACCTGCCGGAGGCCCTCCGCGGCCGACCCGGCATCGGCCTGTTCGGCTGGCGCGGCGGCACCGCCATCTGGAGCATGGCCGGGCGAGCGGAGGCCGCGCGACGGGCCGCCGCTCCACCCACTGCCGGCCGCCGCCGGCGCTAGGCCGCGATGAAGATCGCCGCTCTCGCCGGAGGCACCGGCGCGGCCAAGCTGCTGCGCGGGCTGGCGCCGCTCGTCGATCCCGCCGATCTGACCATCATCGGCAACACCGGCGACGACACCGAGCTCTGGGGCCTGCACGTCTCACCGGACCTGGACACCGTCTGCTACACGCTGGCCGGCCTCATCGACGAGCGGAAGGGCTGGGGGCTCCGCGACGAGACCTTCCACGCGCTGGAGCAGATGCCTCGGTTCGGCGAGCCCGCGTGGTTCGGGCTGGGCGATCGTGACCTCGCCACCCACCTGCACCGCACCCGCCTGCTGCGCGAGGGGCGCACGCTCACCGAGATCACCGCGGACATCGTCGCCGCGCTGGGCGTGCCCGCCCGCGTGCTGCCCATGTCGGACCAGCCCGTGCGCACCCGCATCCTCGGGCCCGAAGGATGGATCTCCTTCCAGGAGTACTTCGTGCGCGAGAAAGCCCAGACGCTCGTCCGCGCCGTCGAGTATGCGGGCGCGGCCGCGGCGAGGCCGGCGCCGGGCGTGGTGGCGGCCATCGCGGAGGCGCGGGCGGTCATCGTGTGCCCGTCCAACCCGATCACCTCGGTGGGGCCTATCCTGGCCGTGCCCGGAATCGCGGCCGCGCTGGCCGACACGCCGGCCACCGTTGTCGCGGTGAGTCCCATCATCGGCGGTGACGCGGTGTCGGGGCCCGCGGGCCGGCTCATGGCCATGGCGGGGCTGCCGGTATCCGCCACCGGAGTAGCCCGCGCCTATGCCGGCTGGCTCGACGTCCTCGTGGCCGACGAGCGCGATCGCGCGCTGGTCCCCGAGATCGAGGCCCTGGGCCCACGGGCGGCGGCCACCGACACGCTCATGACCGGCCGCGCGGCGGAGACCGCGCTGGCGCGGTACCTTTTCACGCTGATCCCATGACGCGGCCGGGTCCCACAGTGCTGGTCGCGCTGCCCGTGAAGGACCTCGTCAACGCCAAGCAGCGGCTCGTGTCCGCGCTGGCCCCGGACGAGCGCCATGATCTCGCCGCGGCCATGCTGGAGGACGTGCTCGACGCTCTCGACGCCGTGGCAGACCTGGCCGTGCACCTCGTCACCAGGGATCCCCAGGTGCTGGCGGTGGCGAGCCGGCGCGGCACTCCCTGCCTCGCGGAGAGCGCCAACCGCGGGCACACCGAGGCGGTGGCGCTCGGCCAGCGGGTGGCGGCGGAGCGCGGCTTCGGGCGATTCCTCACCATCCCGGGGGACGTGCCCTGCGCCTCGGCCGAGGAGATCCGCGCGCTGATCGCCGCCCTGGGCGGCGGCCCCGGCGCGGCCTTCGTTCCCTCGCGGTCCGGCTTCGGGACCAATGCCGTGCTGCTGGCGCCGCCCGACGCCATGCCGCTCAAGTTCGGCGAGCCCTCGTTCGCGAATCACCTCGACGCGGCGCGCGGCCGCGGGCTCGTTCCCACCGTCCTCGAGCTTCCCGGGATCGGCCTCGACGTGGACGCGCCCGAGGACCTTCGCCTCCTGCTCGCGCACGGCCCCCGCACCCGCGCCGGCCGCCTCCTGCACGCGCGCGGCATCGCGGCGCGCCTCGCCGCCACGGGCTAGGCGATGCCGCCGCGCTTCGAGGTGATCGGCGTCGCGGGGCTGCCCGAGATCGCGCGGGGCGACGATCTGGGCGCCCTCATCGTCGACGCCGCCCGCGCCCAGGGCACGCCGCTGGCCGCCGGTGATCTCCTCGTGGTGAGCCAGAAGATCGTCTCCAAGACGGAGGGCCGGCTCGTCCGGCTCGACCAGGTGACGGTGTCCCCACGGGCCCAGGCGCTCGCGCTGGAGATCGACCGCGACCCCCGGCTGGTGGAGGTGATACTCGGCGAGAGCCGGCGCATCGTGCGCCACGCCAAGGGCGTCCTCATCGTCGAGACGCACCACGGCTGGATCTGCGCCAATGCCGGCGTCGATCAGTCGAACGTGGACGCCGACACCGCCTGCCTGCTCCCACTGGATTCCGACGCTTCCGCGCGCGCCCTGCGGAGCCGGATCGCCGCGCTCACCGGCCACATCCTCGCCATCGTGATCGCGGACACCTTCGGCCGGCCGTGGCGCGAGGGGCTCGTCAATGTCGCGGTGGGCCTGGCCGGCTTCGAGCCCATCATCAGCTACCTCGGCGAGACGGACCCGGCCGGACATGTGCTCCAGGCCACCATTCTCGCGCTCGCCGACGAGCTGGCCTCGGCCGCCGAGCCGGTGATGGGCAAGCTCGACCGCATCCCGGTCGCCATTGTCCGCGGTGTCCGCTGGACCGCCGCCGAGGCCGACAGCCGCCCGTTGCTTCGCGACCCGTCCCGCGATCTCTTCCGATAGCGTAACCAACCTCTCACTCGATTCATGAAAAAACGAGACCCACTATGAAAATCGGCATCGTCGGCGGGACCGGGAAGGAAGGCGCGGGACTGGGGGCGCGCTGGGCTCAGGCCGGGCACGAGATCATCATCGGGTCGCGCGACGCGGCGCGGGCCCAGGCCAAGGCCGCCGAGCTGGTCGCGGTGGTGCCCGGCGCCAGGATCATCGGCGCGGGCAATCGCGACGCGGCCGCCGCCGCCGACCTCGTCGTGCTCGCGGTCCCCGCCGACGGGCTCGCGGCGACCCTCCCCGACGTCAAGGACGCCTGCCGGGGCAAGGTGGTGGTGAGTGCCGTGGTCCCGCTCACCTTCGGTGGGCCCCGCCTCTTCACGCCGCCGCCGCCCGGCTCCGCGGCGGAGGTGGCGCAGGAGCTGCTCGGGCCCGAGGCCCGGGTGGTGGCCGCCTTCCACCACATCGCCGCCCACGAGCTCTCCGCCACCGACCGGGCCATCGAGTGCGACCTTCTCCTTTGCGGCGGGGACGCGGAGGCGAAGAAGCAGGTGACCGAGCTGGGGACGTCCATGGGGCTGCGCGCCATCGACGTGGGGCCGCTGACCAACGCGGGGCCGCTCGAGGGCATCACCGCCGTCCTGGCCACCGTCAATCGCCGCTACAAGCTCAAGAACTCGGGCATCAAGATCACCGGTCTCCCCGCCTAGAAGCCCCCGACGCGGGGCGCGGCCTCAGCCCAGGAGGGCGGCCGCGGCCTCCACGTCGGCGAAGTCATCGAAGAGGAGATCGGGGCGCAGCGCGGCCAGCTCCTCGCGCGGATGAAAGCCGGTGGCCACCGCCACCGCGACGGCGCCGAAGGCGCGTGCACACTCGACGTCGAGCGGGGTGTCACCGATCACCACCACGTGGGCCGGAGCGAAGCGGTGGCCGACGAGCGCCTCCGCGCGCCGCGCCGCCAGCGAGGGCAGCCGGAGCCGATCGGCGTCGTCGGAGCCGTAGGCGCCGGTACGGAAGAAGGGCCCAAGCCCGGTGGGTCCGAGCTTGATGCGCGCGCCCGCCTCGATATTGCCGGTGAGCAGGCCCTGCATGACCCCGGGCGTCCCGTCCAGTCGCCGGACCAGATCCGCCACCCCGGGCAGGACCCTCACCCCGCCACCGTCGCCGATCTCCTCCGCCAGTCCGCGCGCGTAGAGCTCGAAGCACTCGTCGAAGCCCGCGCGGACGGTGTCCGCCGCCAGGCCCGCCGCGCCCATGAGATCGAGGACGATGCGCGGATCGGTCTTGCCGCGGAAGTCGTAGCCGTCGATGTGCCCGGCCGTCCCGTACACGCGCTCGAGCGCGCGCCCCAGCGCTCGCCGGCCCGCGCCGCGGGCGGACAGGAGGGTGCCGTCGATGTCCCACAGGACGAGGCGACGCCAGGCGGTCACGGGGCGCTGCGGGTGCTGGGGGCGCGGGGCGGGCTGGGCGCGCTGCGCGCGCCGGGAGCACGGGGTGAGGCCGGCGCCGGGGCGACGGCGCGGAGCCGGGCGACGATGGCCGGCAGTCGGTCGAGGAGCAGCTCCACCTCCGCGGCGGTGCTCCAGCGGCCGAGCGTGAAGCAGAGGGAGCTCTCGGCCTCCGCCGCAGTGCAGCCGATGGCCCGCAGCACATGCGAGGGCGTCTGGGTCAAGGTGGCGCAGGCCGAGCCCGACGAGGCCGCGATGCCCGCGAGGTCCAGATCCAGCAGCACGCTGTCCGCCTTCACGCCGGCGACGACCACGCTCGCGTGATGCGGGAGGCGACGGTCCAGCGGCCCGGTGACGCGGCAATCGGGCACCGCCTCCAGCACGCCCTGGAGCAGCCGGTCGCGCAGGGAGGCAAGCCGGGCGGGCTCACCATGCGCCGACTCGGTACGGATAAGCTCCGCCGCCACCCCCAGCCCGACCAGCGCGGGGAGATTCTCCGTCCCCGAGCGGAGCCCCACCTCCTGGCCACCGCCCAGGATCTGGGGCGCGAGCTTCACGCCGGGCCGCACCCACAGCGCCCCCGTACCGGGTGGGCCGTAGATGTCATTGCCGGACAGCGTGAGGAGATCGATGCCGAGCGGCTCCGCGGACAGCGCCGTGCGCCCGAGGGCACCCACGGCGTCCACGTGCAGCGGCACCCGCGCCGCCCGGGTCACCCGCGCCAGCTCCGCCAGCGGCTGGAGCGTGCCGATCTCCTCGTTCGCGGCCGCGATGGAGACCAGCGCCGTCTCGGGTCGTAGCGCGCGGCGTAGCGCGTCGGGATCCACGCGTCCCTGGCCGTCCACCGGCAGGAGCGTGACCGTCGCGCCCCCCTTTTCCAGCTCGCGGCACGCGTTGAGCACGGAGATGTGGTCGACGCAGGACACGATCACGTGGCGGCCGCGCTCTCCGGCGCGGAGCGTGGTGCCCTTGACGGCGAGGTTGTTGGCCTCGGTGGCGCCGGAGGTGAAGACGACGCCGCCGGGCGCGCCACCCACGAGCCGCGCCACCTTGAGGCGCGCCGCCTCCAGCGACTCCCGCGCCTCGGCCCCGAGGGAGTGGCGGGCCGACGGGTTGCCGATGCCCGCCTCGAGGAACGGTCGCATCACGGCCAGGACGCGCGGATCCACCGGCGAGAAGCCGCCGTAGTCGAGATAGACGCGGGTGGGCGATTCTCCGCCGGCCTCCACGCCCCTACCGCGTCTTCCGGACCAGGAACCGGTAGACGGCTCCTTCCCGGGAGACACCGATCAGCTCGTGGCCGGAGCGCTCGGCCCAGACCTTCATGTCCGCGTCGGAGGCGGGATCGTCGGAGGACATCTCCAGGATTTGCCCCACCGTCATCTCGCGGATGGCCTCGCGCGTCTTCACGATCGGCATGGGGCAGAACAGGCCGGTGCAGTCAATCTGCCTGTCAACATTGACGACTTTCGAGGTCTCCATCGTATGGCCCTACCCTACCCCACGCCTCGCCGCCCCGTCAAGCGAGCTGCTCCTCGCTTGACACCCCACGAGGCGGGGAGAATAATCCCGCCAGGCGAGAAATAGCTCGCCGGCTCCGCGGGGAACACCGCTATTCTTGACGCCTGACTCCATGCTTACCATTCCAGATCCGCGCATTTGGACCAAAGCCGTCCCTCTCGTCGCGGCGGCGGTCGTCGCGATGACCGGTCTCGTCCTGCTCCTGGAGCTCGAGCTGCGCCCGCTCCTGGCCCCCGGCGCGGGCCGGGTCGCCCTAAGTGCCGCCGAAATCCTGGTCGGCCTCGTCGTCCTGCTGTCACTCTCCGGCGGGCTGGCCCTCGCGGGGGCGGGCCCGCGCCGGGGCGCCTCCGAATCCGCCGCGGCCTCGGCGCCCGCGGCGAGCCCGGAGAGCCAGGACGTGGGGATGATGGGCTCGTTCTCTCGCATCCTCGGAGAGATCGAGGAGCAGGGCAACGAGATCAACAACTTCGCCCAGCGGCTCGAGAGCGCGTACAAGGAGCTGGAGTTCAGCAATGCGCGGCTCAAGGAGTTCTCGTTCAAGGACGAGGTCACCGGGCTCTACAATCGCCGCTTTTTCTCCATCCGGCTCGAGGAGGAGGTCTCGCGCTACCGCCGCTTCAACCACCCGGTGTCGGTGATGCTGGTCGACCTCGACGGCTTCAAGGACGTCAACGACGAGCTGGGCCACGGGGCCGGCGACGAGACCCTGCGCGACATGGCGGACATCCTCCTCAAGTATTCGCGCGGCATCAACGTGATCTGCCGCTACGGCGGGGACGAGTTCGCGGTGCTCCTGGTGGAGACTTCCAAGGCAGGGGCGCGCCTGTACGCCGATCGCATCCGGCAGGTGCTCGCCACCTACCCGTTCGCGAACGGGCGTCGCGTCACCGCCAGTTTTGGGATCGCCGCGCTGCCCGAGGACGTGGCGCCCGCCGCCGACGATCTCATCCGCGCCGCCGACGAGGCGCTGTACGCGGCCAAGCGCGCGGGCAAGAACCGCGTGTCGGTGTTCGAGGACGTGGGCGCCATCCCGATCACCAAGCGACGGCCGGAGCGCTTGACGTGAGCGCGGAGGGCGAAAACCGCCGGGTGCTCATCGTGGACGACGACCGTCAGATCCGGCGCGTGCTGTCCGAGTTCTTCACCGGCAGCGGTTACGACTGCCGCCAGGCCGCCAACGGCGCGGAGGGGCTGGTGCGCTTCACCGCCGACCGGCCGCCGCTCACCGTCACCGACGTGGACATGCCGGCGATGAACGGGCTCGAGTTCCTCCGCCAGGCGCGCGCCATCGATCCCGACGCGGCCTTCCTCGTCCTCACCGGCGTGGGGGACATCCAGACCGCGGTGGAGAGCCTGAAGTTCGGCGCCTACGACTTCATCCTCAAGCCGGTGAACATGGACGCGATCCTTATCGCCGCCCAGCGCGCGCTGGAGCACCGGGAGCTGCTCATCGAGCGCCGCGAGTACCACACCGTCCTGGAGCGGCGAGTGGCGGAGGCCACGCGCGACCTCGAGGCCACCCTGGGCGCGCTGGAGGAGACCTACCGCAGCACGCTGGAGGCGCTGGGCTCCGCCATCGACACCCGCGACCTCGGCACGCAGGCGCACTCGCGCCGGGTCCGGGGCTACTCGCTCATCATCGCGCGCACCCACGGCATGACCGACGAGAAGGACCTCCGGAACCTCGAGCACGGCGTCCTCCTCCACGACATCGGCAAGATCGGCATTCCCGACGCCATCCTGCTCAAGCCGGGGCCGCTCACACCCGCGGAATGGAAGATCATGCGGACACATCCCGAGATCGGCCGGCAGCTCGTGGAGCAGATTCCCTTCCTGCGCCCGGCGGTGCCAATCGTCTACCACCATCACGAGCGCTGGGACGGCACCGGGTACCCCCAGCGCCTCAAGGGCGAGGCCATCCCGGTCAGCGCGCGCATCTTCGCGGTGGCGGACGCCTTCGACGCCATGACCTTCGACCGGCCTTACTCGCGCGCCATCCGTTTCGAGGAGGCGCGCGACGAGATCCACAGCTCGGCGGGCACACACTTCGACCCCGGCGTGGTGGCGAGCTTCATGCGGGTGCCGCTCGGGGATCTCGAGGAGATCCGGAAGAAGTCGCTCGAGTAGCCGGACGGGGGCCGCGGCTAGGGGCCCTTCAGATCGTACTTCTCGACCGCGTAGGCCTTCTGCTTGAACTTCTGGACCTTCCCCGAGCCGGTGAGCGGGAACTGCTCCACGATCTCCACGTAGCGCGGCAGCTTGAAGTTGGCGATCCGGTCGCGCGCGAAGGTCACCACGTCGTCCGGGGAGAGGACATGCCCCGGCTTGGGGATCACGAAGGCCATCACCACCTCGCCCATCACCGGATCCGGTACCCCCACGATGGACACGTCGAGGATGCCGGGATGGCGAAGGAAGAAGTTCTCGATCTCCGCCGGGTAGGTGTTGAACCCGCCCACGATGATCATGTCGGTGACGCGGCCGGTGATGCGGAGGTAGCCGTCGGCGTCCTTGATCCCCATGTCACCCGTGTGCAGCCACCCGTCGCGGATCTTGTCCGCGGTGGCGTCGGGCTGCTTGTAGTAGCCCAGCATGAGGGTCGATCCCTTGATGCAGACCTCGCCCTCCTGCCCGGGGGGCAGCGGGCGGCCGGTCACGGGATCCACGATGCGGTCCTCGATCTCCGGCGTGCGCAGTCCCACCGTGGCCACCCGCTTCTCGATGGGATCGCCCCCGCGCGTCCAGTGCGTCCCTCCGGTGGCCTCGGTGAGCCCGTACACCACGAGGGCGTCCATGCCGAGACCCGCCTCGCGGTCGAGGATCCGGCGCATGATCTCCACCGGCACCGGCGCGGCACCGATGGAGCCCGTCCGGAGCGAGGAGAGGTCGACCTTTCCGAAGCCGGGATGGCCCAGCATGGTGATGAACATGGTGGGCACGCCCGAGAAGATGGTCACGTGCTCGGCTTCGATGAGCCGCATGGCTTCACCCGCGTCGAACACCTCCATCACCACCTGGGTGGATCCCGCGAGGCAGTTGGCGGCCACCCCGCCCATGGAGCCGAAGATGTGGAAGTACGGCACCGGCACGAGGTAGCGGTCGGCATGCGTCCAGCGGTGGAGGTCCACGTACACGCGGCACTTGTAGTACATGTTCCCGTGCGAGAGGAGGCAGCCCTTGGGCTCGCCGGTGGTGCCCGACGTGTAGAGCATCTCGACGGGGTCGCCGGGTCGCACCACGATGCCGCCGAGCGCGGGCGCGCCCGGCCGGTCGCCCGCCCGCTCCACCGCCTCGAAGGACCGGGCGCCGGCGGGCACCGCGTCCCCCAGCACCACCACGTACCGGAGCGCGGGGAACCGCGCGCTGCGGAGCGGGCCCGCCTCCCGTGCTTCCGGGAGTAGCTCCTCGAGGATGGCGAGGTAGTCCACCTTGGCGGCGGCGAAGCGGTCGACCATGATGAGGGCCTTGGCGTCCGACTGCCGCAGTACGTACTCGACTTCGTAGGCCTTGTAGCGGCTGTTGCACGTCACCGTGACCGCGCCGATCTTGGCGATGCCGAGATTGGCCACGTTCCACTCGGTACGGTTCGGCATCCACAGCACGACGTGATCGCCGGGCCGGACGCCCAGGTCCAGGAGCCCCCGGGCAAAGGCATCGGCCCGGCGCTTGAGCTCGCGATACGTCACCCGCTCGTCGCGGAAGACCACCGCCTCACGGTCGGGGAAGCGCGCCGCCGCCCGGTCCAGCAGCTCCCCGAGCGCGAGCGCGGGGCCCAGATCGCTCACCGCGCGTCGGCCTGGGCGATGAGCCCCATCACGGCCTGGCGCTTGTCGAGGGCGCCCGCCAGCTCCTCCTGCGACACCCCTTCGGCAAGGCCGCGGTCGATGGCCCGGCACAGGATCTCTCCTGCCGCCTCCGCCGCGGCATGGTCACCGGCGCGCAGCCGCTCCGCGATGGCGTCCGACGCCCGCGCCGCCATGGCTTCCAGGCCCTGGGCCAGGGAGTGGCGCGTCTCGGTCGCCCGATCGGCATCGCCCTCGGCGAGCCGGAGCGCGTGATAGAGGGGCTCGAGCGCCGCCCCTTCGTCGTCGCCCTCCAGGCGCTCGACGCCGAGCTTGGTGTAGCCCCACCAGAGCCGGCGTCGCAGCTCGGGTATCCGGGGTGAGGCCGAGGCGGATTCGGGGAGGTCGCGGACCACCGCCTCCGCGCTCTGGAGGGTGCGAATCGCGGCGTCGAGATCGTCGGACTCCAGTGCCTGGCCCGTGAGCCGGGTCACTTCACCGGTCACCGCCTTCCAGTACGGCTCCTCCAGGTCGTGCAGACGGTCGCTGAGCTCGTCCCAGCCGGTCACCTCCTGCAGCCACCGATGCGCGGCGGCCCGGTCGCCGCGCGCGAGGAGCGCGGTGAGCTTCCTGCCACAGGTATTGGCCAGCGCGTCGCGCGCGCGCTCGACGGCGAGATGCGCCCGGAGCGCCTTGCCCCAGGGGGGAAGCTCGTCCCCGCCCCTCGCCTCGGAACCGACCGCGCCCGACGCGTCAACTGCCTCGCCACGCTCCCCCTGCGCGACTCCGCGCAGCAGTCCCACCGAGAGCCGGAGCCCGGCGACCGTCGGGCCGGAGGAGTCGGCCGCGGCCTCGCCCGAGGCCAGGAGCTGACTGCCCAGCGAATCCGCGAGGGCCATCACGGCCGGATCGGGACCGCTCGCGTCGTCCCTCGGCACGGCGCGGACGCCCTGCTCGAAGGCGGCGCGAAGGCCCGCCTCCTCCCCCTCTTCACGATGCGCGAGCCCGACCAGACACCAGAGCAGCGCACGGTCATAGGACGCTGTCGTGCGCCCCCGGCTCCGGCCGCGCGGCCTGAGCAAAGGCTCGGCCAGCGCGCGCAGCTCGCCGGGGCGCCCCGCCTTGAGCAGCCGCGCGCACTCGGCGACCAGCGCGGGGGTGAGGCTGGCGGGAGCGGGAACCGCCACCGCCCCGGCCACGGGCTCGTCCATCATCGAACTCGTTGGGCGATCCGTTGGGGGATCCGTTGGCGGGGCATTCATTGACAGGGCATCCGGCGGCGTCGCCACCGTCACTGCGGCCTCCTCCGGGATCGGCGCGCCCGCCGCCGCCATCACGGTCTCCTCGTCGACCGGCGCGGCCATCGCGACGGGCGGGGGCGCGACAGGGTCGGGCGGGGCGGGCAAGGGCTCGAGGCGGGGTTCGATCGACTCGGGGAGCGGCGCCTCGCCGAGGAGCAAGATCTGCTCCGGTGCCGGCCGCTCGGCCGGGGACCCGGTCGGGATCGGCGCATCGGCGACGGGGGATCGAGGCGGCGTTGCAAACGGGCTCACGCCGGTCCGGGCCCCGCGTGCGCGGTGCTCCAGGACGCGCTCCTCCGCGCCGAAGCTGCGCCGGGCGGCCGGGAGATGGGAAGAGCGGCGCGCGTGTACTGGCCGCGGACGGCCCTCCAGCGCCTGCGCCAGGCCCACAAAGAGCAGGAGGCCGGCGACCAGCGCCAGCAACAGGATCAGGATCTCGTCGAGGCTCACGTCGAGCGCTCCTTCGTGAATGCGCCGCGGTCACGTTAGCACGCGCTCCCCGCACCTGTCACAGGATTAGCGCGTTGGTCTCCGCGCGCCCTCGCGGTATCATCGAAGGCGAGCACTCCCCCATCCCCTTTTCCCCTGGAGGTCCGGATGCGCCGCGTCGCCGTGATCGGAGTCGGCGTGACCAGGTTCGGCAAGCACGATCGCTCGAGCGCGGAGCTCTTCGCGGAAGCCGCCCGTGATGCCATCATCGACGCGGAGATCGAGCCTCGCGCCATCCAGGCGCTCTACTACGGCAATGTCACCGGGGGGGAGAGCGAGCGCCAGCTGCACATGGGCCCGCTGGCCGCCACCATCCTGGGCCTCCCCACCGTCCCCTCCACCCGCTTCGAGAATGCGTGCGCGACGAGCCACGCGGCATTCCGGCACGCGGTGATGGAGATCGGCGCGGGCGTGTCCGACGTGGTGCTGGTGGGCGGGGCGGAGCGCATCCTGCACGTGCCCACCGACCACGCCACCGAGTTCTTCGCTTACTGCTCGGACGCCGCCTACGAGCAGCCCACCGGCCTCACCTTCCCCGGCGTCTTCGCGCTCATCGCGCGCGCCCACATGGAGAAGTACGGGACCACCGAGGAGCAGATGGCGCACGTGGCGGTGAAGAATCACCGGCACGGGCTCCACAATCCCAAGGCCCAGTTCCAGAAAGAGATCAGCCTCGAGACCGTGCTCAAGAGCGCGTACGTCGCCGACCCGCTCAAGCTCCTCGACTGCTGTCCCTTCACCGACGGCGGGGCGGCGGTGATCCTGGCCTCCGAGGAAGTGGCCCGGCGGCACCGCCGGCCCATCTGGGTGCTCGGGACCCACGCCGCCACCGACACCATGTTCATGCACGAGAAGCGCGACCTCGCCCGCGTGCCCGCCACCGAGCGCGCGGCGGCGGGCGCCTACCGGCAGGCGGGCCGGGGCCCCGGGGACGTGGACGTGGTCGAGCTCCACGACTGCTTCACCATCGCCGAGATCGTGGCCACCGAGGGCCTCGGCTTCTTCGAGCCGGGCACGGGCGGCATGGCCGCCGAGAAGGGCTGGACCAGCGTGGGCGGCAAGATCCCGGTCAATCCGTCGGGCGGGCTCAAGGCCAAGGGCCATCCCATCGGCGCCACCGGCGCCGCCCAGATCGCCGAGATCGTCACCCAGCTGCGCGGGGAAGCGGGGCCGCGGCAGGTCGAGGGCGCCCGGACCGGGCTCACTCACACCCTTGGCGGCAACACCGCCACCGTGCTCGTGAGCTTGTTCGGCTGTGACTGACGACGTGGTGACGCTGCAGCGCTTCTTCGCGGAGGTTCGCGCGGGACGCCTGACCGGCATCCGTTGCCGGGAATGCGGCGAGCTCACCATCCCGCCCAAGGAGCTCTGCGCGGCGTGCGGCAAGCGCGCGTGGGATACCGTCCCGCTCAAGGGCGACGGCACCATCTCCTCCTACACCGTGATCCGCGTCGCCCCGCGCGGGCATACCGGGGAGACGCCCTACGCGGTGGCGGTGGTGCAGCTCTCCGAGGGCGTCTCGCTGCTGGGCCGGGTCGTGGAGGTGCCCCTGGAGTCGCTCCGGGTCGGGCTCGCGGTGCGCTTCCGCCCCCTCGTCGTGGGAGAACAGACCATGGTCGGCTTCGGTCCCGCCTGAGCGCCGCGATGCCATTGCTCGAGGGGAAGGTCGCGGTGGTGACGGGTGCGGGCAGCGGCATCGGCCGCTCCGTCGCGCTCGGGCTGGCCAGGGCGGGCGCGCGGGTGGTGGTGAACGACTACGGGGTGAGCGTCGACGGCCGCGAGCCCTCCAGCGCCCCCGCCGAGGCGGTGGTCCGCGAGATCGTGGCCGCGGGCGGGCAGGCGGTGGCCAGCGCCGACAGCGTGGCCACCATGGCGGGCGGCCGCGCCATCGTGGACCGGGCGCTGTCCACCTACGGCGATCTCAATATCGCGGTCTGCTGCGCGGGCATTCTCAAGGAGCGCATGATCTTCAACATGAGCGAGGAGGAGTGGGACTCGGTGGTGGCGGTCCACCTCAAGGGCCACTTCACCGTGATGCAGCCCGCCACGCGCCACATGCGGGAAAAGCGCCAGGGCCGCATCATCACCTTCACCTCCGCGGCCGGCCTCGAGGGCAGCCCGGGGCAGCCCAACTACTCGGCGGCCAAGGAGGGCATCGTGGGGCTCACGCGCTCCACCGCGCTCGCCATGGCGAAGTACGGCGTGACGGTGAACTCGATCTCGCCCACCGCGGATACCCGCATGACCCAGCGGCTGCCCGACGAGCGCCGGGGCGCCGCGACGGCCACGCCGCCCGAGGCCATCGCGCCGGTGGTGGTGTTCCTCGCCAGCGACCGCGCCGCGCATATCACCGGGCAAGTGATCGGGGTGCGCGGCAACGAGGTCACGCTGTTCTCGCATCCGGCGGCGCTGCGCACCGCGACGCGGGCGGAGGGGTGGACGGCGGAGGCGCTCGGCGAGGTCTACGACCGCGCCCTGGGCCAGGATCGCCTGCGGCGGCTGGACGCGATGAAGATCGCCTGGCCGCCCCCTACCAGTTGAGGATGCCGAAGCGGACGTAGCCGACCAGCTGCCAGCCGATCCCCGCCAGGAAGGTCACGAATCCGAGCGTGCAGAGCCCCCGCCAGAGACCCGAGCGCGGGCTCTGCTGGGATGCGTCCTGGGCCAAGGACCACCAGGCGGCGGCCAGGAGCAGGAGGCCCGCGCCCAGCAGGGTCACGATCCACCCCGCCATGACGGCCTCGGTGAAGAGCTTGTCCAAGAATATCGTCGGGCTATAGCGCTCGAACACGGCGGTCTCCTCTCTCTCTCAGCGCCGCGACGCGGTCGCGAGCACGGCATTGCCAGCAGTAGTCGTGATCAGGGACGCGGCGGGATCGCGCAGGAGTCCCGCGGGGTCATTCCCCGCGGACACCGCGGCGATGGCCTGCGCGACCATGCGGCGGGTCATGATGACGCCGCGATCCGTCGTGGCCAGGTGCTCCAGCGCGTGAATGGCGATGGGCCGCTGGCTCACGATCGCTTCCTTGTCCCCCGGCATCCGCTGGTGCTCCTCCTCGGTGAGCTCCGCCCAGAGCTTTCCCCCGTGCCGCGCGCGCGGGGGCAGGACGGGACAGCCGTCGCGCAGGGGCACGCGAAGCAGCGAGTACATCCGCGTATGGATGTCGTCGATGGGCAGGATCCACCCGATATGCCTCGCCCGCTCGAAGCCCTCCCCGGGGCTGCCCGCCGCCACGCTGGGCACGATGCGGATATTGGGCAGGAGGATCTCGGTCACGCGGCGGAAGACCCGGCCGTCCGGGAGCTCGCGGTCCTGCGTGGAGCGCATCCCGTGCGCGCTCTCCTCCCAGCTCACTTGCGGCCGGAGATTCAGCGCGTCGGAGAACTGCCCTCCGCTGAACACCGAGTGGAGCACCGCCACGTGGAAGGGGTCCATCACGTTCTCGTAGATCTGCAGCCAGTTGCAGTCGAGGATCTCGCCGCCGCCCAGGCCATAGCTGGTGCCGTCGGCGACGACGACGCCCTCGCCTTCTTCCACCAGATCGTACCGGGGCAGGAGCGGTATGCGGTCGAGCGGTCCCATGTAGGCGAAGACCAGGCCGGCGTACTCGCGACATGGGTACCCGGGCTGACGCACGCGGTCCTTGTACGTGCTGTCCGCGGGCTCGCCAGGCTGCTCCAGGCAGCGGCCTTCGGGATCGAAGAGCCAGCCGTGATAGCAGCAGCGGATCCCGTCCGCCTCCACGCGACCGTACTCCAGCGAGGTGCCGCGGTGGCAGCAATGGGCATCGAGAAGGCCGGGACGGCCGCGGCCATCCCGGAAGAGCACGAGGTCCTCGCCCAGGACCCGCACGGGACGCGGGGGATCACCCGGCGCCGGCGCCAGCCCCACCGGCTGCCAGTAGCGGCGGAGGAGCCCCCCGGCCGGCGTGCCGGGACCCACATGGGTGAGCTCGGCGTTTTCAATGGGACGAGGACGCCCGTAGCCGGATTGCATCGCGAAGGATCATAGCCGAGGGCGGCCTCGCGGCCAAGGTCCCCCTTGACTTCCGTGGGCTTTGCCGCCAAAGTGTCGGCAATTTCGCGGCCATCCGCCTCGTTTTGCGTCAGTGATGACGTCCAGGAGGGCCCCAGATGATGCCGCCGATCATGAACGAAGAGTCGAAGCAGACCCAGAGTGACGAAGGCGTCACGCGACGCAGGCTGCTCGGGCTCGGGGGCGCGGCCCTGGCCGGCGCCGCCATGGCCCCCCACCTGGTCTCCGGACCCGCCCTCGCCGAGACCCCAAAGCGCGGCGGCACCATCAATATCCGCGGCTGGGACCCGCCCCACTGGGATCCGCACCAGACCATCTCGTACAAGACCCATATCGCCTACTCCTTCACGCATAGCCGGCTCCTCAAGTTCCGTGCCGGCCCCGGCGTGTCGCCGGGAACCTTCCCCATCGAGGGCGATCTGGCCGAATCTTGGAGCCAACCCAACGAGACGACGTATCTCTTCAAGCTCCGCAAGGGCGTGCGGTGGCACAACAAGCCCCCGGTGAACGGGCGCGAGCTCACCGCGGAGGACGTCGTCTACTCGATCGACCGCTTCCGCACGGTCAAGGGCAATGCCAACGCCTACATGCTGTCGTCGGTGGACAAGGTGGAGGCGCCCGACCGGTACACCGTCAAGATCACCCTGAAGGAGCCCTATGTCTGGCTCCTCGACATGCTCGCGAACTCGCACGCGGTGCCCATCATCGCCCGCGAGTGCGTGGACAAGTTCGGCGACCTGAAGCGCCACGAGGCGACGGTGGGCACCGGCCCCTGGATGCTCGACTCCTACCGGCCCAATGTCGGCTTCACCTTCGTGCGCAACCCCGGCTACTTCATCGCCGGCCTCCCCCACATCGACCGCGTCGAGATCTTCGTGGACGAGGACAATGCCTCCCGCATGGCCGCGTTCCTGTCGGGCAAGTACGACCTCGGCTGGGAGTTCATGGGGATCATCAACCGCGTGGATTGGGTGCAGATCAAGGACGTCCTCAAGCAGAAGCGGCCGAAGCTCCAGACGGTCGAGTTCACCACGCCGGTGGTGACCCATATCTCCATGCGCACCGACAAGGCGCCCTTCAGCGACGTGCGGGTGCGGCGGGCCATGTCCATGGCCATCGACCGCAAGGCCATCATCGACGCCGTCTTCGAGGGCGTGGGCGTGCTCAACCCGGCGGTGCCGGCGGCGCTCAAGGAGTGGTCCATCCCGATGGATCAGCTCGGCGACGGTCTCGCCAGCTACAAGTACGATCCCGCCGCCGCCCGGAAGCTCCTCGCCGAGGCCGGTCTCGCCGCGGGCTTCTCCGGGATCATCGAGTTCACCACCTACGGCTCGACCATCCTCGTGGACATGTCCCAGCTCGTCCTCAAGTACCTCAAGGACGTGGGAATCGACGCCAAGCTCGTCACCAAGGAATACGGCGCCTACATCTCGACCACGTTTTACGGCAAGTTCGACTCGATGGCCTACGGGCCCCAGACGGGTTTCCAGGAACCTGACAACCACCTCTTCGGCCAGTACTATCCCGGCGAGCTGAAGAACCAGAGCCACATCAACGATCCCGTCGTGGCCGACATGCTGATCCGGCAGCGCCGCACCCAGGACCCGGCCAAGCGCCGCGAGATCATCTTCGACATCCAGCGTTATCTGGCGAAGCAGCAGTACTACGTGCAGATCCCCTCTCCCACCCACGTGGCCGTCTGGGATGGCGCGGTCAAGAACTACGCCCCCAATCACGGCTACGACTACGGCGGCCGCCTCCTGGCCGCCTGGCTCGATCGGTAGCCCACGACCATCGAGGAGACCGCATGCCCCGGATCGAGACAACGACAACGACGACGCCCGTGACTCGCCGGCAGTGGCTCGGCCTGACCGGCGGGGCGCTCGCCACCGCTGCCGCCGCCACATCGCTTCCCGCCGTCGCCTGGGGGCAGGCGCCCAAGCGCGGCGGCACCCTGTCGGTCCGGCTCTGGGATCCGCCACACTGGGACCCGCAGCTCCAGATCTCGTACAAGACGCATACCGCGCTCACCTTCACGCATAGCCGGCTCGTGAAGCACAAGGCCGGCCCCAACGTCCAGCCTGGGACCTTCCCCATCGAGGGCGACCTCGCCGAGTCGTGGAGCCAGCCCAGCGAGACCACCTACGTGTTCAAGCTGCGGCGCGGGGTGCGCTGGCACAGCAAGGCACCGGTCAACGGGCGCGAGCTCACCGCGGACGACGTCGTCTATTCGATGGAGCGCTTCCGCACCGTCAAGGGCAATGCCAACGCCTACATGCTCGCCTCGGTGGACAAGGTGGAGGCGCTGGACAAGTACACCGTGCGCTTCACCTTGAAGGAGCCCTTCGTCTGGTTCCTCGACGTGCTCGCCAACCCCATGGCGGCCTGCATCGTCGCCAGGGAGGCGGTGGAGAAGTTCGGCGACGTGAAGAAATGGGAGGCGGTAATCGGCACCGGCCCCTGGATGCTCGACTCCTATCGCCCCAATGTGGGCTTCACCTACGTCCGCCACCCCGGTTACTTCGTCTCCGGCCAGCCCTACATCGACAAGATCGAGGCGGTGATCGACGAGGACAATGCCTCCCGGATGGCCGCCTTCCTGTCCGGCAAGTACGACCTCGGCTGGGAGAATCCCGGCACCATCAATCGGGTGGACTGGGTGCAGATCAAGGACGTGCTCAAGCAGCGCCGGCCCGGCCTCCGCACGCTCGAGTCACCGTCCAACGTGATGAGCCACATCTACATGCGCACCGACAAGGCCCCGTTCAGCGATGTCCGGGTGCGGCGCGCGATGTCGCTGGCCATCAACCGTCAGGCATACATCGACGCCACCTTCGAGGGCGCGGGCGCGCTCAACCCGCCCGTGCCCGCCGCGCTCCGGGACTGGGCCATCCCCTTCGACCAGCTCGGGGAGGGTGGGCAGTGGTACAAGCACAACCCCGCCGCCGCTCGCAAGCTCCTCACCGAGGCCGGCCTTCCCAACGGGTTCTCCGCCACTCTCGACTTCACCACCTACGGCTCCACCGTCCTCGTCGACCAGATGCAGCTCATCCTCAAGGATCTCAAGTCGGTGGGCATCGACGCCAAGCTGAATCAGAAAGAATACGGCGCCTATATCTCCTCCACCTTCTACGGCAAGTACGACGCGATGGCCTTCGGGCCCCAGACGCCGTTCCTCGATCCGGACAACTTCCTCTACGGCCAGTACTATCCGGGCGAGACCAAGAACCACGGGCTCATCAACGATCCCGTGGTGGCCGACATGCTCGTCCGCCAGCGCCGAACTCCGGATCTCGCCAAGCGGCGCGAGGTCATCTTCGACATCCAGCGCTATCTCGCCAAGCAGCAGTACTACGTGCAGATGCCGTCGGGCGTCTACGTCTTCGTCTGGGACGGCGTGCTGAAGAACTACGGGCCCAATCTGGGCTATGACCAGGGCGGCCGCCTCACCGCCGCCTGGCTGGACAGATAAAGATGCGTAGATCAAGTTTCCCCCTCGCGGAGCGAGGGCGGGAGGAGACAACATGGACGAGCGTCTGATGATGAGCGACCTGAGCCGCCGTGATCTACTCAAGCTCGGCAGCGCCGCCGCGATGGTCGGTGCCAGTGCGCAGGTGCTGGACCTCGCGCGGCCCGCGCCCGCGGCCGCCCAGACTCCCAAGCGCGGCGGCACGTTCCACCTCCGCTCCCATGTCCAGCCTCCCCACTTCGACCCGCACGCGATCCTGGCCTTCTCGACCATGATCCCGCTGTCCTTCGCGTACAGCCGGCTCGTGAAGGTCAAGGCCGGCGCCTCGGTGGTGCCCGGCACCCAGCAGGTCGAGCCCGACCTCGCGGAGTCCTGGACACAGCCCAACGAGACCACCTACATCTTCAAGCTCAAGAAGGGCGTGCGCTGGCACAACAAGCCCCCGGTGAACGGCCGCGAGCTCACCGCGGACGACGTCAAGTTCACCTACGAGCGATACCTCGCCACCACCAACCCGAACCGGGGCACGCTGGAGGCGCTGGACAAGATCGAGGTGATGGACAAGCACACGATCAAGTTCACCATGAAGGAGCCCTTCGCCTGGTTCGTGGACGCGCTGGCCTCCACTTCCACCTGGATCGTGGCCAAGGAGTGCGTGGAGAAGTTCGGCGACCTCAAGAAGCCGGAGTCGGTGATCGGGACGGGGCCGTGGATGCTCGAGCGCTACGAGCCGGGCACGCGCATGTCCTTCGTCCGCAACCCGAGCTACTTCGTGCCCGGCCTCCCCTATGTCGACAACGTGGAGATCACCATCGATATCGACCCCGCCTCGGGCTTTGCCGCCTTCCTGGCCGGCAAGTACGACTTCGGGCCGGAGTACGGCATGGTGGTGCGCCGCAGCGATCTGGACGTGGCGAAGCAGCGCAAACCGAAGCTCCAGACCAAGGACTACATCGTGGTGTTCGGCGGCATCACCTGGCTCAAGCTCGACCAGGAGCCGTTCAAGGACATCCGCGTGCGGCGTGCCATGGGCATGGCGGCGAGCTGGCGCGAGGTGCTCGAGACCAATGCGTGGTCGCTCGGCCACGGGGTCCCCAACACCGCGGTGCCGGCCGCGCTGAAAGAGTGGGCGTTGCCCGTCGACCAGCTCTCGGCCGACGGGCGGCGCCTCTACGAGCAGGACACCGCGGGGGCCAAGCGCCTCCTCGCCGAGGCGGGCTTCCCCAGCGGCATCAAGTTCCCGCTGGAGACCACCCCCGGCTATGGCCCCGACTACGTAGACGCTGTGCAGATCGGGCTCAAGAACTGGAAGGCGGCCGGCATCGACGCCGAGCTGAAGATGAAGGAGTACGGCGCGTTCATCTCGAGCACCATCTTCGGCAAGTTCGACAAGGTGGGCTCCGGTCTCTTCGGCGCCTGGACCGATCCCGACAGCTATCTCTATCGCTACTACATGCCCGGCCAGCCGCTGAACGCCGCCGGGGTGAACGACCCCAAGCTCGCCGACATGGTGAAGCTCCAGCGCCGCACCTTCGACGTCGCCAAGCGCAAGGACATCATCTACGACATCCAGCGCTATGTCGCCCAGCAGGCCTATATCCTGTTCGGCCCCTCGGTGAGCGCGGTGGCGGCGTGGGAGCCCTATGTGAAGAACTTCGGGCCCAATATCGGCCATGACTACGGCGGCCGCATGATGGCCGCCTGGCTCGACAAGTAACCGCGGGAGGCCATCGAGCTTCGTGAAGAAGTACGTCTTGCGCCGGCTCCTCGTCGCGATCCCGTCGCTGCTGATCGCGTCGGTGATCGTCTTCTCGCTGCCCCGGCTTCTGCCCGGCGACGTGGTGCAGCTCATGCTCGAGGAAAAGGCCTATGGCAAGGACCTCGAGGAGCTGCGCGCCAAGATGGGCCTCAACCGCCCCTTCTACGTCCAGTACTGGGAATGGCTGGGGAAGGTGGTGCAGGGCGATCTCGGCGAGTCGCTGTGGACCCGCCGTCCGGTGGTGGAGGAGCTGCTTCGCCGGTTGCCGGTGAGCATGGAGCTGGGCTTGCTGGCGCTCTTCTTCGCCATCGTCATCGCCCTGCCCATCGGTGTGCTCGCCGCCGTGCGGCAGGACTCCGTCTCGGACTTTGTCGCCCGGAGCCTGGCCATCCTGGGCCTCTCGGTGCCCGGCTTCTGGATCGCCACCCTCGTGATCCTCCTCCCCGCCATCTGGTGGGGCTGGAGCCCGCCCATCCAGTTCACCGAGTTCTCGAAGGACAAGTGGGCCCACCTCTCGCAGTTCCTCCTTCCCGCCTTCATCCTCGGCATCGCCTCCGCCGCCGCGATCATGCGCCTCACCCGCGCCATGCTTCTCGAGGTCCTGCGCCAGGACTATGTGCGCACGGCCTGGGCCAAGGGGCTCCGCGAGAGCGTGGTGGTAGCCAAGCACAGCCTCAAGAACGCGATCATCCCCGTCGTCACCGTGCTCGGGATCCAGATCGCCCAGATCCTGGGCGGCACCGTCATCTTCGAGCAGATCTTCGGCCTGCCCGGCATGGGCCGCTTCCTCTTCGACGCCATCAACCAGCGCGACTACCCGGTGATCCAGGGCGTCAACCTCATCATCGTGTCGGTGGTGGTCGGCATGAATCTCCTCGTGGACGCGACGTACGCGTTCCTCGACCCGCGCATCCGGTACTAGCCGGGCTCATGGCCAACCACGTCGGCGCCCTCGACGCACCCCGCACCCTGCGGGACCCCACCCGGTCCCTGCGGGCGCTGGGAACCCTCTGGCGCTTCTGCCGCGCCAAGCCTCTCGGCGCGATCGGCGGCCTCCTCGTGGTCCTCATGATCGGCATGGCCGTCTTCGCCAACTGGATCGCGCCCTACAGCTACGACGAGACCATCCGGGGGGCGCGGATGAAGGCGCCGGGGGCGCAGTTCTGGATGGGCACCGACAACCTCGGCCGCGACATCTTCAGCCGCGTGGTCTACGGCGCCCGCGTCTCCGTCACCGTGGGTTTCGGTGCCGTGCTCCTCGGCAACTTCCTCGCCACCGTCATCGGCATCACCAGCGGCTACTTCGGCGGCAAGTACGACATCTGCGTGCAGCGGGTGGTGGACGCCTGGCAGTCCTTCCCGTTCCTCGTGGTGATCCTCTCCATCATGGCCGTGCTGGGCCCGGGCATGCTCAACGTCATCCTCGCCCTGGGCGTGCTCGGCGCCGCCGCCGCCTCGCGCGTCATCCGCGGCGCCACCATTGCGATCATCCAGCACCAGTACATCGAGGCCGCGCGCGCGGTGGGGGCCGGCCACCTCCGCATCATGTGGCGCTATGTCTTCCCCAACGTCACCGCCACCATCATCATCCTCGCCACCATCGGGCTCGGCGGGGCCATCCTCGCGGAGTCGGCCCTGTCCTTCCTCGGCTTCGGGGTTCCCCCGCCCTACCCGTCGTGGGGGGCGATGCTCTCCGGCTCCGGGCGCTCCTACATGTACACCGCCCCCTGGATGGCGATCTGGCCCGGGGCCGCGATCTCGCTCGCCGTCTTCGGCTTCAACATGCTGGGTGACGCCCTGCGCGACCTCCTCGACCCTCGCCTGCGCGGCGCGGGCGGCGGCCGGCTGCGCTGACCCCGGTCGGCGCTAGTGCTCACGAATAGGCATTTGATCTACGCTCGTCGCAAGCGACGACCTTCATAGGGAGGCTCCGCAGCTATGAAGTTCACGTGGTTTAACTTGATGCCCTGGCCGCACCTGCCCGACGACTTCCGCGAGAAGAACCGGTCGGTGTGGGTGGACATCCCCAGCCGTCTCTACGACCCGCGCCAGGGCCATCACGTCTATCACGAGTACATGGATCAGCTCGAGTACGCGGAGTCGCTGGGCTTCGACGGGATCGGCGTGAACGAGCACCACCAGAACGGCTACGGCCTCATGCCGTCGCCGAACCTCATCGCCGCCGGTCTGGCCCGGCGCACCTCCAAGGCCGCGCTGTGCGTGATCGGCAACTCGATCGCGCTCTACAACCCGCCCATCCGCGTGGCCGAGGAGTTCGCCATGCTCGACGTGCTCTCCGGGGGCCGCCTGGTCGCCGGTTTCCCGGTGGGCACCTCGATGGACACCAACTTCTGCTACGGCCAGATCCCCGCCCTCACCCGCGACAAGTACCGCGAGGCTCACGAGCTGATCATGCGGGCCTGGGCCGAGGACGAGCCCTTCGCCTTCGACGGCAAGTACAACCAGCTCCGCTACGTGAACTGCTGGCCCAAGCCCATCCAGAAGCCCCACCCGCCCATCTACGTGCCGGGCGGCGGCTCCATCGAGACCTGGGACTTCTGCCTCGACCACGACTACAACTACTCGTACCTCTCCTTCTTCGGCTATCTCCGCGCCAAGCAGCTCATGGAGGGCTACTGGAACCGCGTGGCCGAGCGGGGGAAGGACGCCTCGCCCTACCGCGCCGCCTTCGCCCAGATCATCTGCGTGGCCGAGACCGACGCGCAGGCCGAGGAGCTCTACGCCGAGCACTGCCTCTACTTCTTCAACCGGTGCCTGCACATCTTCCCGCCCTTTGCCGACCCGCCGGGCTACCGCACCATCAACACCATCAAGTACGGTGCCCTCTCCCAGCTCCGCCAGGACGCGCAGAAGATCCTCCAGAACCTCACCTGGAAGCAGATCGTGGACGAGCGGTTCGTCATCGCGGGCAGCCCCGAGACCGTCCGCCAGCAGCTCGAGGAGTGCATCAAGGGGCTGCGGGTGGGCCACGTCTTCTGCCTCTTCCACAAAGGCAATATGCCGGACTGGAAGACGCGCTACTCCACCAAGCTCTTCGCGGAGAAGGTGATGCCCAAGCTGCGCGACGTCTGGCCGGAGTGGGCGCACGACGACCGCTGGTGGATCAAGCCCATGGAGGACCGTCTCCGCCCCGGAGGCCTTCCCCCCGTGGGCGCCGGCGAGGCGGTGGGGAAGAAGCGCACGCCATGAAGGCGCGAACGGTCGAGACCCGGCGCGGGGTCCGCTGCCGCGTGTTCGAGGCCGGCAGCGGCGCGCCGCTCGTCTTCTTCCACGGCGCGGGCGGGCTCCTTCGCGACAACCCCTTTCTCGACGACCTCGCTCGGCGGCACCATGTGCTCGCCCCCGAGTGGCCAGGCTACGGCGAGTCCACCGGCGAGGAGCTGCTCGAGGACATGCTCGATTTCGCGCTGCACGGCTGGGACGTGGTGGAGGCGCTCGGGCTCAGCCGCCCGCATCTGATCGGCCACTCCATGGGCGGCATGATCGCCGCCGAGATGGCCTGCCTCGCGCCCCACGATCTCAGCCGCCTCGTCCTCGTCAGCGCGGCCGGGCTCTGGCTGGACGCCCAGCCGATACCGGACATCTTCGCCGCGTTGCCCTTCGAGATCCCGGGCCTGCTCTTCGCCGATCCCGTCCAGGGCGCGGCGCTCCTCACCGGAGGGCTCGACCTCGACGACATGGACGCCCTGAAGGATTTCTACATCGGCAACGCGCGCCGGCTGGCCATGGCGGGAAAAATCCTCTTCCCCATCCCCAACCGGCGCCTGTCCAAGCGCCTGTACCGGCTCTCCGCGCCCACGCTCGTGCTCTGGGGCGCGGAGGACCGCCTCATCCCGCCCGCCTACGCCGCGCGCTGGGGGGAGCTGCTCCCGCACGCCACCATCGAGGTCATCCCGGAGGCCGGACACATGCTGCCCTACGAGCGCCCCGACGCCTTTACCACCGCGGTCAGCCGCTTCCTCGCCTGAGCCCACACCATGGCCTATCTCGATCGCCCGGACTGCCGCCTCTACTACGAGACCGAAGGTCGGGGCCCCGCGCTGATCTTCGCGCACGGGCTGGGCGGCAATCACCTCTCCTGGTGGCAGCAGGTTCCCCACTTCCGTGACCGCTACACCTGTGTCACCTTCGCCCATCGGGGCTTCTCGCCCTCGGAGGCGGGACCGGGGGCGGTCGGCCCGCTCGGCTTCGCGGACGACCTCGCGGCGCTGATCGAGCATCTCCGCCTGCACGAGGTGCGTCTGGTGGCGCAATCCATGGGCGGCTGGACCTGCCTCGACTACGCGCTGCGCGAGCCGCGAAAGGTGCGCGGGCTCGTGCTCGCCTGCACGGTCGGCACCGTCACGCATCCGGACATCGACCGCGTCCTCGCCGCGCCGGAGTTCGCCCGGGCCCAAGCCGACCTCGTCGCGCGGGGCATCTCACCGGCGGCCGGCGCCATCATGGAAACCGAGCAACCCGCCCTCCAGTACCTCTACCAGGCCATCGGCCGCCTGCGCCTCGGCCTGGACATGGAGGCCACCCGGAAGAAGCTCTGGGCCATGCGCAATACTCCCCCGTCGGCGCTCGCCGCGCTGACCATGCCGGTCCTCTGCATCACCGGCGAGGACGACGTGCTGATGCCCACGCCGGCCATCGAGACCCTCGTCACGCTCCTGCCCAGGGGCCGGCTGGCGCGCGTGCCCAAGGCCGGTCACTCCGTCTACTTCGAGCGGCCGGAGGTCTTCAACCGGCTGGTGGGCGAGTACCTGCGAGAGATCGACGGCTAGTGGATTTTATCGCGAGCTACGCGGCCAAGAATCCGCAGGCGGTTGCCCTCATCGAGGGTGAGCACCGGCTCTCCTGGGCGGAGGAGCTGGACCGGCGCAACCGTCTCGCCTTCTCGCTGCGCGCGCTCGGCATCGGGCGCAGCGACAACGTGATTGTCTACGAGCACAACTCGCTGGACTGCATGATCGCTTCCGCCGCCGTCCGCGCCATCGGGGCGGTGGCCGCGCCGATGAACCACCGGCTCACCCCCGAGGAAGTGATCTATATCCTCGACAATGCCGACGCCGCCGCCGTCTTCGTGGGCGATGCCTTTCTCCCCGTCGCCGAGGCGGTGCGTCCCCACGCGGGCAAGGTTCGCCGCTGGATCCTCATGGGCAGGGAGCGCCGGCTCTGGGCGGAAGCGCTCGATGACCTGGTGGCGGGTGGGCGCCCCGAGCCCCCGCCCACCGACGCCGCACAGGGGCTGGGCGGCTCCATGATCTATACCGGCGGCACCACCGGCCGGCCCAAGGGCGCCATCCGCGGCGCGGTGGATCCCCAGGTGACCATGCGCTTCCTCGAAGCGCTCGACCTCGCCGAGCCCCACGTCCATCTCGCCGCGGGCCCGCTCTATCACTCCGCGCCTGGCTCCTTCGCGATGACCACCCAGATGTTCGGCGGCACCGTGGTGGTGATGAAGAAGTTCGATCCCGAGGAGGCGCTCCGCCTCATCCAGACGCATCGCTGCACCAGCACCTTCATGGCGCCGACCCTCGTCAAGCGCATCGTGGACCTCCCGGCGGCGACGCGCGCGCGTTACGACGTCTCCTCCATGCGCGTGCTGGTGGTCGCCGCCGCCCCCTGCCCCATGCGGGTGAAGGAGCAGGCCATGGAGTATTTCGGGCCCGCCCTCTACGAGTTCTACGGCTCCACCGAGCTCAGCGTGAACACCATCCTCCGCCCCGAGGACGTGCTGCGTAAGCCCGGCTCCTGCGGCCGGGCCGCTCCGGGCATCGAGCTGGCCATCCTGGACGACGACGGCACGCCCCTGCCGGCGGGAGAGCCCGGCGAGCTCTATATCCGCCGCTACCCGGGTGTCTTCGACGGGTACTACCGGAATCCCCAGGCCACGCAGGAAACGCAGCGTGGGGAGTGGCTCTCGGTGGGGGACGTGGCCTATGTGGACGCGGAGGGCTTTTACTATATCTGCGATCGCAAGCGCGACATGATCATCTCGGGCGGCGTGAACATCTACCCGGCCGAGATCGAGGACGTGCTCCACCGCCACCCCGAGGTCGAGGACGTGGCGGTCTTCGGGGTGCCCGACGACGAGTGGGGGGAGCGCGTGCATGCCGCCGTCCAGCCGCGACCCGGCGCCGCGCTCACCGCCGACGACGTGATCGGCTTCGCGCGCCGGCACCTCGCCGACTACAAGGCCCCGCGGGAGGTCTCGTTCCATTCCGGCTTCCCCCGCGACGCCGCCGGTAAGCTCATCAAGCGCGTGCTGCGCGAGCCCTACTGGGCCGGCCGCGCCTCGAAGGTCTGAGTGCCCGCCCTCGCGGGGCGGGTGGCGCTGGTCACGGGCGCCGCTTCGGGCATCGGCCGGGCCGCCGCGCTCGCCTTCGCGCGCGAGGGCGCGCGGGTGGTCGTCTCGGACGTGGCCGTCGAGGGCGGTGACGAGACGGTGCGCCTCATCAAGGCGGCGGGCGGCGAGGCCGGCTTCGTCCGCGCCGACATCTCCCGCGAGGCGGACGTGACGGCCATGGTGGACGAGACGGTGGGCCGCTTCGGCCGGCTCGACTGCGCCTTCAACAATGCCGGCATTCCCGGCGAGCAGGCCCTCACCGCCGACTATGGCGCCGAGACCTGGGCGCGCGTCCTCGCCGTGAATCTCACCGGGGTCTGGCTCTGCATGAAGCACGAGATCCCGCGCATGCTCGCCCGGGGCGGCGGCGCCATCGTGAACACGGCCTCCGTGGCCGGGCTCCAGGGCTTTCCCCGCCACGCGGCCTACACGGTGAGCAAGCACGGCGTGGTGGGCCTCACCCGCACCGCCGCGCTGGAATATGCCCGGGAGGGCATCCGCATCAATGCGGTCTGTCCGGGCTATATCCGCACCGGCATGACGGCGCCCTTCCTGGCCAAGCAGCCAGGGCTCGAGGAGCGTGTGAGCCATATCGAGCCAATTGGGCGAATTGGAAGGCCGGAAGAGGTGGCGGAAGCGGTGGTCTGGCTCTGCTCCGACGCGGCCTCGTTCGTGACCGGCCACATCATGCCGGTGGACGGCGGCCTGACCGCTCGCTAGTCTTCGAGCGTGACCGTCACCATCGCGCCGGAGTCGCCCCGCCAGACCGAGATCGTACGCCTGGTGGAGGAGCTGGACGAATACCTCGGGGCGCTCTACCCCGCCGCGAGCAACCACCTGCTCGACATCGAGACCCTGGCGCAGCCCGACATCCGATTCTTCGTGGCACGGCGGGAGGGCGAGGCCCTGGGCTGTGTCGCCCTCCGCGTCGACGCCGCGGGTTATGGCGAAGTGAAGCGCCTCTACGTGCCCCCGCGGGCCCGCGGCCTCGCCCTGGGCCGTCGCCTCCTCGCCGCCATCGAGGAGCAGGCGCGGCGGGAGCGGCTCACGAGTCTCCGCCTCGAGACCGGGATCCACCAGCCGGAGGCCCTCGGCCTCTTCCGCGCGGCGGGCTTCGTCGAGATCGCGCCCTTCGCCGGCTACTCACCGGACCCGTTGAGCGTCTTCATGGAGAAGACGCTCACGGCTTGACGATCGGCGGCTCGCTCCCCAGAAAGGCTCCCGCGCTTTTCCGCTTGACAGCTTCGGCTGGGCGCATCGCCCATGCGCCGGCGGCCCTCAGCAAATGCTGGCCCAGCAGCGCGCCCGGGCCCACCGGCGCGCGATTGGGTGAGCCCGAACCGAAAATCATCCGTCGCCACTAGATCGCCCGCTCTGCGGGGTTACCGGAGCCCCGAAAACCACGGTGTAGAGTCGGCCCACCCGAGAGGAGGGCTCACCATGGGATTCGAGACGTCCGCCGTGCTCGCCACACCCCCACCCGCCGCCGAGCTGGACCGCCTCGGCGACGAGATCGCGGAGCTGTCCGCGCACCTCGACGCTGCCACCGCGCGGCTGCTTGCCTTGATCCGCGAGTTCGACGCGCGGGGCGGGTGGAACACGGGCTTCCGCTCCTGCGCCGAGTGGCTCGGCTGGCGGGTGGGCCTGGACAGGGGAGCAGCCCGGGAGCGGGTCCGTGTCGCGCGCGCCCTCGGGACGCTGCCTCGGTTGGCCGAGGCCCTGGGCCGCGGGGAGCTGTCCTATTCCAAGGTCCGGGCGCTCACCCGCGTGGCGACCCCGGAGACGGAAGCGCGGCTGCTCGCGGTTGGGCGCGCCGGCACGGCCGAGCATGTCGAGCGCATCGTGCAGGGTTGGCGGCAGGTGGATCGCCGGGCCGAGGCGCGGAAGGCCGCCCGGCACCACGAAGGCCGCGGCCTCCAGGTCTATGAGGACGAGGACGGGATGGTGGTGGTGCGGGGACGGCTCACCCCGGAGGCAGGGGCGCTCCTGCGGCGCGCCCTGGAGGCCGGGCGCGAGATGCTCTATCAGCAAGCGCGGCGGGAACCGCACGCCGGGACGGCGGAGCCGGAGGCAGCGCGCCCGACGGTGGCCCAGCAGCAGGCGGATGCGCTGGCGCTGGTGGCGGAGTCCGCGCTGCACCATGCCCTCGATCCCGGCGCGCCGGGCGAGCGCTACCAGATGGTGGTCCATGTCGACGCCGCGGTGCTCGCCGATCCGGATCAACCGGGCCAGTCCGCTCTCGCGGACGGCGCCCACGTTCCCGCGGGAACGTCCCGCCGCCTGGCGTGGGGTGCACCCCTAAAGTGAGACACGGAAACTAAGGAAAGTCCTCGTTAAGCCCGGTTCACCGCATG
>Ga0137403_10001163_pt1 | contig 33267 bp, 28 predicted proteins | sample CZOMad2_1_16fung_FD_122057 | JGI IMG/M metagenome (GOLD analysis project Ga0137403, IMG submission 122057) | Vadose zone soil fungal communities from Angelo Coast Range Reserve, California, USA - CZOMad2_1_16fungal (Hybrid Assembly) | ecosystem: Environmental > Terrestrial > Soil > Vadose zone... | reverse complement strand
ATCGCCGACTACAGCAAGGACCACACGCGTCCCTTCTGGCAGTCCCTCTCCGAGGCGTACACGAAGCAGACCGGCATCAAGGTGGACCTGCAGGTCGTCGACTGGAACTCGATCGACCAGCAGGTCACCACGATGATCCAGAACAACCAGCCGCCCGACGTGCTGAACCTGAACGCCTTCTCCAGCTACGCGAAGGACGGACTGCTCCACTCGGCGGACGAGGTCCTCTCTCCCAGGACGCGTGAAGACTTCCTGCCCGCGTTCGTCCGGGGCGGTGAGTACCAGGGCAAGCTCTACGGGTTCCCGATCCTCTCGAGCGCACGCGCCTTCTTCTACAACAAGGATCTCCTCGCGCGCGCCGGGGTCGCCGCGCCACCCCGGACGTGGGACGAGCTCGTCACGGCGGCCCGGCGAGTCCGGGCGCTCGGCGCGGACACCATCGGCTACGCGCTTCCGCTGGGTCCCGAGGAGGCCCAGGCCGAGTGGGCCATCTGGATGTGGAACAACGGCGGTGACTGGAAGTCCGGCGATCAGTGGGCGATCAACAGCGACAAGAACCTCCAGACGCTGAAGTTCCTCGCCGATCTCGCCAACAAGCACAAGGTGACCCAGGTCAACCCGGGAAAGACCAACCGTACGGACGGCGCCTTCCAGCTCTTCAAGGACGGCAAGGTCGGCATGGTCATGGGGTTCAGCCCGCTGGCCAAGCAGCTCGACGCCGACGGCAAGATCCGGTACGCCGTCGCGGAGATGCCGACGAACATCGGCACCGCCGTGACGCTCGCCGTCGAGGACTACCTGATGGCGTTCAAGAAGCCGGGGAACGCGGACGCGGTCAAGACGTTCCTCGACCTCTACTACCAGCCCGAGACGATCACGCGGTGGATTCGCGCGGAAGGCTTTCTCCCGGTGACCAGGTCCGGCCTCGAGCAGATGCGGGCCGACCCGGGGCTCACGCCGTACCTCGACGCCTTGCCGAGCGCGAAGCTTGCCCCCACCACCGATCCCGCGTGGGACAAGGTGAAGCTCGACGTGCAGCAAACCATCGGGCTCGCCGTGCAGCCCGGCGGAAATCCCAAGCAAGTCCTCGATCGGCTCCAGCAGAACGCCGCCGCCGCGGGCGGTCGCTGACGGTGGGCGGTCCTCGCCGTGCGCGGCGAGCGACCGGCTGGCAGGCGCTCCTCTGGCTCGGGCCGAGCCTCGCGCTGATCGGCGGCGTCGTGCTGTACCCGGCCGCCCAGCTCGTCCGGGCGTCGCTCAGCCAGTTCTCGGTCACCGGCCTCTCCGAGGGATTCGTCGGGCTCCGCAATTACACCCGGCTCTTCCGGCAAGAGCCGCTCGCCATGGTCGTGGCGAATACCGTGGTCTGGGTGGCCGTCGTCGTCGCGGTCACGATCTTCCTGTCGCTGGCGCTGGCGCAGCTTCTGGGCGCGCGCTTTCCGGGCCGAACGCTCGTGCGCTGGGCGCTCATCGTACCGTGGGCGGCGTCGGTCATCATGACGTCGAAGCTCTTCGCGTGGATCTACGACTACTACTTCGGCGTCCTCAACCCGGCGCTCCAGGCGCTCGGAATCCTGAGCTACCCGGTGGACTGGCTCGGCGACGACGCGACCGTCATGGGCGCGATGATCGCGGTCGGCGTGTTCGTCTCGCTGCCGTTCACGACGTACGTCCTGCTCGCCGGGCTTCAGGGGATCTCGCCGGACGTCTTCGAGGCCGCGCGAGTCGACGGCGCGTCGGCGTGGCGGACGTACCGGTCGGTGACGCTGCCGCTGCTGCGGCCCGCCCTCCTGGTGGCCACCGTGCTGAACATCATCTACGTCTTCAACTCGTTTCCGATCGTGTGGACGCTCAACGATCGCAATCCCGGCTTCGGGCACGACACGATGATCACCTACATGTACAAGATCGCCTTCAAGAGCTCGCTGCGCGACGTCGGACTCGCGGCGGCGCTGGGGGTGGTCAACGTGCTGCTGATCCTGCTCGCCGTGGTCGGTTACTTGAAAACCGTGCGCTGGCGCGAGGAGGCGGCGTGAGGCGCGGCGCCGCCCCGCGCGCGGCCCTGGCCCTCGCGGGGCTCCTGGTGGGGGCCCTCGTGCTGTCGCCCTATCTGGTGATGCTCCTGACCGCGGTGAAGCCGGCCGGCGAGCTGCGGACCAGCCCACCGCGCCTCACGCCGATTGACTGGCAGTGGGGCCACTTCGCGGACGTGATGCGCGACCCCGACTTCCTGACCTGGCTGCGGGTCTCCCTGGTCGTCGCGGCCGCCTCGACCGCCCTCGTGCTCCTCGCCGCCGTGCCGGCCGCGTATTACACGGCGCGCCACCGGTTCCGCGGCCGGACCGCGTTCCTCTTTCTGGTGCTCGTCACCCAGATGTTCTCGCCGACCGCGCTCGTGGTCGGCCTGCACCGCGAGTTCTTCGAGCTCGATCTCATCAACACGTACCTGGCGCTCGTCCTCACCAACGCGGCCTTCAACCTCGCGTTTGCCGTCTGGCTCCTGCGCGCCTTCTTCGCGTCCATCCCGCGAGAGATCGAGGAGGCGGCCGCCGTCGACGGGTGCGGCCGCTTGCGCGTGCTCTGGCAGATCGTGCTCCCCGTGTCACGGCCGGGCCTCGTGACCGCCCTGATCTTCAGCTTCATCGCGGCGTGGAACGAGTACATCGTGGCGCTCACGCTGATGACCGATCCGGACAAGAAGACCCTGACCGTCGGCATCACGTCGTACGTCACGGCGTACGTTCAGCACTGGAACTCGCTCTTCGCCGCCTCGCTCATCGCGATCGTGCCCGTCGTGGTGCTCTTCGCCCTCATCGAGCGCCACCTGGTCGCCGGGCTCACCGCCGGGAGCGTCAAGTAGGCCGGCCGGGAAGGCGCCCGGGGCCTACGTGTTGGTGGTGACGTCGAGCACCTTGTACTCGTGCTGGCCGTCCCGGTACACGATGGCCCGCGTGATGGCATGGTCGCTGGGAGAGGCGACGCAAATAATGATCATGCCGGTGCCGTACTTCTGCAGCTTCTTCTCGCTCAAGCCGTTAAAGAACTTCGGCAGCTCTCCCTTCGTCGAGTGCTCGTTGTACAGCTGGAAGCCGGACGTGCCCTTCTGCGCCGCCCAGGCGTCCTTCTGGAGCAGAAGGCCGTTCCCGTCGACCTCGGTGTCCACGTGGTTGACGCTGACCACGCCGCCCTGCTTGTAGATGCCCATGATGCAGCCGGTGAACTCGCCGCTGATCACCTCGACGCCGGTCATCGGCGTGCTCGAGTTCTCGCCGCGCTTGTACGGTAGGACCCGGACCGGCTTCTTCCCGGAATTGTTCCCGTAGAAGGTGATGACGTTGCTCGACATGAGGTTCTTCGTGACGGTCCAGCTTCCATCGAGCGGATCCGCGCCCTTCGAGATCAGATCGAACAGTCCGACGATCTTGACGCCCTTCTTGATCTCGTCCTTGAGCATGCTCAGCCCCCCGGCCCGGAAAGTACCCGCTTGGCCGGAGGATGATGCGACGAGGCGCGGCGGCCGGTCAAGCGCCGACTTCGCGCTCGATGATCGCGCCCGGCGCGGTCAGGTTCCGACGCGGAGTGGCGCGCCCAGCTCCCGGAGCAGGGCGATGGTCGACAGGTAGGAGAGCTTGCCGGTTCGGGGGTTTTCCGACGGGACGTTCTCGACCTCGACGACGAGCCGCCCGAACTCGCCCTGCACGACGATGCGGTGGCGGTTCAGCGGGAACTCGGGCGCCGCGAAGATCTTGATGCGCGTCTTCTCCGGGCCGATGCCGGCAAGCGACAGCGCCGCCACGACGTTGACGTTCGCCGGAAACGCCCGGCAGGCCTCGGTCGCGGACCCCTCGAAGATCAGCGTCTCCTGCGTGATCGCGTCGAGGTCGATCTTCTGCTGCTCGATCCACGGCGCGCCCGCGAGCCCGCGCGGCGGCTTGCGGCTCTCCATCGTGACCGAGGTGATCGCCCCGACCCGGGCGCCCTTGACGCCGTCGAGGCCGGCGATGGCCGCCGAGGGAACGATGATGCGGCAGCGATTCGCCGCCGCGAGGTCTACCCAGTCCGGCCGGCCGAGGAGCCCGCCGCAGGAGAGCACCACGAGATCGCGGCCGGCCCTCAGGGTCTTCGGCGCGATCTCCTGGAGGTGCTGCTGCGTCGACGCCTCGACGACGAGGCCGGACGCCGCGATGAGCTCGTCGAGCGAGAGGAACGGCGCCGGGGAGCCGAGGCTCTTCAGGAAGTCCGTCGCCTTCGCGCGATCGCGCGCGGTGGCGCCGGCCAGGCGGAGGCCGGGAATCCCTTCGTCGAGGGCGCGGCAGAGCTGACGGCCGATCGCGCCGAGACCGACGATGCCCACGTCCATGGTGGCCGCATGCTATCATGCCTCAGACACTGGAATGACGGCAGCGCAAGGTCTGCGGCAGCCGCTCGAGCGCCTCTATCGCGAGTTCGACTACGGCGCCCGCATCGAGCTCGACGCCATCCGGTTCCCCCTCCGCTATACGGATCCCCGCGACCGCGAGATCGTCGGTCTGCTCACCGCTTGCCTCGCCTACGGGCGCGTCGATCTCTTCAGCCGCCAGCTGGAAGGCGTGCTCGCGGCGATGGGGCCGTCGCCCGCGGAGTTCGTGAGGGCATTCGACGCGCGCCGCGACGCGCCCGCGTTCGGGAGCTTCTGGTATCGCTTCAACCGGCCGCAGGATCTGGTGGCGTTCTGTGTCGCCGCCCGCGATCTCCTCCTGCGTCACGGCACGCTCGAGAAGTGCTTCCTGGCCGGCGACGCCGCCGCGGCCGGCCCGATCGGGCCGGCGCTCGAGCGATTCGCGCGGGCATTCCTGGAGGCCGACCTGCGCGAGGTGTTTGTCCATGGCAAGATCTCGCGGGGCTACCGCCATCTCTTTCCGCTTCCCTCCGCCGGCGGGCCTTGCAAGCGCCTGCAGCTCTTCCTGCGCTGGATGGTCCGCCGAGAATCGCCGGACTTCGGCCTCTGGACCTCGATCTCTCCGGCGCGGCTCCTCATGCCGATCGACACGCACGTCGAGAACATCAGCCGCTCGATCGGCCTCACGCGCCGCCGCTCGCGCAACTGGAAGATGGCCGAGGAGATCACCGCGCGGCTCGCCCTGATCGACGCCGCCGATCCGGTGAAGTTCGACTTCGCGCTCTGCCACAAGCGGATGTCGGGCGACTGTCTCGATCGCCGCGACGCGCGCGTCTGCACGCCGTGCGGCTTCAAGCCGGTCTGCCTGCACTGGAAAGGACGCCGTGCCTGAGCCGACGCTGGTGGCGATCGGCCTCGTCCTGGGCGCGCTGTTCGCCTGGCTGGTCGCGCGCGCGCATTTCGACGCGCGCGCCCGCGCCCGGCGGCGGGAGCTGGACGCGCGCATCAAGGAGCTGGAGACGATGGAGGGTGAGCGGCGCCGCCAGCTCGCCGAGCGCTTGCAGGAGCTGACCACAGTCCGGCGCGATCTCGCGGCCGAGCAGGAGCGGCGCACCCAGGCCGAGACACGCCTGGCGTCGGAGCGTCAGAACCTCGACGAGCAGCGCCGGCTGCTCGGGGAGGCCGAGACGTCGCTCCGGGACACCTTCGCGGTCCTCAGCGGCGAGGCGCTCCGGCGGAGCAACGCCGAGTTCCTGACGCTCGCGGAGGAGCGACTGGGCCAGCGCCAGAAGGAGATCGATACGAGCGTCCGTCCGCTGCAGGAAGCGCTGATCCGCTACGAGGAGCACGTGCGCGAGGTCGAAAAGGCGCGCACGGGCGCCTACGCGAGTCTCGAGGCGCAGGTGCGGGCCCTGAGCGAGCAGGCCGGCAGCCTGGCGACGGCCATGCGCTCGCCCCAGGCGCGCGGGCGCTGGGGCGAGCTGACGCTGCGCCGGGTGGCCGAGCTGGCGGGCCTGAGCGCGCATTGCGACTTCTTCGAACAGGTGACGACCGAGAGCGAGGGCCGCCGGCAGCGGCCGGACATGGTGGTGCACCTGCCGCGCCGCCGGCAGATCGTCGTGGACGCCAAGGTTCCGCTCACCGCGTATCTCGACGCCATGGAGGCGTCGACGCCGGACCAGCGCCGCGCCGCGCTCGAGCGGCACGCGCAGCAGGTGCGCGCGCACGTGCAGGCGCTGGCCAACAAGAGCTACTGGGAGCCGCTCGACGAGGCGATCGACCTCATCGTCCTGTTCATCCCGGGTGAATCCTTCTTCGGCGCGGCGGTCGAGGCCGATCCCGCGCTGATCGAGGACGCGATGGGACGGCGCGTGGCGATCGCGTCGCCGATGACGCTGGTCGCGCTGCTCCGGGCCGTCGAGCTCGGGTGGCGCGAGGATCGGCTGGCCGCCGACGCGCAGCTGGTGACCGCCGAGGGGCGCGAGCTGTACAAGCGCGTCGCGACCTTCTTGAGATACTTCGCCGACGTCGGCGGCGCGCTGGGACGCGCCACCACCGCCTACAACCAGGCGGTCGGCTCACTGGAGTCGCGCGTTCTGCCGGCGGCGCGGCGGCTTCGCGAGCTGGCCGCGACGCCGGCCGAGGAAGCGCCCGCGCTCGAGCCCATCGATCAGACCCCGCGCGAGCTCGCGGTGGCGGAGTATCCGGTGCAGCCGCCGCTGGAGAGCGGGACACCGCACGAGGAGCGAGACACCTGACGCGCCGGAGCGCGGCTCCACCGTCGGAGAAGGCCGCGAGCCCCATGGTATAGTGGCATCGATGACTCCTCCCATCCCGATCCAGGTTTATGGAATCAATCTCCTGGTGCGTCTGATGGTCGAGGGCCCCGCCGACGTTCGCGTGCACTGTCCGAAAGGCTCGCCGATCCGCTACGGCGAGGTGATCGCGCGCGGCGACGGATTCGACGAGGGCGCCAACGCATTCCGCGAGATGCCCGAGCTCAAGGTCGTCGTCGCCTTCGAAGAGTCGGCCGAAGAGGTGGAGGGACACTACTTCTACATCGGCGGCGAGGAGTATCGAGTCATCCGGCTCGACGCCATCATCCTGTCCTTTCCCCACGAGTAATCCCGCGTGGCCCGCGCGGGCGTCGCGGCGATCAAAGCCGCCCTAACCTGCATCGACGAAGCGGAGCTCATCGAGCTCACCCGAGAGCTCGTTCGCATTCCCAGCGTCGTCCGCCCGGGAGATCCGACGGCCACCGAAGCGGCCGTCGCGCGCTACGTCGAAGCCTGGCTGACCAAGCAGGGGTTTGATCTCGAGGTGCAGGAGGTCGCGCCCGGCCGGCCCAACGTGCTCGCCTGGCTGGGCGAGGCCGACGGCGGACGCAGCCTCCTTCTGGAAGGCCACACGGACGTCGTCACGGAGGGCGATCCGGCCGAGTGGACGCATCCGCCCTTCGCCGCCGAGCTGGCCGACGGGCGCATCTACGGACGGGGCGCCGCCGACATGAAGGGCGGCGTCGCCGCGATGATGATCGCAGCGGCCGCCATCAAGCGCAGCGGGACGGTGCTCGGCGGGCGACTCGTACTCGGCGCGCTCGTCGACGAAGAAGGGGAGATGATCGGCGTCAAGCACCTCTGCACGACCCCGATCGGCCGCGGGCTGAGCGCGGCGATCGTCTGTGAGCCGGAGCAGAACGAGGTGTGTCTCGAGCAGCGCGGCGTCGTCTGGGCGCGGATCGCCATTCGCGGTCGCATGGCTCACGGGGCGATGCCCGAGGCCGGCGTGAATCCCATCACCGCGCTCGGCGCCCTGCTGCAGGAGGTGCCCGCGCTCGAGCGCCGCTTCCGCAAGCTCTGCCGCAAGAGCCCCCATCTGCGCCCGCCGACGGTGACGCCCACCGTCGTGAGGGCACCGGTGCAGGGAGTCGAACAGGCCAACGTCATCCCCTCGCGCGTTCGCGCGCTCCTCGACATCCGGCTCACCTCGGGACCGGACGAGGCCACGGTGGCCTCCGAGATCGACGCCACCTGCCGGCGCGTGATGGCGCGATGCCCCGGCTGCGTCGTGGAGTGGGAGCCGGTGAGCGGCTTCCGGCTGGCGACCAAGGTCGAGCGCAGCGAGCCGCTCGTGCGCGCGGTCGTGGCGGGCGTCCGTCAGGCGACGGGCCGGCGCGCGGTCTTCGGCGGCGTCCCCGGCTCGACCGACGGGACGATCCTCCGGATGCAGCTCGGCATCCCCATCGTCACCTGCGGACCGGGAGGCCGACGGATCCCCCATCAGGTCGACGAGTACGTCGAGATCGCCGAGCTCGTCGACGCGGCGAAGATCTACGTCGCCTCGGCGCTGACCTATCTCGGGACATGAGCGAGCCCGCACCGCGCCTGCGCCGGGTCGAGGCGTTTCCCGTCGAGCACGAGGGCCGGCAGTGCGTGGCGCTGCGCGATCCCGCCGGCTACACGTCGGCGATCGCCTTGCTGCACGGGCCGCTGCTCGACATCGTGTCGCTCTTCGACGGCGAGCACACGATCGCCGACATCCAGGAGGCCGTGATGCGCCGTCACGGCCAGCTCGTCGATCGGCGACAGATCGAGCAGATCGCCGAGACTCTCGACGAGCAGGGTTTCCTCGAGAGCCCGGGCTTCGCGGAGCGGCGCGCCGCCATCGACGACGGCTTTCTCGCCGCCCCGACCCGCCCGGCGACCCACGCCGGCTCGGCATACGCCGGCGAAGGGAGCGAGCTCCGCGCGATGATCGACGGGTTCTTCACGCCGCCAGACGGCCCCGGGGCGATCGACGAGCACGGAGCGCCCCGGACAGAGGTGCGGGCGGTGATCGCGCCCCACATCGATTTCCACCGCGGCGGTCCGGCGTACGCGTGGGCCTATCGCGAGCTGGCCGAGCGGAGCCAGGCCGACCTGTTCGTGATCTTCGGCACCTGCCACAGCGGCATGGAGCATCCCTTCGCGCTCACGCGGAAGGATTACGCGAGCCCGCTCGGCGACGCCCCGGTCGACCGTGATTTCGTGGACGCCCTGGCGGCGCGAGCCCGCCAGGACTGCTTCGGATCCGAGCTGGCCCATCGCATCGAGCATTCGATCGAGCTCCAGGCCGTCTTCCTCCGCTATCTCTACGCGGGCCGGCACCAGGTGACGATCGTCCCGGTGCTGGCGAGCTTCGCGCACGAGGCGATGCTGTCGGGGCGGCGGCCCGATGATGACCCGCGCGTCCCGCGGTTCCTGGAGGCGGTCGCGGAGACGATCGCGGCGAGCGGGCGCCGGGTGGCGCTGATCGCGGGCGCCGACCTCGCCCACATGGGCCCTCGCTTCGGCGACCCCGAGCCCGTCTCGGCACTCGAGCTCGCGCGCATCGAGCGCGAGGACGGGGAGATGCTCGAGACGGTGGCGGCCGGGGACGCCGCCGCGTTCTTCGAATCGGTCGCGGGTGACGGCGACCGGCGTCGCATCTGCGGCTTCTCGCCAATCTACGCACTGCTGCGGATCCTCGGCGGAGCCGCCGGCGAGGTGAAGCGGTACGGTCAGTGGCCCGATCCCAACGGGGTCGTGTCCTTTGCCAGCGTGGTGCTCGAGTGACGGCGACGGAAGACCCCGAGGCAAGTCAGTGGCAGCTACCGAAGCTTCGGGTCGACCTGAACGGCGACTGGTTCGACGACGACGTCGAGATCACGCACGCGGGGATCCTCGCCAACCTCAGATCCGGGCTCAAACAGGACGCCGCGGGCTACTACATCCAGACGCGCGTTCGCATCCCGGTCGAGGTGGAGGACAAGCCGTTCGTCGTCGCGCGGATCGAGCGGCGCGGCGAGACGCTTCACGCGATCCTGAGCGACGGAACCGACACCGACGTCGAGCCGGCCACGCTGCGCGTGGGGCATGACGATGTTCCGTACTGCGCCGTCAGGAACGGCGCCTTCGAGGCGCGCTTGAGCCGTGCCGCGGCGTTCCAGCTGCTGGCGCTCGCCGACTACGAGGAGAGCACGGGACGCGGCACGCTGCGCCTGGGCGGCCGGGCATATCCGCTTCAGAGAGGCGCATGACGCGTACGCTCGCCCTCGTCCTCGCGCTGGTACTGACCGCCGGCGGCGTCGCCTGGTGGCTGTCGGCGGCCGCGCAGCCGGTGACCGTCGATTCCATCGGCGACGAGAACCAGACGCTCGCGCGAGGCAAGCTCCCCGTCTTTGCCGCGACGGGCGACGCAGCCCGGCTCTACGCCTTCGCGGTCGAGAAGGGGGACACCCTCTCGTCGATCCCGTGCACCTGCGGCTGCGAGCGGTTCGGACACACCTCGAATCGATCCTGCTACGTGAAGGCCGAGCGTGGAGACCAGGTCACCTTCACCAGCCACGCCGCCACCTGAACGTTGTGTCTGGACATCACGCGTGACGTGATGCGCCTGACGGCCGAGGGCAAGTCCCCGGCGGCGATCCGGGACGCCATCGACGCGAAGTACCTCTCCTTCGGGCCCGCGACGCCGACGCCGCGGCCGAAGTGATCTCCGCGCGCTCTTCCCGGCCGGGCCGCCGATCGGGTAGTATTCTCGGCGCATGAACGTCGCCGCCGTGCTCATGGAGATCTTGCACTCGTCGGGTGTCCGCTACCTCTTCGGCAACCCCGGTACCACCGAGCTGCCGTTCCTGGACGCCTTGCCCGACTCGGCGCTCGAATACGTCCTGGGACTGCAGGAGGCCACGGCGGTGGCGGCGGCCGACGGCTACGCGCAGGCCTCCGGGCATCTGGGCGTCGTCAACGTCCACGTGGCGCCCGGCCTCGCGAACAGCTTGTCGATCCTGCACAACGCCGCACGGGCCAAGTCGCCCCTGGTGGTGACGGCCGGACAGCAGGACACGCGCTTTCTCATGCACGAGCCGATTCTCGCCGGCGACCTCGCGCGGATGGCCGAGCCATTCACCAAGTGGTCCCACGAGATCCGGCGGCCCGAGGACGCCCCGGTCGCGCTGCGGCGCGCGCTCAAGGTGGCGCTCACGCCGCCGACCGGGCCGGTGTTCCTCTCGATGCCGATGGACCTGATGGGCCCCGCGATCGACGATACCGGGGCGCCTGCGCCGGCGATCGCCGCGAAGAGCCGGCCCGAGCCCGCGGCGCTCTTGCATGCCGCCGAGCTTCTGGCCGGGGCCAGCAATCCGATCATCATCGCCGGCGACGGCGTGGCGCGCGCCCACGCGGTGGGCGAGCTGACCGCGCTGGCCGAGCTCCTGGGCGCTCGCGTCCACGGCGAGCCGGTCTACCGGCGCACGAGCTTCCCGGGCAACCACGCGCTCTGGCGCGGCGGTCTCTTTCCGTCGCCGGCCGGCGTGCGCCGGGCGCTCGAGGAGTGCGACGCGCTCCTGATCGTCGGCGCCAACGTCTTCACCTGGTTCCTGCACACCGAGGGCACGCCGTTTCCGCGCGGTCTCCGCGTGGTCCAGATCGACGATGACCCGTGGGAGATCGGCCGCAGCTACCCGGTTGCGCTCGGCATCGCCGCCGATCCGAAGGCGGCGCTGGCGGAGCTGACCGACGCCCTGCGGGCCAGGCTCACGGAGGCGGAGAAGACGGCGGCCGCGGCGCGCGTGGGAAAGATCGGCGCCGCGCGCGGCGACATGATGAAGCGCGTGAGCGGCGCCGCCCGGAGCGAGGCCGAGCGCGTACCGATCGGCCAGGCGCACCTCATGCACACGCTCGCCTCGCTGCTTCCGGCGGACGCGATCGTCGTCGACGAGTCGGCGACGTCGCTGCCGTTCGTCCTCCGGTACATGCCGTTCGCGACACCCGGATCGTTCTACGGCTCCAAGACCGGGACGCTCGGGTGGGGGATGGGAGCGGCGATCGGCGTCCAGCTCGGCTCGCCCGGCCGCAAGGTCGTCGCCACGATCGGCGACGGCTCGGTCATGTACGCGCCCCAGGCGCTGTGGACGGCCGCGCACTATCGGCTTGCGATCACGTACGTCGTTCCCAACAATTCCTCGTACGCGATTCTCAAATCCGGAATGCTGAGTCTCGACCTGGCCTCGGCCAAGCGCGGGATCTATCCCGGCATGGACCTGGTCTCGCCGGAGATCGACTACGCCGGGCTCGCCCGCTCGCTCGGCGTCCGCGCCGAGCGCGTGGAGAAGCCCGGGGAGCTGCGCGACGTGCTGGCCGCGTGCCTGGCCGGCCCTGGGCCGTCGCTGGTTGACGTCGCGATCGACCGCGGCTTCAAGCCGATGCTGTGAGAACCGGAGGGGAGTGGGTCGTCGCCGCCCTTCGCGCCGAGGGCGTGCGACACGTCTTCGGAATCCCCGGCGTCCACAACCTCGCCGTCTACGACGCGCTGCTCAGGCAGACGGACGTCACCCACGTGCTCGCGCGCCACGAGGCCGGCGCGGCCTTCATGGCCGACGGCTACGCGCGCGCCTCGGGGTCGCCCGGCGTCGTCCTCGTCACGACGGGCCCGGGCGCGACGAACACGCTGACCCCGCTGGTCGAGTCGTACGCCGGATCGATGCCGGTGCTCGTCGTGATGTCGGATGTCGCGTCGGCCCTGGTCGGTCGCGACATCGGCTCGCTCCACGAGGTACCGAACCAGATCGAGTGCTTCAAGCCGGTCACCCGCTGGGCGGAAGCGGTCACGGAGGCTTCGGCGATTCCGACGACCGTGCACGGCGCGTTCGACCTCTTGCGGACCGGACGTCCCGGGCCGATCGCGATCTCGATCCCCAACGACTTCCTGACCGCGCGCTTCGACGCCGCTCCGCGGAGCGGCGGGCACGGGCGCCGGCCGCCGTGCCACGTGGACGAGATCCGCGAGGCCGTGCGGCTCCTCGGCGGCGCCACGAAGCCCTTGCTCATCTCCGGCGGCGGCGTCATCGCCGCGGGGGCGGAGGCCGAGCTCGTCGGCCTCGCGCGCCGCCTGGGCGCGCCGGTCATCACCACGGTGATGGGGAGGGGAGCGATCACCGAGCGGGATCCGCTGTGGCACGGCGTCCTGCCGAACGGACGCGCGACCGACGCGGTCATCCGGGCCGCCGACGTCATCCTGGCCGTCGGCTGTCGATTCGCTCATCGCTCGACGCAGGGACTGCTGCTGAACCTCTCGTTCAGCGCGTCGCAGACGCTGATCCATCTCGATCTCGATCCGACCGTGCTCGGCCGGCTCTTCAAGCCTCAGCTCGGGATCGTCGGCGACGCGCGGGACGGGCTCACGCGGGTACTGCAGAGTCTCGGCCCAGGCCACCCGCGGGACAGCTGGGACCATCGCTGGCGCGCCGAGCTCCGCGGGGCCGCCAATGCGCGGTACACCGCGGCGACCGCGCGTCTCATCGAGACGCTGCGCGCCGCGCTTCCCGACGACGCGATCGTGGTCAACGACCAGACCGGGATCAACTACTGGATGGAGTGGCGGTTCCCGGTTCTGCTGCCGCGGACGTTTCTCTATCCGGTGGGCTCGGCCACCCTCGGCTACGGGGTGCCCGCGGCGATCGGCGCGAAGATCGCCCGCCCCGATCGCCCGGTGATCTGCGTCGTCGGCGATGGCGGCTTCATGTATTCGGTCAACGAGCTGGCGACAGCGGTGAAGTACCGCCTGCCCGTCGTATTCCTGGTCATGAACGACGACCGCTACGGCGCGATCAAGTGGCTCCAGCAGACGCTCTTCGAGGGGCGCTGGGGCGAAACGAACCTCACGAACCCCGACTTTCCGGCGCTCGCCCGGGCGTTCGGGGCGCGCGGCGAGCGCGTGGACGGCGTCGAGTCGCTCGGTTCTGCGATCAGGAGCGCGCTGGCCGCCGAGGGGCCGACCGTCCTCGAGCTGCCGATGACGATCGACCCCCCGTGGGAGCTCTGAGGGACCGCGCCGGCGCTACTTTCCGTCGAAGAGGTTGAGCGCGGAGCCCTTCCGGAACCATTCGAGCTGCGACGCGCTGAAAGAGTGCGACAGCCGCAGCGTCTCGCTCGTCCCGTCGGCGTGCTTCACGATGCATTCCACGGGCTTGCCCGGCGCCATGTCCCTCAGTCCGACGAGGCTCAGCCGGTCGTCCTCCCGGATGCGGTCGTAGTCGCCGGGGCTCTGGAACGTCAGCGCCAGCAACCCCTGCTTCTTCAAGTTCGACTCGTGGATCCGCGCGAAGCTCCTGACGATGACGGCCGCGCCGCCCAGGAGGCGCGGTGAGAGCGCCGCGTGCTCGCGGCTGCTGCCCTCGCCGTAGTTGGCGTCCCCGACGACGACCCACTTGACGCCTCGCGCCTTATAGCTCCGGGCGACCGCGGAGATCGTCTGGCCGGTCTCGCCCGTCAGGACGTTCTTACCCTTTCCCGCTTCGCCCGTGTAGGCGTTGATCGCGCCCATGAACATGTTGTCGCTGAACTTATCGAGGTGGCCTCGGTAGCGAAGCCAGCTTCCGGCGGGCGAGATGTGATCGGTCGTTGTCTTGCCCTTGGTCTTCAGGAGCACGGGCATGTCCTTGAAGTCCTGGCCGTCCCAGGCGGGCCAGGGCTCCATCAGCTGCAGCCGCTCGCTCCGCGGATCGACCTGCAGCGTGATACCGCTGCCGTCGGCGGGCGGAGCGACGTAGACCGGCCGGCCGCGATCGAAGTTCTTCGCCGGAACCTCGGGCGCGGACTTCGGTGGGGCGAGCTTGAACGGCTTGCCGTCGGCGCCGGTGAGGGTATCGGTGATCGGATTGAACGACAGCCGCCCGGCCAGGGCGAAGGCGGTCACGACCTCGGGGCTGCCGATGAAGTTCATCGTGGTCGGCTGGCCGTCGTTGCGCCGCGGGAAGTTTCGGTTGTACGAGGTCACGATCGTGTTGGGCACCGCCGCCTCGTCGGTGGACCGCCGCCACTGGCCGATGCAGGGACCGCACGCGTTCGCCAGCACGACTCCGTTGATGTCCTTGAGCGACTGCATCTGGCCGTCGCGCTCGATCGTGGCGCGCACCTGTTCGGAGCCCGGCGTGACCAGGAACGGCGTGGCGGTCTTGAGACCGTGCGCCTTGGCCTGCTCGGCGACGTCCGCCGCCCGGCTCATGTCCTCGTAGGAGGAATTGGTGCAGCTACCGATGAGGGCCGTCGAGATCTTGTCGAGAAAGCCGTTGGCCTTGTCCGACACCTCGGCCGCGAGCTTGCCGATCGGACGCGCGCGGTCCGGCGAGTGAGGCCCCACCACGTACGGCTCGAGCGCCGACAGGTCGAGCCGCACGACGCGGTCGTAGTACTTCTCGGGGCTGTCCTCGACCTCCTTGTCGGGCGCCAGCAGGTGCGGGTACCGCGTCGCCGCCGGCACCACATCGCCGCGCCCGGTCGCCCGCAGGTAGGTCGCCATGCGCTCGTCCACGGGAAACATGGAGGTCGTCGCGCCGAGCTCGGCGCCCATGTTGGTGATCGTCGCCTTGCCGGTCGCGCTGATCGTCCGGGCGCCCGGGCCGATGTACTCGACGATGGCGTTCGTGCCGCCGGACACCGTCAGCTGGCCCGCCACGTAGAGTATGACGTCCTTCGGAGCCGTCCATCCGCTCAGCTTGCCCGTCAGGTAGACCGCGATGTGCCGGGGATAGAGAACCTCCCAGGGCAGCCCCGCCATCACCTCGACGGCGTCGGCCCCCCCGACACCGACGGCACAGGCGCCGAGCCCGCCGGCGTTGGGAGTGTGGGAGTCCGTCCCGATGATCAGGGCACCGGGGAAGGCGTACTGCTCCAGCACCACCTGATGAATGATCCCGGCGCCCGGGCCCCAGAAGCCGGCGCCGTACTTTGCCGCCGCCGAGCGGAGGAACTCGTAGACCTCCTGATTCTCGGCGAGGGATTCGCGAAGGTCCGCGCTTCCCTCGACCCGGGCCTGGATGAGATGGTCGCAGTGGATCGTCGTCGCCACGGCGACGGCCTGCCGCCGGGTCTGCATGAACTGGAGCATCGCGGTCTGCCCGAGCACGTCCTGCAGGACGACCCGGTCGGGGCGAAGCATCAGGTAGCTCTTGCCCGGCTCCATGTCCTGGTGCTCGGGATCGTCGAGGTGGCCCAGCAAGACCTTGTCGGCCAGGGTCAGCGGCCGGCCCAGTCGGCGGCGGACAATCGCGAGATTGCGCTCCATGGTCTCGTATACCTTCGCCGCCACCTCAGCAGTCGATTCGATCGTCACCATCGCCGATGTCCTCCGCCCACAGGGTCGGTTACCTCTGGCTGAAGTTTGCCACTAACTGACCAGATCGCTTCCGTTTACCAAGACCTGATACTCGATCGACCGCGTCCCCAGATACCTTGCGCGCTGGAGCACGTTCGCGCCGGCCCGCGCTGCGTGCCGGGCGGAGCCGAAGCGAGTCGCGCGCGGAGACTGGCGGCTCGCGGCGGCCATGGCGTCCAACAGGTTCGCCCTGCCGATGGACTCGGCGACGAAGCTCGTCCCCCGGGCTCCGAAAGAGTGCGTCGTAATTCCGAACGATTCGTGGAAACGCCGACTCGAAAATCGAATTTCCTTTCGCAGATTAGCGTCGAAGTTGCTCAGAGGCTCGTCGAGCAGGTGGATTTCAGGCTCCACGACGAGGTGCCCGCGCCGCCCGACCCGCCGCTGCTGGCCGCCAGATAGCTCCGCCTGGGATACCACGATTTGAAGCCGACCAGTTGGACGATCCGGTGCATCTCCGTCACTCGGCGAGCCCGAACGACCTTCGACACTCCCGGCTTAAACCGGAGACCGAAGCGACGTTCTGCACAGCATGGGGGGCCAGAGGACGTAGCTCTGGAAGATCATCGCCATCCGGAGCCGTTCGGGCGGCACGACACTCGCCGGGGACGAGAGGCATCACGGCACCCGGAGCACGCGGGGAATCGGCGGTTTAGCGTGCTCGGCGCGAAGGGGGCGTGAGCCCACATTCGCAGATCTTGTTGAGCAACGTCTTGTAGCTAACCTTGAGAATCCGAGAGGCCTCGGCGCGATTCCATTGCACGCGCTCGAGTACCTCGCGGAGCGCCTTGCGCTCGGCCTCGATGGCGCCACGGCGCGCGATCTCCCGCAAGCTCTCGGTGACAATCGGCCGCGGCATCTCATCCAGCCCGGTCCGACGGTTATCGACCAGCGCCTCGATCGCCTGCTCCCCGTTCGTGAGTACCACCAAGCGGCGAATCGCGTTCTCCAGCTCTCGCACGTTGCCCGACCACGAGTATTCCCGGAGCCTGGCCAGCGTCTCCGGCAAGAGCTGCTTCTGCCGACCGTACTGCGCGTTGAACTTGGCCAGGAACCACGACGCCAGCAGCGGGATCTCTTCGCGGCGCTCCCGCAGCGGCGGAACGCGAATCTCCACGACATTGAGCCGATAGTAGAGATCCTCCCGGAACTCACCATGCGTCATCGCCCTTTCAAGGTCTCGATTGGTCGCGGCGATCACGCGGGCGTCGATCGCGATCATTCCATGACCTCCGACGCGCGAGAACCGGAAGTCCTGCAGGACGTGGAGGAGCTTGGCCTGCAGGGCCAAGGGCAGCTCACCGATCTCGTCGAGGTAGATCGTCCCATTATTCGCGTACTCGAACTGGCCTGGTTTGCGCCGATGCGCGCCCGTGAATGCACCCTTCTCGTGGCCGAAGAGCTCGGACTCGAGCAGCCCTTGCGGAATCGCGGCACAGTTGACCTTGACGAAGGGCCCGTCGCGCCGGATCGAAGCCGTGTGGACGGCGCGGGCGACGAGGTCCTTGCCCACGCCGCTCTCGCCTCTGATCAGCACCGTCGTATCGGTATCGGCGATGCTCTCGATGACGGAGCGGATTGCCCGCATCCGGGGGTGGCCATCAAAGAGCGGAGGGGGATTGATGAAATCTTTCACACCTGGCCGCGTCAACGATTTCCCCTCTGATTCGGCCTGACCCACGCTTAGCTAAACCCCCAAAATCTCAGGCACTTTCTGGAATAGACTTCCTTTTAGCCCTGAAGGAGCGTGAGTATGCCATTACCCGACATGTCTGTCACGTGGAAAGATTTGTACTACTCCTACAAAGGATGGCGCAGGATCAGCCGAGGGGGGTGTGAATGAAGCTCCTCTTGATCGAGGACGACGAGCAGGTGGCGGAGGTGCTCGCGCACGCTTTCGCGTCCGACGGCCATGAAACGGCGATTGTGCACACAGGCGAAGACGGCCTTGCGTATCTCGCGCGCGAGCGGCCGGACGCGGTCGTGCTCGACGTTCGTCTACCTACGCTCAACGGCGTCGCCGTGCTACGGGAGATCCGGTCGACCGATGCCACCCTGCCCGTCATCATCATGACGGGCCTCGCGACAAGGGGAGAACTCACCGAAATCCGTCGTCTCGGAGTTACCGAGATTGTCGAGAAACCTGAGGTCCTGAAGAACTTCAGCGCGGCGCTCGCACGCATCACGCGACGTGATCCTGCTCAGGACGCGACGTAGAGCCGATTGCCGCCCTCTTCCTTGGCGCGGCTAAGCAAATCGAGGGCTTGACCGAGCATGTCCTCCGTGCGAGCTGCCGTTCTCGGATAGCACGAGCCACCTGCGCTCCACATGTCCGTCTCGAGACGCGTCGCAAGCCGCTCGAGAATCAGGGGCAGGTGGGTTGTCTCGGCGTCGACGAGGAGAAGGGCGAGCCAGCCTTGCGCCGAGGCCGTCACCGCGTCTGTGCCGCGGATGTAGCGTGTGACCCTCTCGGCCAGAGACAACTCCCCGTTTCCGGCCGAGGCCGGCTCGGCGGCGAAGCACACGAGGGAGACACTATAGCGCAGGCGTTGGGCCTTCTGGATCTCAAAGTCGACGAGAAACCGAAACAACGCCTCGTCGACAACCCATCCCCCACCGGCGAGAGGACCGAATCCATGCAATTCACTCATGCTTGGGCGTCGCATGTGTTGAGGGGCATCCCCTACAGCAAGCACTGCGCCACTGAGCCGGGAACATCGCGCGTTCCGGAAATTCAATCTTTATGGCCGTGCAGGGGTGCCCTATGCCTATCCCAGCATGAAAACGATTGCAGAGAATATGCAGAGCTTGGCAACACAGGTACTGTGGCATGCGCATCGCGCCGACGGAGCGCCGAGCGCATTGTCCTCCCGCAAACTTGGCTGATCACATCCCTCGAACCGGGCGGCCTTCGGCTACGAAGCCGGCATTAGTGGGCGCGATTCGGTCAATACAATCCACACGGCCGGGCCGACCATTCTTCTTGAGACCAGACTCTGAGGCGAATGACAGAAAGGCCGTACAGGGGACGCCCGTCTGGCTTTCGCTTTCGACGGAAGGCGGCTAGCGGCGCTCTTCGCGATCGCTCTGCCTACTGAAGAATGACCTCCGCATCCAGACGCCCATACCGATCAGGGCAGCGCCGAGCAGGGTCAGCGTTCCCGGATCAGTAACGACCAACCCAACTGAAGTGGCCGCGACTGGCGCAGCCACGGCTAATACACAGACCAAGCCCAGCAACGCTGTCCCTATCGTGTTCCTGATGAGAAGCACTCCTTTAAGTTTCATAAACTCCGGCGAAAGCATAGGCACGCCGCGTGCCAAGAAGCTCGGCTAGCGGCAACTGTGTATATTCTCTGACTTTCGCGGGCGCGCTCGATTTGTGGAAGTGCAATTCCTTTCGCACATATTTGCCAATCCTGTTCACAGCTGGGTGAACTCTCGTTTCACAAGTTGTGAAAATTCCGGAAGTGTAAACGATTTCATCATGGGTCCTGAATTACCCACCTCGATGTCGACCGATGTGCAGCTCATTGCAGTGAGCATTGCAAGATCTTTCTAAGATAAATCACTAACATAGACCGCACCTCGATCCCAGCAAGTCCTCTGGTACGCCATTTGCGCAGTGTCTCGCCCGGTGCACGGCACCACGAACGATCCTGAGCGAAGAAGAGCGGAGGCGATGATCGAACAGAGAGCGCTAGTGGTCGAAATCGATGTGGCCAGCCAGTTAGGACTCCTCAGCTTTCTCCGGGCCAGGGGATTCCAGTGCGTCGCCGCTTCTTCGGCCAGCGAGGCTTTGGAGGCGCTCGAAGACGGCTACTTCAGCTTCACACTAGTCGATTTGAGTGGCAACGGAACGGACGTTGCGGAATTGACGGAGTCTTTGAAGTCGCGCAGCCGCAACTCCGGACCCATCATCGCAGTCTCCAACCGCAACGGCAGTCTCGCGTCGGCATCGTTCGAGGTAGAGGCCACGCTCCACAAGCCGCTGAGCCTCGACGAACTCCAGCAGGCGATCGACAAGCTCGTCCGGCCACAGGCCGAGACGCTCGGGCCGGCCCCGGAACAGCTCGGGGGCCGTCTTCGACGCGAGATGGAGCTCTGGTCTAGCCCCAAGATGCTGGAAGCGCGCCGGATCATCCGCGAAGCGGCCCGTGTCGACGTCACGGTTCTCATCACGGGCGAGACCGGTACGGGCAAAGAGTTGGTCGCACGCGCGATCCACCACTTTTCCGAGCGCCGCGCTGGCGCATTCGTCAAAGTCAACTGCGCCGCCATGCCTCGCGAGCTCCTGGAGAGCGAGCTATTCGGCTACGAGCGCGGCGCATTCACGGGTGCCCACAAGCTCAAGATCGGCAAGTTCGAAGCGGCCCACCGCGGAACGATCTTCCTCGACGAGATCGGTGACCTCCATCCGGCGCTTCAGGCCAAGCTACTCCATGTCCTTCAGGACGGCGAGTTCTCGAGGATCGGCGGAAAATCGACGCTGAGCGTGGACGTCCGGGTGCTCGCCGCCACCAATCAGAACCTGGAGCGGGCGGTCGCCGAAGGCCAATTCCGCGAAGATCTGTACTACCGCCTCAACGTCATCCACGTGCTCGTTCCACCGCTCCGCGAGCGGACCACCGAGATTTCGCTCCTGGTCAATTACTTCGTCGAACGGTACGCGAAGCTGTATCACCGCGACGGGTTCACCGTTCCGCCGTCGGTGATGGAACGCCTCGCGCGCCACCGCTACCCCGGAAACGTTCGGGAACTGGAGAATCTGGTCAAGCGCATGATCGTCCTCGACGATCCCTTCATGGCCAGGATCCCTCTTCCCGAAGGGAACGGGGGCCGCCCGTCTTCATCCTCCGTGTCAATCCCGGAGGCCTCCCTCGCGGCCGTGGAGCCTTCCCTCAGAGAGATCGGGCGGCGGGCGTCCCAGGCGGCCGAGCGCGCGGCGATCGCCAAGACACTGGACCAGACGGGCTGGAACCGGGTACGGGCGGCGAGGGCTCTGCGAATCAGTTACCGCGCCCTTCTTTACAAGATCAAACAGGCCGGGCTCGACGCCCAGCGGTCCGCGGCCCGTTCGGCCCTGTGAGGCACATGGTCATGAAGCGTCCATTTGTCCTTTTGGTCGCCGGCGCGCTCCTTTTCTCAGGCTTGATGGGTGTGGGGCCCGCGAGTGCTCAGGCCACCGCAGCTGGTTCATCAGAGTCTGGCGCGAACCGTAGCACCGCGCCCGAATCGTACCGGATCGGTCCCGAGGACGTGCTGTTGATCTCCGTGTGGAAGAACGACGCGCTGAGCCGGTCGGTACCGGTGAGGCCCGACGGCAAAATCTCGCTCCCGCTTCTCAACGATGTGCAGGCCGCCGGGCTGACCGCGCTCGAGCTCCGTGATGTTCTGACGCAGAAGCTGGCCGAATATCTCCCGAGCCCGGAAGTGGCCGTCATCGTGTCGGACATTCGAAGCTTCAAGGTGTCGGTGATTGGCGAAGTCACCAAACCGGGTCGATATGAGCTAAAGAGCTGGACGACCGTGCTCGACGTCCTCGCCTTGGCGGGTGGATTCACGCAGTTTGCGTCCCGCTCGCGCATCGTCATCCTCCAGTCAGATGGAAAGACGATGAAGCGGATCCCCTTCAATTACAACAAGATCGCCGGTGAGCAGGAGAACTTCTACCTCCGTAACGGCGACATCGTCCTGGTGCCGTAAGGGCCTAGCGCGGGGCGAGGAGAAACAGGTAACCAAACGATGACAGAAGAAGCACGCAAACGGGCTGCGCTGGACAAGCTGCTTGCCATCTGGAGTCGACGCAAGTGGCTCGCGCTCCTGGCGTTCGCGGCCCCCCTGGCGGGCGGCGTGAGCCTCTTTACATTCTTGCCCAATATCTATCGCTCCGCGGCGACGGTGATTGTGGATCGCCAGCAAGTTCCCGAGTCCTTCGTGCGATCGACCGTGACCAGCGCCGTAGAGACCCGGCTTCAGACGATCAGCCAGGAAGTCCTGAGCCGTTCGAGACTGGAAGCCCTGATCCAGCGCTTCGGCCTCTACGCCGACCTCCGGACGAAAGCCCCCCTCGAGGACGTCATTAACCGCATGCGCGGGGACATCAAGCTGGAACTCAAGAGCGCGGAGCTCAGGGGCCTGCGCGAGGCCACGGTGGCCTTCACGATCAGCTATCAGGGGAGCGAGCCGGACACGGTCTCCCTCGTCACGAACACCCTTGCGTCCTTCTACATCGAGGAGAACATGAAGGCGCGCGAGCGCCAAGCGACCAGCACCGCGGAGTTCCTCAAGGCTCAGCTCGACGAAACGAAGAAGCGGCTCGACGAGCAGGAGCAGCGGGTCAGCGGTTTCAAGCGTCGCCATCTGGGCGAGTTGCCCCAGCAGATGGATGCGAACCTCGCCGCCCTGGAGCGGCTGCATGCGCAGCTCCGTCAGAACGCCGACAGCCAGACACGAGCTGCGGAGCGGAAGACGGCGCTTTCGAGTCAGCTGGCGGAGGTCGAGACGCTCATCACCCCGACAACGTATCCCGCGGCGCTGGCGGCCACGGGCGCGCCGTTAGCGGGCACGCCCGAACTCAGGGGGGCGGCCCGCCTGGCACAGAAGAAAGAAGAGCTGGCAAAGCTTCGCACGCAATTCAGCGACAAGTATCCCGACGTCGTCCAGTTGGCCGCCGAGGTCGCGGCGCTCGAGCGGGAGCTGGCCGCGGCCAAGGCCGGAACGCCAACGCCGGACGCGAACCCGACGACGACAGCAACGACAGCAGCGGCATCATCGCCTCCTACCTCGGCGCCCGTGACGCCGTACACGCTCCGGCTGAAGGAGGCTCTCAGCGAGGTTCAGACCGAGGTCAAGATTCTCAAGACCGAGGAAGGCCGACTTCGAGAGGCCATCGCAGCTTATCAGGCGAGGGTCGAGAACGTCCCGCGCCGAGAGCAAGAGTTCAGAGAGCTCTCCCGCGACTACGACAGTACTCGTGAGCTCTACGGCTCGTTGCTGAAGCGCCATGAGGACGCCCAGCTCGCGGAGAGCATGGAGCAGCGTCAAAAGGGCGAGCAGTTCCGCGTGCTGGACAAGGCCGTCCCGAACACCGAGCCAGCGACGCCCAACCGCCCCCGACTCCTCGTTATGACCTTGGTCGGGGCGATCGGCCTGGCCGTCGCGGTTGTGCTGCTCGCAGAGCACATCGACACCTCATTCCACGAGGTCGACGAGCTCCGAGCGTTCAGCGACGTGCCGGTGCTTGTCAGCATTCCTCGGATCGTGTCCCAAACGGATCTTCGTCGGCGGTGGTGGCGCATGCGGCTCGCTACGGCCGCAGCCTTGGTCGGTCTTGTCATCGTTGCCGGCCTCGGCTATGTCGCCGCCAACGGGAACGAGCGCCTGGTCTTGCTCTTGGCGCGGGTCGCCTCGTGAGGATTGTGAAATGTATCTGACGTTCTACGGGCTGACCGAAAAACCCTTCAACGCGACCCCGGATCCCAAGTTCCTTTACATGAGTCCGGGACATCGCGAAGCGTTGGCCCAGCTCCTCTACGGCACCCAGGAGAGGAAGGGCTTCATCGTCCTGACGGGCAAGGTGGGTACCGGAAAAACTACCCTCCTGCACGCTCTTTGTAAGCGACTCAACGATCAGAGCGCGATCTCGTTCGTCGTGAACTCCACGCTGCCCTTCGACGAGCTCTTCGAGTACGTGCTGGAGGATCTCGGGGTCGCCAAGGTAGGGCAGTCGCGGGCGCAGCGACTCATCGCGCTGAACAACTTTCTCATCGAGCGCGAGCGGGCGGGCCAGAATACCGTTGTCATTGTCGACGAGGCGCAAAACCTTGACGCCGCGACGCTGGAGCAAATCCGCCTCCTCTCGAATTTCGAAACACCGACCAGCAAGCTCCTGCAGATCCTGTTGGTGGGCCAGCCCGAGCTCAAAACGAGGCTGAACCTGCCCGAGCTACGGCAACTCAAGCAGCGTGTCGGATTGCGGTGCCAGATCCCATCGCTGACGCTGGAAGAGACCCGAGCCTACATCCGGACCCGGCTTCGCATCGCGGGCGCACGAGATCTGGGTCTGTTCGCCGACACGGCTGTGGACCGCATTTCCGCCTATTCGGGCGGCATTCCACGTGTCATCAATACGGTCTGCGATCACTGCCTCCTCTTCGGATACGCCGATCAGAAGCGCCGCATCGATCGGCACATCGTCAACCAGGCGATCGAGTATCTGGAGGAGGGCACGCGACCACAAAGGAAAGGCAGTGAGCTTCGCGGCTCGAGGGCTCGGCTCCTCGTTCGGTGGAGCGTCGGCACCCTTGTGGCGCTGCTCGCGACCGCCGCGGTGGCCCTCGTTCTGAAATCCAACGCCGCCGCGCTGGGCCTCGTCCAATCTGTGCGCCAGATCCTGGCTCCATGAGCACATTCTTCAGAGCGCTCGAGCGAGCCGAGCAGGACCGGGCCCTCCGCCGCCCCGTAGCGGAGCCGCCGAGCGAGCCACGTCCGGCTGTTTCCGCTTCGGAGGCGAGTCCGAGTGGTGTGCCGCCGTCGGTGTTCACGCCTCCGCGTGCCGCGCCTTCCAAGCGCGAGGGCGCCGCCGTGGGACTCGAGGAACACCTGGTCAGCCTGCTCGCCCCGAGTTCCTTCGAAGCCGAGCAGTATCGGGTGCTTCGCCACATGGTCGAACAGCTACACCGGTCGACCAAGCTCTCGGTGATCGCCGTCTCAAGCCCCGACTCGGGCGACGGCAAGACGACGACGACCATCAATCTGGCGGGCTCGCTCGCTCAAGCTCACGACGCGCGAGTGCTCCTGGTCGATGCAGATCTCCGCGGGGCAAACCTGGCGACGCACCTCGGGCTCGACGAACACGCGGAACCAGGCCTCGTGGACGCGATCCTGAACGCGAATCTCACGTTGGAGCACGTCACCCAGCAGCATCCCCACGTCAACCTGTCGGTCATCACCGCAGGGAGCCGACCATCTGCACCTTACGAAGTGCTGAAGTCGCCGCGGGTTGGGGAGCTCCTCGAGCAGGCTCGTCGGAAATACGATTACATCGTCATCGACACCGCGCCGCTAGTGTCGGTCCCCGATACGCGAATCATCGGGAAATGGGTCGACGGTTTTCTGATCGTGGTCGCAGCTAATCGGACACCCCGCCGCTTTCTCGAAGAGACCCTGAACCTCATGGAGCCGGCGAAGATCGTTGGCATGGTTTTCAATGGCGACGATCGCCATGTCTCGAGGCAGACATACACATCGCGGCGGCAGCAGCGCATCCGCCGAAACAGAACGTTCACGAGTCAGAGCGCCTCAAACAAGTAGCATCGGTCACGCGAGTGGCCGGGAGGCGGACATACGTGGCCGGATTCTGGGGCTGCGTACACGAGGCACGAATGGTTGGTCTCGTCCTCGACGGAGAGACGGAGATCAAAGGGGGCGAAGCCTTGCCAGAAATCGAAAGAGAGTCGATAACCCAGCGCTGGCGCGTCCTATGGACGCGCAGCAATTGCGAGCAGCTCGTCTATGACCAGCTCGCGGTGAAGGGCTTTGACCTCTTCCTGCCGACCGCCGAGACGTGGTCGAGACGGCGCGGGATCCGCGTACGCGGTCGCGTGCCGCTGTTCCGGGGCTATCTCTTCCTGCGCCACGCCGTGGACAAGCAGGAATATCTCGAGATCTGCAAAGCGCGCGGGCTGGTGCGGGTACTCGGCGAGCGCTGGGACCAGCTCGAAACCGTCCCGGATTCGGAGATAGGCGCAATTCAGAAGCTCGTTCGCTCCGACCTTCCGATCTTCCCCTATCCGTATTTCCGGGAAGGGCAGCGAGTGCGAATCACGCAAGGGCCGCTCGCCGACATGGAGGGAATCCTGGTGCGAGGAAATCCCAACAAAGGGCTTCTCGTAGTCTCGGTCGCTCTCCTGCAACGCAGCGTCGCCGTGCATCTCGACTGCACCGCGCTGGAAGCGGCGTAGGGACTCGACGGCCATGTGTGGAATCGTCGGCTACATCGGTCATCAGGACGCGGTCTCCTTCATTCTTTCAGGCCTCCGCCGCCTGGAGTACCGGGGATACGACTCGGCAGGGATCGCCACGGTCTCCGAGCGGTCTCTGACCGTCAGGAAGACGACCGGAAAAATCGCCAACCTCGAAGCGTTGATCGCTTCCGACACGCCCAACGGCACCCTGGGCGTCGGCCACACACGGTGGGCGACGCACGGACGGCCGTCGGACACCAACGCCCATCCTCACGTCGACTGCCACTCCCGACTCGCCATCGTCCACAACGGGATCATCGAGAACTACCGTGAGCTGCGAAAGGCATTGGCGGCGGACGGGCATCGGTTTCGTTCCCAGACCGACACGGAGATCATCGCGCACCTCATCGAGCAGTACGCCGCCGACGGGCTCGTCGCGGCCGTCGTCCGCGCGGCCAAGGAGCTCCACGGCTCCTTCGCGGTTGCCGCTGTCGCGGCCGACGCTCCGAACACGCTGGTCGCGCTCAGGCGCGGGAGCTCGCCCCTCATCGTGGGGTTCGGGCGAGAGGAGATGTTCGTCGCGTCCGACATCCCGGCCCTCCAGGGGCGGACGCGAGAAATCCTTGTTCTCGACGACGGTGAGCTCGCAGTGCTGAGGCCCGACGGCATCGCCGTGCGCACGCTGGACGGCGCTCTGGTTCGGCGCTCCTCGCACACTGTGGACTGGGATGGCGAGACGGCGGAGAAATCCGGACATCCCCACTTCATGCTCAAGGAGATCTTCGAGCAGCCCGAGGCCGTCCGGAACACGAGCCGCGAACGGGTGGATGCGGAGGGACCGGACATTCGGATTCCCGAGCTCGGGTTGAAAGATCGCGAGCTGGCCGGCCTTAGCCGGCTGTGCTTCGTGGCCTGCGGCAGCTCGTGGCACGCCGCGCTGGTCGGAAAGTACCTGGTCGAAGCGTTTGCCCGGCTGCCGGTCGAGGTCGACATCGCCTCGGAATTCCGCTATCGCAAGCCCGTTGTTGACGGCCGCGTCCTGACCGTTCCCATCTCCCAGTCCGGAGAAACTGCCGATACCCTCGCCGCGCTGCGCGAGGCGAAGGACCACGGCTCCCGGGCGGTCGCGATTTGCAACGTCGTGGGCAGCTCGCTGGCGCGGGAGGCCGACGGGGTGGTCTACACCCGGGCCGGCATCGAGATAGGCGTGGCCTCCACGAAAGCCTTCACGGCCCAACTCGTGGCCGTCACGCTCCTCGCCCTCAAGCTTGGCCTCGCGAGAGGCTTTGCCGATCCGGCGCTGGTTCGGCAGGTCCTCAAGGGGCTCGCGGAGCTGCCCGATCTCCTGTCAGTTGCGCTCCAGCAGAGCGACGCGATTCGCCAGATCGCGGAGCGCTTCGTCGACAGCGAGCACTTTCTGTACCTGGGGCGCGGGCTCCACTTTCCCCTGGCTCTCGAGGGTGCCCTCAAGCTCAAGGAGATCTCGTACATCCACGCCGAGGGGTATCCGGCTGGAGAGATGAAGCACGGGCCGATCGCTCTCGTAGACTCGCGTATGCCAGTGGTCGCTATCGCCCCGAGAGGATCGACGTACGAGAAGATCACCAGCAATCTCCAGGAAGTCAAGGCACGAGACGGCATCGTGATCGCGCTGGCGACCGAAGGTGATGACGAGATCGGGGCGGCCGCGGATTTCGTGATCCCCGTTCCGGCGAGCCTGGAGTGGCTCCAGCCGATTATGGTCGCGGTGCCGCTTCAGCTCTTGGCGTATCACGTAGCCGTGCTGCGCGGCTGCGACGTGGACCAGCCTCGAAATCTTGCGAAAAGCGTGACGGTGGAATGATCCCGACCAACGCCCTGACCGTAGAGACCCACGCATGATCCTGAAGCTCGCGATGCTGGAAGGACTTTCGCTCCTGGCCGCCGTTGCCGGGGCGATGCTCTGGACGACGCCGATCCTGACTCAGTGGACCGATTTGGCGCTCGTCCTGGTGAAAGTGGTCGCCATTTCCCTCTGCTGCGGCATCTCGTTCTACTACAACGACCTCTACGACCTCCGGGTCGTCCGGGCCTTCGGCGAATTCGCCGCTCGACTCTTCCACGCCTTTGGCGTCGCCTTCATCCTGCTCGCGGTGCTCTACGCCGTCTTCCCGGGGCTCAAGATCTCGAGTGAGCCCTTCCTGGTCAGCGTCTTCGCCATCCTCGCGGTTCTCCTACCGCTCCGCGCGGTCCTCTATGTCGTCGTCCGCCGAAAGCCCTTCCTCGAGCAGGTGCTGATCCTCGGCACGACTCCTCTCGCTTCAACGCTGATCCGGGAGATTGTGGCCAGACCGTACCTGGGCTACTCCATCCTTGGCGTCGCCGACAGCGCGCCGGCACCGGCCGGGTTCCCCCTGGCGGACTCCTTGCTGGGGCCGCTGAATCGCCTGGGAAAGATCCTCGAGGACCTCCGGCCCGACCGGACGATCGTGGCGCTCGCCGAGCGCCGCGCGCGCCTCCCAGTTCGTGAGCTCCTGGAAGCACGGGTTAGGGGATGCATCGTCGAGGATGGCGTGAACGTCTACGAGAGGCTGACCGGCAAGCTCGCGATCGAGACCCTCACGCCCAGCAATTTGATCTTCTCCGGAGACTTTAAGAAGTCGCACCTCGATCTGGCGACGGGCCGCGCTATCAGCCTGCTGGTCTCCGTCCTCGGGATCGTCGTCCTGTCCCCGCTGCTCGGGGTCCTCGCTCTGCTGATCAAGCTGGATTCCCCCGGTCCGGTGTTCTTCGTGCAGGAGCGGGCAGGCTTGGCGGCGAAGCGCTTTAGATTGATCAAATTCCGCACCATGCTCGTGGCCGACGCGCCCACGTCGGAGTGGGCCTGTGATAACGCCGCGCGGATCACCCGGATTGGAAAATGGGTGAGGAAATTCCGCCTCGACGAGCTTCCCCAGTTCTTCAATGTGATCCGCGGCGACATGAATCTGGTAGGACCTCGGCCTCACCCGGTTTCGAACTTCGAGCTCTTCATCGAGAACATCCCCTACTACTCCCTCCGATCCGTGGTTCGCCCGGGCATCACCGGTTGGGCCCAGGTCCGGTACGGATACGCGAACAACCTCAACGAAGAAACCGAAAAGATGAGGTACGACCTGTACTACATCAAGCACCTCTCGGTCTCGTTCGATCTCCGCATTCTCTTCGACACGGTCAAGACCGTCCTCTTTGGTTCGCCGTCGGTCGAGGCCGACCGGCGCGCCGGCGCCCTCGATCGCCGGCCGCCGCTTACCCAGTCTCGACCAGACCTTCTCTGGAGGCCGCAAAGTGAATGATTCAGCGCTCGCCGTAAGCATTCAAAATCGCACCGCTCGTGTCGCCATCATCGGTCAGGGATACGTCGGGCTACCGCTGGCGGTCGAGTTCGCCCGAGCCGGTTTCAGCGTGGTCGGTGTCGACACCGACCTGGATCGAGTCGGCGCCCTCCAGGCCGGCCAGTCCTACACTCCCGATCTCGAGAGTGAAGATCTGATCGCCCTGGTCCGGCAAGGGCGGTACGAGGCGACGACGGACTTTTCCGTGCTCGAACGGGCCGACGTCGTGATCATCTGCGTGCCCACGCCGCTCCGGAAGTCCAAGGATCCGGACATCTCCTTCGTCGTCGCCGCCGGAACGGAAGTCGCTGCGCGCTACCATCCCGGCCAGCTCGTGGTCCTCGAGAGCACGACCTACCCCGAGACCACGGAAGAGCTCCTTCTCCCCATCTTCCAGGGCAGGGGAGCGAAAGTGGGCGAGGATTTCTTTCTCGCCTTCTCGCCGGAGCGGATCGACCCCGCGAACCCGATCTTCAAGGTCAAGGATATTCCCAAGGTCGTGGGCGGCGTGACGCCCGCGTGCACGCGCCTCGCGGCCATGCTCTACGGGCAGATCGTTCCGCGCGTCTACGAGGTCTCGAGCCCGAAGGTCGCCGAGCTGGCCAAGCTTTACGAGAACGTCTTCCGCAACGTCAACATCGCGCTGGCGAACGAGTTCGCGCTGATGTGCCGGCGCCTCGGTGTCAGCACCAAGGAAGTCATCGACGCGGCGGCCACCAAGCCCTTCGGCTTCATGCCGTTCTACCCGGGGCCCGGCATCGGAGGCCACTGCATTCCGGTGGATCCGCTCTATCTCTCGTGGAAGCTCCGGCTCGACGGCTACGAGTCGCGGTTCATCGCCTTGGCCGACGAGATCAACCGGGCCATGCCGGCCTATGTGGTCGAGGTGACCACCGAGGCGCTGAACCAGCGGCGCCGCTGTCTGAACGGCGCGAGGATCTTCGCCCTGGGCGTCGCCTACAAGCGCGGGGTCGGAGACATCCGAGAATCCCCGGCGCTCGAGATCTTGAAGAGACTCCGGGACAAGGGCGCGGAGGTCTCGTATGCGGATCCGCGAGTTCCCTCGGTCGTCCTCGACGGGGCACCCCTGAAGGCGACCGAGCCCACCTCCGAAGCCCTCGCGGCGACCGATTGCGTACTGATCCTGACCGATCATCCGGAATTCAACTACCGCCAGATCGTCGAGCTGGCCCCCCTGGTGGTCGATACCCGCAACGCCACATGGGGGATTCCAGTTCCCCAGGGCAGGGTCATCGCCCTGTGAGCCCAACGATAGAAGCGAAACCCGCGATCGTGAATGCCCTCAGCGTGGACGTGGAGGAATATTTCCACGCCAAAGTCTTCCAGGAGGGCACCCGCGGAGCGATCAGAGGCCTCGAGAGCCGCGTCGAGGCGAGCACCGAGAGGGTGCTCGCCCTGCTGGCCTCTGGTAACGCCCTGGCGACCTTTTTCGTCCTGGGACAGGTCGCGGCCGCTCATCCGAGTCTCGTTCGGAAGATCGCAGGGGAGAAGCACGAAATCGCCTGTCACGGGGACGCTCACGAGCTCGTCTCGCGTCAGACACCCGACGAGTTTCGCGCGGACGTTCGCCACGCCAAATCCGTCCTCGAGGATATCACCGGCGAACCGGTGGTCGGTTACCGGGCTCCCAATTTCTCGATCGGCCGCGCCCAGGCCTGGGCGTACGAGATCCTGTCGAGCGAGGGATTCCGCTACGACTCCAGCACCTATCCGATCCTGCACGACAGCTACGGTGACCACGACGCCCCGCGGTTCCCCCACGACGTGTGGCGAAACGGACGCCAGCGGCTGGTCGAGTTCCCCATCGGGACCACGCGCTGCGCGGGCGTGAATCTCCCCGTCGGTGGAGGGGGCTACTTCCGGCTCCTTCCGATGGCGGTGACTCGAGCCGGAATCCGGCGGGTAAACGCTCGGGAGCGGCGGCCCATCCTCTTCTATTTTCACCCGTGGGAGCTCGACCCGAGGCAACCGCGTCCGGCGATGCCCTGGCGCCATCGGGCTCGTCACTACGTCGGAATGGAGCGGGAAGAGAAAAAGCTCTCTCGGCTCTTTCGCGACGTCAAATTCACGACCATCCGAAATGTCCTGGCAATCTGAGACGCTGGTGAGGCGCTGAGCCTTATGCGTATCGTCAATATCGTTGGTGCTCGCCCCAACTTCGTGAAGATCGCGCCTCTGATTCGAGCGATGGCGCGCCGGCCGGCGTTCGTCCCGACGCTCGTCCATACCGGCCAGCACTACGACCAGGCGATGTCCGAGCAGTTCTTCCAGGATCTGGAGATCCGCCCGGCGGATTTCAACCTCGAGGTCGGCTCGGGCTCTCACGCCGTCCAAACGGCGCAGGTGATGCAGCGCCTGGACCCGATCCTGGAAGCCGTACGTCCGGATCTGGTCCTGGTGGTCGGCGACGTCAACTCCACCCTGGCGGCGGCCATCACCGCCGTGAAGCGGGGCATCCCAGTCGCCCACGTGGAAGCTGGCCTCCGGAGCTTCGACCGCGCCATGCCCGAAGAGATCAACCGGATTCTGACCGACGCCGTCGCCGACTTCCTCTTCGTGACAGAAGAGAGCGGGCGAGTGAATCTATTGAAGGAAGGGGTCGATCCCACGAAGATCCACTTCGTCGGCAACGTGATGATCGACGCCCTCGAAAGCTCTCGGAGCCGCTGGGAGAACTCGTCGATCTTCCCCACGCTGGGGGTGGAGCCCGGCTCGGCGTACGCGGTGCTCACCCTGCACCGCCCGTCTAACGTGGACGATCCCGGCACGCTGTCGAATTTCCTCGAGGCGCTGGAGACATTGGCCCGCCACATCCCGATCGTTTTCCCGGTTCACCCGCGGGTCAAGCAGCAGCTCCTCCGGCAAGGGTATGGCTCCGTTCTTCGGTCGGATTCACCGGAGCCCCTGCGGAAGGGAATCGCCTACGTCGATCCCCTCGGCTATCTCGACTTCGTCGCGCTGGTGAGCCGGGCACGCCTGGTGCTGACCGATTCGGGTGGAATCCAGGAAGAAGCCACCGTCCTCGGGGTTCCGTGCCTCACGCTGCGCGACACAACCGAACGGCCAGTGACCGTCACCCACGGGACCAATCGCCTCATCGGCAACACCCCCGGGCGGATCCTGGACGAGGCGCTCCGAACACTCGCTCAGCCGCCGCAACGCCGTGTGGCTCCGCCCCTCTGGGACGGCCACGCGGCCGAGCGGATCGTCGAAATTCTCGACCGGCACCGAAACGCGAAAGGACGGACGCCAGCATGACGGCCGCCTGCCTGTTCTGCGGGACGCTCCTGCGCCACCCCCTTGTCGACCTCGGGATGTCGCCGCTGTGCGAGAGCTACCTCGCGGCGGACCAGCTCAACCAGATGGAGCCCTTCTATCCCTTGCACGTGTGGGTGTGCGAGAAGTGTTTCCTGGTCCAGGTCCAGGAGTACGTACGACCGGCGCACATCTTCAACAACTATGCGTACTTCTCCTCGTACTCCGACAGCTGGCTCCGGCACATGCAGGCGTACGCCGAGCTGATGGTGAAGCGCTTCGGCCTCGGCGCCAAGAGCCGGGTCATCGAAGTCGGCAGCAACGACGGCTACCTGCTCCAGTACTTCGTCGCCCAGAAGATCCCGGTGCTCGGCATCGAGCCGGCGGCCAACGTGGCGCGCGTGGCGGTCGAGCGGGGGCTGCCGACGTTGACGACGATGTTCCGCACTGAGGTCGCGCGAGAGCTGGCCGCCGCCGGCACCCGGGCCGATCTCCTCTGCGGCGCCAACGTCCTCGCCCAGGTGAGCGACCTCAACGACTTCGTCGGCGCGCTCAAGATTCTCCTCAAGCCGCGCGGGGTCATCACCATCGAGTTTCCCCACCTCATGCGCTTGATGGA